>Ga0187846_10001066_pt1 | contig 15656 bp, 11 predicted proteins | sample TC_taG_FD_161473 | JGI IMG/M metagenome (GOLD analysis project Ga0187846, IMG submission 161473) | Biofilm microbial communities from the roof of an iron ore cave, State of Minas Gerais, Brazil - TC_06 Biofilm (v2) | ecosystem: Environmental > Terrestrial > Deep subsurface > Cave > Wall biofilm...
GTTCACGATCATCGCGCGCGCTCCTGGGCGGCCGCCCCAACCATTGATCCCCACAACGCGTTGCCGCTTCCATCCTTGTTCAGGAACGTGCGGAGCGTGTTGTTCCAGGGGCGGTGCCAGGCCCAGAGATCGATCCCGTCGGCGCCCTCCTGGAGCGGGACGCGCTCGAACGCCTCGACCTGCCGCTGCGCGGTCGCGGGGTCGAACGGGTAGACCGCGTCCGGGAACGACAGGTCCGCGGAGGCCGAGAACAACACAAACGGCGCCGGGAACATCTTCCTGACCGTCCGCCATGCCGTGGCCTGCACGTCGGGGTCGAAGCCCTGGAGGTTGTCGGACACGAAGAATCCGTCGACGTAGCCTGAGCGGTAGAACGCATTCAGCACGGAGTGGCGCTCGTACCGGTACCTGTCGAGGAGGTGCGCCCAGCAGAAGGACTGGCCCGAGTGCCCGCAGGTCAATTCCCAGTCGTTCGCGTCGACGAGGACCTGGACGCCCGGAATGCGCTCATGAAAGACGCCGCCCGTGGCTTTGAGGTAGCCGAGGGCGGTTTGGGGATCCAGAAACTCGTTGAGCCGGTCGGCGACGCGGATGCCGGTGATCGCGCCGGGATGCTCGCGGACCTCGCTCACGATGCCGTTCACGGTGGCGGAGATGTCTTTCCCTGCGGCGTAGTCTCGCTTCTTGTCGAACTCGATGTAGACGCGCAGTCCCGCGGCGCCGGCCTCCTGCACGAGTTGAGCGGTGCCGCCGTCCTCGACCGACGCGATGATGACGGCGTTGAACGCCCTCGCGATCTGGGTGAGGTCCCAGCCGCGGGCGACGAAGACGTACTCGTCCGCCAGCCGGTTGGCGTGCACGGCGAGAATCTTCGCGGCGGGGCCCGTCCGGGCGCCCTGGCCCAGCGCGCGCGGTCCGAGCCACCCCTGGCCGAAGACGAGGAGCCAGCCGGCGAGGAACGCCGCGACGAGCCGCCTCACCGTCCGCTCGCCGTTCCCACGCGCACGCGGGGGCCCGCCCGGGCCGATCATGATCCGTCCCCTCCGCGGTGCCGCCCGTCGTGGAAGACGAGGGGAGCGTCCGCGCTTGGATCGCGCTCGAGCTCCCCCAGGTGCTTGACGACCTCCCTCACCAAGACAAACGCCTCCGCGGCGTACGAGCCGACGCTGACGCCGCGATGCTGGGCGTAGATGCGTACCGCTTCCGGCGACCGCGGATGGGGGAACGGCCGGACCTCGCTGATGAACGTGTCCCGGTACGCCTCGAACGCCTGGAGCTTCGCCTCCAGCGTTCCCGTGATGTCCACGTAGACGTTGGGGAAGAACGCCCATTCGGCGAAGGGCGGGCCCCATTCCGTCGATGAGGCGACCTCGTAGCACAGGACCCGCCGGACGGGGGTGTCGCCAACGGGGCGGACGGCGACCAGCGTGGCGGCGAAGACCGCGCGGTGATCTTGGTTGGGGTCCCCCTGATGATGGGTGTACACGATCTGCGGCCGCAGTTCCTTGATCGCCTCGGAGATCGGCCGGATGACCTCCAGCAGGGGCAGACTGTCCAAGCGCTGGTCAGGGAAGTCGACGAACCGCACATCGTGAACCCCCAGCGTGCGACACGCCCTGCGGGCCGCGACTTTCTGAGGTTCCGTCACGGTGTGGTGCGACGTGACGCCGTCCGTCATGATGAGCACCGAGACGAGGTCTCCGTGGCGGACGTGTCCGGCCATGGTTCCTCCGACCCCCAGGACTTCGTCGTCGGGGTGAGCCCCGATGACCAGAACCCGGCGTACCGGAGCGCGGCTCACGGTTCCCCCCGTGTTCCGGCCGGGAGGGGACCGCTCAGGACCGGCCGCGCCGCCGAGAGCGGCGTGCCGCCCGTCCGGACCAGGTCGGGGTCCAGGCCAGCGTTGAACAGCAGATCGAGATAGCTGAGCCAGGGCACAAAGTCCCCGAAGCGCTGCGGGTAGACCGGGTACGTGTACTCGTGGAACGTGACCGTGACCCCGCGCGCGGCGAAGGCGGCGAGATCGAGATACTCGCGGCCGAACGCGCCGGAGAGGTAGGTCTCGCATCCGAGGTGCGTGCAGATGTCGAGCAAGAGCCCGGGCCCCCTGCCCGCGACGGGCAGCTCAGAGGCGCGGACGAAACGGCAGGTGACGCCAAGACGGCGCAGGGCGGGCGCCCACGACGCTTCGTCCAATTGGAGCAGGGTCTCCCGCGGGGCCTCGAGGATGTGCATGATCTCAGGCCCGTAGGCCTTGTAGCACGGCGCCTTGCTGTACAGGGTGCTGACCGTGGCCATGACCTGCCGCTGCCAGGGCTGGGCGTTGTCGATGTGCGTGTCGCGCACGAGCTGTTCCCGGTGGCTTTGGCGCATGGGGACCGTGAGCCATTGGGCCCCTCGAGGGCCCTTCAGCTTGGCGCGGTTCTCCTCGTGGCGCGGGCTGAATTGCACGGTGTCGAAGATCACAAAGATGTCGGCCGCCAACATGCGGTGGAGGTAGTGCAGCCCGGGAAAGAACCGCGGCTGACTGATCACGCACACCGGCATGGCCGAGTCCTCCTCTGCGTCATGCTCCCCGTCGGTCAGGAGCGCGCCGGCAGCCCGGCCGACGGCACGGGGCGTTTCTTGGGCGGGAGCCACGAGCGCACCACGACGCAAAACACCGCCTGGCCGATGACTTTCAGGTCCAGGAAGAGGTTCTGACGCTCGACGTACCGCAACCCCTCCGCGAGCTGGACCGGGAGGTGCCGCTCGACGTAGTGCTGCTCGACGGACGTGCCCGCCGGGGGAGGGTCATGGTAGGACAAGTCCGGATACCACCGCACGTCGGCCGTGGAGACGACCCCCGGACGGACCTCCAGCGTGCGGCGCTGCTCGGGCGTGTAGTGGTCGCGTACGATCTCCCAGTCCTCGGGGCGCGGGCCGACGATGGACATGTCTCCGCGCAGTACGTTCCAAAACTGCGGCAGCTCGTCGATCCGGAACTTTCTCAAGACGCTTCCGATCGGCGTCACACGGCCGTCGCGCGGCGCGGTGATCCTCGGACTGGGGGCGTCCGCGCCGACGCGCATCGTGCGGAGCTTGTACATCGTGAACGGCCTCCCCCCGACCCCGGCGCGTTTCGCGCGGTAGAACGTCGGCCCGGGGGAGCTGAACTTTACGCCCAGCGCGCCCAGGAGGATCAGCGGGAACGTCGCCAACAGCACGCACGCCGAAAACGCGATGTCAAAGGCGCGCTTCCCGCCCGTGGGCGCGCGGCTCCTTCGGTCCAAATCCTTACGGGCCAGCAGGCGTCGGTAGACGGAACTCGTGAGATCGGCGACGCGGGAAAGGGAGAACCCCTCCACCGCCCTTCGGCGGGAGGCGGCCCCAAACCGGTGGCGGAGTTCTGGGTCGGCGACCAGCCGGCCGATCGCCTGGCCCAGCGCGCGGGGGTCGTGCGCCGGAATCAAGAACCCGTTGACGCCGTCCTCGACCACGGCGTTGCAGCCGGGTGAGTCCGTGGTGACGATCGGCAGCCCCATCGACGCGGCCTCGACCAAGACGCGCGGAACGCCTTCGCGGTACGCGGAGGGCAGGGCGAAGATGTCGGTCGCGGCCAGCACCGCCGGGATGTCCTGCCTCGGGCCGGCCCAGGTCACGGTCCGCTTCAGCCGGGCGAGTTCGGCCGCGGTCAGCCGGTCGGCCGCCTCGTGATCTTCCGGCCCGACCAACACCCACCGGACCCGGGGGGAATGGGTGGCCGCGTCCAGGGCGGCGGCCATGAACTCGAGCACCCCTTTGGACCGGATGACGCGCGAGATCATGGTCACTACGGTGTCTTCCGGTTGGACGCCAAGCTCGCGCCTGACCCGGTTCCGATCGGCCTCGGACACGGAGGCCGGATCGAACGCCTCGGTCGAAACACCCGAGCCCGGAATGACCATCGCTTTCCCGCTCGGTACCACCCCGCTAGCGATGAATTGCCGTGCGTCATCCGGATTTTGGAAGACGGTGAGATCCGAGAGGCGGCAGGTCAGCGCCTGCAGCGCTTGGTAGATCCCGCGGGCGACGCGGGTCCCGAGGCGGTCGCTCGCGTACAGTGCCCCCAGTCCGGTGAGCGTCCCGACGACCACCGGCACCCCAGCCAGCCGTGCCGCCAGGCATCCCCACACCCCGGGCTTCGTGTCGAACGCGTGGACGATCTGCGGTCGGAGCCTCCGGAACAAGAGGGTCAGCTGGCCCAGGGTCACCAGGTCCACGACGGGGTTGACCCGCCGGCTGAGGAGGTACGGCGCGTACGCGAACCCCTCGGCGCGGAACCTTTCCCGCAGCCCCGGTCGCGAACCGAGCGCGCTCATGGTGGCCGACGCGCTGAGGCAGTGCATGAGCTCGAGGCGGGCGTCGACATCGGGCCCGCCGACAAAGACAACCTTCGGCGGTGGGGGTGGGAGGGGGTGGCGGTCCATTCGCGGCACCGCTCACCCTCGAAATCGGCGCACGATATCTGCGACCGCGGTGATCACGTCATCCACGTCCGCGTCCGACATTCCCGGGTACAGGGGCAGCGACACGAGGCGCGTGTACGCCCGGTACGCGTTCGGGAAGTCCCGGGGGTGGTAGCGGTATTTGTCGCGATAGTACGGATGCAGATGGATGGGAATGAAGTGAACGCTCGTGCCGATATTTCGGGCCGCGAGCTCCTCAATAAAGCGGTTGCGGACGGCGAGCGGCGTGCCCTCCCCGCGGCGGAGCCGGAACCGATCGGTGTTGAGGCGAAGCGTGTACAGGTGCCACGCGTGTTCGATCTCCGGGCGTTCGGCGGGCGGTTCCAACTCCTCGAACTGCGAAAACGCGCTGGTGTACCGGTGGACGATCTCCCGCCTTCGAATCTGGAAGTGGAGGAGCTTGCGCAGCTGGTGCAGGCCGATGGACGCCTGGATGTCGGTCATGTTGTACTTGAATCCCGGGCCGACGACCTCGTAGAACCAGGAGCCTTCGGCGCTGTAGCGCTTCCAGGCGTCGCGGCTCATGCCGTGCAGGCTCCAGGTTCGCGCCTCCTCCAGCAGCTCCGGGGCGCCGGTCAGCATTCCCCCTTCCGCGGTGGTGAGGTTCTTGGTCGCGTAGAATGAAAAGCACGTCAGGGTCTTCGGGAAGGACGACACGGGGCCGTCCGCCGGGGGCCACGCGCCGATCGACCGCCCATTGTACTTCGCCGGGAGCGCGTGCGCGGCGTCTTCGATGACGGCCAGCCCGTGATCGCGCGCGATCTGCATGATCGCGTCCATCTCGCAGGGGTGACCGTAGAGGTGAACCGGAAGGACGGCTTTCACGGGGCTCCCGCCGTGCCTCCCTCTTCGCGATCGCCGCGCGGCCCGGGCCACGACGGCCTCGACGCCGCGGGGGTCGATGTTGAGGGTGTCTGGCTCCACGTCCACGAGGATGGGCCGGGCGCCCACGTGCTCAATGACGTGGACACTTGAACAAAACGTCATCGGAGAGGTGATGACCTGGTCGCCGGGGCCGACGCCGAGCACGACGAGGGCCAGGTGCAGCGCCGCGGTGCAGGAGTTCACGGCCACCGCCGTCGGCGAGTGAATGAAGGCGGCGAACTCCTCCTCGAAGCGTTTCACCTTCGGGCCGGTCGTGATCCAGCCGGAGCGCAGCGTGGCCACGACTTCGTCGATTTCCTCCTCGGCGATCATCGGCGTGGCGAACGGCAGGAACGCCGCGCGCATGGATGGCCGGAGCATGGTCCTCATCTCGTGTCCCCCGTTTCGTAGCGACGACCTCATGGCGCGGTCCTCGCGCGCCCGCGGATGTGATCGAATCCCGGGACGGGGGCGACCCCCGAAGGGGAGGGGCCGTCCGCCTGCGGATCCCCGGTCGGAAGGCCTTCCCGGGCGGAGGCCTCGGGGGCGCCCATCGCGCGCGCGGCGGTGCCCAACGCCGCCAGCATCGCAAACGCGACCCAGAGCGAGCGGTAGTGCTCGACATCCGCAAAGAGGCCTTGTGCGAGCGTTGCCAGCACGAACAGCACCAGGAGCCTGGTGGAGCTCATCCCCGGCTTCCGGCTGGTCCGCACCCCGTCGCGGATGACGACGAAGAGCAGCCACGCGAACGCGAGCAATCCCATCAGGCCGAGTTCTGCCGCCACCGAAAGATAGGTGTCGTGGGTGACGGTGGGGTTCAAGCCGCGGACGCCCTCGGCGTACTGTGGAAACTGGCCGTAGCCCTGGCCGACCAGGGGGGACGCGCGGAAGGCATCCAGCGCGGCCCGCCACAGATCCTCGCGGTTGTCGATGTTCGGTCCTTCGCCCGACAGGACCCCGGACACCCGTCCGGCGATGAACGAGTTCGCCTGCCAGAACATCACGAGACCGTACCCTGACAAGCCGAGCGTGGCGAGGATCGCCGCGATCCGCTTGACGGAGAGACGGTGAGGCCAGCGCCACCTGAACGCCAGCGGATAGGTGACGGCCGCGCCGATGATCGCCCCCCTGGAACCGGTGGCGAGGATGCCAACGAGCAAGATCGGCACGACGAGCCACGTGGGGAGGCGGACGCCGCGCCCCCCGTGATCCCGGCTCCATTGGGCGAGCATCGTGGCCAGGAACAGGTTCAAGGACAGGTAGTTCGCGTACAGGTTCTCGTTTTCGAACGGTCCGCTCGGGCGCGTCCCCGGCAGGACGAGGCTTTCGTGGATCGTCGTCACCGCGAACGCGCCCGCGGCGACGATCGAGACCGTGGAGAATGTCCTGATCCCGTCGAACGGGGACGGCCGCAGCAGCGCGTAGAGCGCGATCATCCAGAGGGCGCTGCCGACGAACTTGGCGATGGCCAACGCCCCGACCGTGGGGTCGAACGAGAACGGGAGCGATCCGGATCGCAGCAGGGGGGAGAGGAACGAGGCCATCGTGACCAGCACGAACACGAACACGGCCTTGGTGTATCCGGGCAGAGAGGACCGGCCCGCGAGCAGCCCGACGAACAGCCCCGCCCCCACCAGGGCGACGACCGCATCGCCGAGGCTGAAGTTGACTTGATCGGTGGAACTGCCCACGTAGAAGTGGAACGGATAGATCCCGGCCCACGCGATGAGGAGGAGTTCACGGATGCCCCATCGGGGCCGGGACGCCGCCTCGACCCATCCGCGCCCCCCAATCGGGATGGCGTGCTCGATCGCGTTCATCCCGTGTTCCCCATATAGCGTGGTGGGCTTTCGGCGCCGCCGTTTGATGCGGTCGAGCCGTTTGATGCGGTCGATTGGTACAGGCGGTGGATGTGCTCGGCGAGTTTGCGCGCGTTCTCCTCGAGGCAGAAGTCACCGTCGTTATCGACCTTGGTGATTTCTCCGCGGCCGCGATCGGCGGACAGCCGGATCAGTGCGACTTTGACGTCGTCCAGCAACGTCGCGGCCTTAATCAGCGGGCGGATGTCGTCCCTCCGCAGCCGCTCCAGGCGCGATCCGCCAAACGGGCGCGCGGCCAGCCGGCGCGCCGCGGTCCCTGGGCTGACCTCGACGATCACGAGCAGGTCGGGACTGCGGATCAGCGAGCCGAGCCCCGCCAGTTTGTTCGTCCAGGCCGCGTCCGTGGCCCCGTAGCCGATCGACCAGAGGGCCTGGCAGATTCCCTGATCGAACAGCCTAATCCCCTCGGCCGCGCCCCGCTCATCCAGGAGAAAGGAGACCAAGAGCCAATTGTGCAGGACTTTTAGCGCATCGCGGGTGGTTTTTTGACGCGTGGCGCGGATCGCCCGGGCGGACAGGTAGGCGAAGCCTGGCTCGTGCAGCATCCGCCGGACGACGTAGGCGCCCTTCCGCACGCGCGCGAAGACCTGGGGCCCGCCGGTGAACGGGCTCAGCACCTCCCGGGCCGGCGTCCCCGTTTGACGCAGGAGTTGCGCGACCCGCCGGGCGAGGATCGATTTCCCGGCACCGGGGACGCCGGCGAACTCCACCGTGAGCGTGCGGGGCATGGCCCCGCGTCGGCCATTCCGGGGGAGGTACGATGCCAGGGTCTGCAGCATCCAGTGTCCATCCGTTCCCAGAAGGACGCGCGGCATGAACAGGCACGAGGCCAGGACGACGGGGAGGGCCGTCCCCAGGGCGACGGCGAGGGTCAAAATCGGCGAAAGCTTCCAATGCGCCAGGAGCGTGGTGATCCCCCATAACTCCGCGCCGACCAGGACCGCCAGCGCCGCCCCGGGAAGGTGGGCTCCCCAAAACCTCCCCCAGGACATCCCCGTCAGCGTGAGGCTCAACTGCGCCATCAAGACGAAATTGGTGGCGATCGCCAGCGCGACCCCGGTGGCCACTCCCGGCAACCCCCACCAGTGCCCCGCCCAGGCTCCGGTGACCACGAGCATGGCGTACGCCGCCTGCCGCCACGCGCGGCGGTATACCGCCCCCGTGGCTCGGACCATCGCGTCGCTGATCTTGTAGCTGGTCCGAAAGAGCATGCTGAGGGAAAGAATTTGGAAGGGGACGATCACCCCCGCCCACTTGGGCCCCAACAGCACGTGGATGATGTTCGGGGCCAGGATGAGCAACCCCGCGCTTGTCGGCAGCACAAGGAGCGCGATGAGCGACAGGGCGCGCCCATAGACCGCGCGCAATCGATCGGGTTGATCCTGGACGCGGGCCATCCCCGGGAACAGCACTTTATCCAGCACATTGCCGATGAGACCCGCCGGGGTCACCATCAGCTGATAGGCGCGTCCGTACAGACCCAAGGCGGCGGCGCCAAGCCACCGACCGACGACGATATTGTCGCCTTGCTGGGCGATGTAACTTCCGATGCTAGCGAGGGTGAGCCCTCCGCCGAAATGAAGGAGTTCAGAGAGCGCGCGGCGCTCGAAGAGCGGCTTCATCGGATGAGGCTGCACGATGAGCAGGACCGCGAGCTTGGTGACGGCCTCTCCCAGATAGGCGCCAACGAACGCCCAGACGCCCAACCCCCAGAGGGCCATGATGATTCCCGTTGCCGCGTAGCCGACGACGGAAGTCACGACGTCAAGGCCGGCAAGCATGCGGAACCGCATCCTACGCTGCAAGAGCGATTCGGCGACGATGAACAGGCCTTGCAGCGGAAACAGAAATGCCATGGCGTTCAGCACGGGTTGGAGTTCCTTCAGCCTGAAAAACTCGGCTAAAAGCGGGCTGATCAGCCAGGTCAGGAGCAGCAGGCCGATGCCCCACAGGAGCGACAGGGTGAAGGCCACGCGGATGTGGCGGATCTCGAGGTTCGGGCGTTGGACCACCGCGGGCCCAATCCCGAAGCTCGCGAGCGTGGTGGAAAGCCCCACGACCACCAGCGCCGCGCTGACCGCGCCAAAGTCAGTGACCGTGAGCAGTCGGACCAGGACGGCGAGGACCACGAGCTGCATCAACCCGCGGCATCCCGTGCCCAGCAGCGTCCACACGAACCCCGCCAGGGCGCGGCGGGTCATCCCTTCCACCCTCACGGTCGGCAGGGCGCTCTGCTCGCGCCGGTCGGTGGGGGTCACCCGTCTCCCCCGCCGCTCGGGACGGGCATCGGGTGTCGTAGCTGCGGCACGATCGACTGCCCGTCTCCGCCAAACCACAACGGAAGTTGGTCGCGGGCGATCAGCCGCTGCAGAAGGCTTTTCACCCCGGAGGCGTCTGCGGCACGCGACAGCCCGTCCAGCTCGCGCAGGGCCAGGCGCAGGGAAAACTCGTCCACGTGTCCGTTGTTGCGCACCGCAAAGACCCCGGGCAGCTCCGTCGGCTCGAGCGGTTCCTCCGTGGTCTCGAGAATTTCGTGCAGCTTCTCACCCGGCCGGATCCCGGTGAAGACGATCGGAATATCCTTGTCGGGCTCCAGCCCCGAGAGCCGGATCAGATCTTCGGCCAGCTGCATGATCCGAATGGGTTGCCCCATGTCCAGCATGAAGATGTCGTGCGCCGCTTGAATGGCGCTGGCTTGAAGCACGAGCGTGACCGCTTCCCGCGTGCTCATGAAGTACCGGGTCATCTCCGGATGCGTGATGGTCACCGGTCCCCCACGGCGGATTTGCTCCTGCAGCACGGGGATCACACTTCCCCGGCTGCCAATCACATTTCCGAACCGGACGGCGATGAAGCGGGTGGCCTGACGTCGGTTGAGCGCTTTCATCAGCAGCTCTGCGGCGCGCTTGGTCCCACCCATCACGCCGCGAGGGTTGATGGCCTTGTCGGAGGAGATCAGCACAAACGTGTGCGTTTTGTGGGCGAGGGCCGCTTCGGCAACCGCGAGGGTGCCCGAGATGTTCGTGCGCACGGCTTCGTCGGGGTGATCCTCCATGAGGGGCACATGCTTGTAGGCGGCGGCATGATACACGACGTCCGGCCGCCAGAGCGCAAACAATCGTTGCATCTTCTCGGCATCTCGCACGTCGGCGATGATGGGATGCACGTGGCCGACGGGGCGTTGTTCGGGAAGCTCGCCGGCCAGCTCGAAGATCGCGGTTTCGTTCGTGTCGAGCAGCAGCAGCCGCCCCGCGTCCGACCGGGCGAGCTGGCGCGCCAGCTCGCTCCCAATGGACCCGCCCGCGCCCGTCACCAGCACGGTCCGTCCGGCCAAGAACGTGTTGACACGGCTGCCGTCGAGCCGGGCCTGCTTGCGGCCGAGCAGATCCTCCACGTTCACGTCCCGGAGGTCTTGCACGCTGACCTTCCCGGCCAGCAGCTCGTTGATGCTGGGCAGCACGCGCACGCGCCTGACACCGGCCTCGCGGGCGTAGCGCATGATGTCTCGGATCGGCCCGGCCCCCGCCGACGCGATGGTGATGACCATCTCCTCCACGCCGAGCTTCCGCACCGCGTCCGGCACCGCTTCCCTTCCCCCCAGCACCTTGAGCCCATGGACGTAGGTCCCATGCTTGGAGACGTCGTCGTCAATGAACCCCACCGGACGATACTGCATGTGCTTCTCGTTGACCATCGATCGGAGAATGCGCTCTCCCGCCGCCCCCGCGCCCACTAAGAGCACCCGTGTGCCGTTCGTCTTGCGGGATCGCGCGTGGAGGAATTCGTCCAGCAGCCGCTGCCCCAGCCGCGAGATCGCCACGAGGGTGGTCCCCAACAGGTAATCCAGGACGAGGACTCCCCTCGGAAGGGTTCCAAAGGCGGGGATGTCCTGCAAGAGGAAGAGGGCGCCCGCGAGGGTCAGGAAGGCCGCGGTCGACGCCTTCCAGACGCCGACGATCTCGATCAGACCGACCAGATCCCAGGCCACGCGGTAGAGCCTGAAGAGAGCGTGCCAGGCCAGCTTGACCGGGATGAACAGGATCAGAACCAGAGGCAGGGTCGCGACGTACTTCGGCGGGATCGCTCCGTCGAAGCGGATGAGGAAGGCGAGGCAGCAGCTGACGGCCCACAATACCGCATCTCCAGCGGCAAAGAAGAGGGCCCCGTTCATCAACGTGCGCGTGACTCGTTTCCTTGACACCATCGCCCCTACCCTCGACGCGAGTGCTGGCCGAGACGGCCGCTGATTTTGGATTCGGATGGACTCATCTCGCACGCGACCTGTGACACACGGGCCTCGGATGCTACTGGCGGGGCCCGAAATGCCACGCCTCGAAGGATGCGGCACTGTGGTAGTGTTGGGCTGAGCGCGCGTAGTACCCGCCGCCGAGATCACGCAGCGGTTGCCCGATGGCGATGACCCCGAGGACGCGCGCCCCCACCGCCTCGAGCTGCTCACGCGCCCTTGCCACGGCCACCCGGGGGGTTTTCCCGATCTCTACGACAAGCAGCACGCCGTCCACGAGCGGGCCGAGCACCGCGGCGTCGGCCACCGGGAGAACGGCGGGGCCGTCAAGCACGATGACGGGGGCGTCCTCGCGCTGGCGCTCCAGGAACGACCGCATCGATTGGCCGCCCAGCAGTTCCGCGGGGTTGGTGGGCCGCTTTCCGGCGGGGAGAAACCACATGTTTGTGACCGCCGTTGGACGTAGGGCCGTTTCGATCGGGCGGGCGGCTTCCAGCGCTTCTGAGAGTCCGTCCGTCATCCGAGGCTTGGGATCTTGGAGTTCCCAAGCGCGGTCCAAGGCCGGCCTCCTCAGGTCGCACTCCACCAGCCACGTGCGTCGGCCTCCCTGCGCCAGGGCAATCGCGAGGTTGGCCGCCACGGCGTCCTTCGCCTCATCGAGGCCGGGGCTGGTCACGAGCAGCGCACGCAGGGGCTGCGTGCGGAGGGCTACGAGATTGGTCCGGATGCACCTGAACGCCTCCGCGATCGCCGACCGCTCGCGGTTCGCCCGGTGCTGTGACCTAGTCGCCGGGTGAAGGCCGCCAAGGAGATGCGGCCGCGGGTTCGTCGCCGAGGGTACGCTCGAATCGGCATCATGTTGGCCGCGTTGGAGACTTGCGCCTCTCCCCGGGATCGACCCCAGAATTGGCGCCCCGAGCATCCGCCCCGCATCCCACACGGACCGCAAGGGGTCTTCGACCTGCTCTTTGACCATGGCCCCCCCGGTGCCGAGCAGAAGGCCGAGGACTCCCCCCACGACGATGCCCAGCCACCAGTGCCATACTGGCTTTTCGGGCGCTCGCGCCGCGTCCATCACCCGGACGGCGCTGCCGACGGACGCTTCGGCGACGCGGGCTTGTTCAAGCTTCTCCGAGAGCAGCTGGTGGGTTTCCTCGGCTTCCTTGACCCTCCGGGTGAGACGCGCGAGCTCCACCTCGCGCGCGGGCAGCTGCCGGACCTTCTCGTCGTACTCGGCGATCGCCCCGGCGAGGGCACGGCTGCGGGCATCCAGGGCCGCGGTGCCCACTTCGTCCTGCTTCACCTGCTGTACCAGCGTCTGGTAGGTCGGATCCACCCCGTACTGACCTACCTGCAGGTTGCGGGTCATCTCGGCGTCGAGCCGCCGCTTCGTTTCCTCGATCCTGGCCTCGACGTTGATGACCATGGGGTGCTTGGGGGTGAACTGACGCCGGAGGCCGGAAAGCTCGATCTCCTGGGTGGCGAGTTGGTTCTGGAGGGTGGTGATGAGAGGGCTCGGCACCCACTGGACCGGGGCGATCTGAGCCTGGTCCGACAGCCGGCTTCGGCCGGCGGTGAGGCGAGCCTGCGCCTCTTGCCGCTGGAGATCGACGTCGACGCGCTGGGCTTCCAGTTGAGCCAGCTTGTTGAGGCTCGACACGGTCTGATCCGCCAAGGAGACGTCGCCGTGCTCCGACTTGAATGCGGCCAGGGCATCCTCCCGTCTTTGAAGCTCGGGGACGACGACCACGAGCTGTTGTTCGATGGACTGTCGCTCCTCCGTGGCCCGGCCGCGACGCGACGCGAGGTCCAAGTCGATGAGGCTCGCGACCACGGCGTTGGCGGCTCGCGCTGCGGTGGCCGGATCGCGGTGCTCGACAGAAATGCGCAGGAGCTCCGTGCCTCGCGGCTGTTGCACGCGGAGCCCTCTCAGGACCGCCTTCGCGGCGGCGGGGCCCATGATGGAAGACAAGCGGGCGGTAGCATCCTCACGCACCGTTTCGCTCTTCGCCAGTTCGCCGAGGGTAGACACGTCGGACAACCCCACGTCGGTGTGCTCGGCCAGGCTGCTGGCAAGCCCGGGCTGGTCGATCACCACGATCGGCGGAACCTTGGCCGCGGCGACCGTGGCCGATGCCCGGTACACCGGCGGCACGATCCTCGACGCCGCACCCCCCAGTGCCAGGGCGATGACGCAGGGCCAGGCGATCATCCGCCATCGCCGGCGGAGCACGTCGGCGAAGTCCGAAAGGCTCATCTCGTGATCGTGCGTCATGGCGGATCCCTCGCCCCCCATGGCGTCGTCCGTCAGAACCGGAAGATAAACGCGATATTGGACAGAATCTGGACGATATCGAGCAGGGGCTGCAGGTTCCCCACCTTGGTTTGAGGTACGACCACGACGTCCCCGGGATCGACGGGCAGGTCCGGAGTGCCGGGAGCGTTGTGCAGCAACGCCTGCAGGTTCGTAGAGGTGATCGTCCCCTGGGGGGTGGAGGTGGTCGCCGTTCCCGGAGGGCCGGCCTGGATCTCCTGCTGCGCGGGCGCGGGATGTGTGCTCGCCGGTCCCGCGAGGACGCCCTGCTGGGCGCCTCGATGCAGGATATACGCGCTCTGGGCCGTTCCCGTGGGGCCGCGCTGCACGGGCCCGCCGGCCATGGCGATGGCCTCGAGCATGGTCACCGGCCCATGCACCGTGAAGACCCCGGGGCTATTGACATCCCCGACCACGTAGATCTTGTTGTTGGACTCCACCGGGACAAAGATGGTATCGCCGCCTTGGAGGGCGATGTTATCGTTCATGTTCTCGTGAAGCAGAAGGTCATCCAAGTTGAGGGACTGGGACGCCCCGGACGTCCGGACGAGCTTGGCCTGGACGACCGAGGCGTGGTCCGTAAGTCCTCCCGCCTCCAGTAGCACGTCCAGGATGTGCTCCTGGCCTTTGAGGCGGTAGCGCCCCGGATGGACCACTTCGCCTTCCACATTGACGAAGTCCACAAGATCCTCAGGAATCACGAGGGTTTCGCCGCCCCGCAGCAGCACGTTCTGGTCCGGATCCCCCCCCAGAACTCGGGCCAGGTCGACCGTGACGGGCGCCTGGCCGGGCCGGAGGAGCTGCGCCTGGGTTTGCGATGCCTGGTCGCTCATCCCCCCCGCAGCCGCGATGAGATCGAGGATGCGCGCGTCCGGCGGCAGGTCGTAGGCCCCTGGGTGGGCCACCTGGCCCAGCGTCGAGACGTGAATTTTGCGGAATTCTTTGACGCTCACCGTCACCTGCGGGTCGACGATGTACTCGCTATACCCCAGGGTGAGGTCCGAGGTGAGGCGCTCCACCGACGTTCCGGCGGTCGAGACGGAGCCGACGAGCGGAAGGGAGATTTTTCCGTCGGGGCCGATGGTCACCAGGCGCGTCAACTCCGGGTATCCCCACACCGAGATTTCGAGGACATCCCCGGGGCCGAGCGCGTAGCCGGCGGCGGGGGGCTGACCCTGCGCCAGCCCGCTCGGCAACCCACCCGCCAGCAGGACGAGCAGCGTTACCACCAAGCTCACGGCGCCTAACAGGAGCGTGCTTTGCTTCCGTCCTGCCTTCATGATCGACCACACCCCCTTGGTCTGGGTTCGCCCCTTCGCGTGCGTTCCCGGCCTCGGGCGCCGACGGCGAACGCGCTCCCGGCGGCCCATTGCCGAACACAGGGTGAAGTGGCGATGATTGGGTATTTCACACTCGCGCTCGACCCGAAGGACGCGTGAGACCGGCGGGCATGGGGCGCACGGCGTGCGCGGCGTCAGCCCAGGCGGCCGACGCCATTGCGGGCCCCGTTCTGCGTGTAGGCGGGAGACATGCGGAGGATGTAGTAGAGCTCGCGGTGGTCCCCGCCGTTGCACCCGAAGTACAGACCGATCAAGACAAACTCTTCACCCGAATAGCGGACGATCCGCTGCCCCCACTCGGTTTCGGTGATCGAGCACTCGTCGGCACGCGCATTGAAGCATGTGGGCACGGGCATGTATCCTTCCGCTCCGACCCTCGTACGTTATGGGTTTGTGAAATTGGGACTTAACCTACTTTTAACGTAGCGAGTGGGGTGATGTCGATATATCAAAAGACAGAAATTGGGTTTCTCGAAAGATAGACCGCCCATGATGTTGTGCCGCGCCGGGCGTTCGAGCCCGCCG
>Ga0187846_10001067_pt1 | contig 15656 bp, 8 predicted proteins | sample TC_taG_FD_161473 | JGI IMG/M metagenome (GOLD analysis project Ga0187846, IMG submission 161473) | Biofilm microbial communities from the roof of an iron ore cave, State of Minas Gerais, Brazil - TC_06 Biofilm (v2) | ecosystem: Environmental > Terrestrial > Deep subsurface > Cave > Wall biofilm ...
GTCGAGAAGCTCGGCGGGGGCGGGATGGGGTGTCGTCTATAAGGCTGAGGACACCGAGCTTGGTCGCTTCGTCGCGCTCAAGTTCCTGCCGGAGGACGTGGCTCATGACGCGCAGGCGCTCGAACGTTTCCGTCGCGAAGCCCGTGCCGCTTCCGCCCTCAACCATCCGAACATCTGCACCATTTACGAAATCGGCAGGCAAGGCGATCAGTCCTTCATCGCGATGGAGTATCTCGAAGGGCTGACGCTCAAGCACCGCATCGGCGGCAGGCCGCTGGAAATCGAGACCGTCCTGTCGCTGGGAATTGACATCGCGGACGCGCTTGATGCCGCCCATGCTGCGGGCATCATCCACCGGGACATCAAGCCTGCAAACATTTTCGTCACGAAGCGCGGTCATGCCAAGGTTCTGGATTTCGGGCTGGCTAAGGTCAGCACACCCAACAGCGCGACGGGCAACGAGCCAACGCTTGCCACTGCAGAGGTTGACCCTGACCATCTCACTAGTCCCGGCACGGCTGTGGGAACCGTCGCATACATGTCGCCGGAGCAAGCTCGCACCAAGGAACTGGACTCCCGCACCGATTTGTTCTCACTCGGAGCCGTGCTCTATGAGATGGCTACCGGAACCATGCCGTTTCGAGGCGAGAGTTCGGGCGTGATCTTCAAAGCCATTCTGGATGGAAAGCCCACGCCCGCCGTGCGACTGAATCCCGATGTGCCTCCAGACTTGGAACGGGTAATCGCGAAGTGTCTGGAGAAGGATCGCGGCCTTCGGTACCAGAACGCCTCGGACATTCGTACCGATCTTCAAAGGTTGAAACGGGACACAGAGAGCGACAAAAGCGCCGTCACGACGAGCGAATCTGGAACATCGATCCGGTACCGAAAATTGATCTGGAGTATAGCTCTGGCTTCAGTCCTGTTGGTCGGCGGTGGATTTCTGGTCTGGCGTTACTTGCGTCCCCACTATCCCGATGCCGAACCCATCCATTCCATCGCCGTGCTGCCGTTCGCCAACGCGAGCAACGACCCTGAACTGGACTACGTTGGGGAAGGTCTATCAGAGGAAATCACGAATTCACTTTCTCGCCTGCCGAACCTGCGAGTGATGGCTCGGAGCACGGTCTTTCATTACAAATCCCGCCAAGACGATCCGCTAGGAGTGGGACGCGAGCTGCACGTCGATGCCGTGCTGACAGGGCGCGTGGCTGAGCTTGGCGATGAACTCGATGTCGAAGCCGAGTTGGTCAACGCCTCGTCAGGGGCACAACTCTGGGGAGAACGCTACAGAAGCAGTACGAAAGACGCGTCGCAACTGCAAGCCACAATCGCAAGTGAGGTTGGTAGCAAGCTCCAGCCCCAGCTAGGGGGTGCACAACGGGAAAGGTTGGCGAGGATCGGGACGCAAAACGCCGAAGCGTATCAGCTTTATCTGAAAGGGCGTTACCACTTCGACAGATTTACGCAGGAGGACTTCAAAACGGCGGCTGAATTTTTCGAAAAGGCAGTCGCGCTGGACAACGACTATGCGGCGGCTTATGCGGGACTTGCGGATGCCTACTCCTTGCAAGCCTACTTCGGTTATGCACCTAGCCGTGAAACGTACATCAAATCGCGAGATGCAGCAAAGCGAGCCTTAGAACTGGACAGCGGGATTTCCGAGTCCCACATCTCTTTAGCGATCTCAGACATGATGTTTTTTCACAACTTCCCGGAAGCACAGGCATCACTTAGAAAAGCTCTGGCTCTCGATCCCAATTCGGCTTATGCCCACGACGTTTCGAACTGGTTCGCGAATGTAATGGGGAGGAGTTCGGAAGCCATAGCCGAAAGCCGGAAAGCGGTGGAGCTTGATCCCCTTTCTCTTCGGGGCAACTTGGATCTCGCGACCACTTACTACTTGGCACGCGAGTATAGTCAGGCCGTGGAGGAGGCGAACCGAATCCTCGAAATCGACCCCAAATACCCGGAAGCCATCCAAAACATCGGATGGGTCTATGAGGTGACCGGAAACTACAAGGGGGCAATGGAACAGTGGATCAAGAATGAACATGTGCTCGGGAACGAAAAGCGTTCCAAGGAACTAAGGGAAGTTTTTGAGAGGTCGGGTTATCCCGGTTACCTCAGAAAAGACGCCAAAGACAAAGAAGCCGCGGGCGATTTCTATGACGCGGGTTCCGACTACGCTTTGCTCGGTGAAAAGGATGCCGCTTTCAAGGCGCTCGAACGAGCAGCCGACGCTGGTCAGGAACTTGATTACTTCAAACTCGACCCGGCACTGGACAACATACGCTCTGATCCCCGCTACGCCGCCCTACTGCGCCGCATCGGGCTGCCGCAGTGATAAATCCCCAGCATCCCCATCCTGAAGCAAGCCAAAGTCGAGCTGCCATCAACGTGAGAATTCTTACCCACAAACTTACCCACAGGGAACGGTTCCTATAGTCCCTTTCAGCGACTTGGCAGCCCCAGCCCGAATCCCGCTGGGCTAGTGCTTAGAAGGAACGGAGCGTTGGATCGCCTGAGATTCAGTGCTCCATAAGCATCTGGTCAACATGGGCTAGTCGCGAAGTATAGGCAAATACACGAGTTGCCTTTCAGCAACGAAGTAACCCGCAGCCGTGCGGCTTCTTCGGCGACCCCACGCGTGAATGCCACTGCTCGCCGCCGCAGATTCAGCGCTACGTCGCGAAGATTTCCGGGCCTTTGCTCGACCGCATCGACATTCACATTGAAGTTCCGGCGGTGAAATACAAGGAGCTGCGCGGCAACACGGAAATCGAAGCCTCGGCGAGCGTGCGCCAACGCGTCCTGCGCGCTCGCGCCATCCAGCTCGAGCGCTTTCGCGCCGACAAAAGCCTCTACGCCAACGCGCAGATGCCGCCGCGGCTGATTCGCAAGCACTGCGTGATTTCCGCCGAAGGCGAGAAGCTCCTGGAATCCGCCATCCAGCGCCTCGGCCTTTCCGCTCGCGCGCACGACCGCATCCTCAAAGTCTCTCGCACGATCGCCGACCTGGAAGCCGCTCCTTCGGTCGAGCCCAAGCACCTGGGCGAAGCCATCCAGTATCGCACCCTCGACCGCACCTATTGGGCGTAGCGAACGCCTCGCAACTAGCGCTCGGTTCCTAGGGGTCGAGCCTGCCTGTCGGCCGGCAGGCTTCAGCTCCGGCATAACCGGCGCATAGGGACCAGGGTTCAACTCCTGAGGGACGGCTTTGGTTTCCCGGCAGGCCTACGAAACAAACGCGCAGCCGACGCGCGACTTGCCCGATTCGGCTCGCTTGGTGTACGCCTTCTTCAGGCTCACGCGCACCGGCGGAAGAATGGGCACGTGAAGGATGGCATTGAACTGGTTCGGCAGTTCCTCGGGTTTTTCCAGCGCCAGCGCCACGCCGCCGTAACTCAGATCCAGCACCGTTGTCGTCCGCCCTCCGAGGTCGCTTAAGATGGCGTACGCTTTCGTGCCGGCCAGCGAGACGCGCTCCCACTTTCGCTCCTCCGCTCGCGCCGCCGCAGGACGCGATAAGGGCGACGCGGGCGCTGGCGTCTCTCTTGGCGGCGCCGGAGTTGCTTCGCGCTTCGGTTCCTCGCGCGCCCTCGCGGCTTCTCGTGCGGTCGCTTCGGGCGCGATGCGCGGCGGAGGCGGCGCTTCGCGTCCGCCTGGAGATCCCGCAGCCGCGGGCGGGGCGGGGCGGCCCGTTTCCTTCAGTTCGTACAGGCGCTTGTCCGCCAGGCTCATCAAGTCGCTTTTCTGCTCGCCCTCCTGCGGATGCACGGCGATTCCGAAGTCGAGCGTCACGCCGGGCTCGAGCTTGAGCGCCCGGATCTCGTTCTCGTATTGCGAGCGCACGCGCCGGCAGAGCGTGCTGGCCTGCTCGGGATCGGTTTGCGGCAGCAGCAGGGCGAACTCGTCGCCGCCGATGCGAAACGCGAAGTCCGAAAAGCGCAGCGTCTTCCGCAGCGTTGCGGCGGCCAGCTGCAGAACCTGATCGCCCTGCAGATGGCCGTGACGATCGTTCACTTCCTTCAGCTTGTGCAGGTCCAGGATCACGATGGCCAGATACTGCCCGTAGCGTTTCGCGCGGTTCAGCTCCTTGTCGCAGTACTCGTCGAAGAGCCGGCGATTGTAGAGACCCGTGAGCGGGTCGGTGGCCGCATTGATCTGAAGTTTCTTGAAATCGTCGTATTCCATCAGGATGGGCGCGCGCAGGAAATTCGTGGACGCCAGCACGTTCACGATGGCGGCCTTCAGAGAGACCTTTCCTCCGGCGCTTTCGGCCAGCGCGCGGCGCAGTTCCAGAATGCGCTGCCAGTATTCGTTGCCCTGCGCTTCGGTGAGGTCGATTTGCGCGATGTTGCGGAAGAACTGGCGGAGAAACACTCCCCGAGACGTCTCGTCCAGACCCTCCAGGGTCTCCTCAAGGAGATTGAGATACGACTCTTCCGCCGAAGGCTGCGGCTGTGGTTCGCCGGACTGGGGCATCAATGTTTTCCGGGTTCGCTCTGCGCCGGCAAGACCGGGCGCACCTGCGGGGTATGAAGAATGAAGCACGGGAAAGTCCAAATCTCGAATAGAACGCGAACCTCAAAACCTCATGCAAATCCCTGTCGAGGCGTAGGTTACATGTGGCCGGGTGCCGGGTCAATGGCGGGGTCGCATCGATCCGAGCCAGCGCGTGAAACGGATTGCCCTTTATGCCCGTCCGCTTACAATCCGGCGGCGCTCAGGGGCTTGAACCGAAGTGGCGAAAAGAAGGTAAAAGTGATTAACCCAAGGGCTTCAGAAACTCGAGACCCACCAGATGAACATCGCCAGCCTCTTGCTGGCGCTTCACCCGGGCTTGGATGGGGGGCATTCCGGCTGGGACTAAAGCGGTGGACGTTATCGAAGGTGCCGGGATTGTCAGCGTAACCGTGTCATTGGCAGCCAGCCGTCGTGGACACGTCACAAATGCCCCTATCGCACTTATATCCAGTGTCTTAGCTAGCTCCAGAAACTGCTCTCCGTAGGCGTCTTTGCCACGGACAAACAGGGGTATTTGAAGACGAATGCGCTGGAAACGGCGCTGCTCATCGTAAGCCGAAGAAGCCCCGACCCTCTTTTGGACCGCCGCATCCCTCACGAGAAAGGTACCCCAGTTTTAGTACCGCTTTGAGCCGCAATTTCAGTGCAAGTCGTTCAAGTCATCAGACCAATCCTTATTTCCCCTGAAATCTTACAGTTACGACGCATTCGCGATTCTGTTTGGCCCCTATGCGCTTCTCAAGTTGCAATATTACTCCCGACCTTTTCAACTATTGTGCAAACCTAGGACGCATTTACCATTGACACAAAATGGCCCCTTTGGGAGCATAGCTTTTCTCAAGCGCATTCCCACCGCCACTTCGAACCACAGCACATCGGTGGTGTCTCTAAAGCGCGACGCGGAGGAAGGTTTGCCGAAAGGTGCCACGATCGACCAGCAGGGCAGCGCTCCCGCTGCTTTTCAGCTGCTCACCAGCCTGCTCGACGCGCTGGACCGGCCCCTGCTGGTCTCCGACCGCAGCGGCCGCATTCTCTGCGCCAACCTCCATGCCCAGGACAGACTTCACGCCGTCGGCCTCGGCGCACGCGAGGATCTGAATCTTTTCTCGGAGATCCTGCACGCAGACCGCAAGGCGATTCTCAGTCAGCTTGAAGGCGGCGAGCAGGAAGTCAATCTCCCCGTCGAGTGTCCGGAAGGCAAGAGCCGCGCACGCGTGCGCTGGCTTCCGGAACCCGACTGGCTGGTGGTTTATATCGAGCCCGCTCCCGCGGAGGCTCCCGCGGACGAAGCGGAAATGCGGCAAACCGTTCAGGACCTCCTGCAGGAGCGCGAAATCACTTATCGCAACCTCCTGGCCGCTTATCTGCGGCTGCAAGAGGTCAACCGTCAAAAGACCGTCTTTCTCGCGTCGGCGGCCCACGAACTGAAAACGCCGCTCGCGGTGATGAAGGGCTATTACGACCTGCTTCTCTCCGGCTCGCTCGGCAAGCTCGGCGAGCGGCAGCGCGACATTGTGCAGGAATCGAAAGAGAGCTGCGATCGCTTGGTGCGCCTCGTCTCCATGTTTCTGAATTACTCGGCGCTCGAAAGCGGCAAGCTGGTGCTGCAGTTGCGCGAAAACGATCTGCGCGACTGCGTCAACGATCTGGCCTGCCGCTGGCAGGATGCCTTCCAGCGCGCGAACGTGCACCTCGATATCAAGCTGCATAGCGACCTGCCGCTCTTTCGCTTCGATTACCAGAAAGTCCAGCAGTGCGTGGCCAACCTCGTGGACAACGCGCTGAAGCACACCCCCGCCGGGGGCCGCGTCACCCTCCTGGCGGAACCGCATTTCTGGGAGCGGCGCAGCTCGGAAGCCGCGCCCTCCACCGAGCGCCGCCGCAACACGGGCGGCCGCGCCAACAGCGTGCTGGTTGCCGTCGCCGACACCGGCCGCGGCATCGCCGCGGAGTTTCACCAGGAGATTTTCGAGGAGTTCGTACGGGTCGATCCATCGTCTTCGGGCATGGGCCTGGGTCTGGCCATCACCAAGCGCTTGATTCAGGCGCATCGCGGAAAAGTGTGGGTCGATAGCGAAATCGGCCGGGGCAGTTCGTTTTCGTTCTTGTTGCCGATGAATGTCGAATAAAATGGGAGCCAACGCGCTCATGGCGAAACACACGGCGGAGAAGGACAGAGTCAAAGAGAAGATGCTGATCGTCGATGACGAGCCCAGCATTCGCAAGTATCTGCAGACGCTGCTCGAAGTGGATGGTTTCGAGGTGCACGCCGTCTCCAGCGGCAAGGAAGCGCTCGAACGCATTGGCCAGGGCGACCGCCCCGATTTCATGATCCTGGACGTGCTCATGCCCGAGCTCGACGGCCTCGAAACCCTGCGGCAGCTCATGCAGATCGACCGCACCCTCAACGTCATCATGCTTTCCTGCTCCAATGAAGTGACCACGGTCGTCGAAGCCATCCGTCTGGGCGCGCTCGACTACCTGACCAAGCCGTTCGAGAAACCGGAGCTCGATGCCGCCCTTTTGAAGTGCCGTCAGAAGCAGGAGCTGCGCTCGGAAAACAAGGCCCTTCGCGAGTACTGCGAGCAACTCACCCAGGACCTCTCGTTTCTCGCCGCCAGCCCGCAGATGCTGAAAATCCGTCAGCAGATTCTGCAGATTGCGCCCGTGGACGTGCCGATTTTCATCAGCGGCGAAAGCGGCGTAGGCAAGGAAGTAGTCGCGCGCATGGTGCATCTGCGCTCGGCGCGGCGCCAACAGGTGTTCGTGAAGGTGAATTGCGCCGCGCTTCCCGGCGAGCTTCTTGAATCGGAGCTTTTCGGCTACGACCAGGGAGCGTTCACCGGCGCGGTGCGCGCCAAGCCCGGAAAATTCGAGCTGGCCAACCGCGGCACTATCTTCCTTGACGAAATCGCGGAGATGAGCCCGCACCTGCAGGCCAAGCTTTTGCACGTGCTGCAGGACAATCAGTATTCGCGACTCGGCGGCCGCACCACCATTCAGGTGGACGTTCGCGTTCTCGCCGCCACCAATATGGATGTGAAGGAAGCGATGCGCTCCGGCCGCTTCCGCGAAGACCTTTACTACCGCTTGAACGTCCTCTCGCTCCACATCCCGCCGCTGCGCGAGCGCACCGCGGAAATTCCCCTCCTTTTCCGCCACTTCCTGGTGAAGTACAGCGAGAAATACAACAAGCCGGCGCCGGATCCCTCGAAGCATCTGCTGGAGGCGGCCATGCGCTATCCCTGGCCGGGCAATTTGCGCGAGCTCGAGAACTTCGTGAAGCGCTACGTCATTCTCGAAGATGACGAAGGCAGCTTCCGCGAATTGCTGGAGATGACCGGCGCGCAGGAGCGCATCGCTCCCCGCGAAGAGGCGCCCGCGGCCAAGCACCAGGGACTCAAGGCGCTCGTCCGCAGCCTCAAAGACGAAGCGGAAATGGAAGCCATCGCCGACGCCCTCGACAAGACCAACTGGTGCCGCAAAGATGCCGCGAAAATGCTCGGCATTAGCTACAAAGCGCTGCTCTACAAGATGCGCCAGTTCAATCTCGACTCCGGGCGCGGCGCGCGCTCGGCGGCAGCCAAGGAAGCGGCAGATTCCGCCAGCGAAGCGGCGCCCGCCGTCCCATCCATTCGTGAGTCGTAAGCGCGTGGGCGGCGGGTATCGGCTGCATCCGGCCAGGAGTGTTGGCCGCCAGTTGTGGCCCGGCACGTAGTCCTATACCCCTGCAAAATGTTGCATATCTAGAGCACGCCCAGCGAAATAGCACTACCTCGGCCTCCTGGACTTAGTCTAATATTCGGCTCCGAAATGGCGCAGCCGGGGCGGCGCTGTTTGGGCGTGAAGCGGGCCCCTGCCGCGCGGCCTGGCTAACAAAGGCGTTTGTCCCTGTTTACAAAGGGTTTGTTTGCCGGTGCGCTGCCTGGGGCGGCCCGCTTCGGACGCGGCCAGCGGCGCTGCCCAAAGCGTGTCGAACGCCGGGCCGGGCCAAAGCTTTTGGAAGGGTGATTGCTGCATAGCACGCGGGGATGGTGTGAACTTCAATCTCGTTCGGGGGAGCAGCGTGGATGACTGAGCGTCGCATGGCGCGCCGGTACGACCTCTCATTGCCCGTAAACATTCGCCTGCCGATCAACCGGGAGCCCGGGTCACACAATGGCCAGACCCGAGACATCTCCACACGCGGCGTGTACTTCATCATGGAGAAGGATCTTTCTCCCGGCACGGAGGTGGACTTCACGCTCACGCTGCCGGCGGAGATCACGCGCGGCACCGAGGTTTTCGTGCGCGCCCACGGGCGCGTCGTCCGCGTGGATAGGCAGCAGGACGAAGAGCGTGAGAGCGTGGGAGTGGCCGCGGTGATCGAGCGCTACGATATCATTCGCGGCGAAGCCACGCGCGCCTAGACGGTCCGCTCTTTTTCGTCCACAGTCGGTAGCGTGATTCTTGCTTCGCCGGGCGGCGCCGACTTTCCGGTTGCCTTGCGCATTCGAATCGTCCTAGCATCGCTCCGCTGCATCCCGCGTCCCAAGGGGGTTCCATGAGAGTTGCGGATCTGATTGCTTCGCGCCGCGAAGTCTTTTCCATTACCGACGACACCACCGTGCACGACGCCGCCCGCTACATCCGCGAGAAACAGGTGCGCTCGGTGGGCGTATGCGACCGCCAGGGCGTTCTGGTCGGCGTCGTTTCTCACAGCGATATCTCCGACAAAGTCGCCGCCGAAAACAAATGCCCCGCCTGGATGCGCGTTTCGGAAATCATGACGCGCCAGCTGGTCTCGGCCACGCCGGAAACGTCCGTCGAAGATTGCCTGCGCCTGATGGAGCAGCATGGAATTTTTCACCTCGTAGTGCTCGACGGCGAAAAGGGCTACCGCGGCATGATTTCCGTCACCGACCTGCTGCAACTGATCGCTTCGGATCAAAAGGCGCGCGCCGACATGCTCGAAGCCCTGATTTTTCCACAGCGCTAGCCGCAGCCGGCAGCGCCTCGATTTTCTACCGGCGGAAGCCTGATTCCCCAAAATGCCCAGGCTTTTCTGGTGCCGGAACGCGGAAACCCCTGGGCCTGCCGTGGCCTCCACCCAAACTGTCCTTGCGTAGCGCACTTCAACCTATTGACGCAAATTGAGTTACAGGTTTTTCACAGATAATTTCTTACCGCCCCGGTTCCCGGCATTTGACAGCCGTTTGGCGTCTCGGGTGCAAAGTACTCAGGGGCGGCTTTGCCCGCCTGTGAAGTCACAGCCCATGCCCGCGACTGCCAAAGCCCACATACCCTTCCCGGCGCGACAGCCCGAGTTGCCGCCGGAGAACGTGTACTTCGGCCCCTCCGAAGCGATGCGCGCGGTCCGCCAGCGCGTGGATCGCGCCGCGGGACTCAACGTCCCGATTCTGATTTTGGGCGAGAGCGGAACCGGCAAAGAAGTGCTGGCGCGCTTCATTCACGAGCGCTCGCCTTGGCGAGCGGGGCCATTCGTAAAAGTGAACTGCCCGGCGATTCCCGGCACTTTGCTCGAGAGCGAGCTCTTCGGATTCGAGCGCGGCGCCTTCACCGGCGCAAACGCTGCCAAGCCGGGCCGGATGGAGCTCGCGCAGGGCGGAACGCTTTTTCTCGACGAGATCGCCGAGCTCGACGTCGCGCTCCAGGCCAAGCTCCTGCACGTCCTGCAAGACGGCCATTTCACGCGCATCGGCGACCACGAGGAGAAGCGCGTGGACGCGCGCGTGATTTGCGCCACCAATCGCCAGCTCCAGCGCGAAATCGAAGCCGGTGCCTTCCGCGCCGATCTGCTCTACCGCATCAATGTGATCACCGTCTCGCTCCCTCCTCTGCGTGAGCGCCGCGACGACATACCCTATCTCGTCGAATATCTGCGTTCGGCCAATAACCGCCGCTTCCAGCGGGAAGCTCCGCCGGTCTCCAAGGCCGCCGTCCAGCACCTGCAACAGCGCCACTGGCCAGGCAACGTCCGCGAACTGGAAAACTGCATGGCCCGCTACGTCATCCTCGGAACCGAGGAAGCGTTCTACCCCGAGCACGCGGAAAGGAAGCCCTTCAGCTTCGACTACGAAATCACCGACGCGGGCAACATCCCGCTGAAGCGTATCGCCCAGCAGGTCACCCGCAAGATGGAAAACGATATCATCCTCAAGGTTCTGCAGGCCAATCACTGGAACCGCCGCAAGGCCGCCGAAGTCTTGAACATCAGCTACCGCGCCCTCCTCTACAAAGTTCGCCAGGCCGGCCTGCCGGCCAAGCGCCCCCTGCGCAAGATCGAATCGGCCGACGGAATCGCCGCCGACGCCGCATCCCAGGCTGACTAGCCCCGCGATTCTTGCAGAAGCCCGCGTCACGCGTTTCGCCCTCCGCGCACACGCTGTCGTTCCGCGAGTCGAGGCCATCGGGCCGTTCTCGGCCTCCGCTGCGCCCGGCCCGGTGATAGGCTCGTCCCACGTGCCATGGTGCGTCAGCGACGTTCCCGGCAGCGCGTGTTGCGTGCCGGCGTGATAGACCAGGTGGCAGGCCGTGCCTAGAATGTAATCACACGCTGCCGTCTTCCTTGTCCCTGCGCTTTATTTTCGCTAGCCTAACCTAGCGATGCCCAAAGCGCCGGCCAAGTCCGCCCTGAAGGTCTGCATCCTCTCTCCGCATCCGATGGTGCTCGACGAATTCCAGCGGCTGCTGGACGGCTCGGACTTTCAGATCGTTTGCCGCCAGCTCGATTCCATGCTGGCGCCGGACCTCCGCAACCTCGAAGTGCCCAAGGCCGCCGTCTATGTCATCGACGCGCACGCCGCCAAGCAGGCCACCGGAGCGCTGCTCGGCAACATCCTCGACCGCAACGCGGGCGCGCGTTTGCTGGTCGTCGGCGACAAGCTGAAAGAAGGCGACAGCTACACGCTGCTGCGTCAGGGCGTGAAGGGCATCCTGAACTACACCGAGGCGCGCGAGCAGCTTCCTCGCGCCCTGCCGCTCGTGGCACAGGGCGGATTCTGGGTGCCGCGCACCGTGCTTTCGCGATTCGTCGATTCCATCCTGACCACTTCGCAGGGCCGCCGCCTGCGCGGCGATTCGCCCGCGGAATTGAGCCGGCGCGAGCAGGAAGTCCTCAACGGCCTGCTCGAAAATCTCGCCAACAAAGAAGTCGCCGACCGCCTGCACATCTCCGAGCGCACCGTGAAGTTTCACGTCTCGAATCTGCTCGCCAAGTTCGGCGTCCGCCGCCGCGCCGACTTGATTCTCCTCTGCTACCAGCGCCGCTCCGCCGACGCCTAATTGCATGCCGCGCCTGCCCGCTGCTTCCCGGGAAGGCCGCGGCCCTCAGCGCAGCAGGTCTGCCTCTTGTGGAGTGCAGTGGCTTGCTTGCCCTGAACGCCAGCCAAAGGGACACCGCCTTGCCTTCCTATCGTGCGAAGGCGGGTCTCGCGGCTCCTCGCTTCCTTCGGACAGCGGACTTCTCAACGCTTGACTTTTTGCTCCAAATCCATATAGTTACTCGACAATTACCCCAGGCGTTATCGCGATTTGGGCGGTGCTTCGGCTCTCGTTGAAGGGGCTTCATGAACCGTGGCGGCGCAGCAGTTCTCACCCTCGCCATTCTTTTCTCGATCTACGTCAACGGCGGCTATCAGCCGTCGTCCTCCCGCAGCGCTCCCGCGGGCGAGGCTGGCGCGCCACAGCCCCACAAGGGCGATGACGAGTCCAAGTCGCAATGCAAGTTTGACTGCCCTCTGAAGTATGTCGAAGATCTGAAGCAACTGATGAAGGACGAGCTGATGCTCGCGGCGCAAGACAAGAGCAAGTGCCCCACGAAAGACAAAGAGAAAGAGAACGAAGAAGAGTGGGTGTGTTGGGCGAAAAGGGTGCGAGTCCGGCCTTTTCTCGCGATCGTCCCCGATCCCGTGCACACCCACCTCGCCCTGTTCTTCGATCGGCAAATCGACGCCATCGAGCAGGCTGCTCAGGACAACGGCTACCTTTTCGACAAGGCCGTCATGCCCTGGGAATATGAAGATCACCCGCAGTCAGACGACTTTCGCCTTCGACGGCTGGAGAAGATCTATCAGGACGATACCGAGAAGCAACCCGGCCTCATGGTTTTCCGCCGAGGCCCTGCCACGAAAACCGATACCAACCAAGGCAAAGCAGAAGACCAGAACGCACTCCTCTTCGTCTTCGTCGTCGCAGAGACTCCGACCGGCGGCATTCGCGCAGAGCAGTTCCGAAACGCGTTAACCCGCATGCACACTCTCTCTGCCGACGAAGACGCCCCTACGCTGCGAATTCTCGGGCCTACATTCTCCGGCTCGCTCTATTCGCTGCGGCTATTGCTCGAGGACCATGAGCGCACCCACCCGTTCTGTAAATTCCAGGTTTACAGCGGCACCGTCAGCAGTTACGCGAGCGTTACTGACTTCAACGAACATCTGGCGCCCACAGACATATTTGCCAGCTTCAGCGAGAGATCGGACTTCCAGGAAGGCTTGTTTGTGGAATTCCTGGCAAAGCAGGCCTTCAAACGAAGCCACATCGCCGTTCTTGCCGAGGACGAAACGGCCTACGGTGAATTCCGCGATAACAACACCTCGTCAACCACGCAGACGTCAGGCGTTTGCTCGCCACGATGTGAGGAGGACCGGCCCGTCTACATCTATTTTCCCCGCGAGATTTCCCAGCTCCGCTCCGCCTTCCAGCGCGAAGAAGCGTCCGGTTCATACGAAAAAGACCACTATCGTTCGACACTCAAGCGCGATTTCGAAGACGTGGGAAGCGACGACGACACGGTTCACACTTATTCTCGCCGCCAACTTCCCCTGTCCCAGGAAGCCGTTTTGCTCGGGATTGTTACCACGCTTCACAAACATGGCGCGGAGTTCGTCATCCTGCGCGCCACCGATCCTCTCGACCAGGTCTTCCTGGCACGCTATATCCGCAAAGCCGATTCGAACATCCGCATTGTGACCGAAAGAAACGATCTTCTGTTGCGCCGCGAGGTTGAGGACCGGCTCCTTTTTGGCACCCTTTCGATCAGCACCTACTCGATGCGGCCCGCCGCAGATGACGTGCAACCCAACTCCGTAGGCCGGGAGCCGCACCGCGACCGCGTCTTTCCGGACCCCTTCTCTGAAGGAACCTACAACGCAATGGCGGCGCTGATGTGGGCGGAGAAGTGGGTTCGGGTGTCGATTGCTGGCCCGCGCGGGCAGCCGCTGGGTTACCGGATACGGACGGAGTCCCACGTTCCACTCGAGGACTACGGCTGGCCCTCCTTGCTTGCCGGCCCAGCCCCCCATCCCTTAGTCGCCGAAGCGCCACCCGTGTGGCTTACGGTCCTGGGCCGCGATGGCTTCTGGCCAGTCGCTCTTCTCACACCGGACAACGGATCCGGTGAACGTGTCAGTTGGCTCCCTCGCTTGATACAACTCTCCGGCGAAATCTGTTACCTTCCCATACTTTGGCCCTGGAAAGCTTTGTGCGCGGTAACGATCACAGTCGTCTTCTTCTACCTTTCGGTCGTATGTTTCGGTTCGACTCTTTCCAGCTCCCAGATATCGCAGCAGTTTGCAGTACGAATGGCCGACTCTCGCTTCAGGGCTTTCACGATTCAATGGTTTCTATTGCTTGCCTCACTCCTTTTGCTTTGTCTGCCTTGGGCGCAGAGACGCGTGGATCCACTTTGGTTTTGGGGCCTTGCCCCGGCGGTTGCCTGCGTCTTTCTTTTCGTTGGCGCCCTTTTCGATTTGTCCAGCCGCCGCGTTCCTAAGAGGTTCCCCTGGGTCGCACTACCGTTCGGTGCGTTGGCTCTGATTCTCCTCGTCTTGGTCGTCTGGCCGTGCTGGCCCTACGACTCGGTCTTGCACATGTTCATGTATCGCTATGTCCATTTTTACTGGTGGGTTTCGCCCCTGACGCCGTTTCTCTTTCTCATTGGTGCCGGCCTGTGGTGGTCCTGGCACGCTATTCAGGGAGCAGCTCATTTGGACCAGCGCCGACCTCTCTTGCCGAGGGTAGACCCCCGTTGCGGCTGCCAGGCCCCACGACAGTCTTCTACGCCGAAATGTTCCTCCTGCGCCGAATGTGTCGCGCAAGCCCTCAAGAGGTTCCGGGCAAATCTCGCAGCCAAGGCAGCAAAGCTTGGAGACAAGATCTTTGGTTCCGGAGCGCCACAGGAGGATCAGGGGCGCGAGAACGAACAGATGCTTCCGTGGGACCTGCGGCACTTGAGCGAAAATGAAGTGGCCCCACTCATTGACGCTGTCACCCCACGCGGGTGGAATCACCGGGTTCACTGGCTCTTAGTGGCTTATCTAGTCCCGGCAGTTGCACTGATGCATTGGCACCATCCCGTCTCGTCCCTCGAATACCTCGAATACCAATGGTACGACCGCCTCTACGGAGTCGCGCTGCTCATCACCGTGGCGGGATTGTTAAGCGGCTTGCTTCGCCTTTACTTTATCTGGGCAGACACGAAGCGGCTGCTCCTCCGCCTGGACGCGACGCCGCTCCGCCGCGCATTCCGTCGATTGAGAGGCTTCTATTTGATGCCATTCTGGGGTCTGGGCGCGAGCAATCTTCCCGACCGGGAGCGCTTGGGCCGGATGGAAGTCGAGGCCCTTCGAATTGCGCGCAACGCCGAATCCCCGCTCTTGCGCGGCGGCCTGGACCTTGTTCAGGCTGCGCTCAATGGAATCACCGAAGACCAGACAAGTGCGGCACGGCTGAATGCCTTGAGGAAGTTCTACAGCGCCGTTGCAGGTGCAGCGGCAGCAGCTCTCGATCACCTGCACCGGCGCTGGGAGCATGCCCAGTGGCAACGCGAAAGAGTATACGATCCGCCCGACCGGACCGTGGCTGCCGCTGAGGACTTTGTTGCTCTCGTGTACACCAACTTCATTCAGGTCGTCTTGATTCGGATGCGTTCGCTTATCGTCTCTGCGATAGGCATGTTTGTATTGATCGTGGGCTCCCTTAACGTATATCCGTTCGAACCCAGGGCCACGCTCCGCAACATCTGCGTCGCGCTGCTCATCGTGATTTCATTCGTTGTGGGCCTCGTCTTTACACAAGTTCGCCGCGACGCTACGCTGAGCCTCATTACCGGTACCCTGGGCGACCGC
>Ga0187846_10001068_pt1 | contig 15655 bp, 11 predicted proteins | sample TC_taG_FD_161473 | JGI IMG/M metagenome (GOLD analysis project Ga0187846, IMG submission 161473) | Biofilm microbial communities from the roof of an iron ore cave, State of Minas Gerais, Brazil - TC_06 Biofilm (v2) | ecosystem: Environmental > Terrestrial > Deep subsurface > Cave > Wall biofilm...
ACGTATCCATTGATGTTGCCCGCATCCCTCGAGCGCGTGAGCGGCATATGGCAATCGGCGCACATCTGCGATTTCGCAGGGTAGTAAAACGAGCGCGCGCCTTCGCCGGAGACCCCGCTGGCTTGCCAGTTGTCATATTCATTGAAGCCGCGCGTCCAGCGGTAATGATTCACCGGCGCGTCGAGGTGGACTTTGTGGCAGACAGAGCAAAAATCCGCCGTCTGGGTGCGCATGAACGGCTTCAGGAACACGCGCCGGTGAGGCTCGGGGTTCAGTTCAACCATGAAGTCGTGCAGGCGGCGCACCAAAGGATTCGAACTCGTCGCCAGGCGATGCAGCTCGGGATACTCCAGCTCATAATCGCCCTGGCCCATCGTGCTTTTCACGCGAGCGATCGAATGGCACATCATGCAGCCGAGGCCCGCCTGGGCCGGCGGCGTGTTCACGATTTGGCGAATCGGCGTGTCCATCATGCCGCTGAAGAGCACCGCCGGATCGTGGCAGCCACCGCACCACTTCGACGGCTTCACGCCCGCGACGTCCTGCATGTACTCAATGCTCTTGCGGTACCACTGATTGTTGAAGGAGGAGAAATGGTGCGCGGAGCTTTGCCATTCCTGATAGATGTCTGCGTGGCAGCGCTGGCAGGCTTCCGACTCCATGAAGAAGTTTGCCGGGATCTTGCCGCCGTGGGCCGTCTGCGCGGAACTAGGAAAGAATGGCCCATTCGAGCCGTCGCCTTCCTCGTCCATGCTCGCCGGAGCGATGGCAGGGTTTTGGATCTTGAACGCGCGCTGCCACGGAACAGTCCGTACCCACCACGAAGCGCCGGCAAGCGCCGCCGCTGCCAGTAAGAACAACGCGGCGCGCAAAATTGCAACCGCACCGGACTGCCCGCTAAGCCAGCCTCGTTTGCCTGCCCAGTCAGCGGCGAGCAGTGCTACTCCAACTAAGCAAGCGATGATGTGAGCATAGAGAAGCGGCCATTCCTGCCGGCGGGTTCCGGTGAATATCAAGGCGATGCCCACACCGGTTCCCAGGATCAGCAACGCCCAGCCAATCCCCGCAATGGCGGATACTCCGCGGAAGATTTGCATGGCCGTGAGGAGAATCACGACGGCCAGAACGACGCCGCAGAGCACGTGGAACAGATCAACTCCGGCGAAGAAGAGTGTCGGCGTGGGCCACACGAAAAGATAGATGGCCGTAAGCGTAAGCGCCCAAAGCAAGCTCGTGCAGAATCTTCTCATCGCTTACCGGAGCGCGGCAGAGAAATGCAGCGAATCCGCAGAAAGACCCCAATGCACCCCATCAGAAGCGCGGATTTTCTCGCCTTGTGGAAGACAAGTCAATGCTCACGCTCTGCGGGCATTCTGAGCTGGTGCCGGAGCCGCCGTAGAGATTCGCCTTGCTGACTGCCGTGGTACACTCACCCGCCTCGTTCGGAGGCAAATGGGAATGGAAGAGCTGACCTCGCTTTCCGCGACCGAGATGGCCGAGAAAATCCGGCGCAAGCAGGTTTCGCCCGTTGAGCTGGTCGAAGCGCATCTGCGCCGAATTGAACGGCTCGAGCCAAAGCTGAATGCTTTCGTTACTGTGGACGCAGACCGCGCACGGCAACAAGCCAAAGCCGCCGAAGCGGCAATGAAGCCAGACGCGCAACTGGGCTCGCTGCACGGCGTGCCGGTAACGATCAAGAGTTCGATTGATGTTGCAGGCCTGCCCGTGGAAGCCGGAACCCGGCTGCGCGCAGGCCATATCGCGGAGACTGATGCACCGCTTGTCACGCGCCTGCGTGCCGCTGGTGCCGTCATTTTGGGCAATACCAACACGCCCGAACTGCTAATGGCGTACGAAACCGACAATCTGCTCAAGGGCCGCACAAACAACCCCTGGGACCTGGAACGAACTCCCGGTGGTTCGAGCGGCGGCGAAGCGGCAGCCATCGCCGCACGGTGTTCCGCAGGCGGCGTGGGAAGCGACGGCGGAGGCTCGATTCGCGTGCCCGCACATTTCAGCGGCATTGCGGGATTGAAGCCCACACCGGGCCGCATTCCTAGTACCCAGCATTTCCCGCCCTGCACGGGGCCCTTCGCTCTGCTTGGAGTGGTGGGGCCGATGGCGCGAACGGTGAATGATTTGAAGATTCTCTTCGAAGTGATGGTGGGCCCGGACATCGGCGATCCGTCTTCCGCGCCGGTGCCGGTCCGCTGGCCCGGCGACGCCGATTTGCGTCGGCTGCGCATCGGGTATTTCGAAGACAACGGCCGCACGCCGATAACTCCGGAAACGCGCAAGGCCGTTCAAACTGTGGTCTCCGCGCTGAAGCAACAAGGATTCGAAGTTGAGCCGTTTCGCCCGGAGGGCCTCGAACAAGCGCGCCAATTATGGTGGAAGCTGTTTGGCTTGGCAGGAGCGCTCGCGCTTGGGCCGTTGATAGCGGGACGCGACGTGGACCTAAGCCCTATCCTGCGCGAGTTCAAAGCAATTGTGGATGCGGAGCCGCCGCTGACCGCCGAAGGATTGATGTTCGCGCTGCTCGAGCGCGACACTCTGCGCGCCCAATTCCTCGCGCAGATGGAAAGGTTCCCGGTCCTGATCTGCCCCGTCTGCGCCGTTCCGGCGTTTCGTCATCGCGAGCGAATGTGGAAGGTTGACGGAAAGAACGTGCAATATCTCGACGCGATGAGCTACACGCAGTGGTTCAACCTGCTGGGCAATCCGGGTGCAGTTGTGCCTGTCGGGCGCTCTCCCGAAGGCTTGCCCATCGGCGTGCAAATCGTCGGCCGGCCGTGGGAAGAGGAGGCCGTGCTCTCCGTCGCTGTGAAGATCGAAGAGGTCTGCGGGGTTTTTCCTGCGCCGCCAATCTAGCTGGCCGTGGAAGCGCGGGCGACGAGCACAATCGCCACAACGTAGAACAGGAACATCAGCGCGAGATACGCCTTCGCCTTATCGCTCGCCCCGGCGAATTCCTTCCAGACGAAAACGCCCCACAACGCCGCCACCATCGGCGCTGCCTGTCCAATCGCATAGGAAATTGCCACGCCCGTATAGTTTGCCGCCACCAGATTGAACACGGTGCCGACGCCCCAGATGGCGCCGCCCAGCAGCCCGAGCAGATGACCGTTCGCCGGGGCAGAGAAGAAGCCGCCAAAATTCACCGGCGCGCCGATCAGCGGCTTTCTCATAAAGTACACGTTGAAGATGAAGCAGGAAAGCAACGCGCCGAGCGTGAAGAACACGCCGATGCTGTAGGGTCCAAGCACATTGCCTGATGTGAGCGCGTGCGTGACGAATGGCGCCCACAAGCCCATCAGCACGCCCGAGATGATGCAAACGATGATGCTCTTGCGCGAGACGGCGCGGCCCTGGCTTCCCAGGCTGCCGTAAGCCTTGCCGTCCATGATAACGGCAACCACGGCGCACGCGACGCCCGCCGCGAGCAGGGCCGGATTGCCCTTCGCTTGCAACGCGTAGCTCATCACTACGCCGACGACGAGCGCGATCCCAATCGAGACCGGGAACGCCACAGCCAGGCCGGCCATTTCAATCCCCGCAACGAGCAGCAGGTTCGCGATGTTGAAGACAGCGCCGCCGATGAGCGCGTGCAGAATATTCGATGGATCGGCGGAGCGCACGTTCGCGGCGAAGCTCGAGGCATCGTGCCCGGTGCTGCCCATCGTGAACGCAAGGACGAGCGCCGTGAGAAAAATCCCGATGGCGTAATCCCAGTAGAACAGCTCGAAGCGATAGCTTTTAACGCCTTTGTACGTGTTGGCCCAGGAGCCCCAGCAGATTGTGCTGGTAATCATCATCAGCAGGGCCACGCCGGAGCTGTGTGGTGTGAACATGAAGGCTGTCCTCTCGGAGATGTATCAGGTCGCAAAGCGCCGCGGGCAGCGGTCGTACCGCTGCGGCCTAAAACGCTGCTGCGGCCGCCGGGCGCTTCGATTTGATGAACGCGACCACCTCGTCGCGTTTCGCCATAGCCCGCGCGCCGACCTTCGTGCAACACAGCGCCGCGCACGCATTGGCAAACGTGCCGACCCGTTCGGCATCCCAGCCCTGCAAGAGCGCGTAGGAAAGGCCGCCCATAAACGCGTCGCCCGCGCCCGTCGTATCTACGACGTCTACTTGAAATGCGGGCACGTGGACGACCGCTTCCTGCGTTGCGATCAAGCAGCCATCCGCCCCCAGCGTCATGGCAACGATCTTCGGCCCAATCGTTAGCAGCTCCTGGACGATTTTTTCGTAATCGGATTCGCCGGTCAGCTCTTTCGCGGCCGCTTTGCACGGCTTGAGCACATCCACCAGCTTCAACGATGCGGCGAGATCTTCCTGAGAGCCGAGATTGGCTTGGGCGAAATAGCTGGGGGCGACATCCAAATCGAAAATCACGCGCACGCCGGCATCCCTGGCCACGCGCATCGCTTCCTTCACCGGCTCGAGCGGAAGCTGCGAAGCTTCCGTATGGAAATGCTTCGCCTGTTGGATGTGGGGTGCGAAACGGTTTCGCACCTGGAAGACACTGATCGTTCCCGTGACGTTGGGGAACATGTAGATGCAGCGCTCGCCCACCGAATCCACCGGAATCCAGGTAAGCGAAGAATGCTCGCCTTTGACAACCTCGATGCCACTCAGGTCCATCCCGTCGTCGGCAAACTCTTTCTGGATGATGCGGCCGTTGTCGTCGTCGCCAATCAGGCCAAGCCAGCCCGCGCGAGCGCCCAGCCGGGCTACCTGCGTCAGATTGTTTGCCGTGACGCCGCCGGCGTGAATCTCCAAGCGGTTGGCATTGATCTTTTCCTCCGGCCCAAGCAGCCTCGGGACCAGCGCGAAGAAATCGACCGTGCAGCTTCCAATGCCGACAACTTCAGTCTTTTGCGCCATGGGGCTCCTCGTTTTGACCGGCCGCAGCCGAGTGCGGCGTGGGCGTCAGCCGCGTCATCAGGTCTACGAACATCTTGTAGAACTTGTCGCGATCCAGATCAACCTGAACATGCACGCGCTGCTCGCCGAGACCCGGCTGGCTGCCGGGCAGCCACGTCAGCGTGTTGCCGTAGCCGGCGCCATGGGAGATATCGATGTCCATGTAGAGCTGTTCTTCCTTGGTGATGATGCTCGGATCGAGCCAGGCTTCAGCCGCCAGCTCGTCCCACATGTATTCCTCGTCTGCATACTTGCCGATGTATTGCGCCGCCGGCGTATTTGCCTTGGCGATTTGCTCGATCATGGCCTTGCTCAGTCGCGTCTTGATGGAGATGTCCACCGTGGTAACGGTGATCTTTTTCCACGGCGCGCACAGGGCGATGTGAGTCGCTTCCGGATCCCACCAGAAATTGAACTCGCGGCGGTTTGTGGTCGCCTGAGCCAGGGGCTCATCGGGGGCGATGCTGCCGCCCATTACGATGAGCTCCTGCGCCAGCTCCGGCATTTGCGGATCAATGCTGATCGCCTGCGCCAGATCCGTTAGCGGCCCTCCCGCATAAATGGTCACTTCATGCGGATATTTGTGGACCATGCGGATGATGAAGTGCGCGGCGTCTTCTTCACTGGCTTTCGTCGTCGGATTGCCTTCGACTAGAGTCGGCACGACGAAGGGGTCGTGATATTTCCCGGTGTTCCAGGCGCCCGGGTAATTGCCGACTTTCCAGTTGTTCCATGCGCCCTCATAATTCACTTTGCCATAGAGTTTTTCCCAGCGCGCGATCATCTCCTTGCTGTTGATCAGCGGGAAGACGGCGCCGGGCACAACGGGAATGTCCGTCCGCCCGATCAGCTCGAGCAAGCGCAACGTGTGGGCGACCTCTTCGTCGCGCCACTGGTCGCCGCTGACGACGGTGATGCCGAGCACTTCCGTTTGGGGCGACTGGATGAGGACTAAGAAGGTTTGCTGGTCCGTGGTCGCTGGTCCGCGAGCGTCCTGATCGATAATTACTTTGTGCTTCGGCTGGGCCGCAAGCGGGGCGGCAAGGATGAAGAGCAAGGCGAATGCGAAAAAGGCTTTCAGGCGTGGCAACTTACGAGTCTCCTTGTGCATGAGCAGAGTATGGCGCGAACTGCCGGGAAAAAAAGCGCCGGTTCAAAATGATTCTGGAGCAAGGCGCTGCTTATAATTCCCGCTGGCCACAGGTGTCAAGCAGAAAAGCGGTTTTTGTCGTCAGCACATCTCCAGTCGTCATCCCCATTCATCAAATCACGGAACAGAACTGCGTCGAACACCAGCGGCGTGCGCCGCGCGAAGAATGGCTGCCAGACTCCGGTCGACATCTGCCTCGGTTGTGGCCCACGAAGATACGCTGACGCGCATCGCGGTTTTTCCTTGCCAAACGGTTCCCCCGCACCAGCAAGTACCTTCTTCTTGTACGCGTCGAATCACTTCACGCGTTTTCGATGGATCGCCAAATGAGACGAGTACTTGATTGATGACCACTTCATTCAGCACATCGAAGCCTGCGGCGCAAAAGCCGGCGGCAAACCGTTTTGCGTGAGCGCAGGTTCTCTCGATCAATTCGGCAAGCCCTGTGCGGCCTAAGGACTTGAGCGCGGCCCACAATTCTACGCCGCGGGCTCTTCGCGAAGCTTCGGGCGTGTAATACATTGGCTCGCGTCCCGCCCCTGGCGATAGATACGGCGCGGAAATTCCCATAGAGCCGCGCAGGGCTTCTGCATCCCTGACAATCGCCAGACCGCAGTCGTAACTGGCGTTCGGCCATTTGTGCGCGTCGGTCGCCCAGGAATCAGCCCTTTCGAATCCGTTCAGGAGGTGTTTGTAGTTCGGCGATGCCCCGGCCCACAAACCAAACGCGCCATCGACGTGAACCCAAGCACCCTGCTGGTGCGCGGAGTCGCAGATCGTGGCCGCTGGATCGAAAGCGCCTGTGTTGACGTTGCCCGCCTGAATGCACACGATGGTATGCACCGATAGTTTTGGCAATTTCTCCGCGCGCATTCTCCCTTGTCCATCCGCTTCCACCAGAATCACGCGCTTGCGGCCTAACCCGAGCATGTTCAAGGCCTTGAGCAACGATGCGTGGACTTCGGCGCCCACTACAACTTCGATTGGCGGAGCATTGAAAAGCCCGTCTTCGACAACGTTCCAGCCTTGCCGCCCAAGAAGCGCGCATCGCGCTGCGGCCAGCGACGTGAAGTTCGCCATCGTTGCTCCCGTTACCAGCCCGCCTCCGCAATCGGGCGGCAAACCAAGCGCCTCGCAGACCCAGTGAATCGCAATCTCTTCCAATTCGGCTGCGACGGGAGACATGACGCGCAGAGACGCATTCTGGTCCCACGCTGCGGCAAGCCAATTGGCAGCCAGCGACGCGGGAAGCGTTCCCCCGTTGACGAAGCCGAAATAACGCCCGCCGGTCGTCGTCACGGTCGCAGGCGATCCAAACTCATTGAGCAGGTCAAGAACTTCTTGCGGATCACAGCCTGATTCCGGAAAACGCTCATGAAATTTCTTGAGCGCGGAAATCTCGGCTTCGGTCGGTACAACTCTTCGTTCCGAAACGCCGCTCACATAGCGCATGGCCATCTCAGCCGCGCGAGTTAGAAGTGCAACGGTCTCTCGTTCATTCATCGCCGAACCTCCGGGTTCATCCGGGACTTAAGTTCATTCCCAAGTATGCGGACATGCCGCTGGGTGTGCGGCATATACAAGAATAGATTCAGGCAAATTGTGCAGAAGGAAAGAGCCGAATTGGCACTACGCAGGGTTGGTAGGTACCCCTTCTTCGGCCCGGTCAACCCGGCGTGAATTCCGCAATGAGACCGAGAATGCCCCGCGGCAGATTCCTGCTCTTTTGGGTTGACATCTTACCCGGGCATGTGTATGCTCGGGTCTTATGTCTACCCAAGAAGATCGGCTGGAACTGTTGCAGGGCACTTTGGATTTGCTCATCTTGCGCACCCTGATTTTTGGTCCGCAGCACGGCCAAGGTATTGCTCGCGCCATCCAGCAGACGTCGGACGAAGAACTCCTCGTCGAGCACGGAGCCCTTTATCCTGCGCTCCAACGGCTCGAGGAGCGCGGCTGGATCTCTGCGAAATGGGGAGTCTCTGCAAACAACCGCAAGGCCCGTTTTTATTCACTGACCTCTGCCGGCCGCAAACAACTCGGGAAAGAAACCACCAAGTGGAAGCGGCTTGCGGCAGCGATCGGACGCATTCTGGAGTCCGAGGGCTAGGCCATGTTCGGACTGCGGCGCAAATTCGGCGAGTTTACCTCCGAAATTCAGGCCCACCTGCAATTGGAGAGCGAGCGTTTGCAGGAACAAGGGCTGAGCGTGGACGAAGCACGAGCCGCCGCGCACCGTGCTTTCGGCAATGTGACGCGCGCTCAGGAGCGTTTCTACGAATCCGGCCGCTGGCTTTGGCTCGATCATCTTTGGCAAGACCTTCGTTTTGCCGCTCGCATACTGCGCAAATCTCCCGGCTTCACCGCAATCGCGATCTTGACCATGGCCTTGGGCATCGGAGCGACGACGGCGATTTTCAGCGTCGTTGATGCCACGCTGTTGCATCCCTTGCCCTATGTACACCCCGAGCAGCTCGTGAGCATCCAGGATGATCTTCCTGGCGTGGGCGCGCGGGACGTAGGCCTGTCCCCGCCGGAGTGGCAGGATCTCCAGCATTCCGGCATTTTCGAATACGTTTCGCCGGCGCAGTTTGACGAAAATGATCTTACAGGCTCATCTAAACCCGCGCGCGTACGCCTGCTGATCGTCGCGCCGAATTATTTTGCGCTGCTGGGCGTGAGACCGCAGTTGGGCCGCGCCTTCAATCCCGAAGATCACTCGCCCGGACTTATTCTGGAAGTCCTCATCAGCGACGGCCTGTGGAAAAGGGCGTTCGGAAGCGACCCGCATATTTTGGACAAAAGTGTGCGGCTCGACACGGATTTGTATCGAATCGTCGGCGTTATGCCGCCCGGTTTTGACGTACCTGGACGAACAGCGGAAGAAAGGAATATCGAAGCCTGGGCGGCAACCAGCTTTTACGGCGCGCCGATGTCGGACCACCCGCCGCGGAACAGGCGCAGTCTTCCGACAGCAATCGCGCGAATCAAACCGGGGCTCACGATTGCGGAGGCGCAGAGCCGTGTAGACGCCCTTGTGGCCTCCTTGCAGAAAGAATATCCCGTCGATTATCCGTCGCAAAACGCATGGAAGGTGCGCTTGATACTGCTGAAGGAGAAGGTGGTCGGAAATGTCCGCCAGTCATTGTTGCTTTTGCTTGGCGCCGTCGTATTGGTCCTGCTGATCGGTTGCGTGAACGTCGCCAATCTGTTGCTCGCGCGCGCCAGCACGAGAGGGCGCGAAATGGCCGTTCGCCAAGCTCTGGGAGCTGCGCGGACGCGGTTGACGCGCCAGTTGCTGACGGAGAGTCTGCTCCTCTCGCTGCTCGGCGGAATTTTTGGCTTGGCGATTCTTTTCCTCGCAAAAGAATTTCTGGTGCGACTCGTGCCGGACAGCCTGCCTCGGCTCAACGAACTATCGATCAACTGGGGTGTTCTGCTTTTTGCGCTCTGCGCTTCCGTCGTCGCCGGGTTGATCTTCGGCCTGGCGCCGGCTTTGCACGCCTGCCGGCTGGGCTTGACTCACATGCTGAAGCAGGAAGGGCGCGGCTCCACAGGTTCCGGCCGGCAGGCGCGCACCCGCCGCGTGCTGGTGGTAACGGAGTTCGCGCTTTCTTTGGTGCTGTTGATTGCTGCAAGCCTTCTCCTGCGCAGTTTCTGGGATTTGCTGAATGTGCGGCTGGGATTCAATCCCCAGGATGTCATGCTGGTTCGGACCAGGCTGCCGTACCCCAATGATCCGAAGACCGACATCTACAGAACCGCCCAACAAGAGGCCCCATTCTTCCACGAGATACTTCGTCGTGCCCGAACGCTGCCGGGAGTCGAAGAAGCAGCACTCGGAGATACCGCGTCGATTCCCCTGGACCAGAGTCAACGGGATCTAAAACTGATCTCCGAGGGCCAGTTCTTCATGACGCTTGAGGGGCGCGAAGCTCAGAACGACCAACCTATTGTGGGCGAGCGATCAAACGTTACGCCGGAATATTTTTGTTTGTTGAAAATCCCGCTGTTGCGCGGCCGCTTCTTCAACGAGTCGGATAACGACACGGCCCCGCGCGTCGCGCTGATCAATGAGGCGTTCGCGCGAATCTACTGGCCAACCCAAAATCCCATGGGCCAGCGCTTCAAGGAAGACGGAACGAATCCCCCCTGGATTACCGTCATCGGCGTGATCGCGAACGCAAGGACAGAATCGCTCGCAGAGCCGGACGTTCCGAAAATTTATCTGAATCTGTTTCAGACCGGCGGAAAACGGCTCGCGATATTTCTCCGAGGACACTTCGACACTGCCGCGATTCCAGAGGAGATGGGCGAGCAGGTGCAATCCGTCGATCCGACGCTGCCCGTCTTCGGCGCGGAGACGCTCAACGAAACAGTATCCGCCTCTCTCGCCGAGCGGCGATTCTCGATGGAAATCGTTGCCCTGTTCGCCCTCACCGCCCTGCTCCTTGCCGGGCTCGGAATTTACGGAGTGATTTCGTACCTCGTCAGCGAGCGCACCCACGAAATCGGGATTCGCCTCGCACTCGGGGCGCAAAGCGGGAACATCCTGCGCATGGTTTTGCGAGAAGGATTGGGGCTCGCCATTACTGGCGCTGCGGTTGGGCTTATTGGTGCGCTCATCGTCTCGCACTTGATGGCAGGGCTGCTGTACGGCGTGAGGCCGACGGATCCCCTGACGTTTGCGGGCGTCGCCCTTCTTCTTATCGGCGTCGCTCTGCTGGCTTGTTACATTCCGGCGCGGCGCGCGACGAAGGTGGACCCGATGGATGCCCTCCGCGAGGCATGATCTCGCCGGGTTCACGCGTGATAGTATCGACGCAACGGGAGTCCAAGAAAATGGCGACAATGGGATCGGCTGGGGTGCCGCTCGAACCGCATGTGGCAACCTCTGCCTCGGAGCGCCCGGCCACGACGCTTGCGCCCCGTCACTCAGCCCTCGTCCGCGTTACTCACTGGATCATCACGCTATGCTTTTTTGCCCTGCTTCTGACCGGAATTGAAATTCTAATTTCTCATCCTCGCTTTTATTGGGGTGAGACGGGCAGCGATTTGACTCCGCCGTTGTTTAAAATCCCGATCCCTGCCTCGAGGCATTTAGTCCCAACCGGCTATGGCTACACGCTGCCGGACCAGAACGGCTGGAGCCGCGCTCTCCACTTTCAGGCTGCCTGGTTGGCGGTGCTCACCGGCTTGCTGTACGCGATCTACGGTCTCTCTACCGGACATTTCCGGAAAAACTTGTTGCCGAGTAAGGGCGACCTCTCCTGGCGCGGGATCGTGAGCGATGTTGGTCGCCACTTGCGCTTCGAGCGGCCGGCGGACGCAGAGGCTTGGTCGTATAACCTGCTGCAGCGACTCACCTATCTCTTCGTCGTGTTCGTTCTGTTCCCGCTGGTAATCTGGACGGGCCTGGCGATGTCGCCCGCGTTTACGTCCGCGTTTCCGGCGAGCGTTATTATGTTGGCCGGCAGGCAGTCCGCGCGGACGATTCACTTCTTCGTGTCGCTGGCTCTCGTCCTGTTTCTGATCGTCCACGTCGTAATGGTTTGGGTTGCCGGATTCGGACGCCGCATGCGGGCCATGATCACGGGCCGCGTCGGCACGCGCAAGGAGTCCATATGAGCGACATCTCGCGACGAAGGCTGATTCTCGGTGGGCTTGCAGCCGCCGCTGGCGTGTCGGGCCTGGGCGTGGCCGCGCGCCTTGCGGAAAAGTATGGGCTGGTCCCGCCCGATCACGGAGGAATTTACGGCGCTGGCGAAACGCTGACCTATGCTTGCCAGCGCCTGCTGACACGGCACTCGTTCGCGCGTGAATTTCCTCGCAGCCAAATCTCGAAGCGCCCGTTTCCGAATGAAATTGAGCCTCCCACTGAAGCTTTCAAGCGCCTTCAGGCGGGGGAATTTGTTGACTGGCGGCTCGCGGTCGACGGCTTAGTCGACCAGCCCGCATTGTTTTCGCTTGACCAGCTGAGGAGCTACCCGTCTCGCACTCAGATCACCGAGCTTGCTTGCGAAGAGGGCTGGTCGTACATCGCCGAGTGGAACGGCGTGCCTCTCTCGCACGTCCTGAATCTGGTGGGCGTCCACCCGCAAGCCAGATACGTCGTCTACTTTTCGATCGAGCCCGACACGTGGGAGAGCATCGACATGGCCGATGCTATGCATCCGCAAACTTTTCTCACCTACGGGATGAACGGCGACGATCTCCCCGTGGCCCACGGCGGGCCGCTCCGCATGCGGATGCCTCGGCAACTCGGCTATAAGAACGTGAAATTCATCACGCGCCTGACCGTCACCGACAGCATGAAGCGATTCGGCAAAGGGATGGGCGGCGCGTCTCCGGAATACGGCTACGCCTGGTACGCCGGCATCTGACAAGCTCCTGGTGCTGTGCGACCGCGAATGAGCATCGATGTCCACTAAGGAGCTAAGCGAGGCGCGCTGATAGGAAAGCCTTAGCCTCCTAAGGGTGTATTCCTCGCAGGTTGCCCGCTCGGCCGCGTTCCCATCGCCTGCAAACGCGGATGCTATAATCCCCGCATGTTTTCAAGCGAAATCCGGGCTCGCCGGGCGGTGCTTTTTCTCATTGGGCTGCTTTGCATCGCCCCTCAGGCGCTGCCGGCTCAGTCACAGCCTTCCGAAGCGAAGCGGCTCCAGCAGGAAGGGCGCGCGGCCGCCCTGCACAAGCAACTGGATCGAGCCCTCGACGCTTATCAGCGAGCGCTGCTGCTTGCGCCAAAAGATGCCCGGCTGCGAACCGAATACGCCACGGTCCTGAAACTGATGGGCCGGTATTCGGAGGCCATCTCCAATTTTCAACAAGCGCTCAAGATTGCGCCCCAAAACGAAGCTGCTGAACTGGGCCTCGCCGATGCTTACCGTCTCGTCTTCAATTACGGGCAGGCACGGCGGCTGATGGAGCGGGCCAGCAAGGAACATCCCACGAGTCCGGCGCCGCTAGTCGCGCTCGGCGAGCTCGATATTCAGTTCCAGAAATACGACGACGCGGCTGCTCATCTCCAGCGAGCCCTGCGCCTCGACTCGAAAAACATTTCTGCGAGGAACGACCTGGCGCTGACGTACAAGGCGGTATCCGATTTTGATAAAGCAGTCGAAATCCTGAACGGCACGCTGTCGCTCGACTCGGAGAATGCATTGGCACACTATCTGCGCGGCTCGGTTTACGCGGACCGCAACGACAACGATAAGGCTTTGCGCGACGCGGAAAAGGTTGTCGCGCTCCAGCCCGAGAACGGCCGCGGGCGGCTCTTGCTCGGCAAAGTGCAGGTTCGATTGCACCAGTGCAGCGACGCCGCCAACGTGCTTGAACCCGTCGTCGCCGGACCAGAAGGGGATTCGTCGGCGCTTTTCCTGCTCTGGCAGGCCTATCACTGCGCCGGTGACAACGAGCACGCCCAGCAAACCATGACCCGCTTTGAATCCGCATCGAAGCAGGAGCATGAGGCGAGGGAGAATAAGACGCAGGCCGACCACCTCGTGGATCAGGCGGAAAAGGAAGCGCTTGCCAATCACCTCCAGCCTGCCATGGACCTGCTGCAGCAGGCGCTTGACAAACATCCCGAAGACGTCAATGCCCACGTCCTGCTCGCGAAGATTTATTATTCGCTCGGTCGCACCGATGACGCCCACCAGGCCGTCAATCAGGCTCTCAAGATTCAGCCGTTCGCGCCGGAAGCCCTCTTTGTCCTCGGCAAGGTGCTCGAGCGGGAAGGGAAGCTGGACGAAGCACTGGAAGCGTTCCGGCAGACGACCATCGTGAACCCCGCTGAATCCGATGCGTATTACGAAATGGGGCTCGTCTACCGGCAGAAGAACGATAGGGCGCGCGCCGTCGAAGCAGTCAAGAAAGCCTTGCAGATTTCGCCCAGCGATCCCGACTATCGCCGCGCGCTCGCCGAGCTAACCGCAGCGCCAGATTCGCGTTGAGAGCCAACATGCGAGCCGGGCGTGGGCCGCGTCATCAGATCCATGAACATGCGGTAGAACTTCGGCATATCCAGGCTTTCGAGCACGTGCACCTCTTGCTCGCCGAGGCCGGGATTTTTCCCCGGCAGCCACACCAATGTATCGCCGTAGCTCGCGTTGTGATCGAGTGAGAAATCCATGTAGAGAACTACTTCCTTCGTGACGATGCTCGGATCCAGCCACGCTTCCGCCGCGATTTCGTCCCACATATAGGCTTCATAGCCGTATTTGCTCACATATTGGGCGACCGGCGTCTGAGTCTTTCCCAGCTCTTCCATCATGGCTTTGGTGAAGTGGGTCTTGGTCCCCATATCTTCGGTCGTAACCGTGATCTTTGGCCAGGGCGCGCGGAAAACAATGTGCGACCCTTCCGGGTCCCACCACGTGTTATAGCCGCGGCGCGGAGTCATGTACCACTCAGGATCGCCCGATCCCGCATTAATCCCCGGGCCCATTTCGACAAGTTCCTGCGCCAGCTTGGGCACTTCAGGATCGATCGCAATGGCGAGCGCCAGATTTGTCAACGGCCCGCCCGCGTAGATCGTGATCTCATGCGGGTACTTGTGCAGCATGCGGATCAGGAAGTGCGCAGCGTCCTCATCGAGCGGCTTCGTTGTGGGGTTTCCCTCTCGCAGCGGTGGAATGGCGTAGGGGTCGGGACGAAAACCCGGATTCCACGCGCCCTTGTAAGCCACCTTGCCGTAGAGTTTTTCCCAGTGCTCGATGTCTTCGCGGCGGTTGACGAGCGGGAAAATCGCGCCCGGCACGACCGGAATGTCCGTCCTGCCGATAATCTCTAGCAGGCGCAGGGTGTGCGCCACTTCTTCGTCGCGCCACTGATCTCCGCTCACCACAGTGATGCCGAGCACCTCGGTTTCCGGCGACTGGATCAGCACGAGGATCGACTGCATGTCCGTGCTGGCTGGTCCGCGCGCATCTTGGTCAATGATGACCTTGCGCTTTCCCTGTGAGTGGACGGGCGGAGCCGCCAGGGCGAAAAGCAGCAAAAGGAATATGGTGTGCCAGCGTGTCTTCATGATTCAGTTCCTATCCCCGATCGGGCTAATACATGATGGTTTTGGTCAGGTGGTGCGGCCAGAACGTGGTGTGATAGTGCGTCCACAGCCGCGCATCAATCTGCGGGATGATCACCTGCATGTCCGGCGGGCGGAGTTTATTCACTTCTTCGCGCAGCAGCGCGGTGGCGTAGAGGCAATGCGCGCGGATTTCGATTTCCTGCGTGCTGTCGCGCGGGATCATCTGGTACGCGTTGATCGTGTTCTCGAGCTTGGGTGAATAACTGGTGATCCCCATCACGCGCAGGCCCACGGGCACAATGTAGTCGGCGAACGCCGTCATTTTCTCCGGGTCTTCGAGCCGGAAATGGCTGGAAGACCGCAGGTGCGTGTACAGCATCCAGACGCCGAGCTGAGGCAGCTTGTAGAACTTGATTTCGTGGCCATCGTACATGCTCACATCGTTGAACCGCGGAAACTCCGCCACCAGCTTTTCGACGATGCCTTTGCCGTTGTCGTACAGGCGCGGCGAGCACGCCTTTACAAAATTGTGGAAATAGCCGCCG
>Ga0187846_10001069_pt1 | contig 15634 bp, 12 predicted proteins | sample TC_taG_FD_161473 | JGI IMG/M metagenome (GOLD analysis project Ga0187846, IMG submission 161473) | Biofilm microbial communities from the roof of an iron ore cave, State of Minas Gerais, Brazil - TC_06 Biofilm (v2) | ecosystem: Environmental > Terrestrial > Deep subsurface > Cave > Wall biofilm...
AGGCTCTCTCCTGTGAGTGGGTTACAAGATACTACCCAAAGTTTCTCACATGGAGAGCGTGTGTGTCAGTCCTACACGATAAACTCATCCTTTCTTAACGTGACGCTTATGGGGCGCGATAAATCGGGCCCCTACACCACCCTCGCCCCTACGGAAAGTCTCTCCCCCGGAAGGAATGAGTGTGTTTTTTGTCACACTAAGCTGAAACGTGGAAATAGCGCCAGTGCGCTTTCCCGCTCGACCAATCTGCGGGCCTGTTCGTCAAATCCATCGTAGTTTTCAATGCCTTGCACGGTAAAGCTTGTAAGGATCTCCGGGGCAAATGGGTGATCGCTGCCGAAGAGGATATGCGATGCATCGACCAATTCTTGCAGCGAACGCAAAACGTGGGGATTGGCAGATAATGCGGTGTCGTAGTATAAGCGTTTGAGATAGGTCAGGACTCCCTGGGGAGCGCCGGGCAGCATCATCACCTGCCCCATAGAAATCTTGAAAGCCAGGTAGGGAACTGTGCCACCGGCGTGCGCTATAATAAAGCGAATGCCAGGGCAGCGTTCCAGCGTCCCACTATAGACCAGGTTGACTACTGCTCGTGTTGTGTCAAAGACAAATTCAACAAGAAATGGCGGCAGATTTAGCTTCAGGCCGGTATTGATTGCCGGAAGGGTTGGATGCAGGAAGACGACGGCTTTGCGCCGGTTGAGTTCAGTGAATAATTCGTCAAACGCTGGATCGCCAGGATATCTGCCCTCAATGCTCGATAGCAGCACGATGCCATCTAACTCCAAGGTGTCCAGCGCGTACTCTAGCTCGCGCAGAGCTGCGTCCAGGTCAGGAAGAGGCAATATTGCAAAAGCCCCAAACCTGTGGGGATATTCGTGAATGAGGCGGGCAGAGTAATCGTTGCAGCGACGCGCCAGGTCTCGCGCAAATCCCCGGTCTCCGAAATAGATTCCTGGTTCTGGGATTGAGGTGATGGCTGTTGATATGCCATGACGGTCCATTAGTTCGAGTGTACTTTGAACGTTCCATGCATCCCATGTTGGGAGCGGACTGCCTCCACCAGGTGTTATGCCAAGCTTAGCCAGGGCAGAAAGGTATTCTGGCGGTAATATATGCTGATGCACGTCTATTTTGCGGGTTTCCCCGGTCATTTAACTTCCCCGACCATGTTCTTGATAGCAGCTCTGTAGTTGATCATCCGCCTGTTTCCAGGATTGCAGGGCTTCAACTACCTTTTCGGTCAGTTCCTGTCGTCGTTGAATTGCATCGGGTGCATCAGGGCTGAGACGAAGCAAGGCTGTAAAGTAGAAATTCGCCAGTTCACGCTTCCCCTGCCATTGCTGCAACAGTCCGCTGCAGGGATGACTCATTTGATTAGACATGACCTTTCCTTTCTTAGAGAAAATGCGGCAAAATCTTGCCATAAAGCTTAATTCTGGTAGGACTGGTTCGCCTCTCTGCGGCGAGGCATTTTGCTGGCGCTCCCGCGCCTGGCCTGGCGTATGAGGCGAGCAGGTAGATACGGCTCCAGGGCATGGAGCGCATTGATGTAGACCTGCTGTTGCTCATGAATAATGCCGTTTGCTCCCAGTGACCACCACTCATCGGGGGTGAAGTAGGCGGAAACTTCAGCTTCGGGTCCACCACGCCCAAACCATTGTATCATGTGCAGGTTGTCGGACTGCGCTAACCAGAGAGCAAGGTCGAGCAGGTCAGGATTTTCGGTCAGTTTTGCCATGCCGTAGACATTACTCATCAACTGAAAAATAGTTTGCTGGGCACTATTGCCAAGGAAAAACTCCATACCCCCTTCTCCCGCCCAGGTTGTCGGAAAAACCGGCAAAGGGAGATGATGAACACAACCCGAATTACTGTAACGTTCGATCAACGCGCCAGGCGTCTGAAAGGTTACGCCCCGTTTAGCAAGTTCTGCAGGTAGGGCCCGCATGAACTCAAAGATACCGCTATCCAGACGGTGATGCTCCCCAAAGGTTTCAAAATCCCAGCCGAGGAAGACGAAATCGCCCCAGGTTTTAGCTATCCAGCCGGCATAGGTATCTGCATAAAGTGGATAGCCAGACCAGCCCTGATTCGAGAAGCGATAGCCCACATCATCGCTCAACCCAAGGTGGCGTGTGAACAGGCAAGGTCCCATCTCTCTTTCGTTGCCGGCTGCCAACCGTTTTGGAGAGCGACTGCTTCCAGTTACGGACCGGGGTGTTTTGATGCTGACCGGGTACGGTCCGTCGTCGCTGTAAGTATAGAGGTGGGTTGGTTCGCGCCATTGCAAGACCCAGTCTCGACCATCCATCAGCGCGCCGCTAAAACCGGCAGTATCAAGGGCGTTATAGAGCGTGACGGACATGCACATTTCGGTGGTATCAGTTACCGTGGGCCTTTTGCCAAAAATACGTTCTATTTCACCGGCCATCCAACGCATGCGCATCACGAATGCCGGGAGATCCAGTAAAAAGAGAAAACTGTGATGTGGTTCGACGCCGATAACTTCCACATTTTCCTCGGCCACCAGCTCGCGGAAAAGATCGAGCAGAACGGGGTCCCAGTTTGTGGCCTGGCGCACGAAGGAAAGGGAAAAGCCGATAGAGAGCCGCATGCCCTGGCGTACGAGATCGAGAAACATGCGAGCGGCAGGATAATAGCTATACTGCGCCACTTTTCTAAAGTAGCGTTCGTTCATGCGCTCGTCAAAGAGACAGTGAGAGATATCGGCTATTGATGCCCCTCGCGGGATGGGCTGTGCCGGGAGTTTCAAGCGGCGCGGCTGGTGTACCACGGTGTAGATTGCCAGATCAGCAACCATGATGAGTTTCCTCTCAAGGTAGCGGCGCGATAATGGACATTACCAAATGATGCGGGATAACGGAATATCCAGAGAGGGCCGATGAATCGGCGGTGGGCACGATAAATCGGCCCCTACGAAAGGATTATATCCTGTTTACGCGCCAGAAACTCTATTTTCCCTACAAGGTTTTCGATTACCTGATCCCAGAGGAACTGCTCCGCGGTGCGACGGCCAGCGCAACGGATGCGTTCCTGCTCTTCCGGGAGACGGCGTAAATGGAGCAAGTAGCCAACAATTTCATCGGGGTCATCGGTTTCGGTGACAATGGCATTCTCAAACGAGATGGCATAATCCTCACCGGTGCTGCCTGTGACGGCAATGCCCTCTGCGGCCATAACTTCGAGAGCGACGAGGCCAAACGGCTCGTGACCGCTGTTCGCTAACGTTGAATCCGCGGCGTTATAGATGGTGCGCACAAATTCTTCCGGCAGGAAGAAGCGCATGTTATAAATATCGATATTGGGGGAGGCCAAGTGCTCCATAATATCCAGGCATTGCTCCAGGTTCGGCCTATGCGCCACCACATCCTGAATTTTCAGGCCAAGGTTGTAGGCATGGCGCAGCACATCGGCTCCATGTGGCTCGATACCACCGCGCACAAAGAGGGTAACAGGATAACCGCTATATTTCAAGCGCGCTACCGCCTCGATAGCCATCATCCAGCGCTTATCAGGGTCGAAGCGACCAATCTTAAAAAGGAATAGGCGGCGTGGGTCGCCCTGCCGCGCTATCTCTCGCAATTGTGTCACTGCCCCGGCATCAACAGGGGTGAGGTGGCGTGCGGGTATACCATTTGGAATCACCAGGGGATTCACGCCATAGCTCCACATCCTGTGCTTCATATACTTGCTGACCGTGCAAATCGTAGTGACATAGTTGAGACGGCCCCAATTAATACGGTGCAACGACATCAAGCTATTGAGATTCCACAGCATTACGGCTTTCTGGCGCACACCGAACCAGTGTAACAGGTCTGAAATACGACACATAACTTCGGCTGTCTGCCAATCTTCGCCCATAATGACGACTGTTTTGCCTGCGGCGACTGTGGGGCGCACGATTTCATTGTAGATATGATAGGGAACGCTCTCATTGTAATCATAGAGTTTTTGCTCTTCCCCGTCATAAACGCCGTTGAGATAATATTTGCTGACCCATTGCGACCAGCGTTTGAGGATAAGGCGGCCATCGATACGCAATTCTGTTGATGGTTTGTAGGGGTCTCCAATGAAAAGGAGGTGTGTAGTATAGCCCTGCATTGCTAACGCTTCGCTGAGTTCAGTAACGCGAGTACCCAGACCTCCGGCGGTAGAGTAGACATCGGGTCCCTCGAAGGACAGCATGACAAACAGGGTGTTTTCTGGCGAGATGGCTCCTTCTTGTTCAATCATGGGCGATGATTCCTCGTGGTGTGAATTGGGGAGGATTGTTGGCCTCCTCCCCTGGCGTGACAAAGATGGACTTTCAAAGTATATCACATCACTGCACATTCACCACGACATCATCGACGAAGAAGTCGGTCGGCTGGTATTGATTGGAGACATTGGTACCCCGGAAGAAGAGAGTGACCTGCTTGCCCTTATATGCCGACAAGGCATTTGTAACATCGAAGGTCTTTTGTACCCATTGATTGGTAACATTCGTGTTACAGTCATTCTGCAAGGTTAGGATTGCGTTGCTGGCAGTAGCGGAGGTTTTCAAACTACTGTTGAAGTAATCAAAGCATTTATTCGTTGTCTTATTGGTATCGGAATACCACCAGTAGGTAACGGTGATTTTTGTATAGCTGGACGGAACGGTAAAGGTCTGCCAAATACGATCATCGCATCCCACATACCCACACAGGTAGGCGCTATACAATCCGTTATGCGCGTTTGAACTATCGACCATTTGATAGCCGCCCGAAGATGACTCCTGCCAGGGAGTCTGTCCTTTCTCAAAACCACCATTCTGTATAAGCGGCGGAGGCGGCGTTGGGGTCGATGTGGGAGTTGGAGACGGCGGACTCGTTGGTGTCGGAAGCGGTGTTGGAGTCAATGTGGGAGTTGGAGACGGCGGATTCGTCGGCGTCGGAGGAGGTGTTGGAGTCGATGTTGGCGTCGGGTCAGGCGCAGTGGTCGGCGTTGGTATAGGGGTACTCGTCGGCGTTGGCGAAGGAGTACTGGTCGGCGTTGGTGTTGGGGTACCTCCACCGGAGATCGAAGCGAGGTCATGGGCGATATTATTGACATCGGGTGTGCCGATACCACTGGCCAAATCATAGCCATTCGTAGCAGGATAATAGAGATTGTTTCCAGTGCTGACATCGTGGAACGCCGGAGATTGCTGTTGCGCGTTAAACAGGCCGTACAGGGCAGGATTTGCAAAGCCAACGCCGGCTTTACCCTGTGATCGCAAGTATTGATTAATCAAAGCCATGCTACCAGCCCAGAGTGGAGCAGAGGCACTTGTTCCGCCAACAGTAAGCCAGCCATTTGAAGAGCACCCAGCGTTCGTGACGGTGCAATACATCGAATATCCCGTCGCAGGATCGGCATCCGCAGAGACATCCGGCACCTCGCGGTTGCCATTGCTGTACTGGTTTGATACGCCTGTGCCGGTTTGCCAGGATGGTTGAGTGAAGGTACTGCTGATGCCACCGCCTCCTCCTGCACCCTGGGGGCTGCGCTGTGTGTCATTGGGATTCGACCATACAGACTCGCTACTATAAGCACCAGCATTCAGTTGTAGATTGGTGCCGCCAACGCCAGTAACATAAGGATCATCCGCGGGCGAATCCACCGCAAGATTCCCATCACCACAGTCATACGCGCCAGAGTCACCTGCCGCAGCGAAGAACGAGATGCCCTGGGAGGCGCCCTGCTTAAAAATATTGTCGAGCGTTTGCAACTCAGCCGCGCCAGAGCTTGCCTCACAAAGCCCCCAGCTAATACTCACGATTTGAGCCTTATTGTCATGCACGATCTGGTTATATGTATCGTTTACCCCCTGAGTCGTGTTCGGGCCCTCATACACGATCTGATTGGCATGAGGAGCTAAACCCCCGGCTACCTCAATATCCAGTTCAACTTCAATTGCCCCCTGCCCTGGAGAGCCGTTAAAGTTGTCTACCATAACATTGGTAATATTTGGTGTCGCCAGGCCATTCGCCTGGAAATATTGTGAGATGTCAGACGCCTGATAGCCATCCAGTTCGAAGAGGGCAATAGTCTGATTATCTCCAAGTATGCCAGCACTCTGCAACGGCGTTGCATCATAAGCTTTTGACAGGTCGTTTGGGCCGAAGCCACTCTGACCAGCCAATGCAAGTCTATGGTTTTGATGCTGTGTGGCAAGCCTCCGATAAAGTGGCTGGTAGTGTACGCTGTTATCCAGCCCGCCAATAGAGGTAATCAGGGAGCTGATTGATGCAGGGACACTGGGAGGTGTGGCATTAGCATAGAACGTCTGATTCCCCACCTGGTAATTATTGATCTGGATGTTAAAGGCTTGCTCTACCTGTGCTACAGAACCGGAGGCATTAATGAGGAGGTTATTGGGAGCAGTACTGGTTACCGTCAATCCCTGGCCTTGCAAGAATGCAACAACCGGCTGGACTTGATCGGATGTGGGCGCAAATAACTGGTTGAATTGATCAGGTGTAAGATACTGGTGATACTGCGGAGATTGGGGATTATAGATGGCGCTCAACAGGCTGTCCAGATCCGCCGGGTTACGCAACTGCAAACCAATGGAGAGGTTCAATTGCTGGTTGGGGTCCGTGGTCTGCAGAAGATGAGCCTGCTGAATGAGAGGTACCGCCTGCCCGCTTAAGATAGCGCTCTGATTCTGGTCTGCGCGAACGACTACACGTATAGCCAAAAGACTGGTTGCAATCAATAACAGGGAGATAACTACAAAGAACAGATTCCTTACAAGATTACGTTGCATACTACTACACTCCGTTAGGGTGACTTTTGGGTCACCCGACGACCCCCAGGATCGTATATACAACAACTACACCAGGCAGAATCGTGGTTAAGTGCCTGAAATTGCTCACAGTAATGCCTGTGGGACGGCTTTTACCTGTTATGCATGTGAAAATAAGCGGTAGTAAAAGTCTTGATGAAATAAACGCGATAGGCGGGGGAGTTTGTAGAGGATGAAAGTAATTAGCGGATGGAAATGTGAGGGAATCCTTCTAAATCAGAGTGGTTTCCTCTCAAAGGGCGGCGCAAGCGCCCCATCCTGTAACGGATGCGGCGAGGAAGGGGCACCAGGGCGGTGCAAGGGTTCACATCCTGCAACGGATGCGGCGAGGAAGGGGCACCAGGGCGGCGCAAGCGCCCTCACCACCCCTCATCCACCTCTCCCGCCCCTACAAAGACGGTTCTAGGCCCACCAATCCTGGTACCTGAACGCCGTTGGGGAGGGTGTCGGGTTAGGTGATGGGCTGGGCGCTGGACTCGGCGTCGGACTTGGCGTCGGACTCGGCTTCGGGCTGGGCGACGGGGTCGGTTTCGCTGTAGGGGATGGAGTTGGCGTTACAGCAGGTGTGGCATTCAGGTTCTTCACGTAGATAGTAATCAGAGAGTCTATAGGAACAGAACTACCGGGCGGTGGAGTAACCCTCGAGACCGTATTTGGGGGCATATCGTTCTGTCCATCAGATTTAACAGTAAAATTATTAAAGCCAAGGCTTTGAAGAAGAGCCTCGTACGAAGCAAGTGTAGTATTGGTGGTAATGGGGGGGATGATAGCCTTCTGGACTCCCATCTGGACATCGATAGTATCACCACTACGTGCCTTTGCAGGCGGTGATGGATTCTGACTGATCACAACACCGGCAGTATCACCAGTTTGCGATCTCAAGGAAAACCCTGCTGCTGTTGCCTTTGTGAGTGCATCTTGCCAATTCAAGCCCCTCAGGTCAGGCACATCGATTAGTGTAGTGGCAGGTGTGGGATTGCCGCCATTGAGAAAAGGAAGATTAATGAAACCGAGCGCGGCGGCCAGGTAAAAGCTAAAGCCTAGCAATAATAAGGTTGCAAGGACGATAAGTACGGTGACGATTGTGGCGAAGCGCGAGTTTCGCTGATCTTGTGATACTGTGCCGGAACGCGGAACAGTACTATGCCGAACAGGGCTGAGTGTGCCCGGCTCAGGTATGAAGGCAGGAGAACCCTGTCCCTGTGGATCGAGCAGTGTTGGCTGGGCATCTGCAATGGGTGCCCCGGAGGACCCTGGAACTGCTCCTGCTCCGTTACGGTCAGGTGAAACAGCGGAGCCCATGCTGTTATCAGGAGATAAGGTAGACGAATGCTGCTGACCGTCATGGACTGAACCTCTCCCACTTGTACCAGGACGTGGGGGAATCTGTTTGTAGGTGATGGGAACAGGTGTCTTGCCAGATGCCAGGGGGCCAGCCAGGGTTTCGGCTATTTCACTATCGCCCAGCATTTCTAAAGCTCGCGCCAATTGCGAACCGTCCCTGAAACGCATCTCAGGCACTTTTTCCAGACAATGCAGGATAATTTCTTCGAGTGCCGCAGGTATGCTTGGATTGAGCTGGCTGGGAGGGGTTGGCGCGTCTTGAATATGCTGCATGGCCACGGCTACAGGCGTATCCCCATCAAAAGGCGTGCGGCCGGTCAGCATTTCATACATGACGACGCCCAGCGCATAGACATCCGCAGCAGGCGTGACAATCTCGCCCTGCGCCTGCTCCGGCGCGTAGTACTGCACCGTGCCCAGTGTCATCCCCGTGGTGGTGAGCCGTTCCGCATTAATGTCTTTATAGACACTGGCTATGCCGAAGTCGGTCAGCTTAATCGAGCCACCACGACCGACCAGCACGTTCTGGGGCTTCACATCCCGGTGAACAATTCCCCGTCGATGCGCTGCACCCAATCCAAGGGCCACATCATGGGCAATGATGATGGCGCGGTCGAGATCAAGCACGCCCCGCGAACGCAGGTAGCGGCGCAGATCGGTCCCCTCTACCAGTTCCATGACGATATAATAATTGCCGTCGGTCTGCCCGTAGTCGTAGACCTGCACAATATTGGGGTGCTGCAGGGCAGACGCCGCTTTCGCTTCGCGTTGAAAGCGGGTCACAAACTTCGGGTCGGTGCTGTAGATTTCGCGCAGCACTTTGACGGCCACGACGCGATCCATGTGTACATCCCGACCGCGATAAATAGTGGCCATGCCACCTCGACCGATGGGGTCTTGTAACTGGTATCGATCACCCAGAACTTCGATTTGCATAATCCTCAGTGTAGGTGAACGGGTAGAGAGCTACCCAATCATGAAAAACGCACTACATGCTTGTTCACACTATTTTAACGCATTTTGCTACTTAATGGAACACTTTAAGCTAAAAATACATGGTAATTTAATAGTCTTTTTCCCCACCCCCTCTCAATATGAGAGTGTTTGGGGGACACCCCCAAGCCCCCGCCAGGGGCTGCGCCCCTGCACCCCACCTCTACGCGATAGATGTTGCCAGTATCCGTTCATCGCCGAGGCGGCGTGTTATGTGCTGCTCATCCATATGTTCGAGGAGGGGCAGGATATACTTGCGGGTGGTTGATAAGACATCGCGCGCTTCGGCTGCTGTCATTTTGCCATGCTCCCGCAGGTAGGCTACCAGTTTTGCGATTGCCTCCTCATAGCTCTCGCGCAGGAAAAGCACCGTATCCAAAGAGCTTCCCAGCTTCACCAGTCTCCCCTGCTCGATCAATGCTGCCAGTACCTCAGCGCCCACGATGGCCTCAGATTCGGCACGACCAGGAGGGGTGTAGGGATGCTCACGGAACTGTCGCAGGAGTTGCTCAACCTTTTGCTGCTGCGCGGCGGTAAAGGTGGGTACAAATCCTGGCAAGCGAATAAATCCACCTGCTTTACCTGTCGCACTGATAGCCTCGGCGAGCAGACCTTCTTCTTGCAATGCCAGGAAAATCTCCGCTGCCATCTTTGGAGGCAGGTTTAAGCGGGCGCGCCATTCTTCTTTCGAGAGGCCGCTCCGCAATGGATATTGATGATGTTGCTCACTTACCAGACGAACGGTCTCTTCCTTCAATGATTCCCAGACTGTTTGCGCAAACCAGAACGTGCCGGCTCTACGCACACGTCCCACTGATAACAACGCCTCCAGCGCCTGGAGAGTCACATCTTGTGATAGATTGCTCTGCCTGGAAATATCCGCTAATTCGTACCCCACCAACCCATGTTGCGACTTTGCACCAGCCCGTGACGATTCTCGCCTCCTATCCAGGGCCGCCAGCACAAGTTCTTCCGGTGAACCGCGTTGGAGTGTCTCCAGAGCAGCGAGCACGGACGGTTGAAAACGGCGATGATAACGTGGCTGGACGTCGATCACTTCACCGCCGCCAATTGTTATACTGGGTGAAGGAATACGCAGGATGAAGCGATCTCGACGGGCAACCACTGCCGGGCCGCTTAAACGCAACTGCACCCACGCGCTCTGACCGGGCTGTAGCTCCTCAACGTCCAACAACCTTAATTTTGCAGGCATTTCCTGCGAGCCGCTATAGAAGTCGACGAGCGTATTATGGGCGAGCGGTCGCGCTGCATCAGCCAGCAGTTGGATACGAGCATCAATCAACATCGTACGCTGTAGTTGTCCAGGAAGGGCAACCACGTTACCACGTTCTAGCTCGCTACGAGACACGTTGGCCAGGTTGATGGCTACACGGCTGCCGGGCACAGCTACTTCTACCTGGTGTCGATGCGTCTGCAAGCTGCGAATGCGCGTTTTCAGGCCTTGCGGCAGCACCTGTACCTCTTGCCCGGCTTTGAAAGTACCATCCAGCAAGGTGCCCGTCACAACTGTACCAAAACCGGTCATGGTGAAGACTCGATCAATTGGGAGACGAGGACGGCCAATGTTTTGCCGCTCCTGCGCTTCGTCGAGAATACGCTCCAACTGAGCAAGTAACGCTGATAGCCCCTGGCCCGTGTAAGCGGAGACAGGAATAATCCCAGCGCCAGACAGGGTGGTCGGTTTTAGCTGCCCGGCTACCTCCTCACGCACCAGTTCGAGCCATTCTTCATCGACAAGGTCGGCCTTGGTGAGGGCAACCACTCCTCGCTTTACACGCAGCAGGTCGAGGATTGCCAGGTGTTCGCGTGTCTGTGGCATAACACCCTCATCGGCAGCAACCACGAGTAAGGCTGCATCGATACCACCTACGCCCGCCAGCATATTCTTAATGAAACCTTCATGCCCAGGCACATCTACGATACTGACCTCACGTCCGCTGGGGAGCTTCAACCAGGCAAAGCCCAGGTCAATGGTCATACCGCGTTCTTTTTCTTCAGCCAGCCGATCAGGATCAATACCTGTCAGGACCTTGACCAGGGTGGACTTGCCATGATCGATATGCCCGGCAGTACCAATACAACTCATAGTAATGAATCCGTGGAATAAGGAGGTAGCGCTCGCTCCTTTGCGACCAGGAAATGATAGACGGTATAGTATAGAATGATAACGAGTCTTAGTATACTACAGATGGATCGCTCTGACTATCTCTTGCAACATTAATATCGCATTAAATACGGCTACTCTTATGCCTTGTCCTCACGAAGAGGTGATTAAAAAGCGGGCGACCAGGCCTCACCCCCTTCCCCCTCTCCATCAAAGATGGAGAGGGGGGCATAGAGGAGGTGGCCATCGCCCCTATGGGAGGATATTTTCCCCGGAGGGGTGGAGTGCCAAAAAGGCCTGGGAAGGGGTAGTTACCCTCAAATGTTGTATACTGTTGGTGTGCAATTGTGGTATATCGGGCGCGATCATGGATGGTGTATATTCAATCCGGCTATGTTCATCATCGGGCATTACTGGCCGATAAATCGGCGGTGGGCGCGATAAATCGGCCCCTACTGATGGCTGGATTACTTTGTTAATCTGCATAATCGGCCCATACATTTCAGGGCCGGATTAATTTGTTAATCTCTACAATCGGCGATGGGCGCGATAAATCGGGCCCCTACTGATATGAACGAAAAAATCCAGTCTGTACTTAATTCACTGCCACATAAACCGGGCATCTATTTGATGAAAGATGCGCTAGGGACGATTCTTTATGTTGGTAAGGCGAAGTCGCTCTACAATCGCGTGCGCTCTTACTTCCAGGAATCCAGTGACCTCGGTCCAAAGAACCGCAGTATGGTGGCGAAGGTCGATGATATCGAGTTTCTTGTCGTCAAAAATGAGGTGGAAGCGCTTGTGCTGGAGAGCAACTATATTAAACAGTACCGGCCCAAGTACAACGTACTGCTACGCGATGATAAAAACTATCCTTACATCAAAGTTTCGCTGACAGAGGACTTCCCCCGCGTCTACCGCGTTCGTAGTTTTCAGCGTGATGGCAATCGCTATTTTGGGCCGTACACCAATTCTGGCGCGGTAGATGCGACGCTGGACTTGCTGAATAAGCTTTTTACCTTCCGCACCTGCCGCTATGATGCCAGTAACTGGGCACCACCGCGCAATGGCGACCCGCCAGCAGGGTGGAAACAAAAGCTGCTGCCACGTCCCTGCACGCAGTACTACATTCATCGTTGTATCGCGCCTTGCGTCGGCTATGCCACGCGAGAAGAATACGATGCGGTGATCCAGCAGGTGATACTGTTTCTCGAGGGTAAGCACGACGAGGTGATCAAAAATTTGCAGAAGCAGATGGAGGAAGCGGCTGAAAATTTGAATTTTGAGGATGCCGCTCGCATACGTGACCGAATTAAAGCGGTCGAGCGCATCCTGGAAAAACAGCGCATCATCCACACTGAGGGGCAGGATGACCAGGACGTGATTGCCCTTGCCAGCGGTGAGGATGAGACGAGCGCACAGGTCTTCTTTTTCCGCAGTGGGAAGCTTATTGGACGGGAGTTTTTCATCCTGCAAGGAACGCGAGATAGCAGCCCTGGCGAGGTAATGAGTTCATTCCTGCAACAGTTCTATGAAAGCTCACCGCATATCCCTGCTGAAATCATTGTCGAGGCTGAACCAGACGACATGACAGTTATACAGAACTGGTTAAAGGAGAAACGGAGAGGTGCAGTTACAATTACTGTACCCAAACGCGGCGAAAAACTGCGCCTGGTTGAGATGGTCAAACAAAACGCGCAGGAGGTGTTAGAGCAGCAGCGCATTAAATGGCTGACCGATAGCCAGAAAACCCAACTGGCACTGGAGGAGCTGCAAGAGGCGCTGAACCTGGCCGCTCCACCACAGCGTATCGAATGCTATGATGTCTCGAATACGCAGGGAACAAATTCAGTGGGGGCGATGGTTGTTTTTGAAGCAGGGCGGCCTAAGAACAGCGAGTACCGGCGCTTCAAGATTAAAACTGTCGAAGGCCCCAACGATTTCGCCAGCCACCAGGAGATGTTACGCAGGAGATTTCGCAGGCAGGCCTTAAAAGACACGGAAAACACTGAAGAGATAGAACTGGAGCTAGAGACACCCTTGCAGCACGATTGGGCGATGCCGGACCTGATTATTATCGATGGAGGCAAAGGACAACTCAGCGCTGCTATGGAGGTGCTGCAGGAACTGCATATTGATATACCAACCGTAGGACTGGCAAAAGAGAACGAAGAAATATTTATACCTGGTTCACCAGACCCGATTATCCTGCCTCGTTCCTCGCAGGGCCTGTACCTGGTGCAGCGCATCCGCGATGAGGCCCACCGCTTCGGTATCACTTATCATCGCAAGCTGCGATCTGAGCGCACGTTCAAATCGGTGTTAGACGAGATTCCAGGCATCGGGCCTAAACGCAAAAAAGCGTTGATGAAGCACTTTGGCTCGGTCAGGGCGATCAGCGCCGCCAGCATTGATGATCTCGCGGCCCTTAATGGCATGAGCCGCGATGCTGCCGAGAAGGTGAAAGAGTATATCGGGCGGATAGAGTGAGGAGCGGGAATACTTTTCCTAGCCTGCCACGTTATAAAAGATGAAGTATGTTGATTGTTGGCGGTCTCATCAAACGGTTGACAAGAATGAGACTGCAAGTGATATATTAAATAGTAGTAGTTAAGTAGCCATCGTTTCTAAATGCATAATGGCACGTATTGTGATCACCTAGGGGTACCAGTTGTATGCCGACGTATGAATATGTTTGCCGGGATTGCAGCCATCAATTTGAGACCCGGCAAAAAATGACCGATGAACCTCTGACAATTTGTCCTGAATGTGGCGGGCACATCCGCAGAGTACTTTTCCCCGCTGGTATCGTCTTCAAAGGTTCTGGCTTTTACAAGACCGATCATAGCAATTCCAATTCCGCAGGGAGCGTGAATGGTCACGCTAAAAAGCATGAAGTTACTGAGCCCAGTAAGGAAAGCGAGCAGAAGACATCCAGTGAGAGCAGTTCTGAAACATCCGGCGCGAAGACAAGCGAGAGTAAAGTAGCCTCAGGAACCAAATAAGAAATAAAGGGCTATGGCAGAGTCAACACTTGCCGTTATGCAACGGCGACAGATTGAAATAACTGTTGGTGAGCTATTACTCACCTCTGACCATTATATACGTTTGGGGATTGTAGAACGTCTCCGCCATCTCATAGCACACGCTGATCCAAGTCTAGATTTAACGCAACTCAGCGAGGCGGCCCAAGAAGAACTGCAAGAACTGGATCTGCTGCCGCCTGAGTGAAGCAAGAGGTATGTGTATGAGGGAGATAGATAGGGTATGCAAGTGCAGCACGAGCAATCACAGGACGAAGTCATCCGGGCTTTGCAACGGCAGGTAGAAGAACTGACAGCTGCTAATGTGCGTTTACAAGAGCAGCTGGGGCATAAAGAACAATTCACCGCAATGATTGCTCATGAGTTACGCGGTCCGCTGACTCCCATTATCAACTACGCCCGGATTGTAGCTCACCCCAACCAAAGTCGCGAGACTATTGAGCGCGGCACAAACATTATTATCAGCCAGGCCCGCCGCCTGGTACGGCTTGTAAGTGATTTGCTTGATTCTTCACGCCTTTCAAGCGGGCAATTTACCCTTTCTTGTAATCCATGCGACGCGGTTATGCTGGTAAATGAGGTGGTGGAGCAGTTACGCCCTGTGGCCCCGCATCACCACTTTGCTATCGAAGTGCCCGACACCCCAATTATGGGGAACTGGGATTACGGTCGTCTCCAGCAAGCGTTGGGGAATCTGCTAGACAACGCTATCAAATATTCCGACGAGGGGACAACGATCAGGGTGCGAGCATGGCAAACGCCAGGAAGAGCGCACATCAGCGTGCATAATAAGGGCGTGCGGATTCCTACGGCAGATTTAGGCCAGCTCTTCCGTCCCTATGGTCGTTTGGCGGCAACCAGGAGTCAAAAAGGTACCGGCCTGGGCCTGTATATCACCAAAAGTATCGTTGAGGCTCACGGGGGAGAGCTTCGTCTCGAGCGCTCTGAAGTGGAAAATCAGGGTTCTACGTTTTCGTTTGATTTGCCGATTTAGTGGCATGGGCGGCGCAAGCGCCCCCACATTGACCACGCGCAGGGGACCGGGATACGATGGGCGGCGCAAGCGCCCCTACATTGTCCACGCGCAGGGGACCGGGATACGATGGGCGGCGCAAGCGCCCCTACATTGTCCACGTACAGGGGACCGGGATACGATGGGCGGCGCAAGCGCACCAACCGCCACGTGAGATATGGGCGGCGCAAGCGCCCCCACCCCACATCCACACCTCTCCCGCCCCTACAGATCTTGGGAGCCGACCTGTATAAATCTACAGGGTAGACCCGTTAATTTTC
>Ga0187846_10001070_pt1 | contig 15632 bp, 16 predicted proteins | sample TC_taG_FD_161473 | JGI IMG/M metagenome (GOLD analysis project Ga0187846, IMG submission 161473) | Biofilm microbial communities from the roof of an iron ore cave, State of Minas Gerais, Brazil - TC_06 Biofilm (v2) | ecosystem: Environmental > Terrestrial > Deep subsurface > Cave > Wall biofilm...
GCGGCGCCCCGTACCCCCGGCGGCCGCGCCGCGGCCGGGCCGCGCCGGGCGGGCGTCCGCCGTGCGGCCGGGCAGCGGCCTTTGTCCCGCCCTGCTAGAATTCGCGCCGCCGCGAGGGCCGAAAGGGTGCTGCAACAGCACCCTTTTTTGTAGCCGCCCGACACGATGCAGCATATCCGTAACTTCTCCATCATCGCGCACATCGACCACGGCAAGTCGACGCTTGCCGACCGGTTCATCGAGCGCTGCGGCGGGCTGTCCCGCCGCGAGATGTCGGACCAGGTCCTCGATTCGATGGAGATCGAGCGCGAGCGCGGCATCACCATCAAGGCCCAGACGGCGGCGCTCCAGTACACCGCGCGCGACGGCAGCCTGTATCACCTCAACCTGATCGATACGCCCGGCCACGTCGACTTCTCCTACGAGGTCTCGCGCTCGCTCGCCGCCTGCGAGGGGGCGCTGCTCGTGGTGGATGCCTCGCAGGGGGTAGAGGCGCAGACCGTGGCGAACTGCTACACCGCGATCGAGCAGGGCGTGGAAGTGGTGCCGGTGCTGAACAAGATCGACCTGCCGTCGGCGAATCCGGCGCGGGGGATCGAAGAGATCGAGGACATGATCGGCATCCCGGCGCAGGACGCGATCCTCGTCAGCGCGAAGACCGGGGAGGGCGTCGAGGACGTGCTCGAGGCGGTCATCCACCGCATCCCGGCGCCGCGCGGGGACCCGGCCGCGCCGCTGAAGGCGCTGATCATCGACTCGTGGTTCGACAACTACGTCGGCGTCGTGATGCTGGTCCGAGTCGTGGACGGGATGCTGCGACCGAAGGAGCGGATCCTGCTCGTGTCGACGGCGGCGACCTACCAGTGCGACCAGGTCGGCGTGTTCACGCCGAAAGCGGAGCCGCGCGGGAGCCTCGGGGCGGGCGAGGTCGGCTTCGTCGTATCCGGGATCAAGGAGCTGCAGGCGGCGCGCGTCGGCGACACCGTCACCCAGGCCGATCGCCCGGCGGCCGCAGCCTTGCCCGGCTTCAAGGAGATCAAGCCGCAGGTATTCGCGGGGCTCTATCCGATCGAGGCCAACCACTACGAGGCGCTGCGCGAGGCGCTGCAAAAGCTCAAGCTGAACGACGCGTCGCTGCAATATGAGCCGGAGGTGTCGCAGGCGCTTGGCTTCGGCTTTCGCTGCGGCTTCCTCGGGTTGCTGCACCTCGATATCGTGCAGGAGCGGCTGGAGCGCGAGTACGACATGCATCTCATCACCACCGCGCCGACGGTCGTCTACGAGGTCGAGCTCCGCGACGGCACGCTGTCGCGGATCGAGAATCCGGCCAAGATGCCCGACCCGTCGCAAGTGGCGTCGATCCGCGAGCCGATCATCGCCACCACCATCTTCGTCCCGCAGGACTACGTCGGGTCGGTGATCACGCTGTGCAACGCCAAGCGCGGGGCGCAAAAAGACATGCACTATCACGGGCGCCAGGTCATGCTGCGCTACGAGATGCCGCTGAACGAGATCGTGATGGACTTCTTCGACCGGCTGAAGTCGGTGTCGCGCGGCTACGCTTCGCTCGACTACGAGTTCAAGGAGTTTCGTCCGGCGGACATGGTCAAGCTGGACATCCTGGTAAACGCCGAGCGCGTGGACGCGCTCTCGCTCATGGTCCATCGCGAGAACGCGCAGTACCGCGGGCGCGAGCTGGTGGCGAAGATGCGGGAGCTGATCCCGCGGCAGATGTTCGACGTCGCGATCCAGGCGGCGATCGGCTCGCACATCATCGCGCGCGAGACCGTCAAGGCGCTGCGCAAGAACGTCCTCGCCAAGTGCTACGGCGGCGACATCACCCGGAAGCGGAAGCTCTTGGAGAAGCAGAAGGCGGGCAAGAAGAGAATGAAGCAAGTGGGCACGGTCGAGATTCCGCAGGAGGCGTTCCTCGCCATCCTGCAGGTGGAAAGCAAGTAGGCGCCGGCATGAACTTCGCACTGATTCTGTTCATCCTACTGGTGGTCACCGGGGTGGTCGCGGCCGCCGACTGGCTGTACTTCGGCCGGCGGCGCGCGGCCGGCAGCAAGGAGCCGTGGTGGATCGAGTATCCGAAGAGCTTCTTCCCGGTCATCCTGATCGTCTTCGCGCTGCGCTCGTTCATAGTCGAGCCGTTCCGGATCCCGTCCGGGTCGATGATCCCGACGCTGCTCATCGGCGACTTCATCCTGGTCAACAAGTTCGCCTACGGCATCCGGCTGCCGATCCTGAACTCGAAGGTCGTCGACGTCGGCGAACCGAAGCGCGGCGAAGTGATGGTATTCCGCTACCCGGATGACCCCTCGGTCGACTACATCAAGCGCGTGGTCGGCGTGCCCGGCGACCGGGTCACCTACTTCAACAAGCACCTGGCGATCAACGGCCACGAGATTCCGCTCAAGCCCGACGGCGAGTACCTGCAACGGAGCGCGACCTACGCCCGGCAGTTCATCGAGGACATCGGCGGCCATGAGCACAAGATCCTGGTGGAGGACGACGTGCCGGCCTCGGTGCCGTTCGTCAAGCAATTCCCGTTGCGCGAAAATTGCACCTACAATACCGAGGGTTTCGCGTGTACGGTGCCCGCGGACCACTACTTCATGATGGGCGACAATCGCGATAATTCGGCCGACAGCCGGGTGTGGGGCTTCGTCCCGGACGAAAATATCGTCGGCAAGGCGTTCTTCATTTGGTTCAACTTCAGCGAGCTGCGCCGTTTCGGCTCGTTCAGCTAGGGGCGGATGCGATGACAAGACAGCGCGGAGTGGGCTTTGTCGGGCTGCTGCTGATCCTGATCGCGATCGTGTTCCTCGCGATCATCGGGATGAAGATCGTGCCGGCCTACATCGAGTATTTCACCATCAAGAAGGCGGTCGCGGGGATCGTGCAAAGCGGCGAGCTGCGCGGCGCTACGGTCGCCGACGTGCGCAAGGCGTTCGACCGGCGGGCGACGATCGACGACATCACCGCGATCACGCCGGCGGAGCTGGAGGTCACCAAGGACGGCAGCGAGGTCGTGATCGCATTCGCCTACCAGAAGAAGGTCCCGCTGTTCGCCAACATCAGCGTGCTCATCGACTTCGCCGGGACGAGCAAGCCTGGGAGCACGAAGACGATCGAATGACCGTGAAGCACGAGGCGCTGCAGACAGCCCTCGGGTATCGGTTCAGCAACGCCTGGCTGCTGCAGCAGGCGCTCACCCATCGCAGCCACAGCACGCCGCACAACGAGCGGCTGGAGTTCCTCGGCGACGGCGTGCTGAACTGCATCATCGCGGCCGAGCTCTACACCCGCTTCGCCGCGCTCGACGAGGGCGAGCTGTCGCGGCTGCGGGCGAACCTGGTCCGGGAGGAGCGCCTGCATCAGCTCGCCACCGAACTCGCCCTCGGCGACGAGCTCCGGCTCGGGGAGGGCGAGCTGAAGAGCGGCGGCTTCCGGCGGCCCTCGATCCTCGCCGATGCGCTCGAGGCGCTGATCGGCGCGGTGTTCGTCGACGGCGGGTTCGAGGCGGCGCGCGCGGTGGTCCTGAAGCGGTATCGGACCCAGCTCGACACGCTCGATGTGAAGGGCGTCGACAAGGACCCCAAGACGCGGCTGCAGGAGTGGCTGCAGAGCCGCAAATACGCGCTCCCCCTGTACAGCGTGATCGCGACGCGCGGCGCCGCCCACGACCAGCGGTTCGAGGTCGAGTGCTTCGTGCGCGAAGCCGATCTGCGCACGGTCGGGACCGGAACCAGCCGGCGCCTCGCCGAGCAGGAGGCGGCCCGCTCGGCATACGAACGGCTGCGGGAATGAACGCCGGGGATCCGGTCGAATTCCGCTGCGGCACGCTCGCCATCGTCGGCCGCCCGAACGTCGGCAAGTCGACGCTCCTCAACGCACTGGTCGGACACAAGGTGAGCATCACCTCGCGCAAGCCGCAGACCACCCGCCACCGGATCGCGGGCGTGCTCACTCGCGAGCACGCGCAGTACGTCTTCATCGACACCCCGGGCTTCCAGCGGCGCCAGGGCGGCGAGCTCAACCGGCTGCTGAACCGGACCGTGCGCGATGCGCTCGCGGCCGTCGACGCGGTGCTGCTGGTCGTGGCGGCGGGCGACTTCGCCGCCGCGGATCAGGCGGTGCTCGACTTGCTGCCGCGCAAGGTGCCGGTCTTCCTGGTGGTCAACAAGAGCGACCGCCTGCCGCAGCCGGAGCGCATGCTGCCGTTTCTCGATCGGGCCGCGCGCGCCTTTCCGTTCGCCGAGACCGTGCCGGTGAGCGCCCTGAAGGCGCGCAACCTGGAGGAGCTCCTGCGCACGCTGGCGCGCTACCTCCCGGTGCAGCCGCCGCTATTCGATGCCGAGGCGCTCACCGACCGGAGCGAGCGGTTTCTCGCCGCCGAGCTGGTGCGCGAAAAAGTCTTCCGGCGGCTCGGTGCCGAGCTGCCGTACGCGTGTGCCGTCACGATCGACCGGTTCGAAGAACTCGGCGCGCTGCGGCGCATCCACGCCGCGATCGTGGTCAACCGGCGCAGCCACAAGGCGATCGTGGTCGGCCACGGCGGCGCGAAGTTGAAGGAAATAGCGACCGCGGCGCGCGCGGACATGGAGGAGCTCTTCGGCGGCAAGGTATTCCTCGAGGTGTGGGTCAAGGTGCGGGCGGACTGGATGCGCGACGCGGGCGCGCTGCGGCGGCTGGGGCTCGGGGATGGCTGAGCGGCAGCGGGTCGAACACGCGAGCGCCTTCGTGCTGCACGCCCAGCCGTACAGCGAAACGAGCCTCCTCGTCGAGGGATTCACGCGGTCGCACGGGCGCCTGCCCTGGATCGCGAAGGGCGCGCGGCGCGCGGGGTCGAGCTTGCGCGGCGCGCGGCTCGCGTTCCAGCCGCTGCACGCGAGCTGGTCCGGGCGGGGCGAGGTGCGAACCCTGGTGCGCTGCGAATGGCAAGGCGGCCAGCCGTTCCTGCAGGGCCTCGCGCTCTTGTGCGGGTTCTACCTGAACGAGCTGCTGCTGCGGCTGCTCCCGCGCGAGGACCCGCACGAGGCCCTCTTCGACCACTACGCCGTGGCGCTCGCGCGCCTCGCGCGCGAGGCCGACGCGGGACCCGTCCTGCGGTGCTTCGAGCGGCGGCTCCTGCAGGAAACGGGCTATGCTCTCGTGCTCGATCACGAAGGCGACAGCGGGGCGCCGATCGATGCCGAGCAGCTGTACCGCTACGCGCCGGAGCGTGGTCCGGTGCGGGCCGCAAACGGCGCGCCGGTCGAGGAGAGCATCGCCGTTCCCGGCCGCGCGCTGCTCGCCATCGCCCGCGACGACTACACCGACCCGGCGACCGGCCAGCATGCGAAGCTGCTGATGCGGCTTGCCATCAATCAGCGCCTCGACCGGCGACCGCTGCACAGCCGTACGATCTTCCGCGAGCTCGCGAGCCTATGATCGAGCTGGGCGTCAACATCGACCATGTCGCGACCGTGCGCGAGGCGCGGCGCACCTACGAGCCCGACCCGGTCTGGGCGGCGGTGGAGGCGCATCTTGGCGGCGCCGACGGCATCACCGTCCACCTGCGGGAGGACCGGCGGCACATCCAGGACGAAGATGTCCGGCGGCTGCGCGAGCTCACCCACATCAAGCTCAATCTCGAGATGGCGGCCACCGCCGAGATGGTGGCGATCGCGCACCGGATACGCCCCGAGATGGCGATGCTCGTCCCCGAGGGGCGCGAAGAGGTCACGACCGAAGGCGGGCTCGACATCGTGGCGCAGGAGGCGCGCCTCGCCGAGGTGGTGGCGCGCCTCGCCGAGGCGGGGATCGTAGTGAGCGTCTTCATCGACGCCGACTTGCGCCAGGTCGAGGCCGCGCACCGCATCGGCGCCGCGGTGTGCGAGGTGCATACCGGGCCGTATGCGAGCGCGTTCCACTCCCGCGGCCGCGACGCGGCGAGCGCGCCGGTGGCGGCGGAATTGGCGAAGCTTGCCGCGGCCGGCGGCGCGATCCAGGCCCACGCGATGCGGTTCAACGCCGGGCATGCGCTGAACTACTTCAACGTCGGGCCGGTGGCGCAGCTCGCCGGCGTGCGCGAGCTGCACATCGGGCACGCGATCGTGAGTCGCGCGGTCTTCATCGGCATGCGCAAAGCGGTGCGCGAGATGAAATCGCTGATCGTGAACGCGGCGACGCACGCGGCGCACCGGGACTGAGCGTTGATCGTCGGCATCGGCACCGATTTGGTGGAGATCGCCCGGATCCGGAGCGCGCTCGCGCGCTTCGGCGATCGCTTTGCCCGCAAGGTCCTGGTGCCGCGCGAGTATCAGCGCTTTGCCGCGCACCGCAACCCGGCGGCATACTTGGCCAAGCGATTCGCCGCGAAAGAGGCGCTGTCGAAGGCGCTCGGCACCGGGATGCGCCATCCCGTCAGCTGGCATCAGATCGGCGTCGTGAACCACCCGTCCGGCCAGCCCTACTTCGAGCTCTCGGCGGCGCTCGCCGCGTTCCTGCGGGAGCGGGGGATCCGCACGGCGCACGTCAGCCTGACCGATGAGCGGGACCTGGCGGCCGCGTTCGTGGTGCTCGAGGGGGGAGCCGATGGCACCTGACCGGCTCGGCCCGGTGATGGTCGATGTGGCCGGGCTAGAGCTCGCGCCCGAGGAGCGCGAGATGCTCGCGCACCCGCTGGTCGGCGGGGTGATCCTCTTCGCGCGCAACTACGCCGCGCCCGAGCAGCTGCGCGCGCTCACCGCGGCGATCCACGCCCTGCGCGCGCCGCCGCTGCTGGTTGCGGTCGATCACGAAGGCGGGCGGGTGCAACGATTCATCGCCGGCTTCACCCGCCTGCCGCCGATGCGCGCGCTCGGCGGGGTGCACGATCGCGATCCGGCGCTCGCGCGCAACCTGGCCGGGGCGCTCGGCATCGTGCTCGCGGCGGAGCTCGCCGAGCACGGCGTCGATTTCAGCTTCGCACCGGTGCTCGACATCGATTTCGGCTCGAGCAGCGTGATCGGCGACCGCGCGTTTCACAGCGAGCCGGCCGTCGTCACCGCGCTCGCCGGCGCGTTCGTCGCCGGCATGCGCCGGGTCGGGATGAGCGCCGTCGGCAAGCACTTTCCTGGGCACGGCTTCGTGCGCGCCGATTCGCACCAGGAAGTGCCGGTCGACGAGCGCGAGCGCGCGGTGATCGCCGCGCACGATCTCGCGCCGTACGCGGCGCTCATCGGGCACGGCCTGGGCGGGGTCATGCCGGCGCATGTCATCTATCCGCGGGTCGACGCGCGGCCGGCCGGCTTCTCGCCGGTGTGGCTGCGCGACATCCTGCGCGGGGAGCTGCGGTTCCGGGGCATGATTTTCAGCGACGACCTGTCGATGGCCGGGGCGGCCGTGGCCGGCGGCATGGTCGAGCGCGCCGCGGCCGCGCTCGCGGCCGGTTGCGACATGGTGCTCGTGTGCAATGCGCCGCAGGCGGCCGCGACCGTGCTCGACGGGCTCAACCGCGCGGTGCTCGATCCAGCGCGGGCGGCGTCGATGCGCGGTCCGGAGACGCCGCCGCTCGCCGGCTTTCCCGACTACCGCACGGCGAGCCGCCAGATCGTGCGGGCGCGCGCGGCCGGTGCGATCGCCTAGCGGGGAGCCCGCCCGCTCAGGCGCGCTCGATGTACGCGCCGTCGTCGGTATTGACCTTGATGCGCTCGCCCGCTTCGATGAAGGGCGGCACCAGCACCACCAGGCCGGTCTCGGTCTTGGCCGGTTTGAACGAGGTGGTCGCGGTGGCGTTCTTGATGTTCGGATCGGTCTCGATCACGGTCAGCACGACGCTCGGCGGCAGCTCGACGCCGAGCGGCCGCTCGTTGTGGAAGTTGATCTGGACGTCGGTGTTCGGTAGGAGGTAGCCGGTCTGGCCCTCCAGCATGTCGGCGCCGAGCGAGAGCTGCTCGTAGGAATCCTTGTCCATGAACACGTAGCTGTCGTCGCCCTCTTGATACAGGTACTGCATCGGCCGCAGCTCGACGTACGCGCGCTCGATTTTCTCGTCGGTCCGAAAGCGGGTGTTGGTCTTGGTGCCGCTCTCGATGTCCTTCATCTCGACCTGCATGAAGGCGCCGCCGCGGCCGCCGACGTGCACATGATAGGATTTGAGCACGCGCCAGACGCGCTTGTCCCATTCGAGCAGATTGCCGACGCGGATTTCGGTCGCGAGAACTTTTGCCATACGAAGAAATTGCCGGACGCGAGAAAAGCTCGCGATTCTACCCCAGCGCAGGCAGCGCTGTCGCGCCCGGTCTTCGACCCGCGCTGCACGGCGTGCCCGCGTCTGGCGCAGCACCTCGCGCAAGTGCGCGCGAGCCACCCCGCGTATCACGCGGCGCCGGTGGCGCCATTCGGCGATCGTAGCGCGCGCCTGCTTATCGTCGGCCTCGCCCCCGGCATGCATGGCGCGAACCGCACCGGGCGGCCGTTCACCGGGGACCACGCCGGGGTCCTGCTGTATCGCACGCTGCACGATTACGGCTTCGCCAACCATTGCGGCTCGGCCGAGGCGCACGATGGCCTGCAGCTCCTCGACTGCCGGGTGACGAACGCGGTCAAGTGCCTGCCGCCGCAGAATAAGCCCCTGCCGGACGAGGTGCGGCGCTGCAATCGCTTCCTCGCCGCGGAACTCGCCGCGCACCCGCCGCAGGTGATCCTCGCGCTCGGGCGCATCGCGCACGCCGCGGTGGTGGCGGCCCTCGCGCTGCCTCAGCGCGGGTTTGCGTTCGCGCATGGGGCGCGCCATGCGCTGCCGGGCGGCCTGCAGCTGGTCGATAGCTATCACTGCAGCCGCTACAATACCCAGACCGGACGGCTCACGGCGGCGATGTTCAGGGCGGTATTCGATGAGATCGCGGCCGCGCTCGGGGAAGGCGCGCGCGCCCGGCGATCTTGATACCCACGTGTTCGACGCCGCGACGCTGATTGCCGGCCTGCCGCATCTGCCTGGCGTCTATCGCATGCTGAACGCGAAGGGCGATGTGCTGTACGTCGGCAAGGCGGGCGACCTGAAAAAGCGCGTCGCCTCGTACTTCCAGAAGAGCGACCACGGCCCGCGCACCGAGGTCATGCTGTCGCAGGTGGCCGGGGTCGAGATCACGGTGACGCGCTCCGAAGGCGAGGCGTTGATCCTCGAGGGCAACCTGATCAAGTCGCTCGCGCCGCGCTACAACATCCTGTTCCGTGACGACAAGTCCTATCCCTACCTGATGATCTCCGGTGATGAATTCCCGCGGCTCGGTTTTCACCGCGGGGCGCTCGACCGGCAGCACGCGTACTATGGGCCCTTTCCCAACGCGGGCGCGGTCCGGGAAAGCATCCAGTTGCTGCAGAAGGTGTTCCGGCTGAGAACGTGCGAGAACTCAGTCTTCCAAAATCGCTCCCGGCCGTGTCTCCTGTACCAGATCCGGCGCTGCTCGGCGCCGTGCGTCGGCCTGGTCGACGCGGCGACCTACGCCGCCGATGTTCGCAACGCGCAGCTGTTCATGGAAGGGCGCGAGGATGACGTGATGAGCGCGCTCGCCGGCCGCATGCAGGAGGCGGCGGACCAGCTCGACTACGAACGGGCCGCCATCCACCGCGACCAAATCCGCTCGCTCTCCAAGGTCCAGAGCCGCCAGTACGTCGATACCGGGAAGGCGCTCGATGCCGACATCGTGGCGTGCGCCATCGACCGGGACGTCGCGTGCGTGAATCTGGTGATGATCCGCAACGGTCGCTATCTGGGCGACAAGAGCTTCTTTCCGCAGCACGCCGAGGAGCACAGCGAGGCCGACGTCGTCGCCGCGTTCCTCGCCCAGCACTACCTGCAGAGCCTGCCCCCGGCGCTGATCGTCACCGCGGCGGACATCGACGACCGGGAGTTCGCGGCGCTCCTGGCCGAGCACGCGGGCCGCCCAGTGCAGATTCTCACTCGGCCCCACGCCGAACGGCGCGCCTGGCTGGAGATGGCCGAGCGCAATGCGCACCACGCCCTCGCGCAGCGCGCGCGCGAGCAGGGCACCCAGGAGACCCGGCTCGCGGCGCTGCGCGAGGCGTTGGAGCTGGCGCCGTCGGTCCAGCGCATCGAATGCTTCGACGTGAGTCACACCCAGGGCGAGGCCACCGTCGCCGCCTGCGTGGTCTACGACCAGTACCAGCTGCGCAATTCCGAATACCGCCGGTACAACATCGCGGGCATCCGGCCGGGCGATGACTACGCCGCGATGCGCGAGGTGCTGCATCGTCGCTACGAGAAGGTGGCGCGCGGGGAGGGGATCATCCCCGACCTGATCCTGATCGACGGCGGCAAGGGCCAAGTGCACACCGCCAAGGCGGTGCTGGCGGAACTCGGGTTTGCCGATATCGAGCTGATCGGCGTCGCCAAGGGGCCCGAGCGCAAGCCCGGTCTGGAGGAGCTCGTGCTCGCCGAAGGCGACCGGGTGGTGCGGCTCGATCCCGATCACCCCGGGCTGCACTTGATCCAGCAGATTCGCGACGAGGCGCACCGCTTCGCGATCACCGGCCATCGACTGCGTCGGGCGAAGAAGCGGGTCACCTCGACGCTGGAGTCGATCACCGGGGTGGGCACGAAGCGCCGCCGCCAGCTGCTCGAGCGCTTCGGCGGGTTGAAGGGCGTGCTCGCGGCGAGCATCGAGGATCTGGCGCAAGTGGAGGGCATCAGCCGCGCGCTCGCCGAGCGCATCCACCGCGAGCTGCATTGAGATGCCGTTCAATCTGCCCAACGCGCTCACCTGGCTGCGGATCATCGCGATTCCGCTGCTGGTGGCCGTGTTCTATGTCCCGGCGCAGTGGCTGACCCTCCACGAGCGCAACCTGATCGCGACCGTGCTGTTCGCCGCTGCCGCCGTGACCGACTGGCTCGACGGCTACCTCGCGCGCCGGCTGAACCAGATGTCGGCGTTCGGCGCGTTTCTCGACCCGGTGGCGGACAAGCTGATGGTGGCGGCGGCGCTGATCGTGCTGCTCTGGCTGCAGCCGCCGCGGCTCGACGCAATTGTGGCGATTGTCATCATCGGTCGGGAAATCGCGATCTCCGCCCTGCGGGAGTGGATGGCGAAGCTTGGCCAGGGACGCAGCGTGGCGGTCAACCTCTTGGGCAAGATCAAGACCGCCTCGCAGCTGATCGCGATCCCGATGTTGCTCTATCACGACCGGATCGGCGGCTGGTTCGATCCGTTCGTGATCGGCACCTGGCTGATCTACCTCGCCGCGGCGCTCACCATCGTGTCAATGCTCTACTACCTGAAGCTCGCCCGCCCGCACGCAGTCGGGGCCGGCCGGCAAGGGCCGGCTTGACCGAACACGATCGGGGCGCTCCCGGCCTTGGCGCTTCGCCTTGACCGTGTTTGCGCGCCGCCGGTAGAATCCTCAGTCGGCGAGCGGGAATAGCTCAGTTGGTAGAGCGCAACCTTGCCAAGGTTGAGGTCGCGAGTTCGAGACTCGTTTCCCGCTCCAGGATCCCGAGGGAAAGCGTGGGCGCTTTCCCTCTTTTAGTTCGAGCCGTCAGAGCGCGATCGGCGCGCGGCCGCAAACGGCGAAGTCCCCTCGGCGGGGTGGCAGAGTGGTCATGCAGCGGCCTGCAAAGCCGTGTACGCCGGTTCGATTCCGACCCCCGCCTCCAACGATCGGGACAGCCGATCGCGAACATTTGATGTCGCGCAAATCCGATCGTCGTCGGGTTGGACAGGCATCCGCCTCATCTCGATAATTTACTCGTGTCTTCCCCGCCAAATCCGACAGGCGACCGTTTCTAAGCCGACCCCGCTTGGCGCCAAGTCAGGGAACTCGCGCACGATGATCGAACGCGCCTATGCACAGCTGCGCGACGACCTCGCGGAGGGGACTACGACACTACTTCTTGCCCATTGAGGAGATCGCATCATGGCAGCCCCGGTAGAACCGATTCGCGATATCGCCATGCTCGGAAGCATCGAACTCTTCAGCCCCAAACCCGACCGTAGCCTGTGGTACTTCAAGGAAGTACTCGGCATGGAGGCGGTGCACGTTGCAGGCGAGTCCGTGTATCTGCGCGGCTACGGCGACGTCGCCGCGAGCACGCTGAAGCTCACCGGCGCGAAGCTGGCGGGGGTGGGAACCATCGCGTGGCGCACCGTCAGCCCGGCCGCGCTCGAGCAACGGGCGCGCGCGTTGGAGGCGGCCGGTCTCGGCCTGCGCTGGAGCGAGAACGACTTTGGTCGCGGCCGGACGTACCACTTCCGCGACCCGGATGGCCACCGGATGGCGCTGTACTACGACGAACAGAAGTACATCGCCCCTGACGGCCTACGCTCCACCCTCAAGAATCTGCCGCAGAAGTTCACCGCACGCGGCGCCGCCGTTCGACGCACCGATCACCTCGCGCTCCTGTGCAAGGACGTGGTCGCCAACCGGCGCTTCGCGGAGGAGCTGCTCGGGTTTCAGCTGCGTGAAACCGTTCTCTTCGAGCACGGCACGTTCGAGCTCGGTTCCTGGCTCAGCCCCAACGCCGTGCATCACCAGCTCGCCTACGTGGTAGACATCAAGGGGGCGAGCGGTCGATTGCATCATATCTCGATGTGGGTCGACCAACGCGAGGACGTGCTGCGCGCGGCGGACGTGCTGACCGAGCATGGCATCTTCATCGAAGCCGGGCCATCCAAGCACAACAATTCGCAAGCGTTCTATCTTTACTCGTACGAGCCGGGAGGCAATCGGGTCGAGATCTACTCGGGCAGCTACCTCGTGCTCGCGCCGGACTGGGCGCCGGTGACCTGGAACGAGGATGAGCGCGGCACGGGCGTCTATTGGGGCGGCGCGCTGCCCGAGAGCTTCATCCAATATGCGACGCCCAACGTCTCCGAAACGGCAGCGGGCACGCGCAATATTCCGGCATTTGATCCGGCCTGAGCGCACGCCTGGCCCCGATCTACCCAAGGGACTCGTCACACCAGGTTGAAATCGCCGTCGAGCATCTGCGCGATGAACTGTATCTGGTGTCAGGGCAGGAAAAAAGCGGGAACACGGTCGTGCATCTGGAAGATCTAAAGGAGCATCGTGTACACGCGTTTCTGACGCTGAAGGACATGACATTCATCCGGCAGTCCGCCGCGTTGGTCGAGGTCGCCCAAGACGCGCCTTGAGAGAAGCGCCGAGCGGGCCATTTGTGAGCGTACCGGGGCGACGTGAGCCGGGGAACACCGGGCGTCGGTCTCGGACTCAGCCTGGTCGGCGCCGTCGCGAAGCTGCACGTCGGCTCGCTCGAGCTTACCGACAATCACCCGGGGTTGCAGGCGCGGATGATTCTTCGAGTGTCCTAGTAGTCACAAGTCCCCCAGGGGCACGCGGCGCCGAAATCCGCATTGGCGGCGCCCTGAATCAGCTGCGGTTCCGCAATCGGCCGATGGCCACCTATCCCGTGCTGCGATCGCTCGCGACCTCGAGCGAACCCCGGGACCGGGGCGGCCGGCGGCGGATTAATTTGCTGTCGCGGGCAGCACCACCCGGAAGAGGCTCCCGTTTCCTTCCTCGCTCTCAAGCTCGATGCGGCCGGCGTTTGCCTCGACGGCCCACCGCGCGATGGCGAGACCGAGTCCGACGCCGCCCGAATCACCCGACCGACCCGCATCCACGCGATAGAAACGCTCGAAGATAAGTTGGCGGTGCGCGGCGGCGATCCCCGGCCCGGTATCCTGCACTTCGATCGCCGGCTGCCCGGCCGGCGTGGTTGTCACCGCGACGCGGATCACGCCGTTGCTGGGGGAGTACTTGATCGCGTTGTGCAGCAGATTCATCAGGCCGAGCCGCAGGAGTGCCGGATCGCACCGCGCGCTCACCGGTCGATCGGCGTGAATGCTCAACCGCTGCTGCTTCTCCTCCGCGAGCACGCGGAGTTGATCGACGACATCGCTCGCGAGCCCGCCTAAGTCCAGGACCTGATGCGTCGGGCGGATCTTGCCCGACTCGGCACGCGTGAGCGTGAGCAGGCTATCGACGAGTTGCGCGAGACGGTCGACCTCCTCGAGCATGCTGCCGATCACGTCGCGGCAGACGGTTGGGTCGAGCGGGCCCTGCAGCGCCACTTCACCCACGCTGCGCAGCGCCGTGAGCGGCGTGCGCAGCTCGTGCGAGGCGTCGGCGGTGAAGCGGCGCAGCCGTTCGAACGAGTCGTGGAGGCGCGAGAGCGTGTCGTTGAAGACGCTCGCCAGGCGCCCGAACTCATCCTGCGGATTGTCGACTGGCAGCCGCTCGCCGAGGGATTCCACCGTGATCTCGCGCGCCTTGTCCGCCATGGCACCGACCGGCGCGAGCACCCGCCCGGCAAGGAAGTAGCCGGCGACGATCGCGAGGGCCGCGGTAAAGGGAATAGCCGTCGCGAGGATGATGGCGAGCGTCGACAGCGTACGCCGCAGCGACGTTTCCTCGAGCGCCGCGGCGATCGAATAGGACGGGCCCGCTGCCGTCTGCAGCCGGTAGCGGCGACCGTCCGGGGCCGTCCAGGATACCGGCAACCCCGCGCCGCCTTCCTGCAGCGCCGCCGCGAGCCCGGCGCGCTCCCAGCCTTCGGTCTGGTGGCGGATCCGATCGCCCTCCGCGACCTGGAACAGCGAAATACTCCAGTCGGGGGCGAGATCGGCCAATTCTCCCGGCTCCTCGCGATAGATTCGGTCGATGATCGCCAGCTCACGGCCGAGCTGCAGGTCGAGCTCGCCGAAGAGGCGCGCCTTCACGAGCGACAAGATGGCCGCCGAGAAGCCGCAGACGATGAGCGTCAGTACGCCCGCATGCCACAGCGTGAGGCGCGTGCGCACGCTGAGCGGACCGATTTTCATTCCTGCTTCCCGCCCAGGACGAACCCCACGCCGCGGACCGTGTGCAGCAGCTTCCGGTCGAACGGGTCGTCGATCTTCCGCCGCATGCGCGCGATCGTCACGTCGATGACGTTGTCGAGGGGCGTCGCCCGCGAGCTCACGTGCCACACGTCGCGGGCGAGCATTTCCCGGGACACCACGCGGCCCCCATGGCGCAGCAGATACTCGAGCATTTCGAATTCCTTCGCGGTCAAGTCCAAGGGCTGCGCTCGCCGCGTGACTCGGCGCGTCACGAGGTCCATCTCGAGGTCCTCGTGCTGAAGTTTCAGGATTTGATCCAGGCGGCCGCGGCGGAGCAATGCGCGCATGCGCGCGAGCAGTTCGGGAAAGGCGAACGGCTTGATGAGGTAATCGTCTGCGCCCTGGTCGAGCCCCTGCACCCGGTCCTCGACGGCATCCCTCGCGGTGAGGATGAACACCGGAGTCTGGATACCGCGTTTGCGCAGCGTGGTGAGAACGTCAATGCCGTCGCGTCGCGGGAGCATCAGGTCGAGCAGCACCAGGTCGAAAGAGCCCTGGTTGGCGAGAAAGAAGCCCTCTTCGCCGGTCGCGGCGACGCTTACCTCGTAGCGCTCCGCTTCCAGCCCCTCGCGTAGCGCCTCGGCGACTTTTTTTTCATCCTCAATGACCAGGATGCGCACGAGGTGCCGGGATCGGAGATCGCGTGGGATGCGAAAGTATATTCGTCGCGCGGGGGCCGCGGGGCGCCTTACAGCGATGTCAGGAACTCTTCATTGATCGGGGCCCTGCGCAGCGACATAATTA
>Ga0187846_10001071_pt1 | contig 15602 bp, 10 predicted proteins | sample TC_taG_FD_161473 | JGI IMG/M metagenome (GOLD analysis project Ga0187846, IMG submission 161473) | Biofilm microbial communities from the roof of an iron ore cave, State of Minas Gerais, Brazil - TC_06 Biofilm (v2) | ecosystem: Environmental > Terrestrial > Deep subsurface > Cave > Wall biofilm...
TTATGTTTCTGGCCTCGCTCCTGTTCCAGGCAGGGCTCCGGGAGCAGGTCCACGAACTCGAACAGAAGGTCAGGGAGCAGGGCGACCGGCTGGCGGGTCTCCCGGCCTGGGCGCAGGGTCGACCGTCCCCCAAGCCGCCCCAGGACACGCGCCCCTTCCCGTAACGCAGCCGAACGCGCATTCTCGCGAGCACGGTTAGGCCGGAAGAACGCACGTACAAAGGAGGAAGCGACGATGCGTCATTTTGCGCCCGGGCTGGTCGTCCTGGCGGCGGTCTGCTGTGCGTTGCTTATCGTTCCCCTCACGGTGCCGCGCACCGTCCATTCCGCGCCCATGGCGATGCTCACGATCACGAGCAACACTTTCACCAACGGCGGGACATTGCCGATGTCGACGGTTTTTAAGGGCTTCGGCTGCACCGGAGGCAACCGGTCACCGCACCTCGCCTGGAGGGGCGCACCATCCGGGACCCAATCCTTCGCCCTGATCATGCACGATCCGGACGCGCCGACCGGCACGGGATGGTACCATTGGGTGCTCTTTGACATTCCATCCAGCGTGCATGAACTGAAAGAAGGCGCCGGCTCGCCGGGTTCCCCCGATCTGCCCGCGGGGGCGGTCCTTGGCTTGACCGACTTCGGATCCAGTGGGTACGGCGGTCCGTGTCCACCCACCGGCGACAAGCCGCACCATTACCGGATCACGATTTATGCGCTCTCCTCAAAGATCGGCATGGGTCAGGCGACAACGGGCGCAGCCGTACGCTTCCTGATCCGCGGAAACACCCTCGCGGAGGGGACGATTACCGGACTCTACGGACGCTGATCTGAGACGAGAAACCGGCATTTTGACGGAGGGCCTCGCGCCCGGGATCATCTCGACTCCTCACGTCTTGCGTTAACAGCGAATTTCTTTCCACGCCGAGACACCGATGCCGCTGCCGCGCAGTCGGCACGGGATGGGGTGCCCATGCCTCCACGTCGCCTGAGCGGGTCGGTTCCGAGACACGCGCGATATAATGTCGGTAACGATGGCCGTGCTCAATAGGACCGCCTGGACCGTAGCGCCGCCCGATCGGGAGGCGGAGATCCTCGCCGATGCGCTGGGCGTGCATCCGCTGGTCGCGACCCTGCTGCGGCGGCGGGGGCTCGTGACGGTGGAGACCGCCCGAGCGTTCCTGGAGCCGCGTCTCGAGGACCTTGCCGACCCGGCCGGGTTCCCCCGTATGGACGAGGCGGTAGACATGGTCGCGCGGGCGCTCGACGCTGGCCGGCGGATCGCGGTCCACGGCGATTACGACGTGGACGGGATCTCGGCGACTGCCATCTTGCTGCGCGGCCTCCGGAGCCTGGGCGCCGATCCCCTCTGGTACCTGCCTCACCGGCTTCGGGACGGATATGGGCTCGGCGTCCCCGCCGTGGAGACGCTCGCGGCGGCCGGAGCCGGCGTCCTGATTTCGGCTGACTGCGGTATCACCGCGGTCGAAGCGATCGATCGCGCACACGCTCTCGGACTCGACGTCGTTGTCCTCGATCACCATACGCCGCCGGCCCAGCTCCCGCCGGCGACGATCGTGGACGCGGCGCGCGGTCCGGACGTCTCAGCTCCTCCATGCGCCGCGGGGCTCGCATTTTTCTTTCTTTGGGCCCTCTGCCGGCGCATGAGTCGAACCCCGGCGCTTCCCTCCGATCTGGCCGCGCTCGCCGCGTTGGGCACCTGCGCCGACGTGGTCCCGCTGCTCGGCGACAACCGCCGTTTCGTCGCGGCGGGCCTCCGGCAGATGGGAGCCACGCCGATGGCGGGCCTCCGGGCCCTGATCGAGGAGGCCGGAATCCAGGGGCCGGTCGAAGCCTGGCAGATCGGGTGGCTCCTCGGACCGCGCCTCAACGCGCCCGGCCGTCTGGGAGATCCCAGTCCGGCGCTGCATCTGCTCCTGACAGACGATCCAGCCGAAGCGCAAGCATTGGCCCGCGGCCTCAGCGACGCCAACCGGGAACGGCAGACCATCCTGGATCAGGCCCTCGTGGAGGCGACGGTTCAGGCGGAGGCGGACCTGAGGGCACCCGCGTTCGTTGTGGCGGGTCACGGATGGCATCCGGGTGTGGTGGGGCTGGTGGCCGCGCGCCTGGTCGAACAATTCGGGCGCCCAGCGATCGCGATCGCCCTTGCGGGAGCCTTCGGCCGCGGATCGGGGCGCAGCGTCGCAGGGTTCAATCTTGTGGACGCGCTCGACGCCTGCCGGGGCCACCTGTCCGGGTTCGGCGGTCACCCTATGGCCGCGGGGGTGACGATCGCCGCGGAGAACGTTGCGGATTTCCGGCGGCAGTTCCAGGATGTCACGGCGGCGTGGGCGGGGACAGTGAAGGACCGAGGCGGGCTGGACGTGGACGCGGAGGTGACGCTCTCGGATCTGAGCGTGTCGCTGATCGCTCAGCTGGAACGGTTGGCGCCGTTCGGGCCGGGGAACCGCCAGCCGGTCCTGGCGGTAAATGGGGTGCGCGCAGTCGCCCGGCGGCTCGTTGGGGACGGCGCACACCTTCGGACCGGGGTGACGGACGGAGTCTCCTTCATCGAGGCGATCGGCTTCGCGATGGCTCCGTGGGGGGAACTCCTCACCTTTACGGACGCGGCAGTGAATCTGGCCTTTACCCCGGAGCGGGACCGATACGATCCCGAGCGCGTTCGGCTGCGCCTTCGGGCCATCGAGATCCCCGGGGTCGACCCCGAGTCGATCCTGGCCGACACGAGTCTCCTCGTCGACCGACTGTTCCGCCGGGCGGCGGATTACGTCGACGAGGGTCCGTACGGGCCGATCGAGCGCGCCGGAGCCTTCTACACCAAGATTGTCGGCGTGACGTTCGAGGAGCGGCAGACACTGCTTGGCCAGGTGAGGGAAGGGGACCGTCTCCGCCTCAAGCGTGAGCCTGCGAATCCCCATGACCCCCACGCGATTCAGGTGACCATGAACGACGGCCGCGTCCTCGGGTATCTCAACGCGCAGCTGGCCGGCCGGCTCGCGCCGTCCGTGGACGCGGGCGTGCGGTACACGATGATCGCCTCGCGCGTGACCGGCGGCGGGGATCGCACTCTGGGCCTTAACGTATATCTGGAAAAACAGGAAGACGACGCATCCGTCGCCACAGCGTCCCGCCGCGGCGGATGGGACGAGGGCCAGGCGTCCGACGTGGTCGGCCGCCTCGCGATCCACGTGAACGAGGGGCGCCCATTCCGACCCGCCGCTCTGCACGCGCTAGGGGCACTCGCCGAGCGACGGACGGCCGTGCTCGGCCTCCCTCCCGGCCGGGGCCAGGCCGCGGTCATCGCGGCCGGGGCCGCGCTGTCGGTGCGGGGAGGGACGTGGGGCCTCGTGGTCGCTGCCCACCGCGTGCCGGTGATGCGTCGGGCCGAGCAGTTGATGCGCCGTCTTGGACCACTCGGCCTGCGCGTGGTTGCGCTGCACGGATTGTTGGATGTGCGCGCCCGCGAACGCGCGGCGGCCGCGCTCCGGGTCGGGGAGATCGACGTCGTCGTGGCCAGCGCGGAAGTCGTGCGGGAGAGTCTGCTCTTGGTGCCATACACTGATCGCATCGCGGGGGTAGTGCTGGACGCGCCTCCGGACTCATTCACGCTCCCTTCCGCCCTCACGACGGCGCCGGCGCTGATCGTCACGGATGGCACGCACGCCGGCCGTTTCGCCCGCGCACACCCAGGTGCTGCGATTTTCTGTGACGCATCGCCACGCCTGGCGCCGCGGATCATCGATCGGCGGAATGCTGACCGGGAGGCGGCCCTAGAGGAGGCGCTCTCGACCGGCGAGAAGGCACTCGTTTATACTGTAGAGCGACAGGAATGCGTCGCCCTGGCGGCTCGTATGCGGGAACGGCTGGGGGAGCGGGCATCGCGGATCGGGTACCTGCACGGCGGATTGCCTGCCCGGCTGCGCCAGATCATCGCGCAGGCGTTCCGGGAGGGCCGGTTCGACGTGCTCGTGGCGACCGGGGCGCTCGATGAAGACGCGGTCCTACCCGACGCGCGGCACGTGGTGATGGCAGCCCTTCCTCGGGACCGTGAGCAGTTTCTGGCGGTGTGCGGCAGCGCGGGAGGCGATCGCTTCCCGGTCACGCTCTCGCTCGCCTTCGACCGCGGGGATACAGAGACGCATCGGAAGGCGCTCGATGAGCGCGTCCCGGGACGGGACGTGCTGGTGAAGATTTACCGGGCCCTGCGGGCATGGCGCGGGGCCGAGCCGTTTATCTGGCCGGACGAAGAGACGTGGACGCACGTGTCCGGAGCGGTCCCCGGTGTGGCACGAGGCGCCATTGGCGCGGCATGCGCGATCTTTGAAGAAACCGGGCTTGCGGCGCGAGAGAGCGTGCCCCAGCACCCGGTGGGCGGGCCGGCCTGGCAGATCCAGTTGCTCCCGGTCGAGGCGCGGAGAGATCTGGAGACTTCCCTGCGATATCGCGAGGGGCTTCGAGAGCGGGAAGCGTTCGAGGCGTTTGCCGCCTGGATCGCGCGGGCCGAGCCGGCGGAGGTGGCACGAGAGGTGAGCACGGGAGGATGAAGCGGTTCCTGCTCCCCTGGGGGAGCGCCGAGGAGACCCTGCCTCCCGACGCGGAGGATCTCCTGCGGCGTGTGCGGGAAATGATGCCTCACGCCGACCGCGACTTGATCCGCCGGGCGTACCTCGTCGCCCGGGAGGCGCACGCCGGCCAGACCCGCGCCTCGGGCGAGCCCTACGTCAGCCACAGCGTCGCGGTGGCGTCCATCCTCGTGGGCTTCCGCATCGATACCGCTACGATCGCGGCCGCACTGCTGCACGATGTGCCCGAGGACACCCTGTATACCATCGAAGAGATCCAGGAGACGTTCGGGCAGGAGATCGCCGCCCTGGTCGACGGGGTGACCAAACTCGGCCTCATCGAATGGAAGAGCCGCGAGGAGCGCCAGGCGGAGAACCTGCGCAAGATGCTTTTGGCGATGGCGAGCGATATCCGGATCATTCTCATCAAGCTGGCCGATCGCGTGCATAACATGCGGACGCTCGAATTTCTGCCGGAGGCGAAGCAGAAGCGGACCGCGCGGGAGACCCTGGAGATCTATGCGCCGCTGACCGAACGGTTGGGGATCGGCAGCATCAAGCGTGAACTGGAGGATCTGGCGTTCAAGGTGCTCGAGCCGGAGTCCTTCGCGGAGATGGCCGGGGAGATCGAGCGCGCCACCCAAGAAAAGGTGGTGGTCCTGGGCACCGTCGTCGACACACTGCACCGCGAGCTGAATCGGACGGGCATCCGGGTCGACCGCGCCCACATCACCGGCCGCCCGAAGCACGTCTACAGCATCTACCAGAAGATGCAGCGTCCCAAGTACCAGGGCCAGGGGGTCGGCCGGATCTACGACCGCCTCGCCGTCCGCGTGATCGTGAATGACGTGCGCGAATGTTACGAGACCCTCGGCATCGTCCACGCGCTGTGGAAGCCGATCCCTGGGGAGGTGGACGACTACATCGCCAACCCGAAGACGAGCGGATATCAGTCGCTGCACACCGCCGTGATCTGCGAGGGGCAGCCGCTCGAGATCCAGATTCGGACCCTGGAGATGCACCGGGCCGCCGAGTACGGCATCGCCGCCCACTGGCGGTACAAGGAAGGGGGCGGCAAGGCCGAGGAGGCGTTCGAGCAGAAACTTGCCTGGCTCCGGCAGCTCATGGAATGGCACCAGGAGATGCAGGATGCGCGCGAGTTCATGCACTCGGTCAAGATCGACCTGTTCCAGAACGAGGTGTTCGTCTTCACGCCGAAGGGCGACGTGATCGACCTGCCGGCCGGGGCCACCCCGGTGGACTTCGCGTTCCGGATCCATACCGACGTCGGCTATCACACGACCGGGGCGAAGGTGAACGGGCGCCTCGTGTCGCTGAGCCACCGCCTCCAGTCCGGCGACATCGTCGAGGTGGTCACGACCAAGTCGAGCGCCGGCCCGAGCCGTGATTGGCTGGCGTTCGTCCAGACGAGCAACGCGCGGACCAAGATCCGCCAGTGGTTCAAGCGAGAGCGGCGCGAAGAGAACATCGTCCGCGGCCGGGACCTGCTGGAGAAGGAGCTGCGGCGCGGGGGGATGACGACGCTCGCCAAGCCCGACCGCCTGCGCGAGGTGGCCGCCCGGTTCGGGCTGCCGGACGAAGAGGAACTGCTCGCCGCGCTCGGCAACGGTGACGTGTCCCTGCTGCAGGTCGTCCAGGCGCTCCGCGGCGAGCCGGCCGTGGTCGAAGAGGCCCCGCCGGCCCCCACTGCGGCGCCTCCGGAAGCGCCGGCCGCGCGCGGCATTCGCGTCCGGGGCGTGGACAACGTCCTCATGCGGTTCGGGCGGTGCTGCAGTCCGCTGCCGGGAGACCGTGTGGTCGGGTACATCACGCAGGGGCGGGGCGTGAGCATCCACCGCGCGGACTGCCCGAACATCCAGTTCCTGCGCGCCCACTCCGAGCGGCTGATCGAGGTGGAGTGGGAGGCCTCCGCCGATGGGACCTATCAGGTCGGCATCGAGGTCGAGGCGCTCGACCGGGTCGGCCTCCTCAAGGACATCCTCGCGGCGATCGCGGAGACCAAGACGAACGTCGTGTCCGTGAACGCCCGGGTGCGGAAGGACAAGGTGGGGATCATCAACCTCGTCGTCGACATCCGGAACGTCACTCAACTCACGGCCGTCATGCAGCGCATCGGCCAGGTGAAGGAAGTCCACAGCGTCGAGCGAGTCGTGCCGCACTGACCGGCGCTCTGGCTCACGCGCGTAGTGGCTACGCCGTAGGCTCAGGCACAATCACTGGCTCAGGTCGTAGACACAGGCGCGCCCGCACCCAGGCGCGCACGGGTGGGGAAGATCGCGAGAGGGAGGGGAGAGATGGCCCAGACGGCAGCGCGCGTGGGAGTGTTCACGGAGTCGGTGATCCGGGAGATGACGCGCCTGGCGATGGAGCACGGCGCGGTCAACCTGGCGCAGGGGTTCCCGGATTTCCCGGCGCCCGCCGAGCTGGTGGAGGCCGCGGCCCTCGCCCTGGCCGAAGGGTACAATCAGTACGCGATCACCTGGGGATCGCCCCGGCTCCGCCGGGCACTCGCGGAGAAAGTGCGGTGGTTCAACGGCCTCGAGGTCGACCCGGAACGCAACATCACCGTGACGTGCGGAGCGACGGAGGCGATGATGGCCACGCTGCTGGCGACGGTCGATCCGGGGGACGAGGTGATCGTCTTCGAGCCGTTCTACGAGAACTACGGCCCGGATACGAAATTGTCGGGGGCCGTCCCCCGGTTCATTCGGTTGCGCCTCACGGAGGGATTTCCGTTCGACCCGGACGAGATCCGGGCGGCGATCACTCCGCGCACGCGGGCGATCATCATCAACACGCCCCACAATCCCACCGGCAAAGTCTTCACCCGCAGTGAACTGGAGACGATCGCCGAGCTCTGCCGGCGGCACGATCTGCTGGCGATCACCGACGAAGTATACGAGCACATCGTGTACGACGGGCGCACGCACGTGACCCTGGCGGCGCTGCCGGGGATGGCCGAGCGCGCCGTGATCGTGAACAGCGTGAGCAAAAGCTACAGCGTGACCGGGTGGCGGGTCGGGTGGACCATCGCCCCGCCGGCGATCACGGACGGCATCCGCAAGGTGCACGACTTCCTCACGGTCGGGGCGGCTGCGCCGCTGCAGGAGGCCGCGGCGGCGGCGCTCGCCTTCCCGCGCGCGTATTACACGCAGCTGGCGGCCACGTACCAGCGCAAGCGCGACACCCTCCTCGGCATCTTGCGGGACGCGGGATTTGCGTGCCTGGTCCCCGCCGGGGCGTACTACATCATGTGTGACATCGCTCCGCTCGGGTATGACGACGACGAGGCGCTGACCATGCACCTGATCAAAGACATCGGCGTCGCGCCCGTTCCCGGGTCCTCGTTCTTCCATACCCCCGCCAACGGCAGGCGCTACGTCCGGTTCGCCTTCCCCAAGCGGGACGAAACCTTCGAAGACGTGCGCGCGCGCCTGGGGCGGCTCCGGCCGCGAGCAGGAGCCCCCGGTCGCCTCGTCACCCCCGGTGGGGTCGGTCCGGGGCGTCAGCGAGGCACGGCAAGCGGACCCGGCACATCGACTCCACACCCTGGATGAGCAGCCAGGCCGGCATTGGGCCGCGCGGCGGGCACGAGTCAGGCCGGCCTGCCGCCGTCCGCTCCTGGGCGGACTACCGGCGCGAGTTCCCCGTGTTCGAGCGCGCGACCTATCTCAACTCCTGCTCGCTCGGCGCGCTCGGCACCCGTGTGCGGGATGCGGTCTCGCGCTTTCTCGACCTGTGGTCGGCCTGGGGGGCGGCGGCCTGGCACGGCCCGTGGTGGGAGGAGATGGAGGCGCTGCGGGCGTCCATCGCCCGCCTGCTCGGCGCCAGCCCGACCGACGTGGCCCTGCACCCGTCCATCACCGCGGCGCTGTCCAGTGTCGCGGGGTGCTTCGACTACCGGACGCGCTCGCGCGTCGTCGTGGCGGACATCGACTTTCCTACCGTCGCCTACCAGTGGCTGGCCAGGCGGACGCGCGGCGTCGAGGTTGTCTTCGTGCACAGCCCGGACGGATTGGGGGTTCCGCTCGAAGAATTTGAGCGGGCCATCGACGAGCGGACCCAACTCGTCGCGACGTCGCACGTCTACTTCCAGAGCGGCGAAGTCCAGGACATCGGCGCTCTTGCGCGCCTCGCCCACGCGCGGGGGGCCTACCTCCTCGTGGACGCCTACCAATCGGTGGGGCAGCTGCCTGTGGATGTGCGCGGCGCGGACGTGGATTTCCTCGTGACCGGGGGGCTGAAGTGGCTGTTGGGGGGTCCCGGGATCGCCTACCTGTATGCGCGGCGCGACCTTCACCCGCAGCTGCATCCCACGACCGCCGGATGGTTCGCCCACCGCGATCAGTTCGCGTTCGACGTCACACATCTAGAGTACGCGGATGACGCCCGTCGCCTGCAGGGCGGAACGCCGTCCGTGGCGGCGCTGTACGCGGGCCGGGCGGGACTGGACTACGTCCATGAGATCGGCCCGCAGCGAATCCGGGACCGCCAGGTCGAGCTCACGCAGGCACTCGTCGCGGGGTTGCGGGACCTGCGCCTCCGTCCGCGCGTACGGGCGGGCACCCAGGTCCCGGCAGGGATCGTGACGGTGCCGGTCCCGCATCCGGAGTCTGCCGTCCAGGCGCTCCGCGAGGAGCGCACCATCATCGATGCGCGCCCAGGCGTGATCCGTATCTCTCCGTACTTCTATAATACGGACGAGGATCTCGAGCAGGCGCTCGCCGTCCTCCGGCGGCACCTGGGCTAGCATCTCGCATGCGGGCCGTGCTCCAGCGCGTCCGTCGTGCGGCGGTCTACGTGGTCGACACTTCGCACCCGGGCGCCTGGGCGGAGGCGGGCGAAGCCGCCGGAAACATCGGCCGCGGGTTCGTCGTTCTCCTGGGAGTGCATGTGCACGATGTGCCCGATGATGCGGCGGTTCTCGCCGGGCGGGTCGCGGCGCTCCGGGTCTTTGACGATGACGCGGGCCGGCTGAACCGGTCGCTCCTGGACGTGGGAGGGGAAGTGCTGAGCGTTCCGCAGTTCACACTATACGCGGACACCCGGAAGGGCCGGCGTCCCAGTTTTATCGACGCGGCCCCACCCGAGCGCGCCGAGCCGCTGTATCTCCGCTTCAACGCGCACCTGGCCGAGGCAGGGGTGCGAGTCGTCCCGGGGCGGTTCCGGACGCATATGGTGGTAGAGCTCCATAACGACGGCCCGGTGACGATCATCCTCGACAGTGCTGCCCGCACATGACGGGCAGATTCAACTTCTGGGAACTGGCCGGCGCCGCCTCCGCCATGGGGGGGACGGGCGTGTGGGTATTCGCATTGGCCGCGCGGGCGGGGGTGCTGCGGGGCCTGCTCGAAGCGTTCCCCCGGTCCACGTGGGATGCCGTCACGTGGGTCCTCATTCCCGCGCTGATGCTCGCGCCGGCGGTGCTCCAGGGAGTCGGGGTGGCCTGGGTCAGCGATGTCCGGCCGGCTCCGATCGGGCAAGCGGTCGGGGGCGCTGTCGGCGGCACCCTGCTGGCCATCCTGGTGCTGGGGTTTATGTTTGCCATCGTCCGGGTTCCGGTCCAGGTGACCCTGGGGCTCGTCCCGATTCTGTCCGAGCTGTTTGCAGTCTGCTTTTTGATCGTGCTGGCGACCGGATGGCTGATGATCGCCGCTCGTGTCCCGGCCCTCGCGGGGCTCCGGCGGGCGGCGCTGCTAGTGGCGCTCCCGGCCGTGACCGTCGCCTGGGCGGAAGCGCACGCGAAGACGGTCTCGCTGGTGTACGTGCTCGACCAGCACGAGCTCACCGGTCTCTTTGCCGCCGTGGCGATCGGCGGGGCGCTGGGGTCCACGTGGATCGTCCGCCGGGATGCCGGAGGCGGCGCGCGCCTGAGCGCGGTCCGCGAGGAGCGGTGAGATGAGCGACGCTCGGTCCAGGGAGGCCACGCGGCACAGGGAGATGGAGATCAAGGTCCCGCGAGGGATGCAGGACGTCCTGCCCGATGAGACGCCTCGCTGGCGATATGTGGAGGCGCGGATGCGCCGGCTCGCGCGCCTGTTCGGCTATCGTGAGATCCGGACGCCCGTGGTGGAGCACACCGAGGTGTTTCAGCGAGCGGTAGGCTCGGGCACCGACATTGTCGAGAAGGAAATGTACACCTTCCTTGACCGCGGCCAGCGCAGCCTCTCGCTGCGCGCCGAGGGCACAGCGCCCGTGATGCGCGCATTTCTGGAGCACAATTTGGGGGCCGCCGGGCTTCCCGTGCGCCTGTACTACGTCTGTCCCATCTTCCGATATGATCGCCCGCAGGCCGGACGGTACCGGCAGCATACACAGTACGGCGCGGAGGTGATCGGCAGCCCACACCCGGACGCGGACGCGGAGGTGCTGAGCCTGGCGGTTCGCCTGGTGCAGTCCCTGGGCGTGTCGCGGTTCGATGTGCACCTCAGCAGTGTCGGCGATTCCGTCTGCCGTCCCCATTACCTCGAGGTGCTCCGAGCGTATTATCGCCCGCATCTCGACGAACTGTGTGGCGACTGTCGCCGCCGGTTCGAGACGGCACCCCTGCGCCTGCTCGACTGCAAGGAGCCGCAGGACCGGCGTATCGCCAAGGACGCGCCGCGGATCCTGGACTATCTCTGCGACCCGTGCCGCGCGCACTTCCAAGGCGTCCGCGCCCACCTGGATGCCGTGGGCATTCCCTACACGATCGATCCGACCATTGTGCGGGGGATGGATTATTACACGCGAACGGCGTTCGAAGCGTTCTCCGAGGCGCTGGGCGCACAGGACGTCATCTTCGGCGGCGGACGGTACGACGGTCTCGCGGAGCAGCTGGGCGGTCCTCCCGTCCCCAGCGTCGGATTCGGGATGGGGATCGAGCGACTCCTGTTGGTCCTGGGGCGGGAGGGCATCGCGCTGCCGCGCGAACCGGGTCCCGACGTGTATCTCGCGACCGCAGGCGTCGACTCCGAGCAGGCGCTGGCGCTCGCCGACCGCCTGCGGGCGGCGGGCGTGGCCGTCGATGTCGATCTGATGGGGCGCGGCCTGCGCGCACAGATGAAACAGGCGGACAGGCTCCGCGCGCGGTTCGTCGTGTTGTTGGGTGAGGACGAGGTCCGGCGGGCCGTGGCCGTGCTCCGTGAGATGGGGAGCGGCGCGCAGGAAGAAGTGGCGATCGAGCGTGTCCCCGAGGTCCTGGCCATGCGCATCCGGGCCCGCTCCCCCGACGCGGCGCCGGCCGCCGACACGGGGCGTACCAGAGACAAGACCCGGGCCTCCGGCGAGGGGCATGCATGACGAGCGACCTCGGAGACTGGCGCCGGACGCACAGCAATGGCAGTCTGCGCCGCGCCGACGTGGGCCGCGACGTCACGCTCATGGGCTGGGTGCAGGGCCGGCGTGATCTCGGGGGGTTGATCTTCCTTGATCTCCGGGACCGCGAGGGCATCACGCAGATCGTGTGCAACCCGCAGGAGGCGGCCAGCGCCGCCGCCGAGGCGCAGCAGGTGCGCAGCGAGTACGTGATCGCCGTCCGGGGCGCCGTCGCCGTGCGTCCGGCCGGAACCGAAAATCCGAAATTGCCCACGGGGCAGATCGAGGTGCGGGCCCGGGACCTTCGCGTCTTGAACCTGGCGGAGACCCCGCCGTTCCGCATTGCCGACGACGAGAGTGTCGAGGAAACGGTCCGCCTGCGGTTTCGGTACCTAGATCTGCGCCGGCCCGTCATGCACCGCCACCTGCAGCTCCGGCACCGGCTGGCGAAGGCGATCCGCGATCACCTGACCGGTAGCGGCTTTCTCGAAGTCGAGACGCCGATGTTGATCAAGAGCACGCCGGAGGGCGCCCGGGACTTCCTCGTGCCGAGCCGGCTGCACCCGGGCAAGTTCTACGTGCTCCCCCAGTCGCCCCAGCTGTTCAAGCAGCTCCTGATGGTCGCGGGCGTCGAGCGATATTTTCAGATCGTGCGGTGCTTCCGGGATGAGGACCTCAGGGCCGACCGGCAGCCCGAGTTCACCCAGGTGGACATCGAGATGTCTTTCATCGGGGTCGAGGACATCCTCGCCCTGGGGGAAGGCATGATGCGCGCCACATTGCGCGAGGCCTTAGGCATCGATGCGGGGGTCCCGTTTCCCCGCATCACGTATGCGGAGGCCATGGATCGTTACGGCACCGACAAGCCCGACCTCCGATTCCGGATGGAAATCATCGACTGCTCCGACCTCCTGCGGGATACCGGTGTGCAGATCTTTGCGCGGGCGCTCGCCTCCGGCGGCGCCGTACGAGGGATCACAGTGCCCGGAGCGGCCGCGTACAGCCGGCGCGAGATCGACGACCTGGAGCGGATCGCCCGAGCGGGAGGTGCGGCGGGCCTCATTCCTGTCCACCTCGCCCCGGAGGGCGCTCGAGGACCCGTCGCCCGGCATTTGTCGCCCGCTCACCTCACGGCGCTTCGCACGCGTCTCGCCGCCCATGAGGGAGACCTGCTCCTGCTGGTCGCCGGCCCTCCGCGGCAGGCCAGCGCGGCCCTCGGCCGAATCCGTCTCGACCTCGGGCGCCGGCTTGGGCTGGCCGGGGACCAGTGGGCATTTGTCTGGGTGCTCGAGTTTCCGCTGCTTGAGCAGGCACCCGAGGGTGGCGGGAAGCTGACGGCGGTGCATCATCCGTTCACCGCTCCGGTGCACGAGGATCTCCCGCTGCTCGAGCGGGATCCCCTTCGGGTTCGCGCCCAAGCCTATGACCTCGTCCTCAACGGCGTCGAACTCGGAGGCGGCAGCATCCGGATCCACCGGCAGGATCTGCAGGAACGCGTGTTCGAGGCTCTCGGCATTTCCGCATCCCGCGCGCGCGAGCGATTCGGGTTCCTCCTCGATGCCTTTCGGTTCGGCGCGCCTCCCCATGGGGGAATCGCCTTCGGGTTCGACCGGATGGCGATGGTGCTGGCCGGCCAAGAGTCGATCCGTGAGGTCATTGCGTTTCCGAAGACGCAGAGCGCCGCGGACTTGATGACCGGGGCCCCTGCGGAGGTGGATCCCCAAGCACTGGAACAGGTCCACATCCAGATTCGCCGGCGGCCGTCGTCGCAGGTGGCCGGAGGGACGGGAGAAGGAAGCGCATAGAGCGACCAGAAGCCGTACGAGTGTGTGGGATTCTCAAAGCAGAATGGTCGGTGCTATGATGTGTGTGGCTCCTGCGGTGCGCGCAAGGTCCGTGGTTCCGAGCCAACAGTAAGACGAAGGGAGCCTGCGTCCGGACGGAGACGGCACGGCCCCGTAGCGAGGGGATAGGGGGGCTAGCCGGACCTGGTCGGCAGGGCACCCACCTGAGAGGCGCAGGTTCGGGAACTGCGGCCGGCGGCACGGCGGGAGCCGTGCATTTTCTCATCGGTCATGTCCTTGGGGGAGCGGTGCCAGCGGGCGCTCGGCGCACGCACCGGGTGGACGCGGGTCCGAAGGGGGGTACGGAGAAGGCTATGGAACTGAAACGGGTAGTCCAGGAACTTACCGATCTCATTTGGGTGCGCGAACAGCGCGTTCAGCGGTCTATCGAGGCCACGGTGCTCCAGTTTGTGCAAGGGGCGGTGACCGTCGAGCTCGAGTACCGGCGCCACATGCGGGATCTTGACCGCATGCTGGCCGAGCTGGAAACACCGGAGGAGACGCCTCTTCGATAAGGCCGTCTCCTAATCGTCAGGCCGGGACTGAGCGAGTCAGCATCTCAACCGGGAATCGATTGTGAGAGCGTCCGCGCGACGCGGAGCACCAGCCGGGTGTCTGTCGTTTCAACGACATCCATGGGAACGCCGCCGATCACCGTACAGTCGATCCCTGCGAGGGTACCCGCGTCCGTAATCACCTCGATGTAGGCGGCCTCCCCCTGCAGGGCGCGGAATCGTGCGACTCGGATGCCCTTCACGCGCGAGACCGCCTCAGCGATTTTCGTCGCGCGATAGGGGGTCCTCACCGGACTCACGACAATCTCCCCTCTCGCGCCGAGCCGGACGACCCGATCCCGGGGCTGCTCGGGCTTCGCCGCGTCAAACGCTGAAGGGACACGCGGCTCGTCTTCGGCGAGTGGCGGCGGTCCCTGGGGGCCGCCCTCTCGGGCAATGCTTCCGCTGAGGGCGTCCACCAGCCGGTGGAGGGTGGGCACAATCTGGTTCACCTCACGCACCGCGGCGTCGGAGGGAGGGGAGGCCGGGAGCCGGTCTCGGATGTGCTGCACCAACTGATGAAGCGCGGGAAGAATCTCGTCTTTGGCCTCCCGCCGCAGACGATTGAGCGTTTCAAGCGAGCCCGCGAGGTTCTCCCCCAGACTATTGAGGGTGAGGAGAAACTGCCCGTCAGAGACAAAAGTCTCGAGTTGACCGATCAGGCCGGTGACATACTGCTCCGCGGTCCGTTCGCTCTCTGCCGCCGACCGGCGGACCTCCTCCGTGATCGCCTCGGCGTCGATCTCGAGTTGGGCCAGCCGAGCCGCCGCCGCCTGGTCGGCCGCTCTCACCGCTTCTTCGGCGCGTGTGTGCGCCTTGCGCAGTGTCTCCGCGGCCGCCCCCCGAGCGGCCTGCATCGCCGCGTGTGCCTCCGCGGTCGCCATTCGTACGACGTCCTCGGCCTGCCGATTGGCCGTGGAGATGAGGTCGTCGGCCGCCTTTTGGGCGTTCAACAGGGTCCCGGCGATCTCGCGATCCTCGGCCTGGTAGGCGGTGAGCTTCGTCTGCGCCGCCGCGAGCTGGTCCCGCAACCCCTGGACCTCGACGGTGACGTCCCTGAGCTTCCTCCGGAGGGCGTCCCGCTCCGCGGCCATCTGCGCGGTCAGGTTCTTCCGCACCTGATTCGCGGCGATTTTCTCGCGCGCGGCCTCCGCCTGCTCCCGTAACCTCTGGACCTCGGTCGTGACCTCTGTGAGGCGGTTCTGGAGGCCGTCTCGCTCCGCGGCCATCTGCGCGGCCAGCTCTTCGCGGGCCTGGTACGCGGCGATCCGTTCCTCGGTCGCCGCTACCTGCTGACGCAACCGG
>Ga0187846_10001072_pt1 | contig 15597 bp, 15 predicted proteins | sample TC_taG_FD_161473 | JGI IMG/M metagenome (GOLD analysis project Ga0187846, IMG submission 161473) | Biofilm microbial communities from the roof of an iron ore cave, State of Minas Gerais, Brazil - TC_06 Biofilm (v2) | ecosystem: Environmental > Terrestrial > Deep subsurface > Cave > Wall biofilm...
CCAGCGGTGCAGAGAAAAAGCTGCTTGTCGAGAATTAACACGAAGGCCGAAAGCACGACAAGGCGACGCTTCGGAAGCGGGCCTTCTGGCGTGGCGCAATGCCAGCCTTCAATGGTCACGAAGAACTTGCGGATCAGATCGAAGACGTGGCGCGAACGTGTGACTGCCTCGGCCTCCGGTTGCGTCTCACTCATCATCCGCACCCGGCTCCCGCTCCCGGGCCGCGCACCCATCCCGCGGCACTCCGACCACCTGCGGCCACTGCGGTTGCCGCTCGCACAGCAGGTTCCTTACTTAAGAGGCGACCGTGAGGATCTGCGGCGCCTCGAGGACCGCAGCACGCTAGCGGGCGCGCTCTGCTACCCCAGCGCTACCCAGGAGTTACTTTGTCAGCAACCGCTATCAGAGAGATAGGCTAAATTTATGGTGCTGCTGCCCCGACTCGAACGGGGGACCTACTGATTACGAATCAGTTGCTCTACCAACTGAGCTACAGCAGCACGTGCGCCAGCAACACTGCATGTGCGTGCGCCGCATTATAGAAGGGCGACGCCCTTGAAACGTGGAATTTCAACCTTCCCCCTCCCCGCTCTTCCCTCGTTCCGGCGCGGTGAGGGGGTGATCTCCACCCGCCTCCCGCGCCAACGCCCACGCGACGTGTTCGCGCACCAGCTCGGACGGATGGTCCGCCCGTGCGCGCAGCGCCGACCGCACTTCGGGTGACGGCGGCGCATTGCCCAGCGCCACTGCCAGGTTCCTGAGCCAGCGCAGGTAGCCGATCCGCAGGATCGCGGAGCCGGCGTGGCGCTCGCGGAACTGCTCTTCGCTCCAGCCGAACAACTCCACCAGCATTGCACCGTCCAGCCCATTGCGAACGTCGAAGTCCGGCAGTTGTGCGAGCTGTGCGTACTTGTTCCAGGGGCATGCGAGCTGGCAGTCGTCGCACCCGTACACTCGGTTGCCGACCGCGCTTCGCAGCTCTTCCGGAATCGTTCCCGGGTGCTCGATCGTAAGGTACGAGATGCAGCGGCGCGCATCGAGCTCGTAGGGGGCGACGATGGCCTTGGTGGGGCAGATGTCGATGCAGCGCGTGCAGCTTCCGCAGTGCTCTTCGACGGCCGCATCCACCGGCAGCGGCAGGTCGGTCAGGATCTCTCCCAGGAAGAACATCGAGCCGGCTTCGCGCGTCAGCAGCAGCGTGTGCTTGCCGCGCCAGCCCAGTCCCGCCCGACTTGCGAACTCCACTTCGAACACCGGCGCCGTATCGGTGCACACGCGAAAACCGAAACCGGCGACTTCGTCCTGGATCCGTTGCGCCAGCGCGTGCAGGCGGGTGCGCACCACCTTGTGGTAATCGCGCCCGCGTGCGTACACGGATACGGCGGCCGCGTGCGGATCGGCGAGGCGTTGCCATTCGCGGCCGATCCAGTCCTCGCGATCTCCTCGGGGCCGGTAATCGATCCGCACGCAAATCGCTCGCTGCGCTCGCGGCAGCAGTTGCACGGGCTCGGCGCGAACCGCTTCATGGCGCTGCATATAGGCCATCTGCCCGTGGAACCCGCGCATCAGCCATTGCCGCAGGCGCTCGGCGGGCTGCGCGGTGTCCAGGTCGCTGACCCCTACCGCGGAGAAACCGAGCTCCGCAGCCCAACGCCGGATGCGGTCCAGCAGCGCCGGCAGGTCGAGCGGCACCCCGATGTCCTCGGTATCCTCGTTGCGCTCCGAGACAACCTGCATGGAGGCATCTTACGTGGCGAGCGGCGGCGCACCGCACAGCTCACAACAGCTCGCGCTCGCCGACGAGGCGGCTACGACGCGGCTGGGCGCAGCGCTCGGTCGCGCGATCGAAGCCCTGGTCGAACCGATCTCGCGCGCCGGACTTGTGATCGGGCTGTCGGGCGAGCTCGGTGCCGGCAAGACCGCGCTGGTGCGGGCGGTACTGCGCTGCATGGGCGTCTCAGGCCCCGTTAAAAGCCCTACGTTTTCTCTTCTTGAACTTTATTCTGTTTCGAGGTTAAACTTCTATCACTTTGATTTCTATAGATTCTCGAAGCCAGAGGATTTCGCGGCATCGGGCTTTCGCGATTTCTTCGGCCCAGGCGCGGTCTGTGCAATTGAATGGCCGGAGCGGGCGCAGGCGCCGGGTCTGCAGATCGATCTGCAGATCGACCTGCAGATCACCGAACCTGGCCGCAACGCGAAGCTCGACGCCCTGACCCAGTTAGGGCGAAAGTGTCTGCAGGAGACCGACCGGCAATGGCGAACCAGCCAAGGCGAGACCTGCTGAAAGGGGCGGCGGCAACCGCCCTGCTGGTGTTCGTCACGACTCGTTCGGCCCAGGCCGCGAAGCTGCTGGCGGTGCGAGTCTGGCCCGGCCCCGATTACACACGGGTAACGCTCGAGCACGATGAGCCGCTGAAGTTCAGCCACTTCATGCTCCGGGACGAGCCGCCGCTGCGTCTGGTGGTCGACCTGCAAGGCATCGCGCTGACGCCCGAACTGAAAGAGCTGGTCGGCAAGATCGACCCGAACGATCCGTATATCGCGCGCGTACGAATCGGCCAGAACCGGCCGGATGTCGTGCGCCTGGTGATCGAGTTGAAAGGGGATGTCACTCCCCAGGTCTATCAGGTCGCGCCAGTCGGACCGTACCGCTACCGCCTGCTGTTCGACCTGTATCCAACCAATCCGGCCGATCCGCTGATGGCGCTGATCCAGTCGTCGACGGCGCCGCGTGAACCGGCGCCCGAACCCGGCGAAGCCGACTCCGCCAAACCGCCGGTGCAGGTCCTGCCGCAGGTGGCCGCTGCGGACTCGTCCCAGCAGGTGCAGCAAGGTGCAGCCCCGTCGCCGCCGCCACCCGCACCATCCGAAGCAGCCCAATCTGCCACGAAGGTGCCAGGCGCCGCTGCGCCCCCGAATCCGGCCCCGGTGCACCGCTTCGTGACGATCGCGATCGATCCCGGTCACGGCGGCGAAGACCCTGGCGCAACAGGCAAGCGCGGCACTCACGAGAAAACCGTCACGCTCGCGGTCGCGCGCCGGCTGGCCGCGCTGATCAGCCGGCAACCGAATATGCGGGTGCTGCTTACTCGCGACGGCGACTACTTCGTTCCCCTTCCCGTCCGCGTGATGAAAGCCGAACAGGTGCACGCCGATCTTTTCGTGTCGATCCACGCCGATGCCTGGGTCCGATCCGATGCGCGTGGCTCCACCGTGTTCGCGCTGTCCGAGCACGGCGCCAGCAGCGCCGCCGCAGCCGCGTTGGCGCGCCATGAGAACGAGTCGGACCTGATCGGCGGGGTGAACTTAGCCAAATACGATCCTCGCATCCAGAGCGTCGCCCTCGACCTGCTGACCGGGGACCAGATCAGCCACAGCCTGCGCTTCGGCGGGGCCGTGTTGCGTGAACTGGAGCGGGTGAACCAGCTGCACCACGCGCGCGTCGAGCAAGCCAGATTCGCGGTGCTGAAGGCGCCGGATATTCCGTCGATCCTGGTCGAGACGGCCTTTATCAGCAACCCGGACGAGGAGCTTCGCCTGCGCGACGATGCCTACCAGGCGCAGCTTGCACAGGCCATTTTCAGCGGAATCCAGCGTTATTTCGAGCGCAACCCGCCGCCGACGCGCAATCCGGTCGGCTAGCGGTCAGTCCCCATTCAGAGCGCCGGATCAGAGGTTGCGCAAGATCCTGACGCGCCCGGTCAGCAGCTTCCACAGGGTCGCCACCAGCAGCGGCCCCGCGAGCGCAGCCAGCAGCCCGAGGATCAGCACCAGGCCCAGGTGGTCGCGCACCATCCGGATGTTGCCGAAGAAGAAGCCCCCGCCCGTGAACAATGCCACCCAACCGGTCGCGCCCAGCACCGTGTACAGCTTGAACCTGCCCGGGTTCATCTTCATCGCCCCGGCCACCAGCGGCGCAAACGACCGCAGCAGCGGAACGAACAGCGCCAGTATCACCGTCTTGCCGCCGTGCCGCTCAAAGAACGTGTGTGTCTTGGCGATCGAATCGGCATCGATGCCGCGCACGCCGCCGTCGAGCACCTTGCGTCCCAGCCAGACTCCGAGACGGAAGTTCAGAATATTGCCCAGCACCGTCCCCACCACCAGCGACAACATCAGCACATCGAGCCGATAGTGGCCGCTGCCGGCCATTGCGCCGGCCACGAACAGCAGAGAGTCGCCGGGCAAAAATGCCATGAACACCACGCCTGTCTGCAGCAGGTAGATCAACCCGAGCGCCACGTACACGAACGGCCCGTACTGGTGCGCGATCGCGATCAGGAACTTGTCCAGCGATCCGAACAGATCCGCCCAGTTGACTTCCGGCATCACCATGGCGGATGGATGTCTCGAAAACGCGTCGGGGCGTGCGGCCGCGACCGGGGCAGGGTCAAGGGGAGATCCGAAGCGGAAAGATCCAAGGCGCGACATGTTACGCGATGACGGACGGGCAGGCTGCCGCAGTGCGGGCAGCGCGCCGCCTCTATAATTTTTCGAGGGATTTTTCGCCGCGCTTCGCCGCGCACGGGCCCAAGTGCCGATCCGCCATCTTTCTGAGGATTTGATCAGCCAGATCGCTGCCGGCGAGGTGATCGAGCGGCCGGCCTCGGTCGTGAAGGAGTTGGTCGAGAACGCGCTGGACGCGGGCGCCCGCGCGATCGAGGTGCGGCTGCAAGGGGGCGGTACGCGCCGCATCGCCGTATTCGACGATGGTGGCGGAATCGAGCGCGAGGAATTGGTAATGGCGCTGGCGCGCCATGCCACCAGTAAGATCGCCAACCTTCACGACCTGGAATCGGTCGCATCGCTCGGATTTCGAGGCGAGGCTCTGGCGGCGATCGCGTCGGTTGGGCAAGTCACGATCACCTCGCGAACGGCTCGCGCCGACCACGCGTGGCGCATTGACGCCGCAAGCGGCCAGATCGACGCGGCCTCGGGCAACCCCGGTACCCGCGTCGAAGTGGCCGACCTGTTTTTGCACACGCCGGCGCGGCGCAAGTTTCTCAAGAGCGAGGCGACCGAGCTCGGCCACTGCGTGTCGCAGGTCGAAAGGATCGCCGCCTCGTACCCGCAAGTCGGCTTCCGCGTTCTGCACGAGGGGCGCACCTTAGTCGATGCACCGCCGTCAGATGCGCTCGAACGACTGCGCGGATTGCTCCCCAGGGCCCTGGCGCAGTCGCTGCTGTCGATCGACGCCGACGCCGGGGTGGTGGCACTGTCCGGCTGGGTCGGCGTACCGACGGCGTCGCGCGCGCGCGCCGATGCGCAGTTCTTGTACGTAAACGGGCGCAGCGTGCGCGACCGGCTGCTGTCGCACGCCGCGCGCGCCGCCTACGCCGACGTGCTGCACGGACAGGCCCAGCCCGTGTACTGCCTGTACCTGCGAATCGATCCCGGACAGGTCGATGTCAACGTGCATCCGGCCAAGGCCGAGGTGCGCTTTCGCGACGCCCCTGCGGTGCATCGGTTCGTCGCCCAGGCGGTCGCGCGCGCGATCGCGACGACCGCGGGGGCAGCAGCGCACGCCGGTGCTGGAGCCGGAGCCGCAACCCATTGGTCGCAAGGTGCTCTTCGAATTGCTCAGCCGGTCGGCGCGTATTTCGACATGGCGGCGCCGCGAGGCGTTGCCGTTGGTGTTGGCGTTGCTCCGCCCACTGTCGCAGGCGAAGCCGACGAGCTTCCTCCGCTGGGCTTTGCGCTGGCACAGTTGGCCGACATCTACGTGCTGGCGCAGAACCGGGCCGGACTGGTGCTGGTGGACATGCATGCGGCGCACGAGCGCGTCGTGTACGAGCGCTTGAAGCACGCGCTGGACGCACAGCACATGCCGCGGCAGCAGCTGCTGATCGCGCACGTGTTTGCCGCCGATCCGATCGAGCTTGCCGCCGCCGAGGAACACCGGGTGGCGCTCGAACAGTTGGGTCTGGAGCTAACGGTGGCCTCGCCCAGTGAGCTGGCAGTGCGCGCCGTTCCCGCCACGCTCGCCAATGCCGATGCCGCGCAGCTTGCGCGCGACGTGCTGCGGGAACTGTGCAAATACGGCGCCAGTGAGGCCATGACGGAGCAGCGCGACGCGCTGCTGTCAACGATGGCCTGTCACGGGGCGATCCGTGCCGGCCGGCGCCTGACGCTTGTCGAAATGAATGCGTTGCTGCGGGAAATGGAGGGCACCGAGCGGGCCGATCAATGCAACCACGGTCGGCCGACCTGGGTACAACTGGGCATCGAGGAGCTGGACCGCCTGTTCCTGCGAGGGCGGTGATGGCCCCGCCGCAGTCCGCCCCGCAGTCCGCCACACCGCGCGCACACGCCATCGCACTGCTTGGCCCGACCGCCAGCGGCAAGAGCGGAGCGGCTATGCGGCTGGCCGAGGAGCTGCCGCTGGAGATCGTTTCGGTCGACTCGGCGCAGGTCTACCGCGACATGGATATCGGCACCGCCAAGCCGAGCGCGGCCGAGCGCGCTCGTGTTGCGCACCACCTGATCGATCTGCTCGATCCCGCGCAGCCCTATTCGGCGGCCCGCTTCGTGCAGGACGCGCGCGCGGCGATTGCGCAGATCCATTCGCGCGGCCGCCTTCCCCTGCTCGTCGGCGGAACGATGCTGTACGCCAAGGCGCTGTCCGAGGGCCTGGCCGAGCTGCCGCCGCCCGACCTGGAAGTGCGCGAGCGATTGGCATCGGAGGCGGCGCAATCCGGATGGTCAGCGCTGCACGAGCGGCTGCGCGCGATCGATCCACGCAGCGCGGAGCGATTGAGCCCGACCGACCGGCAGCGCATCCAGCGGGCGCTGGAAGTGTTCGAATTGACCGGCGAACCGATGTCCGACCTGCTGCAATCGGCCGCGGTCGAGGCAACGCCGCTGTGGACGATCGCGTGGATGCCGTCGGATCGCGCCGAGCTGCATCGGCGCATCGAAGCGCGATTCGACGCCATGCTGGCGTCCGGCCTGGTGGACGAAGTTCGGCGCCTGCGCACGCGCGAGGACCTCAAAGCCGACCTGCCGTCGATGCGCAGCGTCGGATACCGTCAGACCTGGGAATACCTGGACGGCACAATGTCGTACGACGAGTTCAGAGGCGCCGCGATCGCCGCCAGCAGGCAATTCGCCAAGCGCCAGATCACGTGGCTGCGGTCGATGCAGCCCGCCCTCGTGATCGATCCGTTGCGCGCTGAGGCTCAATCGGAACTGCGCGCCGCCGCGGCCCGCTGGTTCTCCCGGCAGTTCGAGCAGGCTAAGTGACGATACAGGCGGGCTCAGCCGGGCTGCGGCTGCGGATGACGCCGACCTGCCAGCACGTCTCGCCGTGCGCGCCGAAGGCCGCGGCCGCTTCGGCAGCGTCCGCGGCAGCGACGATGACCACGTAGCCGATTCCGCAGTTGAAGACCCGATGCATCTCGGAGTCTTCGACGCGACCGTGCTGCTGCAGCCAGTCGAAAATAACGGGCCTGGGCCAGCAGTCGCGCCGGATCACCGCCTGCACGGACGGCGGCAATACCCGCGGCACGTTCTCCACCAGGCCCCCGCCCGTGATGTGGGCCATTCCCTTGATTCGCACCCTGCGCATGACCTCCAGCACGGGCTTGCAGTAGATCCGGGTCGGTTCGATCAGCCGGTCTGCCAGCGTGCGGCCCTGCAGGTCATCCGAAAGAGGGGCGCCGCCTTCGGCCAGGATGCGCCGGATCAGCGAATAGCCGTTTGAATGCGGGCCGCTCGACGCCAGCCCGAGCACGACGTCGCCCGCGGCGATCGAGGAGCCGTCGACCAGCTCCGATTTCTCGGCCACCCCCACCGCAAAGCCCGCCAGATCGTATTCGCCGGCCTCGTACATGCCCGGCATCTCGGCCGTCTCGCCGCCGATCAGCGCGCAGCCGGCGATTTCGCACGCGCGCGCGATTCCGCCTATAGCCTGCTCGGCTACGTCGACGTCGAGCTTCGAGCAGGCGTAATAGTCCAGGAAGAACAGCGGCGCAGCGCCCTGCACCAGGATGTCGTTGACGCTCATCGCCACCAGGTCCTGCCCGATCGTGCTATGGCGGTTCAGCGCAAAGGCGAGCTTCAGCTTGGTGCCGACCCCGTCGGTGCCGGAGACCAGCACCGGTTCGCGGTAGCCCCCCGGCATCCGGAATACCGCGCCGAAGCCTCCGATGCCAGCCAGAACACCCGCGGTTCGCGTGCGCTCGGCCAGCGGCTTGATGCGCCGGACGAGTTCGTCGCCAGCGTCGATCGATACTCCGGCGGCGGCATAGGTCAGCGGACTGGTCACTTAGACTACGCGGTCTTGCAGGTGATCCCGCCAGGCGAGGCGCAAACGAGGATTGTATTGGATGGCTCTGCTCGATAACGAACGAATCGCAGCGGCGGCGTGGGTCGGATTCGGCTTGGCGGTGCTCGCGCTGATGGCACTGCTGTCGAACGTGCTCACGCCGTTCGCACTGGGGGCGGTGCTGGCCTACCTGCTGGTGCCGGGAGTGGACTGGTTGCACCACCGTCGCCTGCCCCGCTGGGTTGCCGCGCTGCTGATGATCCTGCTGGCAACGCTGGTGCTGTTGGGCCTGGTGCTGATCCTGGTGCCGGTGCTGCAGAAAGAGACCAGCGCGCTTCGCTCCGAATGGCCGGCGCTGATCGCACGGCTGAACGCGAATGTGGCTCCGCGCCTGCACGAATGGTTCGGCTGGACCATCACGTTCGACGCGCGCGCGCTCACAGAGCTGCTTGCCTCGGGCGTGGGCGACCATGAAGAGCTGGCCGTCTCCGTTCTGGCCAGGCTTCGCTCCGGCGGCGCCGTGCTGCTCGGCACGCTCGGGCTGCTCGTTCTGGTGCCGGTGGTGCTGTTCTATCTGCTGCTCGAATGGCACGATTTCACGCGGCGATTCGAGGCCGTGATCCCGCGCCGCTGGCACGCCCGGGTCGTTGGCATGCTGGTCGAGATCGATTCGGTGCTGTCGCAATTCCTGCGCGGGCAACTCGGCGTGATGGTGGCGCTGGCGTTGTACTACTCGGTCGCGCTGTCGCTGGCGGGCTTCGAGTCGGCGCTGCCGATCGGAGTGCTCACAGGGATGCTCGCGTTCGTGCCCTATGTGGGTTACTCGATCGGCCTGCTGCTGGCGCTGGGAGCGGCGCTGCTGCAGTTCAGCGGCTGGTACGGCCCGGCGATGGTCGCGCTGGTCTACGGACTCGGCCAGGCGCTGGAAGGGTTCGTGCTGACGCCGCGCCTGGTGGGCGAGCGGATCGGCCTGCACCCGCTCGCAGTGATCTTCGCGCTGCTGGCGTTCGGCCAGGTGTTCGGGTTCTTCGGGGTTCTGGTGGCACTACCGTCCAGCGCGGTGCTGCTGGTGGCGTTGCGGCGCCTGAAGCGCGCCTACTTCGACAGCTCCTTCTATGGCCGCCAGTAATCCGATGCCGTACCCGCAGCTGCCGCTGCCGCTGCTGACACCGCCGGCGCAAACGCTGGACAACTTCGTTCCGGGACGAAATTCCGAAGCGCTTGCGGTCGCGCGCGAACTTGCAGCCGGAGGCGGCCCGCAGTTCGTCTACTTCTGGGGGCCGCCCGGAAGCGGCCGCACGCACCTTCTGACGGCTTTGTCGAACGCATGCGCGCGATCCGGCGCCGGCGGCGAGGCCGTGCGGCTGCACACTGCCGACGACGTACACGCATTGGACGAGCCCGGCCAGGCGCGTCTGTTCCTGCTGCTGGACACGGTGCGAAGCGATCCTTCCGCCCGCCTGGTCGCAGCCGGCGACCGGCCACCCGCGCGGCTTCCGCTGCGCGAGGATGTACGGTCCAGGCTGGGGTGGGGGCTTGCGCTTGCGCTGCAGCCGCTTTCGGAGGAGGAGAAAGCCGACGCGTTGCGGGCGCAGCTCACCGCGCGCGGCGTGCGGGCTGCAGCGGACCTGATCGACTACATGCTGTCGCATTTGCCGCGCGACATGCGAGCCCTGGCGGCCATTCTGGACGCCTTGGACGGCTACTCGTTGCAGCGCGGGCGCGGGCTGACCGTTCCTCTGCTGCGTGCCTGGCTGCTCGAGCAGGCCGGTAAAATGCCGACGGAATGACATCGGCCCCGCTCGGTTCCGCCCGCACGCTTCCGCATCCCAACGGCGCCAACGCCTCGACCGCGGCGAGGCGGCACCGGTGATTCATCGGCTGGTTACCCGGGTGCGGTCGCTGCTGGCGGGCAAGCCCCGCCTGCGCAAGACGCCGCGCCGGATCCCCGCACGGGAACACGGCATCGATCGGGAGGCGGTTTCGCGTTCGGCGATCCGGGTGTGCGAGGTTCTGCAGGCCGCCGGGCATCGTGCATACGTCGTCGGCGGCGCCGTTCGCGATCTGCTGCTCAAGGTGGCTCCGAAGGATTTCGACGTGGCCACCGATGCCACCCCCGAGCGGATCAAGTCCCATTTTCGGCGCGCGATCATCATCGGACGCCGCTTTCGCCTGGTTCACGTGATGTTCGGGTCGGAAACGATCGAGGTGTCGACTTTCCGCGCCTACGACGTCGGCGAGCGCGACACCGACGAGCACGGCCGTGTGCTGGCCGACAACGTGTTCGGCGAGCAGTACGAGGACGCGGCGCGGCGCGATTTCACGATCAACGCGCTGTACTACGACCCTGGCACCGGCGATGTGCTCGACTACCACGACGGCGTGCGCGACATCCGGCGGCGACGGCTGCGCATCATCGGCGACCCCGAGACCCGCTATCGCGAGGACCCGGTTCGGATGCTGCGCGCGGTTCGCTTCGCGGCCAAGCTCGGCTTCGAGATCGACGCGGCGACGCGCGCGCCGATCGCAAAACTCGCCAAGCTGATCGAGAACGTTCCGGCCGCGCGGCTGTTCGACGAGATGCTCAAGCTCCTCACCAGCGGGTATTCGGTGGCGTGCATCCTGCAGCTGCGCTCCGAGGGGCTGCACCACGGGCTGTTGCCCCTGTTGGACGTGATCCTGGAACAACCGCAGGGCGAGCGGTTCGTGATGCTGGCGCTCGCACGCACCGACGAGCGCGCGCGCGCTGGCAAGAAGGTGGCGCCCGGGTTCTTGTTCGCCGCGTTGCTGTGGCGCCAGGTTCTGTCCAAGTGGAACAGCCGGATCGCCGCTGGCCAGCACCGCATACCCGCGCTGGAGGCCGCGATCGAGGAGGTACTGGACACGCAGACCGAAAAGCTCGCGATCCAGCGACGTTTCACCGCCGAAATGCGCGAGATATGGATGCTGCAGCCGCGCTTGGAGCGGCGCACTGGACAGGCGCCGCTGCGGCTGCTCGAACACCTGCGGCTGCGGGCCGGATATGATTTCCTTTTGATCCGCTGCGCGGCCGAAGAGGCACCGGCCGAGTTGGGCCAGTGGTGGACCCGTTTCCTGCATTCGACCGATGCCGAGCGGGCGGCATTGATGCAGGAGGCCGGCAAATCGCGAGATGGGGCGGGCGCACGCCGCCGGCGGCCGCGGCGCCGGCGCCCGGCGCAAGCAGCGTAGCGGACGGAACGAAGGACCATGAGGCAGGCATATATCGGACTGGGCGCGAATCAGGGGGACCTGGTGGCAACGCTCAACGCCGCCGTGCAAGCGCTCGGGTCGCTCGAGCAATCCAAGCTCATCGCCGCGTCGCCCTACTACCGCTCGGCGCCGATCGACGCCGACGGACCGGACTACTTGAACGCGGTCGTGCGGATCGACACCGATCTGGAGCCGTACGGCCTGCTGCTGCACCTGCTGGAGCTCGAGATGGTGTTCGGCCGCAAGCGCGGGGGCGGCGGCGCCGATTCGCGTCGCAACGCCCCACGCAGCATCGATCTGGATCTGCTGATGGTCGGCGATCTGATCATCCGCAGCGCACCGCTGGTGCTGCCCCACCCGCGGATGCACGAGCGCGCCTTTGTGTTGAAGCCTTTACTGGACATTGCGCCCGACCTGTCGGTCCCCGGTTACGGGCCGGCGATCAATCTGCTCAGCCGCGTCTCGGATCAGACCGTCGTTCCGTTCACCGCGACGACGGAGGAGACCGAGCCGCGCGCGGACGCGGAAACGAACCGGAACGAGGATCGGTGACCGGCCCGTCGTCGGCCGCAGGCCGCGCGGAGCGGCGTATGGGGAACACTGCGGGGGACGCTGCCCAGCCGCGCCACATCGTTGTCGAAGGCCCGATCGGGGCTGGCAAGACGTCGCTAGCACGGCGCCTGGCGCCCGCGCTGGGGGCGCATCTGATCCTGGAGCGGCCCGAAGACAATCCGTTTTTGGAGCGCTTCTACCGCGACCGCAAGCGCTACGCGCTGCCCACGCAGCTATGCTTCCTATTGCAGCGGGCGGCACAGATCGCGGAGCTCGGCCGGCTCGACTTGACCCGCGAGCCGGTCGTTACCGATTTCCTGCTTGACAAGGACGCACTGTTCGCCCGCCTGACGCTGTCGGAGGAGGAGCTGAAGCTGTACGAGGCGATTCACGCCCGCATCGAGCCGGCCGCGCCGGTTCCCGACCTGGTGATCTATTTGCAGGCCGGCGCCGGCACGCTGGCCGAACGTGTGGCGCGCCGCGCCAACCCGATCGAGACCGGTATTTCGCAGGGCTACCTGGACGCACTGGCGCGCAGCTATGCCGCTTTTTTCCATCAGTACGAGGTGGCGCCGGTGCTGATCGTCAACAGCGAGCACCTCGACCCGATCTCGCGCGAGGAAGACCTGCACCTGCTACTGGGCCGCATCCGCGGCATGCGCGGCCGCCGCGAATACTTCAGCGTGGCTTAGCCAGATGAGAGTGGTTCAAACCATCCGGGAACTGCGCGACCAGCTGCACGGGCAGAATCGCATCGCGTTCGTCCCCACGATGGGAAACCTGCACGCCGCGCACCTTTCGTTGATGGTGCTGGCAGGCCGCCACGGCGACCCGGTAGTGGCATCGATCTTCGTCAATCGCCTGCAGTTCGGCCCCAACGAGGACTTCGACCGCTATCCGCGCACTCTGCAGGAGGACATCGACAAGCTGCAGCGGCAGAACCGGGTGTATGTGCTGTTCGCCCCCGACGAGCGCGAGATGTATCCGGAGCCGCAAAGCTACCGGGTCAGCCCGCCGTCGGACCTGGGTGACATCCTGGAGGGTGAATTCCGGCCAGGCTTTTTTGTCGGCGTTACCACCGTCGTGCTGAAGCTGTTCGCGTGCGTGCAGCCCCGCGTGGCCGTGTTTGGCAAGAAGGATTACCAGCAATGGATGATCGTGCGGGCGATGTGCCGCCAGTTCCAGTTGCCGACCGAGATCGTTCCGCACGAGACCGTGCGCGACCCCGATGGACTGGCGCTGTCGTCTCGCAACCGCTTCCTGTCGGACAAGGAACGGCGCGAGGCGCCGCACCTGTATCGCGTCCTGGTCGGGCTGCGCCAGCGCCTGCTCGAGGGCGAGCGTGACCTGGCGCGCGTGCAGAACGACTGCACCGCCGAGCTCGTCGGAAGCGGCTGGCAGCCTGATTACGTCGCGATCCGGCGCCAGAGCGACCTGAAGGCACCGACCGCGCAGCAGGTCGAGCAGGGCGAGCCGCTGGTCGCGCTCGCAGCGGCCAAGCTCGGCACGACACGCCTGATCGACAACGTGGAGATCTGAGGGATAATCCGTGCCCCGCGCCGGGATGGCGGAACTGGTAGACGCGCCGGACTCAAAATCCGGTTCTGGCAACAGAGTGTGGGTTCGATTCCCTCTCCCGGCACCAGGCGGCCCAGCGTTCTCAAGACGCTCGCTCGTGCGGCCCGCGCCGAATGTGCCTCAAACGCGGCGTCGTGAGCCCGCAGGAACAGGGCTCCGCAATGAAGGTTGCCCAATCCCCATTGGCGAGGCGAAGCAGCTGCGTCCCTGCGTGAATCGTTGCATTTCCGGCACCGTCCAGTCCCGCCAGGTGCGACACGACGATGCTCCCCGATCGCCCGCTGGAGACGGCGGTCCCCGAGGCATCCACGACTTCTACCAGCACGTGCCCCTGAGCGATGTGGAAGTCCTCGGGTTCGTGCTGGCAGGAAACTGCGAACAGGCCGAATTCGGAAGACCCGTACAGATTGCTGATTGACTGTACCCCTTGCGTGCGAGCCGCCTCGATGGCTGCGGGCGCGAAGGTACCGCTCGATCCGATCCACCACAGCACGCCGTTTCGCCCAAGCAACTCCCGGTCGCTTTCGAGCAGGTCCGACACCCCGACTCCCTTCCCACGCTTGGCTCGATCCGGAAGCACCAACGTATTGAACCTGAACAACGCCATCTGCGCGGCACTGGCAAACTCCTCCTCGGAGTGGTGACTGCGGTCGAACACGATCGCACCCATGGATCGCAGCGCGGCGTCGTATAGCGGACCTGTAAGATGCGCCTGGCTGTAGCCGTTGAACGCTGACACAGGGCAGCCGGGCGCATGCCGCGAAAGGGCGCGCGCAGTGACTTCGACCAGGGCGTTCCAGTCGTTCTGAGCCCAGAAATTGACCGTCGGCCGCCCCGTTGTGCCGCTGGTCCACCGGCAGACTTTCAGCGCTCCCAGGCTTTCTTCCGGCAGGAGGGACGCGGGAGGCAACTCGCGCAGCGTTTCCTTCGTAAGAATCGGGATCCGGGCGAGATCGTCGAGATCCTGGATATCTTCCTCGCTCACGCCGGCGTCGGCCAGGCGTTGCCTCCAGAAAGGAACGCGCGCCTTCGCGAACGCAATCTGTCGGCCCACCGCATCCAGGAACCACGCATTCCGCGTCGCCGGTCCTGCCTCGTCGAATCCAGGGTCAGCCAGCTTCATTTCGGCCGCTACGGCCCGAACCCGATCAGCGCGCCTGCCGGCTTACCGTGGCGCGTGATCACGATCTCCTGCGTCTCCGCCTCTCGAAGGAAGCGCGACAGATCGTCTTTCACTTCAGACAGGGGGACTTCTTTCATTCTCGTCGCGCGGCCCCAAGTCAATACCGAGCACGCCCGCCCGACATGTCAAAGATGGCGCCGGTATTGAACCGGCTGGCTTCGGAGCACAACCAGACGACGAGGTGAGTCATCTCTTCCGCTGACCCGAGTCGTTTCATTGGGCTATCCGAAATCATGTTATCTACGACTTCGCTTCCCAGATTGCGGATCTTGTCCGTTTCGATAGGTCCAGGCGCAACGCAGTTGACGTAGATATTTTGGCCGATCACTTCGCGACTGAGTGCCTTGGTGAACGAGATTACTCCCGCACTGGCGGCGGAATAGGCGGCCAGGTTCGCCAAACCTTCTTTTCCGGCCAGCGAGCCCATATTGATGATTCGTCCACCGCCGTGCCTAGCCATGTAGGGCAGCGCAGCTTGCGTTACCTGCATGGTGCCGATCAGGTTGACATTGACATCTGATGCCAGTCTTGATCGCGCGACGCAAAGTCCCACGCGCCTTCTTCGATTACGCTGAGGCGGGCTCGTATACACAAGAGACCCTGCGCGCAAACCGGGACGATTTGCAGCAAGTCAAGTTGCGGCAGCCGGTGCTCGTGGACGTATCGGGCCGCGACACTCGTACGACCTTGGTCGGTGAGCCCGTGAGTCTGCCGTTGGGCCTTGGTCCGGTTGCGCTGACCGGATTGGAACACGGCAACGGGGAGATCCTCGCCTGCCGTAGTA
>Ga0187846_10001073_pt1 | contig 15593 bp, 12 predicted proteins | sample TC_taG_FD_161473 | JGI IMG/M metagenome (GOLD analysis project Ga0187846, IMG submission 161473) | Biofilm microbial communities from the roof of an iron ore cave, State of Minas Gerais, Brazil - TC_06 Biofilm (v2) | ecosystem: Environmental > Terrestrial > Deep subsurface > Cave > Wall biofilm...
GGGATTTCCTGCGCCCCAATTCTCCCCTCGACGTCGAGGAGGAGGATATCGCCAGTTTCGGCCGGACGCTCGACGGCCTCCGATTTGCGTTGCTGCTCGGCGATCCGCTCGATAGCCCGCTCTACCTCCTCGTCCGGGACTTCGACAACGAGACGTTCGATACCGAGATCGGCAAAGCTTGGCTCCGGGATCTCCGGCAACAGCTCGACCGCCATTTTGTATTCGAGATCGGCGCCCTCCTGGGCCGATACGATATCGACCTTGGGCGGCAAAGCCGGCCGCAGCTTGCGCTCGCTGATCGCTTCGGCGGAGCTGACTTGAAGGGTGTTCTGCAGCACCTCGCCGCGCACCGAGGGACCGAACCGCGTGCGCAGGATCTGCATCGGCACCTTGCCGGGCCGGAACCCGGGTAGCCGGATCTGTCGGCCGATCTCATCAAGGCGGCGGGTAATCTCGTGCTCAAGATCACCAGCCGGCACGGTGATCGTGTATTCACGCTTAAGCCCGTCGGCGCTGGTTTCTGTCACTTGCATGGAGCAGAGCCTATTCTGTCACTTGCATGGAGCAGAGCCTATTCTGTCACTTGCATGGAGCAGAGCCTATGATGACCAACTCATTGCCTTGTGGGCCGCGCCATAGTGCGGGCGGGGGGATTCGAACCCCCACGATTTGCATCGCTGGAACCTAAATCCAGTGCGTCTGCCAATTCCGCCACGCCCGCCGCTGTTGCCAGAGCGGCCATTGCGACCCGCTGGCGTGTTCTTAGCACAGCCATCCACTGCAACATAGTCGAGCATGGTACGTTGCGCGAAGCGTGGCTGGGGGCGAGGCGGGCGGCTAGCGGTGCGGGACGGATTGTCAGCCGGCCCGCAATAAGTTGCGGATCGCGCTCGAAGCGGCGACGCGCCCCTCGCCGCGATAGGCCTCGTGATTGGCCTCGATCTCAGACAGGCGATAGAGGTAGTTGACCATAATGCCGGCGGATTGCTGCAAGCCCTTGGGGGACGTGTCGCCAAGCCAGTTCAACCGCTCGACCCGCGCTCCGTTGCTGAGATGAAAATGGGCGACCGGATCTAACGCCCGACCGGAGGGCGTGCGTTCATACACTAGATAGCGGGCGCAAAGTCGGATCAGCGGGTCGCGCAGCGCCGCAGCAATCCACGGTTCGGCTTGACGATCTAGCAACGCCGCGAGATCGCGCTCCGACGGGTCTCCGCCGAGGGCTTCGATTGCCGATCGCTCGACCGGCAGAAGCAGATCGCTGTACGCCGCCTGGCTCTGCCGCTCCAGCCATGCACGAAACCCGGGAACCGGTGACAGCGTGGCGAACACTTTGAGGCGCGGCAGCTCGGTTGCCAGCGCGTCGACGACCCGCTTGATCAGAAAATCCCCGAAACTGATCCCCGCGAGGCCGCGCTGGCAGTTCGAGATCGAGTAGAAGATCGCCGTGTCGGCCGAATGCGGATCGTCGATCGGGGCCGCCTCGTCGAGCAGAGCGTGAATGTCGCCGGTCATACCGGCAACCAGCGCCACCTCCACAAAGATCAATGGCTCGTCCGGCATACGGGGATGGAAAAAGGCAAAGCAGCGCCGGTCCGCCTCGAGTCGGTTTTTCAGATCGGTCCACCCGCGGATCTCATGCACCGCCTCATAGGCCATCAGCTTCTCGAGCAGCGCCGCGGGCGATTCCCAGGTGATTCGCTTGAGCTCCAGAAAACCGATGTCGAACCAGTTGGCAAGCAGCCGCTTCAAATCCTCTTCGAGGCTCGCGAGCGAGGGATCGTGTTGCCTGAGGTCGATCAGTTCGGCGCGGCGGTCGACGAGGAACTTTACCCCTTCGGGGAGCGCGTTGAACTGGCGTAGAAGGGTGATGCGCGGCGGTTCCAGTGCGGCGCGCAACGCCCGCTCGGTGGCGGCGCGCTGGTCCGCTCCGGAGGCGTTGATCAGTGCGTTGCAGCAGCGGTCTATTTCGTGGCGGTCGACATCGAATTCGCCGGCGAGCAGCTGGAGAAAATGCTCGCGCCCTTCGCCATCCAATGACAGATAGGTACGCCCGAGATCGGCCGCCCGAGCGCGCGCCGTGACCTCGCCGCCGCGCCCGTCGAGGCAGCTCAGCATCTGTTGACGCAGTTGATCGGCATCGGCGGCGGAGCTTTCGGGTCTGGACGCTCCCGCCAAAACACCTCGCGCGGACTCGGCGATCTCGCGCCACGCGCTACGGAGATTGGTCAGCGTTCGGTCGAAGACACCTTCGAAGAAACGAGCGGGAGCAGGAACAGGATCGGTCATGGCGGCCCTGGATGACGTCGGGCGAGACGCGAGAATGCGAGCAGCGTCAAATCCGCAAACGAGGTTAGCGTGGTCATCGGCCAATTCCCGGCGACCTTGGATACAGAGAAATCCGCAAATGGCCTCCGCAGGCTGCCAATCGGTGCAGGCAATATAACATTGAATCAACGCCTTGGGACTCAAATTCCCTAACTCGGCAAACAGGCAAATTCGTCGCACCGATCAGGGAAGTCCAGGCACCGGAGCAGGGAACGGATTCCGCCATTCCGGGCCTATCAGGGAAGCACCAGGGAATGGCTGCGCAGCGGGTCGCGCAATGCCGGCGCCAACGCCTCGACGAGATCCTCCGAGATCAGGCCAGGTCCGATCCGGCCGGCGGCGTCGCCGTGGACCCAGGCCGCTGCCGCGGCGGCCGCGAAAGGCTCCAAGCCTTGGGCCAGGAGCCCGAGCACGATCCCGGCCAGGACATCGCCACTGCCGGCGGTGGCCAGCTCGGGCGGCGCGTTCGCGTTGATTGCCACGCGCCCGTCGGGAGCGGCGATGACGGTGTCGGCGCCCTTTAGCAGGATGACCGCGCGGCTTTGCCGAGCCGCCCGCCGCGCCCGCTCGGGCTTGCTGCCGGCCGCGTCGAAGAGCCTCGCGAACTCGCCTTCATGCGGCGTCATCACACAGGGCGAGCGGATCGCCGAGAACACCGTGTCGGGGTCGTCGGAGAACGAAGTCAGCGCATCGGCGTCGAGCACGGTGCTCTTCTCCGCTTCGAGGGTTGCCAGCGTCTTGTTGCGGGTCTCGGCACCGATCCCGGCACCTGGTCCGATCAGCACCGCGTTGCGCCGCTTGTCGACGAGGAGTGCCCGGAAATCGTCGGAATCCGCGACCGAGTGGACAATGATGCCGGTAAGCGCCGTGGCATAGATCGCGAACGCGGCCTCGGGTGCGGCAACGGTGACGAGCCCGGCGCCGGCCCGAAGGGCGCTCTTTGCCGCCAGCCGGGCCGCGCCGGTCATCGCCGCGCCGCCGACGACCAGCGCATGCCCCCGCGTGTATTTGTGGCCTTCGAGGCTCGGTCGGGGAAGTTCGGCACGCCACCACAGGGGGTCGTTGGAGGCGGTATCCGGTGTGACATGATCGAGCACGGTCTCGGGGATGCCGATTTGCACAAGGATGATCTCGCCGCAATAGCTGCGTCCGGGCAGCAGCAGATGACCCGGCTTTTTGCGAAAGAAGGTGACCGTCGTGGTCGCCCGGGGTGCGATCCCGCGAGCCTCCCCACTCGCCCCATCGACCCCGCTCGGGACATCGATCGCGACGACCGGCAGCCGGCGCTCGTCGAGCGTCTCGATCACTGCCCGTGCGACCCCTTCGACAGGGCGCGTCAACCCGGCGCCGAAGATCCCGTCAATAACGAGGCAGGCGCCGTCGAGGGTGGCCGGTGCCAGGGGTTCGACCGGGCCATGCCAGCCGGCAGCGGCTCCGGCTGCGTCGCCGCGCAATGCCGCGACCGAGCCGAGTAGTGCCACGCGCACCGGCCAGCCGCGCTCGGCCAACACCCGCGCCGCGACAAGGCCGTCGCCGCCGTTATTCCCCGGTCCGCACAAGACGAGGAGCGGTTGCGACGGCCAACGGCGCGAGACCGCGTCGGCGACGCCGAGACCGGCCTTCTCCATCAGCGCGCTGCCGGTAACCCCGCCGGCGATCGTCAGCCGATCGGCTTCGCCCATCTGCTGCGGGGTCAGCAGGGCGTGGCGGCGCCAGCCCGCCTGGGAGATCGTCATCGGCGAGATGTGGGCACGTGTTGACGCTTAGGAAACCCGTGGAAGCCCGGCCTTGACGCTCCGCCCCCGACTCGTTACCTCAAACGCCGGTGGCGGGTGTAGCTCAGCTGGTTAGAGCGCCAGATTGTGGATCTGGATGTCGTCGGTTCGAATCCGATCACTCGCCCCATTCCTTCCGCAATGCCGCCTCTGCGGAGAAGAATCGGCTAAGCGGGCATCGCGATGCGGCGCCCGGCCCAGTCGGGTCTCTGGAGCCGAGCATGTGCCGCTGCCGCGGCATCAACACGCTCGCGCGCCTCTGGCAGCCACGGGACGACGCGACGGGCGGCGAGGTCGATGTGCAGGTACATCAGCTCCTGGGTGGCGGCGCGCTCTCCGTTGGCGAGGCTGAACATCTCGTGCGCCAGATGCAGGCGCTTGCTGTCGGTCCCGAGGATCTGGGTTGCGACCCGCACCTGCTCGCCGACGAGCAATTCGCGCTCGTAGAGATTGTGCGTTTCTGCGACGAACGTTCCGTGGTTGGTGGTGTCTTTATAACGGCGGCCGATGCCGATCGCGTCAAACAGCGTGTCGGTAGCATAATCGAAAAGCACGATGTAGTAGGCGAGGTTCATATGGCCGTTGGCGTCGATCCATTCCGGCAATACAACGCCTTCGTAGCGCTCGAACGGCGCTGGGAAGCTCATCCTGCGAGACGCGCCGCGGCGAGAATCACTACCGGGTAGGCATAATAGATGTTGTCCGCGTCGACCCGGACCGGGATCCCGAGCCGGTCATTCGCTGCCGATGCTTTGAACATTTCGATGATCTCGAGATCGTCGCCGGGGTTCGGGAACGAGCGGGCGAGCAGGCTCGGCACGTCGCCGCGCAGCTCGTAGAACGCTGCATCGGGCTCGGGAAAACCGGCCGCGCAGAAGAGTCCCTTCAGCTCGGTCAAGGTCAGGCAGCGCGAGTGCGAAGGGTCGCGCAATTTTTCCAGCCGGTTGAATTCCGCCGCTTTTGTCGGATCCTCCGACGCATAATCATCGACGACGATGGCGCGTCCACCCGGGGCGCAAACCCGGACCATTTCTCGCAGCACTGCGGCGGGGTCCAGAAAGTGGTGGAACGAGAACCGCGTGGTGACGATCGTGAAGCTGGCGTCGTCGTAGGGCAGCGAATAGACGTCCCCGTGGCGCCAGGCGATGTTGGTCAAGCGCTTTTCCGCCGCGAGTTTGCGCGCTCGCTCGAGCATTGCCGGGGTCATGTCGATCCCGGTTGCCTCGTGGACATGCGGGGCAAAGGCACAGACGACGAGACCGGGACCGCAGGCCACGTCGAGCAGGCGGTCGCCGGGGACGGGCCGCGCGGCCTCGATGATCATTTTGAGCGCGTCCTCGTCGGTGATCGTCGGGGCAGTGCTGAATACCGTCGCTTGGCGCGTGAACTGGTCGAGGATCAGGTCTTGGTGATTAGCGTCCGTCATTGGCTCTCCGTTCGCGATTGCGGCGCCTTCGGCTCAAAGCGGCCCGTTAGGCAGCACCAACACCTTGCCGTTGCGGCCGCCCTGCTGGGCACGGACCAGCGCAGGCTTGATTTCCTCAATCGGGTAGCGGGAATCGACCGGCGCTTTCAGCACGCCGTCGGTGATCTTGGCCGCCAGATCGGCATAGACCTCCCGCACCTGCGCGGGGGTGCGCTTGGCGAGACCGCGGCCGAGGTTGAATCCGGTCAGGCTGACGCCGCGCATGTTGAGGGCAGCGCGGCCGATCGCTGGATCCTCGCCTGACATCGAGCCGTAGCTGACCACCACGCCGCCATCGGCGACCGAGTCGGCGATGCGCCGGCACGCCTCGCCGGAGACCGCGTCTACGCCGAGCCGGATCGGCGCGCTGCCGGTCGCGGCCCGCGCGCGCTCGGCAAGGTCAGGCCCGTCCTTCAGCACGACATCTGCGCCAAGGTCGCGCAACTCCGCGGCCACGTCGTCGCGGCGCACGACGTTGACCGTGTGCACGCCGCGCGCCTTCGCAAGCACGATCAGATGGCGCCCGACTGCAGAATTGGCGACGTCTTGAATCATCCAGTCCCCGGGTTTGAGGTCCACATGGTCCTCCAGCAGGAGCAGAGCCGTCGCCGGATTGATGCGCAGCATCGCCGCCTGTGCCAAATCGAGCCGCGCCGGGACGGGTATCGCGTCCTCGCTGCGGATGCGGCGCCGCTGTACCCAGTTCTCGCGCTGCATGTTGACCACCAGATCGCCGGGCCGCACCTGGGTGACTCCCGCCCCCACGGCGGTCACTCTGCCGACGCATTCGGCGCCGGGTGTCGCCGGCAATGGTGGCCGCAGGCGATAGCTGCCGCGGCAGAACGAGACGTCGGCCGGGTGGATCGGAAAGGCAAGCACGTCGAAGACGACCTCGCCCGGTCCTGGGGCGCCGACATCGGGCACCTCGACGCAACTCGCCACCTCCTGCGGCGTCCCGTAGGCCGCGAGATCGATCCGCTTCATTTTACCATCCTCCGTCGATGCCGATCGCCTGGCCGGTCACGAAAGCCGCCTGGTCCGAGGCGAGAAAGGCGATCATCGCGGCCACCTCGTCTGGGCTGCCGAAGCGGCCCACGGGGATCGCCTTGGCACGCTCCCTGAAGCCGACTTCGAGGTCGTCGCCATATTCGCGCCGGTTCGTGCTGATCGCCCGCGAGGTGCGGATCGGACCAGGGCAGACGGCATTGACCGTAATGCCGAACGGGGCGAGGTCGAACGCCAGCGATTTGGTCAAGCCGACGATCGCGGCCTTCGAAGCGGCGTAGGTCGCGCGATGCCGTCCCGGACGGAAGGCGGCCTTCGAGGAAACGCTGACGATGCGGCCCCAGCGCGCTTGGCGCATCGTCGGCACGGCGGCGCGCGACATCAGAAACGCACCACGGGCGTTGACGCCCATCGTTTTGTCCCAGGCCTCGACCGGCACATCCTCGATTTCGTTGCGATCGGCGCCCTGCGGCGCGCCGGCATTGTTGACCAGGATGTCGAGCCGGCCATAGCGCCCCAGCACTTCCTCGACCATGCGCCCGGCATCGGCTTCGACGCTGACGTCCCCGAGAGTCGAAGAAGCGGTTCTGCCGCTCTTGACCAGCTCCTCAACCAGGCTGTCGACTCCACCCCAGGAGGCGTCGAGATCGCCCGCGACATTGTGCTCGTTGGCGACACCAGTCGACACGACATCGGAGACGACGACGGTCACTCCGGCCGCCGCGAGCGCCCGCGCAGTCGAGTTGCCGATGCCGATCGGTTTGCCGCATCCAGTAATCAGCGCAACGCGAGCGGAACTCGGCATGCGGGCCTCCGGATCATCAAATCAGTGTTCCTCATCATGCATGAGGTATGTTCTCGCTGGCATCAACAAAGTTTCGGTGCTGCCAGTTTTCGAGGCGTTCATGACGAAATGTTTCGCCGTCACCTGCCTGCTGCTGCTGATCGTCTGCGGCGCTGCCGACGGCCTCCGTGCGGATGACAAACCGGACAGCGAGCTTCCGGCGCGGGTCGCGACCCACCATGCGATCGCACTCGGCGACCGCCGGCTCGAATATGAGGCGATCGCCGAGACTTTGCCGCTGACCGACGCGAAGGGCGCGCCGACTGCAACGGTCTTCACGATCGCCTATCTGAGGGACACTGCGCCGGGACGAGAGCGAGCGGTCAGCTTCGTGTTCAACGGAGGTCCGGGCGCAGCCTCGGTCTTTCTGCATCTCGGGGCTCTCGGGCCGCGGATCATGGAGACGCCGGAAAACGGAGCGGTGCCGACCCCACCGGTTCGTCTCATTGACAATCCGTCGACTTGGCTTGGCTTCACCGACCTCGTCTTCATCGACCCGGTTGGCACCGGCTTTAGCCGAGGCAAGGGCAAGGAGGAAAACCCGGACAAGCCGTTCTGGGACGTCCGCGCCGACATCGCCTCCCTGAGCACGGTCATCCGGCTGTGGTTGACCCGGCACCAGCGTTGGAGCTCGCCGATCTATCTCGTCGGCGAGAGCTATGGCGGGTTTCGGGCGGCGACGCTGGCGCAGGAGCTGCCGCACGACGTCGGCGTGACTGTCAACGGCCTCGTATTGATCTCGCCGGCCCTCGACCTCTCGGCGTTGCATCAGGACGAACGCGACCTGCTCGCCGCCGCCTTCTTCCTGCCGTCCTATGCCGCCACCGCGGCCGTGGCCGATCCTACGCTGAAAGGACGAGACCGCGCCGCAATCGAGCGCTTTGCCCTGTCGGATTACCTGGTCGGTCTCGCCGTTCTCAAGGGTGATCCGCCCCCCGGCGACCCGTTCATCACCAAGGTCGCAGAAATCGCCGGACTTCCCGAAGATATCGTACGCCGCCACCGCGGGCGCATTCCGCGTCATGTCTTCGCCCGCGAGATCCGGCGCGAGAAAGGCGAAGTGGTCAGTCTCTATGACGGTGCGATCGCTCGTCCCGCCCGCCCGGACGAGGGTCAAGAGGGCGGCCCCGATCCGTTGCTTCAGCCGGCCGTCGCAGCCTACGGAGCGGCGTTCAACGCGTACGTCGCGGACTCTCTCGGCTATCACACGGATCTGCCCTATCGCGTGCTGCCCCAGGACATATCGCGGCAATGGAACTGGCAAGGCGAGCGCCAAGGCGAAGGCCTAGGTCTCGCAATGTCGTCGCTCGAGAACGCACTCCTCGAGCACCCCGGAACAAAAGTGCTGATCGTCAACGGGCGTTATGACCTGGTGACGCCTTATCTTGCCTCGCGCTGGCTCGTCGACCAGCTGGCTGTCCCCGCGGCCGTGCGAGCCGGGATCCGACTGCGGGTCTACGAGGGCGGCCACATGATGTACATGCGCCCCGATTCTCGCGGGCTGCTCGCAAGTGATGCCGCAATTCTCTACGCCCAGCCCGGTGCGGCCCCACCCTCGCAATAAGCAGACAGCGCAGCAGGTTCGTCCACCGCACGAGCGTGAGCTGCTGCGAATTTGTGGGCTCGCTGCCGTGCAGGCGCTGTTCGACCGCGATCCCGGGCGGGTCGAGCGGCTGTTCTTCGAGCCCGCGCTGAGAAGTGATCTCGACGGGGCCTGCCAAGCGCTCGCCCGCGCCCGTAAGCCCTACCGCCAGGTCGACAGCGCAGAGTTGGCTCGCATCGCCGGCACCATGCTGCATGGTGGCGCGGTTGCCGTAACCCATCCGCCACCACTGGACGATCTCGACCCCAGGACGGCCAAGACTTGGGCACAGGACCGCAAGCCGCTGTTGATCCTCGACGGCATTGGCAACCCGCATAATCTGGGTGCCATCGCACGCAGCGCCGCCTTCTTCGGGCTGGAGCGGATCGTTCTGGCCGACCGTCCCGACCAAGCCCTCCCCTCGGATGCGGCCTATCGAGTGGCGGAAGGGGGACTGGAGTACGTGGCGCTGTACCGCGCGCGGCTGCCGACCGCCTTGCGCACGTTGCGACAAACTTACCGCATCGTCGGCACCTCGCTGGTCGCGGGCTTCGGGACGGTCGAGCCGACCGGCGATCGCCCGGCGGCGCTGATCCTCGGCAACGAGAAAGCCGGTCTCGACGCGGGCACGCTCGCCCTTTGCGACGAAATCGTCAGGATTCCTGGGAGCGGGCGTGTGCAGTCGCTCAATGTGGCGAGTGCAGCGGCAATCCTGATCTATCTGCTGACCCGCTCCCCGTCGGGCTGATGGGAGGGGCGCGCCTCGCCGATAAGCCGGTCGAGAGCACCCAGCAGCCTCGCCTCGATTTCGGGTCTTCCGTCGAGGCGCCTCAACAACAACGCCACTCCTTCGAGCGTCGACAGTGCCTCGCGCCGCGGCTCGCGGCGAATCCGGGCGTAGCGCGACTTATGCTGAGGGTTGAGCACTAGCCGCTGCAGCTTCAATAGCCACGGGTTCCGCCACCACAGCGTCTTTGCCTCTTTCCAGGTGCCGTCGAGCACCACCACACCGTCGAGGCCGCGCAGCGTCGCCTCCTGGTCTGCAGCGGGCTCGCCGCGGCGGTCGAGCGCGATGACTTCTCGCTGATCTTTAAACGACCCCGGGCGCGCCGAGCCCAGGTAGAGCACCGCCCAGCGTTTTGGATTAACCGAACGGCCCAGCGCCCGCGACAGGTTCGGCCAGGACAGCCCGACCACGAGCTGGGCATGACTCAGCAGGGCGCAGGTCGAGTCCGCCGTCGCCAACGCCTCCTTCTTTTCCTGCGGATGCTGCAGGATCAAGACGAAGAGCCGGTTGTCGATCGGTGCCGCGCTCGCCATGCCCGACGAATAGCACGGCCGATCGCCGGGGTTTATCCCGACGCGCGAAACCGGCACCGGCCGGCAATTGAGCGGCGCGATGCTGGACACCGTGAGCCAGAAGATTGTGGTGAACGGATTTCCCGGATCGGTCCCCGCCGAACCGGGAAATTTGAAATTCACCGTTCAGGGGCTTGAACCCGCCACCGGTATGTCCTAATATCAATTGCTTAGAACTCAATTCCCAATGTCGACCGAACCGGGAACTTCCGTGAGGAACCGGGAAATTTTGCCGGCGAATCCGCCGAGATTTCCCGGTTAAGGCCTCTATCCGGGAAATAACCGGGAATCCCGGATGCGGGAAATCGGCAGGTAGCATCGCACTCGCCGCCGCCGACGCCTCTTTCTTCTCTTGCGGGTACTGCAGGATCAGCACGATGAGCCGGTTGTTGATCGGTGCCGTGCTCGCCATGCCCGACAAATAGCGCGGCCGATCGCCGGGGCTGTATCCTGCCTCGCGAAAGGTCATCATAGGAGGACGGACATGGCTCTCGAAGTAAGGCGTATCGTCACCGGACACGACACGAACGGCAAAGCCGTCATCAACACCGACGAACGTCTTCCGGCGGTCAGCAGGTTGGGGCGCCCGCACATCGCCGGGTGTGAAATCTGGTCGACCGATCGGATGCCCGCCGACAATTCCGACGCTGCCGATGCCGCTCAGCGCAAAGGGTTCGTCACCCGCTACAATTATGTCGGCACCGGGCAGGGCACGGTCATCCGGATCACTGAATTCGCCCCCGGCGCGCCTAAATTCATGCACCGCACCGAGACGGTCGATTATGCCCTGCTACTGTCGGGCGAGTGCGACCTCGAGCTCGACAGCGGTGAGATGGCGCACCTGAAACCCGGCGACGTCGTCGTCCAGCGCGGCACCATGCACGCCTGGGTCAACAACGGGACCACCCCGTGCGTGTTCGCCTTCATCCTGATCGATGCAGCTCCAGCCACGGTGGCGGGCCAGGAATTGCGGACGCACTTCCCCGCGCCCTGAGAGGGGCGTCAAGAGGCGCGTGACGGCATCAACGGGATCCTGAAGGGCTCGGGTGGGCTGCGAATCCTGCCGATGTGACAGGCTTCCAACAGTGAGTCCTTCCTACAAATCATGGAGCATATGATCAATGATCCCCGGATGGGGAGGCTCGTCGTGGCGAGTGCCGGCGACGCTCTATCGATACATCCCCGTCGCACGCGCCGCGCATCTTCCCGACGTTTGAGAACGCACTTGAACTCAGGGGCCGGCGCAAAATGCGCCTTTGCGATCACTCGTTGCGATCAGCGGCGACGGCCTATGATGCGCCTTTGCGACATTCGTTCGACGCCTACTTCGGGCGCATCATAAGCTCCCACGCGTCATCTTTCGCGCGTACTATGCGCCGAAGACGAGCGCCGGAACGACACGATGGACATTGGGGGCTGGCTGCGGGGGCTCGGGCTGGAGCGATACGAGCAGGCTTTCCGCGAGAACGAGATCGACCTGCGCGTCCTGCCGGAGCTGACGGCCGACGATCTGAAAGAGCTTGGCGTCGCCGCGATCGGCCATCGCCGGCTACTGCTGAAAGCGATCGCTGATCTTGCGGCCGGTGCCGGGCGTGCCGCGGCGGAGGTGCCGGCTGCATCCCCTGCGACCGCCCCCGCCGAGGCCGAGCGGCGCCAGCTGACGGTGATGTTCTGCGATCTGGTTGGTTCGACGCCGCTGTCGACGCGCTTCGATCCCGAGGATCTGCGTGAGATCGTCGGCGCCTACCATCGCTGCGTGGCCGTCACCGTCGCCCGTTTTGGCGGTTTTGTCGCCAAGTATATGGGCGACGGCGTGCTCGTTTATTTCGGCTATCCCGAGGCGCATGAGGACGACGCCGAGCGGGCGGTGCGCGCCGGGCTCGCGGTCATCGACGCGGTCGGCCAGCTCGCCACACAAGAGCCGCTGAACGTGCGGATTGGCATCGCCACTGGCCTCGTCGTCGTTGGCGATCTGATCGGCGAGGGTGCTGCTCAGGAGCGGGGCGTCGTTGGCGAAACGCCGAACCTCGCCGCCCGCCTGCAGGCGCTGGCCCGGCCGGGCACACTCGTTGTTGCCGACAGCACCCGGCGACAGATCGGCACATTGTTCGAGATCGAGGATCTCGGCCCCCAGACGCTCGCCGGTTTTGCCGAGCCGCAGCGTGCCTGGCGTGTGGCCGGCGAGAGCGGGGTCGTCAGCCGCTTTGAGGCATTGCGTTCGGGCACCACACCTCTGGTCGGCCGCGACGAGGAGCTCGACCTCCTGATGCGGCGCTGGCAGCAGGCAAAGCTCGGCGAAGGGCGTGTGGTGCTGATCTCCGGCGAGCCGGGCATCGGCAAGTCGCGCCTGACCTCCGCGCTGTCGGCACATATCGAGAGCGAGCCGCACACCCGCCTGCGATACTTCTGCTCGCCGCACGATCAGGACAGCGCGCTCTACCCCTTTATCGGCCGGCTGGAGCGCGCCGCAGGGTTCGCCCGCGACGACACGGCCGCAACAAAGCTCGACAAGGTGGAGGCGCTGCTCGGCGACGGGGCGGAGCCGGGCGACCTCTCGTTGATCGCCGAGATGCTGTCGCTTTCCGGCGGCGAGCGCTTCCCGCCGCTCGACCTCAGCCCGCAACGCAAGAAGGAGCGGACATTGGCGGCGCTACTGCGGCAGCTCCAGGCGCTGGCGCGGCGACAGCCGGCATTGATGATCTTTGAGGATTTGCATTGGATCGATCCGACCTCGCGCGAGGTGCTCGACCTGACCGTCGAGAAGATCACGACATTGCCCGTATTGCTCGTCGTGACGTACCGCCCCGAGTTCCAACCGCCCTGGGTCGGAGGGTCGCAGGTGACGGTGATCGCGCTGAACCGGCTCGGCCGCAATGAAGGGGCGACCCTCGTGGCTCGGCTCGCCGGCAATCTCGGGGCATTGCCGCCGGACATTGTCGACGAGATCGTCGAGCGCACCGACGGGGTACCGCTCTTTGTCGAGGAATTGACCAAGGCGGTGGTCGAGGCCGGCGCGGATCGCGGCTACGGGTCGGTATCCGCGGTGCCGCCGTCGGCGCTCGCCGTGCCTGCCACCTTGCACGCCTCGCTGCTGGGGCGCCTCGACCGGCTGGGCCCCTCGGCCAAGAGTGTGGCGCAGGTCGGCGCCGCCATCGGGCGCGACTTTTCCTATGAGCTGCTGGCAGCGGCCGCGCCGCTCGCCGAGCCCGAACTGCAGGAGGCGCTGCGCCGCCTCGTCGAAGCGGGCCTCGTCTTCCAGCGCGGCATGCCGCCGACGGCCGAATATTTGTTTAAGCACGCGCTGGTCCAGGACACCGCCTACAGCACATTGCTGCGCGGCCCGCGCCAGGCCCTGCATCGCCGCATCGCCGAGGCGTTGGAACAGCGGTTTGCGGAGTCAGTCGAAACCCGCCCGGAGATCCTCGCGCATCACCTGGCCGCGGCCGGTCAGACCAAAAGCGCTGCGACCTATTGGCTGAAGGCGGGCCGACGTGCCGCCCAGCGGTCCGCCAATATCGAGGCGATCGCCCATCTGACGCGAGGCATCGACGCGCTGCGCGGCGTCGCCGATAGTTCCGAGCGCGACCGTCTAGAGCTGGCGCTGCAACTCGCTGTTGGCCCGGCGCTGATGTCCACCCGGGGTCACAACGCGCCTGAGGTGGAGATAGCCTATCAGGGAGCACGCCGACTTTCCGAGCGGCTGGGCGACGATCGCACGCGTTTCGCCTCTGTCTGGGGATTATGGCTCAGCAGGGGATCGAGGAGTAAGCGAGCGTTTCGCCGCGATCTTGTCGACGAGCTGTTCAGGGCAGCGGAACGGCTTGGCGATCGGGAGCTTCTTCTGGAAGCTCATCATGCGGGTTGGGCGACCGATATGTCGGGGGCGCAATATACCAGCGGCCGTGAGCATGTGCTCACGGGCTTGGCGCTCTACGATCCTGACCAACATCGTTCGCATGCGCTGACGTATGGCGGCCATGACCCCGCCGTATGTGGCAAGGGCCAAGGGGCCATGATGCTCTGGCTTCTCGGGTATCCGGATCAAGCCGTCACGGAGGCACGCGAGGGTATAGTCCTAGCCGAAACCCTAACCCATGTTCCAAGCGTCGGCCATGCGCTGTGGTTCGCCGCGACGGCATGCCAGCTGCGGCGCGATCCGCCGGAGGTTCTCGACCTTGCCGAGCGCCTGCTCGCAATGGCCGGTGAGCATGGCTTGGGCCAATCCCAGGCGATCGGCGGCATCATGCACGCCTGGGCGTGCGCTCATTTGGCCGACAGCGAGGAGGGTCTTTCCGAGCTGCGGCGAGCAGTGATCTCCCACGGGGGGACGCACAGGTCATATTACACTGCGGTCTTGGCTGAGACGGAACTGCGCGCCGGCCATCTCGAACGCGCGACGGCCGCGCTGGACGATGCTGTCGCGATTTCCGACGCGCTCGATGAAACCTTCTGGCGGGCCGGAATTTTGTGCGTCCAAGGCGACCTCATTAGGGCGCGGTCTGCCGACGACTGGCGCGCTGCGCAGGATCGCTACAGCGAGGCGGTTGCGATTGCCCGGCAACAGCAGGCCAAATCGCTGGAGCTGCGTGCCGGAACGTGCCTCGCTCGGCTATGGGGCGAAAAGGGGCGGCGAGCGGAAGCGCGCGACCTGCTGGCGCCGGTCTACGGCTGGTTCACCGAGGGCTTCGACACCCCTGACCTGAAAGACGCAAAGACCCTTCTCAACGAGTTGGCCTGACCCGGCATCTCCTGCTAGATCACCATCGCACGATGCATCCAAACGCAGTACCACAATGGCACTGATGCTGGCCAAGACCTACACCGCTTTCAAGGCGGCGGGGGTCGGCGAAGCTGAAGCGCAGGCGGCAGCCGAAGAGCTGGCCTCGTTTGAGACGCGCTTCGCTTCGATCGAGAGCAATATCTCGCATATGGACGGCAAGATTACGGCGATTGAGGGGAAGCTAACCGTGCTGCTCTGGGCAGTCGGGGTAAATGCCGCGGCAACCATCGCAATTTTGGGGGTGCTGTTGCGTCATGGATGACACGGCTTCATTTTGATTTGAGCTGGTGCTGATCGGAGCGAAGACGACGCGATGGATGTCGCGGGGTGGCTGCGGGGGCTCGGGCTGGAGCGATACGAGCAGGCTTTCCGCGAGAACGAGATCGACCTGCGCGTCCTGCCGGAGCTGACGGCCGACGATCTGAAAGAGCTTGGCGTCGCCGCGATCGGCCATC
>Ga0187846_10001074_pt1 | contig 15588 bp, 11 predicted proteins | sample TC_taG_FD_161473 | JGI IMG/M metagenome (GOLD analysis project Ga0187846, IMG submission 161473) | Biofilm microbial communities from the roof of an iron ore cave, State of Minas Gerais, Brazil - TC_06 Biofilm (v2) | ecosystem: Environmental > Terrestrial > Deep subsurface > Cave > Wall biofilm...
TACTGGCATTTCGGTAACTTATCCCACTCAGAACCGCTTTCCCTTGCGTAGACACCGTGATGGAACCTCCATCTGGAGAAAGCTGGTACACGCGCAGTTTAGCCGTCCCAGGAGAGAGGAGGTTATTGTCAATAAACACTTCCAGCGACAGGCCTGTTGCCTGTGTCCCAATCGCAGCTACTGTGTAAACCACGCCCGGAGTGACCGATAATGTCTGTGAAATGACCGCTGCGTTAATCCCTTTTCCGACCAGGGCGATCTGTACCTTGTGAGGGCCTGCCGGGATCGCTACGTAGCCTGTGACTGCCCCGAACTGGAAGCTGCTCAGCAACTTCGCTCCATCCACAAAGACGTCTGCGGTCCCAACATCGGGTGAAGCGTGAATAACGCGCACAAAAGAGGGGCTTTGAGCTGAGGCGGAGTGCCTCTGTATACCTGAGAGAGCAGCAAAAGCAACAATACCAATGATGCCAAGTCCCAGGAACAAATTACTTACGAGAGAGGCTAAAGTACGTTTCAACTTCACTGTCGTATCTCCTTCCACCAATGGTACTTTGTAAGCATGTAGAGTATGGATAGATCAAGCAATCTCAATAATTAAGACGTTTAATCTAATGATCTGTAACTCTATTAGTGTTATACTTTAGTACTCTTGAGCTTGCCAAAGTAGGGCGTGTTTATTAAACTATGGGTTGCCCAGAGTAGCTGCAGGATGCCGCCGAAAGGGACTGGCGCAAAGAAAGCAAAATTGACTTTCTACAAACTATTTAGTATGATTGAGCAGGCTTCTACCTGGAAGCTGCGATGAAGGCGTAATCTCTCACTTTATCGAGGTGCAGCGTGTTGCAAGAACAGACAACACTCCCCGTTGGAGCTAGCATTCAACATCCCGGTGGAGGCCGCTATGTGATAGAACGCCTCCTCGGAAAGGGTGGGTTTGGTGCTGTCTACCTTGTCAGAGATCGCTATCTCAGGCAGAGCCAGTTTGCACTCAAAGAGGTCATTGATCCGAGCAGGCGCGACCGCGAGCGCTTCATCTTTGAAGCGGAGGTGCTCAAGCGACTCAATCACAGGGCATTGCCCCATGTCTACCAGGTGTTTGAACATGAAAAACTCAAACGGGTGTATATGCTCATGGATTACATCGAGGGACGAGACCTGGAAGTCTTGCTGCAAGAGCAACCTGGCCAGCGCTTTTCGTTACCTCTTGCCCTGGCCCTTATGTCCCCCATCGTCGATGCGCTGGTATACCTGCATGGTCAACATCCGCCGATTGTGCATAGAGATATCAAACCGGCAAACATCATCGTGCCAACGAAAGGTGGCGAAGCTGTCCTGGTTGATTTCGGAATAGCTAAGGAGTACATCGAAGATAGCACCACGAATGTTATTCGTCATGGCTCACCCGGCTATGCAGCGCCCGAACAGTATGGAAGCGGCACCAATCCTCGTACGGATATCTATGGACTTGGAGCAACGTTCTATACCTTGTTAACCAGTAGGGTTCCCATCGACGCAATCACTCGAGCCACAGCAAGCAAAGGCATCGATCCTCTCACCCCTGCACACCTGGTCGCGCCAGATGTATCATGGGCTGTCGCCATAGCTATTGAGCAAGCGATGAACATCAGTAGTGAAGATCGCTTCGCTACCGTTGAGGAGTTCTGGCAGGTGCTGACCAGCCCCACTACAAAACAGCAGGCGCAGCCAGCTCGTACACCATCAATCGTTACGCCTCAACCTTTGACCGTTCCTGAGCAAGAACTCGAACATACTACGATTGAGCCTCCATCTCTGCAACACCTGCCCCGTACTCCGCGTTTGGGAAAGCGACGAGCGCTTCTGTCTATCATTCTTGCACTCCTCTTCGTTGTAGTTGTAGCTATTGGAACGGGTTTCCTGGTAGTTATACTGCGCTCGGGCAATGCTGTTTCTACCACGAAGAGCATCACTCCTACCCTTTCATCCTCCACTCCTCCATCCACAGCTACTCCAGGAGTCCCCGTGTATCCAGCTATCTCTACTTCGTATGCTGGGAGGGTTGCTGATCTGATGACAAATCAGAAAACAAATGTGTTCCTCACACAGATTCAACAAAACGGGGGGAATATCTCTGGTTACTTCCAGGGCCTGGGTTTGAATGGCCCTTTCAAAGGGACCGTCACTCCTAACGGACACGTGCAGTTCACGGTGACCGTGAACTGGGCAGGTGCATCTACTCTTTCGTTTGAAGGAGACATCAAAATAGGTGGGGATATAGCAGGGACCTTTAAGGCCCTTGATCAGCATGGGCAGTTCACTGGCGAATCTGGTATATGGTACGGTTCCGCTAACTCCTGATCAAAAAAGAAATTGTAAGAAAAATGTGTCATTTGCCCTATCCCATTGCTCATCTATTGCAGTAAAATTCTTGATAGAAGGTGCTGTATGCTTTTCGATCTTAACGACTTACTTACTGGTAAGATCACTCGCGTTGAAGCTGCTGAGCGCATTCGCAGCATTATGAGCACGGAGCCATCACAAATATAAGCAAGCAGGCAGCGCCCAAAAAATTAGATTGCAAAATGCAACATAGTTGCAACATATCACCGCTAACGCAGCCACTGGCGGGGGTTTGGGGGTGTCCCCCAAGCTTCTTTCTCCTTCGCCGCCGCAGGCGGCGAGTCGGCAAAAACCTACCCGGTACAACTGGTTGTGGTATTTGCACTCCCTTGTGGTATGATGATGGCAATTCAGTTATCAGGAGGGAATGATGGAGCTTTCGCTACGACTAGATACGTTGGGATTGGTGGAGATGCGCTACTTGCGTGGTAGAGAGCGCTACCGCGACTGGCCTCCGTTCTTGTTGATGGCTGCCTCGCGACAGGCTCGTGTTCTTGCATACGTGAGCCGGGATGTAGTCGACCAATTGCATCAACAGATGTTGGCGGTGGAAGAAGCTACAGGTCTGGGCATTGAAGATGAGGATGATGATGAGGACGAAGACGCCGAAGGAGATGATGCAGGTGAGAAGGAAAGTTCGCGCGAGGCGGAGCGAGAGAATACTCCACTCTCGCCAGCTTTTGCCCAGGCCCTTGAAAGGTTAAACGATTTTGCTCGCCAGCGGTTGCCTGAGGCCGGGAGCAGCGTAGGTCCAACCAGCGAAGAGCTGGCGAGTGAGATGGCTTTAGGAGATGAAGAAGATGCCCTGGAGCAATTACAGGATGCATTCATCCAGATGATGGAGGTCGTGCGCGAACTGGCTGAAGAACTCTCAACCGATGCGCTAAAACTAACGAGCCGTTTCCGTTGTGCTCGCATTGACGTTTTCTTTACCCAGACCGAATCAGATGAGGATGAAGAGACTGAGAGCAAATCGGAGCTTCAGGAAGAAGATAGCATGCTACAGGTCGAATTGGCGCTGGTTATGCGACTGTACGAAGAAGGGCACACCAAGCTGGACGACCTGCCTGCAGTTGAACTACAGCTCGATGTTGAAGATTTCGAGCACCTGCATGAGACACTCGATGTTGCTCTTGATCGCGAGAGGCGTAGTCGCCGCCGCCGCTGATGCATCCGCAACCAATCAGGAACTTCCACTATTACTTTCACCTAGAGGAAAAAGTTATGTCATCGAGTCTGCGAAAAATTACTATTGAAGACCTGTACCAACTTAAGCCGGTGAACAGGCCGCGCATCTCACCAGATGGGCAGCGTCTGGCTTTTGTCGTCACAACTATCGACGAACACAAACATGAGTATCGCTCTTCGATCTGGATGGTCTCCACTGAGGGAGGTGAAGCTAAACGCTTTACGACTGGCCCGGCTAACACTCATAGTCCAAGCTGGTCGCCAGATGGGCGCTGGCTTGCCTTTGTTTCCGAGCGCGAAGGCGAACCTGTTGATAAGGATGAAAAGGAGCAGAAAAAGCATGGCAAAGGCAAACCGCAGATCTGGCTCATCCCCACCGATGGGGGCGAGGCTCATCAGCTCACCTTTATGCAACACGGTGCTTCGAATCCAGTCTGGTCGCCAGATAGCAAGCGGTTAGTGTTTAATGCTGAAGTCGGTCCGGCTGATGAAGAAACCGTAGATGGCAAAATACTGCCCAAAGCACGCGTCATCGATAGACTATGGTATCGACTCGACGGCGTTGGCTTTATTCATGAGAGACGCAATCATCTCTTTCTGCTCGATATTGCTGGTGGTGAGCCACAGCAACTCACTGAAGGTGACTGGGACGATACTGATGCTGCCTGGTCTCACGATGGGACGCGCATTGCCTTTGTCTCTTGCCGCGCCGGTGACCGCTGGCGCCTACCCTGCCCTGATGTCTATACACTCGACCTTACCGATGGAAAGGCGGGTGAACTGCGGTGTGTAACCAATGGCTCTCTGTCATGTAGTATGCCTGCATGGTCACCCGATAATCAAACCATTGCCTTTTTAGCAGGCCTCAAGCTTCGCTCAGGCGGCCACATTGACCTTTACTCTATTCCCGCAAATGCACAACATGGATCCGCCCGCTGTTTGACACAGGAGTTTGAAGGCACCTTCCAGGATTGGACGAATAGCGACGTTGGTGACGAGCATCTCTCCCCTGTTCCCGCCTGGTCAGCCGATGGGAAAACGCTCTATGCGCTCGCCAGTCACCGGGGCGCTTCACGTGTCTTCGCCATATCAAGTAGCGGCGCTAGTACGCAACCCCTGACACTTACTCCTGGTGAAGTACATGTGCGCGACTTCAGCGTTGATCAGTCAGCCAGCAGGATGGCTTTACTGATTGCAAGTCCAACGCGAGTACAGGAAGCCTTTGTGTGTTCAACTGCACCCGGGAGTGAGTTGCGGCGCTTAACGGCTTTCAATGATGCTCAGCTGAGCGAGATGGCGTTATCGACCCCTGAGTATATGCCTTACACTGGCGCGGACGGCTGGCCGATGGATGGCTGGGTTATGAAGCCCCGTGACTTCGATCCCTCGAAAAAATACCCGCTGATTGTTGAAATTCACGGAGGCCCATCAACACAGTATGGCTATGGCTTTTTCCATGAAATGCAGCTCTTAACGGCGGCAGGCTATGTCGTGCTCTACACCAATCCGCGAGGTAGTTGCGGTTACGGTCGTGAATTTTCTCTTGCTGTGCGAGGTGCCTGGGGCGTGAAGGATTCCTTGGATATTTTAGCTGGCGTGGATTCGTTGGCGCAAAAGGGATATATCGACGAGCAGCGTATAGGCGTCACAGGCGGCAGTTATGGTGGTTTTATGACGAACTGGCTGATTGGCCATACCGACCGCTTCAAGGTAGCAGTAACCGATCGCAGCGTGGTCAACATCGCCTCTGACTTCGGCTCTTGCGATTTTGGTTGGACTTTTGCTGACGACGAACTGGATACGACCCCGTGGGAAGACCTTGATCGCTACATGCGTATGTCGCCCATTACGTACGTTAAGAACATCCATACACCGCTGCTGATTATTCACAGCGAGCAGGATTTGCGCTGTAACATCGAACAGGCAGAACAACTCTTTGCGTCCCTCAAATACCTGGGACGCGAGGTGCTTTTTGTGCGCTTTGAAGGTCAGAGTCATGGACTTTCTCGCGGTGGTCATCCAAAGTTGCGCCTGGAGCGTTTGCGACACATCTTGGATTGGTTTGAGAAGCACCTGGAGCAGGCTGAATAGGGATGCGCAGCTTTTCTATGGCTGCAACATTCCTATCTTATCCCGACCCGCTTCAGTGAACCACAGTGTATTTTTGGCTCCCACAACCACACCGAGCGGCAAACTGCTGCTGGTCGGGATTGCATAGTAGATGAAACGGTTTTCTACAATATCGAGGCGCGCGATCACATTTTCCGCTGTAATCGTCACCCAAAGCTGACCCGTTGGCGTAATAGCGATTCCATAAATCCCGCCTGTGGAGGGGGCGTAGTAAGGAGTGAATTTACCCGTGTTCGGGTTGAGGCTAAGCAACAAGCCGGAGGAGAACGAGGTGATCCAGATAATACCCTGGGCATCACTGGCGATCTCCATAAGTGGTGTTGCTGATCCTTGCAGCGTAAAATAACGAATCTGACCTGTCGCCGGGTCAAGGCGACCAACCTGGTTTGTGCTAGTCTCCGTGAACCATATCATATCCTGCGGGTCGACAGCTATGCCATATGGATTGAGCTTTTGCACGCTCTTGTTTTTCGAAAGCGAAAACTGCTGAATGAAGCCGCTGTGGATATCAAGCCGGCCAAGTGCATCGGCGTTTAGTTCCGTGAACCAGACATTGCCCTGCTTATCGAGCGCCAGGTCATTCGGTGCGCTAGGAAGCGTGAGAGTCTTGCTGCTATCACTTGGGTCAGGCACTGTCAGTGTCGGCAATGGGTAGATCTGAAATTGTCCAGTGGTGGGGAAATAATGTCCAATATAGTTTGCGTACTGCTCGGCAAACCAGATCGTATCATCGGATGCTACCTCGACCCCCATTATGCCGGAGCGTCCACGCGGTGGTGTAATCTGTTGAAATTCCTGTGTATGTGGATCGAAGACTGCGAGAACGTTATGGCCCATTTCGCCAAACCAGATACGTCCTGCATGGTCAATGGCTGGTCGCATAAGCCCGCTATTAGTCTGCGGCAATGGGTACTCATGGAAACTTCCCGTAGCCATGATTGATGGGATAGTGTTTGGCTGTGAATGAGCAGTAGGTGTGTTGATTGGGCTGGGAGTTGAGGTTGCTGTGTAGGTGTCTCCACACGCCGCCAGGAACAGGATGAGGATAAGTAACAGAGGGATATGTCTCAAGCGTTTCATATAAATAAGTCCTACCTGACCGCAACTCCAAGTACACCATCTTCTACAAGTTGCGTCAGGCGTGCTTTGACCAATGTATTCCTCCAATCATGATTTAGATTGTCAGGCAGACCATCCAGGTCGACGCGCAGGTAATTATCGGTAAGGCCCTCCCAGCGACCATGCTTGTAGCTTTCGATGAGCACCTGTACAATTTCTCCCAGGAACTGCTGGCGGAAACGTTGGCTATCCTGCTCATTTAGCGCAAGCAGGCGTTCGCTGCGTGCTTTTTTAACCTCTTCTTGAATTTGTCCTTTCATGCGAGCGGCTGCTGTGCCCTGTCTCGGCGAAAAGCGAAAGATATGCGCTTTGGCAAATTGCATTTCAGCCGCTAGCTGGTAGGTTTGCTCAAAATCGCTTTCGCTCTCACCGGGGAAGCCCGTGATAATGTCGGTGCTGATAGCGATACCAGGAACAAGCCGCCTGGCTGTAGTGACGATGTTATGGTATCGTGTACTATTGTAGCGACGTGCCATGCGCCGCAAAATGTAATCAGAGCCGCTTTGCATTGGCAGGTGTAGATGACGGCACATACGCGAGTCTTCCCAAAGTTCCAGCCACTCCAGGCGAAAATCCTCAGGCTCCAGTGAAGAGACACGTATGCGTGCTATCTCGGTTTCCTGCAAAATTGCACCGATCAGATCACCAAGATCACGGTTTTCGTCGCCATCAGGATGATAGTCCCCCAGGTGAATGCCTGTCAGTACGATTTCTTGAAAACCTGCTCGTACCTTGCGTCGCACATGCTCTACTACTGATTCGATGCTGCGGCTGCGTGATCTGCCACGCACATAGGGAACAATACAATAGGTGCAGCGGTTATCGCAGCCATCCTGCACTTTCATCTGGACACGAGTACGCGATAGCAGCCTGGAACTGGCTGTTGCGGATATGGATGTTTCATCTGTAGCCAGAAAGATATGCGAAGGATTATCAGGCTGCGGTTCTTCGTCTGCCTCGTACGTGGAAAGAGCGCTATCGCTACCTATATGCTGGGTATCTGCTTGTAGCATAGGCAGGAAGCGACCTTGCTCCATGTGTTTGGGAGGAGTGTTTATTTCCTGTAGTTTTGCCTTGATGATAGGTACCGTCTGCGACTGCTCTTTGATAGTATCTACCAATAGCTCTTTACCGCTATTGCCCACAACAAGATCAACGCCAGGCAGTGCCCCAACAGCCTGGGGGTTCACCTCCGCATAACAGCCTGTGACAACCAGCAGCGCGTCAGGGTGTCGGCGTCGCGCCTGGCTGATCATCTGGCGCGAACTGCGGTCCCCGAGGTGTGTTACCGTGCAGGTATTGACGATGTAGATATCGGCGATTTCACTGAAGTCGCGCTGCACGAAGCCAGCCGCGCTCATCTGTTCGCTGATAGCTTCGCTATCGGCCTGATTTACCTTGCAGCCAAGTGTGGCTACCGCAAATGTTGTCTTTGACAATCTATGATTAGCCATGTATTTCTGAATTACTCTCGATATTTGTTAGAGGTGGACACAAAGCGTTTTCCCTGCTTGTCTTCACAACCATGATTATAGCGTATTGTTTGCATCTTGGCGAGAGCTATTTAGTGTCTATTCGTCGCCGGGTCTGGGCTTCCTTCTTGCCCAGGCAGTATGAGGAATTCAACTTGGTTTGTAACCACGTTGTGCTCTATGGGGTCAGAAGTGACATCTGTGCTAATCATCCCCGCTGGCATTGTTCCTGTATTGATTGAAGCGTTTCCAGCAGAAGGTTGTAGTTGGTAAGATTTATGTGGCTGTGCAGGTGTCGATTGGAGAATCGTCTTCTGAATGAGGGGGAGTGCAAACCAGACGTTAGCCAACCCGAACAGGGTACCTGTAAGTACACGCAATTCCCAGGTGCTCTCACGCAAGCCGAACATTTGAGTTGTGCCATCCACGGCCAGCGGTAAAATCATCAGAACCCAGATCCACCAGGGAATGCCAGGCAAACGCTTTTTACTCAGGACGAAGATCAGGCTGCCAAGGAACATTGCAGAGTAGATGGAGAGGTTGCGGGCGCACATACCAAGCTGGTGCCCGAAGACGTAGAATGAGTGCGACGGGATTTGCGCACAGACGGCATGCAGCGAGAAAAATATTTGTTTGGAAATGCCATCAAGTCCAAGGTAGGAGAGGAAAGGAACGCTTAGCGCTGCGAATACAAGAAAACCTAGCATTGCAGTAAGTACAGTTGCCCAGTAATCCATTAGAAAGTTACCCGCAAGCCTACCGGTGTTGTTCATAAAGCGATTGAGAGCTTGCCTGGGTGGAGAGCCAGCATAATTAATGGTAACGTTAGTTTGTTGTATAGCCATGCTAATCTTCCTTGATTTAAGTGCTTTAGCGTAATTGAAAGGCCCTGGCCAGGTCTTGAAACTCGATACGCCCTTCTATGATGGTTTCACCATTAATGATAATTACGGGAATACGATAACGGTATTGCTCAAATATGGCCGGATTGCTACGAATATCGATCTCTGTTAGCTCGTATGTAGTTAGCGCTGCGATGTCCTCGAGCATATCCCGCGCCTCTTCGCATAAGTGGCATCCTGCCTTTGTGTAGAATGTCACCTGTGCTGGCGCTGGTTCTTTTGCCTTCGTCACGTATATTACTCCACAGGTTACGTCTACGTTACCATCATAACATACAATTAAACTTTAAGGTAGGGCAATGTGTCTACTGTTTGCTCGCGCTCGCAAGCGATGTCAAACTGTGACAGAAAAGGGCTTTAGCCCGCCGCAAGCCGTGCCGTATTAACGGCAGCGGTTAGGCGTCCTGGCTTTAGCCTTTTTTTGCCCTTGCTTGTTGAAAAGATGTTCCAGTTGTGCTATACTCAACAGGAACAAGACCATCTGGGAAAAGGAGTGAGGCACAATGGCGAGGGCAACCACCACCATTCGGCAAACCTTGAACTACAAGTCTGAGCATGACGCGTGGTTTGCTGCCAATCAAGTCCTTTTCAACCAGGTCGCAGCTTTCTACTTCTCTGTCATCCAGGCTCATGAGCTGGTGCTGGAGTTGGGCAATCAGGAAGCACTCACTGCTCTTGAGCACCTCACCCACACGACGAAGAAAAACCCCCATCCGGTGACGCCCCTTTCTGAGATAGCTGAGGATGTCCCTGCCATGTTCCGTCGTGCTGCTATTCATGCTGCTCTCGGCGTGGCCCGCTCTTTCTATGCTCACTTGAACAAGTGGCGGGCACGCAAAGAGAAAGCCCTGGCAAAAGGGAAGAAATTTACCGAGCGTCCACCAGTGCCACCGCGATCATGGAACACGGCAGCGACGATCTACGCCGGGCAGTGGAAAGAGCGTTCTGCCTCCTCGATCATGCTCAAGCTCTGGACCAGGACGTGCTGGTCGTGGGTCAGGTGCCGTATCACTGGTCGCAAGTTGCCAGAAGGCGTGGCACTTGGAAGCCCTCAACTAGTGAGGCATGGCAAAGAGTGGTGGCTGCATACTCCTGTAGAGAAGCAATTTAGCAGCCCGGCTAAAGTAGAAGAGCAGATCACGACCAACGCACGGACCACCATCTGTGCCGTCGATCTCAATCTGGATGGGGCGCTTGCCGTCTGCACTGTCCAAACGGCTGAAGGTTCGACCATCGCCACCTGCTTCATTAGCGGGGGACGAGCGGTATCCGGCTTTAGGAAGAGGCAGCTTGGACGCATTGCACGGAATCGCGCGTATACTGGCTTACTTGCTCTCGGCGAGCAGGACAATGCGGACCTCTGGCGGAAAATCACTCACCGTGACGAGGATGTTGCGCACCAGGTCAGCCATCGTATCGTCCAGTTCGCCAGAGAGCAAGGAGCCTCCATTCTGGTGTTTGAACATCTGGGCCATCTCAAACCGGAGAAAGGCCGCTACAGCCACCGAGGCAATCAGAAACGAGCCTTCTGGATGAAGGGTCGCATCTTCCGCTACGCCAAATACAAGGCATGGAACGAGGCCGGGATCATCACCTGCCGGGTCAATCCGAAGTATACCAGCCGAGAATGCGCTCGTTGTGGTGCGCAGGTCATTCGCTATGCGCAGGGGCAGCCAGAAGAGGGGTATCAAATGGGTGCGCCTCTGGTCATCTGTCCAGACTGCAATATGCGTGGGCATGCTGACCGCAATGCCAGCATCAAGATTGGTCAGCGGCTCATGGCTCGCTATCACAAAACACCAAAGCAAGAAAAACCAGAGGAAAAGCCTCATGCTCCTCTACCTCGTGTAGAGAGGTCTGCGAAAGCGGAAGGTGTTCTCGGTTCCCAGGACGCCAGAGGGAAAAAGCCACCATCTATGGCTTCAACCGGGCATGGAACAGGGAACGGGCATGGCACCGCCCAGAAAGGGAAAAGGCGACGGATGGGTCAGCCTTCCCTCTCTATCCCTCCTCAACTACGCCTTCCAAGGGAGTAGAGGCCACGCCTCACGTACTTCGGTTGGCGACTATAGAGGGGTGGAAGAAGCCGCAGGGTTTTAACCCTTGTGGAGTGTCACTTTAGACTCTTGCGCTCACTCTACCTGAGAACTATACTAAGGTATAGTATTTTGCTCACCTCGTGTCGAAGGAGGTAGCTCATGATGATGCTTGCAAGGCGACCACGTGGGTATGCTCGCAGCACGCGGATGATTCATCGCTTCCAGGGAAAGAAGAAATCGCTGCTCTCGTGGTTCGGACTGATGCCCCTTATTTTCCTTGTACTGGTGACGCTTGCTGCCTGTGGCGGTTCCAGTTCTGTGTCGGGGCCTGCGGTTTCGGCCATTGACAATGCCTTTAGTCCCAGGGAACTTCACATCAAACCGGGGCAGACGGTCACCTGGGTAAACAATGGTCAGAGCCCACACACCGTTACAGCCGATGACAAGAGCTTCGATTCTGGCATTTTCGCTTCGGGCGCGCAATATACGCATACTTTTACCAAGCCGGGACGTTATCCTTATTATTGTACCTTGCATGGTGGACCTGCTGGCAGTGGCATGGCTGGAGTCATTATCGTAGATGCTCCCTCCTCGAATACTGCTTTCCTTGACATGATAATGCCCTCTCCAACAGCGCCGCATGCGATTTTACGTGTGCCGGAAACATATTCTACGATACAGGCGGCAGTATATGCTGCTAAACCAGGAGATTTGGTCTCCATCGGCCCCAGCACTAATCCTGATGGTACGTATCACGAAGCAGTCATGGTAAAAACTCCGAATATTACCATTCGTGGCCGAGATCGTAATAGCGTGATACTGGATGGCCAATATAAGTTTGACGATGGCTTTGAGGTAGTGGCAAACAATGTCGTCATCGAAAATATGACTGCACGTCATTATGTTGGCAACGGCTTTTATTGGACGGGCGTCAGTGGTTACCGGGGAAGTTATTTAACGGCTTATGCCGACGGGGACTATGGTATCTACGCCTATAACTCAATCAATGGGCAGTTTGACCACGACTTCGCAGCCGAGCATCCTGATTCCGGTTTTTACATTGGCGCCTGTCATCCATGCAATGCCCTCATCACAAATGTTGTCTCGGAAGATAATGCCTTGGGCTTTTCGGGCACGAATGCTGGAGGCAACCTGGTTATCAGCAATTCGATCTGGCGTAACAACATGTCCGGTATTGCGCCCAATACGCTCGACTCTGAGCCAAATCCACCGCAGAACGGCGATACAATCATCGACAACCTGGTGGAAAACAATAACAACTTCGATGCGCCTGCCTACGTACTCGAGTATCCATCAATTGGGAATGGTATTGTGCTCGCTGGCGGCATCAATAATCTCGTCGAGGGCAACAGGATCAGCGGGCACATTTACTATGGCATCCTGGTTTTGCCGAATATCGATAAAAATTTCTGGGAGCCAAGTGGGAACACCGTCAAAAATAATGTGATCAGTAATTCTGGTGTGGCCGACCTGGCACTCGGTGCTCTTTCGGCTGGAAACAACTGCTTCTCTAACAACCAGGTCGCGCGCACCTCGCCGCCGTTCCTCCAGTTCACTCATGCCTGCGGCTCTCTTTTTTCCAGGGCGGGCGCAGGTGATCCCAGCGTTGTGACAGTTTTAATTGACCATTTTATGCAGGCCAAGCTGGGACGCTTTAAAGCGCGTGATTGGAAGACCGTAGCTGCCCCTGCCGATGTTATGCAACCAGGGATGCCAGACCCCAGTATCGATCCACAAGGCATCCGTACGATTACAGAAGGGACACCAATTAATATGACACCAGATGCCGCAACTATCTCTCCCAACATCACCCTGGGTGGCCTTGGTCTTGCAACACCATTTTTCGAGGTCATCCTTGGCTTCTACCTGTACTATTTGCCACTGGCTCTCTATGCAGTATGGCTCAGTGTTGCTACCTGGGATCTCGTGCGTCGCAGCGATTTGAAAGGTGGAGCTCGCATCGGCTGGATGGCAATCGTATACTTGATACCCGTTCTAGGTCCCCTGGCCTACTACCTGTTAGGCAGATCGGAGATTTCGCGGAGTGCCAGGTTGGCCCTGGTCATCGGTGCCCCGCTTGTCTATCTTGGTCTCTCAGTTTTACTCTTACTGCTCGTCTCATAAACGTTCTAGATCTCCCTGGCCCGTACCCGCTCGTGCTGGGTCAGGTAGCGCTTGCGGAGCCTGATATTCTGTGGTGTGACTTCGACTATTTCATCATTGTTTATGAAGTCGAGCGATTGCTCCAGGCTCAGTCTGATCGGCGGCGTCAGGCGTACCGCGATATCGGCGGTAGAGGAACGAATATTGGTCTTCTGCTTTTCTTTACACACGTTGATAACCATATCCATAGGCCGCGCATTCAAACCAACGATCATGCCCTCATAGACAGGCGTACCTGGCTCTATGAAAGTATCTCCACGTTGCTGAGCATTGTTTAGCCCATAGGTCATTGCCACACCGGCCTCAGAAGCAATCAACGCGCCCATACGGGTTGTGCCGATTTTTCCCAGCCAGGGTTGGTAGCCGGTGAGCAGGCTGCTCATTGCGCCATTGCCCTGTGTCAATGTGAGAAATGCATTACGGAAGCCGATCAAGCCGCGTGTCGGAATGTGATACTCTAGTCGTACGTTGCCTGAGCCATCATTGCTCATATTGATAAGCTGCGCTTTGCGTGCAGCCAGCGTTTCGGTTAAAACGCCGATATACGTGTCCTTCGTATCAATTACCAGGTGTTCAACTGGCTCGAGGTGTTCTCCATGCTCTCCTTCTCGAGTTATAACCTCGGGACGCGACACTTGGAACTCGTATCCCTCGCGGCGCATGGCCTCGATCAAAACCGAAAGGTGCAATTCACCGCGTCCCGAAACGATAAACTCATCGGGCGTATTTCCGTCTTTTACCCGCAGGCTGACATTCGTCTCCAGCTCGCGGTAGAGACGCGCACGTAGTTGCCTTGAAGTTTGATATTTCCCCTCGCGACCTGCAAAAGGGCTGGTATTAACGCTGAAAGTCATCTTTAATGTGGGTTCTGTGAAAGCAATAGTGGGTAATGCTTCCGGCGCATCTACATCGGCAATTGTATCACCAATATTAGCGCTGGCTATACCCGTCAGGGCGACAATATCACCGGCAACTGCTTCCGGGACTTCAACACGCTGTAGCCCCTTATATGTCAATACAAGATTGACTTTCTGGCGCGAGACAACTCCATTACGATTGATATGCGTTACAAACGTATTGGGGGAGATGCGCCCGCGTACAATACGTCCTATGGCGTATTTTCCCTTGTAATCGTCGTAGTCGAGGGCCGCGATCAGCATCTGTAGGGGTGCTTTAGGATCCACAATGGGCGCAGGAACGCTATCTATAATGGTCTCGAATAGAGGCTCAAGATCACGACGCTCATCATCAGGATGATACATTGCCACACCATCACGTCCAACTGCATACAAAATGGGAAAATCGAGATGCGCATCAGTTGTAGCCAGTTCCAGGAAAAGATCCTGAGCCCATTCGAGTACCTGGTCGATACGCGCGTCCCGGCGATCAATTTTATTGATTACAACGATAGGTTTAAGATTAAGTTCAAGGGCCTTCTGCAAAACAAAGCGTGTCTGCGGCATCGGGCCTTCGATGGCATCGATGAGTAGAATGCAGCCATCGGCCATATTTAATACACGCTCAACCTCACCTCCAAAGTCAGCGTGTCCAGGGGTATCAATAATATTGATTTTGGTGCCACGATAGTTAATAGCCGTGTTTTTTGCCAGGATTGTGATTCCGCGCTCGCGCTCCTGGTCGTTACTATCCATAATAAGTTCGCCGACCTGCTGATTCTCGCGGAAGATATGGCTTTGTTTGAGCAGGCCATCCACCAGCGTAGTTTTCCCATGATCAACGTGAGCAATAATAGCAACGTTGCGAATATCGTCTCGTTTTACTAAACGTTCTGTCTGTGTCATAGCATAAGGGACTCGTATAGAAATGAGTTGTAACTCCTTGAGGGCATAAGAAAACCGGACGGCTAGAGTCGCCCGGTGAAAATGTTGACTTTTTACCGATAACTTTCGCTTCCATTGTATCTCTTCTAATAGAGAACGTCAAGCTCACGAGTTGACTTGGGTGTGTTTCATTTTTTTGCACATAGCTCTGCTGTAGCATCAGGGGTGGCAGGAGGACGTCGGAGAAAGGGTTTGCGCCAGGAGTAGCCAGAGCCAGGACGGGCCGTGGGTTGCTTCTCGATGGCCTGAGTTGTCGTCGTGGGAGCAGCAGCCCCAGCGGGCTGAGAGAATCGTTGGAGCCGTACTGCCCAGAAGACCAGGAACCACACGG
>Ga0187846_10001075_pt1 | contig 15581 bp, 5 predicted proteins | sample TC_taG_FD_161473 | JGI IMG/M metagenome (GOLD analysis project Ga0187846, IMG submission 161473) | Biofilm microbial communities from the roof of an iron ore cave, State of Minas Gerais, Brazil - TC_06 Biofilm (v2) | ecosystem: Environmental > Terrestrial > Deep subsurface > Cave > Wall biofilm ...
TCAATTCACTTCCAGCGGCAGGAAGCCTGATCCACTCCCTGGCGGCGTCGAACTCTTTCCAAGGGCGGTCATCCACCGTGACGCGTTTCAGCGGAGATTGCCTGGGGTGGCGTAAACGCAGATAGACGTTCAAGGGCCGCTGACGGCTGGGCGGGTGGAGGGTGGCCTCGATGCGGCCCTGGCTGACAAGCGACTGGATGCGATAACTGAGCTCGCCAAAGTAACTGGGGGCATGACTCACGGCGATCTTCTTTTCGTCCTCCAGCCACTCTCGCGGCGTTCCTCTTGCCAGGAAAAGATCGTCTCCTACTTCCATGACGAGCATCGACCTTAGCTGATGAAAGAACCAACCTTCCTCGTGAGTTTTGTGCGGCTGGGCTCCGCCGAAATCAAGCTCTTCCTGGAAGGTGAAGGTCATGGGATCGGAGATCGACGCAAGGGTATTGAAGAAACCGCGCAAGAAATTCGGAATCTGGTCGCGCTGCAGATAGGCATCCTGGTAATGAACATAGTACGGCTGAAGTTTCTCGAAGCCACCCAGATTGAACCAGTCGTTACTTAGCTCGTCCAATTGCACCCTGGAGGGCAGAGGCGTAAACATGAAGAACCTGTCTTCGAGGCAGTTCAGCATCCAGGTTACTTCTGGATCATTCGGGCCAAGGATCTCGCCCTTGAGTATATGAAATGGTCCGATGGTCGAATCGTAGGCATAACCATGTCGAAGATCAGGATCCACCGAGTCCTTGGCGTCGGTACTAAAACCTCTCAGGCCCACATAGGAGGGCACCGATGGTACGGAGGTTCCGTCTCGAAGGCGACTCACCGGAGAGATGGCAATGCATTCCTTCAACACTCTGCGAATCGCTTGCAGGTAATCCTCTGCTTCCGCAGCAATGCGTTGCGCCTTTGCTTCATCCACCTCTCGCAGCACACGAGCTGACTTCTTCAGGCCCAGATAGAAATACGCGTTGAGCATGAAGCTGAATTCCCAGTCTCGCGGGTCCGCAACACAGCCGGCCGGCGTCAATCCGTAATAGAGCGGCTTACGGCCGCCTGGAAGCTCTTTCATTGTGCGTTCCCGTTCCCGAATAATGAAGTTGCACCCAGCGATGATTTGCGGAGCAACTTTTTTGAGCCAGTCCTTGTCGCGTGTATAGAGGTAATGCTCGGCCAAAGCCCACAAAACACCTCCCTGGTCGACGGTGTAATTTGGCCAGTAGTGGTAAAAACCCCCTTCTTTCGAACTGTAGTCTCCTGCGGGCGCCGAGTCTCCCTGAGTTGATAACCACGCTTTCAGGCAGCTTTCCGCCCGCTTGTGCAAACCGCGCATGTCTAGGCTCTGGATGATCGGGCTGCTCTCACTTCCAATGCTTCCATAGTAGAGCATGGCGACGTTCGGGTAGTGCTCCTGCCGTTTGCCGTCCTTGGTGAGCACGAGCAGGAAATGCTGGAGCGTCGCGTTATAAATGTTCTGCATATGCTCGTCAGGAACCTGCACTTGCATGCCTTCTGCCAAGTGATCCTTCCAGTACCTGACGACGGACTGGTGAAGATGGTCATAAGGAAGGTCGCGAAGATTGTCTCGCTCCTTCCCCGAGAGTGGCCTGCCGGGAATGACCGTATGGATGATATGCTCTTCGCCGGGGCCCAGCTTCACGGAGTACTGCAGGGCGCTCAAGGTGGTATCCATTGAGAGAGCGCCGCGACCCTGTGAGTCTACAAAGCAGATGACATACTCGATGTCTCCTTCTGATACAAGAAGGTAATTCCCGATTAGATTTGTCTCCCAAGCATTTTTTGCGCTGGCCGGCAGGGAGCCGTAATCAAGTTCGCCACTTGCAGGTTTCCACGGCTTTACGTAACAGGTGATGGTTTTGGGGACCGGTGAGTTGTTCTGAAGAATGAGGCGGGAAACCATCAAAGCGAGTTCGTTGCCCATCAGGCTGGCTTCATCGAATGGCGCAGGAGGTGGTTGAAGGGTGACATAATCACGGCGCTCGAAACTCACCTCGTTCCTGCTCCACCGTGTGACAATGATGGGCAGCCAGCCTTCCTCCAACTCTTGATGTTTTTCTTCCTCGCGCGTGAAGAGCTTTTCCCGTTCAGCAACTGGCTCCTGAAACAGGGTCGATGCTTCGGTGCTGGCGAAATACACCGCGAATTTCGGAACGATCTGCTTCCCGTAACTCGGGTCATTGTTCCCGATCACCAGATGTCCGTCCGGAGCCACTCCAAATTTCTGGCTGTTGGAGTCCACGCCCACAAACGAGAGCGTAACCCGCCTCGTACGGATGGCCCGATACGCATTTGCAAGCGTTTGCTCAGGATGATTGCGGACCGCATCGATGACCCGCGACCTGCTGGCATTTCCCTTGCGGTAGGCGTCGCGATCCAGATTAAGAGCGTGGTTACGAATGTACACGCCGTAATCAGGAATATCGATCGGTTGATCCTCGATCGCCTCCCCCGGGAGGAAGGAAAAATCGAAGGCTTGGGTGCGGACGGTGGCGATGGTGCGATCGACGTCCATACCCGACGTATACAAGAGCTTGGCCGTGATCCCGGCGATCTTGCCTTTACCCCCGGTGGAGGCCCAAGCCAGAGCCCCCTTCGCTTGGGTGTTCCCAAATGGCCGCATTTCCAAAGGTGCGCCGTTATACAAGCTTAACGAGCCGTCGTAGGACTGCTCCTTCTCGAGGTGTCCCCATTCCACGTAAACCTCTCCGGTTTTCCACTTTGAGGGGCCATAAATCTCGAAGCTCTCAATTTCGGCTTGATTTCGTCCTTGCAGGCGGAGCCTCACCTTGCAGGTTCTCCGCTGGTGAAAATTGAACGTCCAGGTAGATCCGTTGATCTCGAGGGGAACTCCCAGAATAGTGTTGTCTTCCAAAGTCCGCCATGTACCTTGTCGCGGGGTTAATCCGTCCCAGAACTCCACGAACTGCTTGCCGCGTTCGGGGGATTTGGCGGCTGCGCCAAACCGGAGAACCACTTGACTAACGGTACGGAATTCCGGCCATTCCACGCCGAGGTCGAACTCTGAATTCCTCCAAGGCATTTCGCCTAAGTGAAGAGGTGCGCCGACCTTTTCGGCCATTTGCTTCTGCAGTAAGGGTGTGGCCTCAGGACTGAGCCATGACTGCATTTCGCCGAACAGGGCCAGATTACAGTGTCGACCCTTCAACGACTCGTCAAGGTTCGTGTACCCGGCCCTGGGAGGACCAAAAACGCCGGCTTCCCCTCGAAGCCACTTCTTGTCCCAGATAGCGACTGTGGTTGCACAGCCAAACAGGAAGTGCCGTCTATTCATGTTCACTCCAATTCGCAGACGTGGGCTATCTCCCCAGATCTCTCCGATTCGTGGTCTTACCAATTGTACGCTCATTGCTAGCCAGGGCATAAAAGCGGGATCTCGACCGTTATTTTGAGACGCGTCGATATGGTATGCTGCACTCCTGACGCTGCTCCCGTTCCCAGTTTCTGGCCTCAGGTGTCGGCTTTCAGGCGGAACTGCGAGGACTCCAGTAACAGGAGGTCTTGGAAAATGAAAATCACCGATGTGGAAGCGATATATGTCCGCTTGCCCGAAGTGAAGGAGCAATGCGACAGCGGGCAAGACGCCTTGATCGTGAAGGTCCACACAGACGAAGGAATCACAGGAATCGGCGAGGTCGATTCCGCGCCTTTGGCGGCCCAAGGCATGATTCTGGGTCCCTATTCACACACCACCTCCTCCGGGCTGAGGCATCTTCTCATCGGTGAAGACCCATTTGAGACCGAACGCCTTTGGGAAAAAATGTATAGGAGCAATATTTATGCGGGACGTTTTGGAATCGCCGTCCACGCAATGAGCGGAATTGATATTGCGCTGTGGGATATCAAAGGGAAAAAGCTGGGGGTGCCCGTCTGGAAGGTTTTGGGAGGAGGGTTCCTGAAGACAATTCGGTGTTACGCAAGCTCGCTCTTTGGAAAGACCCCAGGAGATACTTATGAGTTAGCACGCCGTTTCGCGGCGCAGGGTTTCACTGCGGTTAAATTCGGATGGGGTCCCATGGGTAAAGATGCGGCGACGGATGTTGCCCTCGTGGCCTCAGCCCGACGTGGTTTGGGGGAAGACATCGATCTGATGGTCGACGCGGGATTGGCATGGGACGCGAGAACGGCAATTCAGCGTGCTCGCGCGTTCTCTGAACACAACATATTCTGGCTCGAAGAACCCCTGGCACCTGACGATTATGAAGGGTACCGGAAGTTGAGCGAAGTCACACCGGTTCGAATTGCGGCTGGCGAAGAAGAGAGTGGGAGGCACGCTTTCAACCGTTTGATCGTGGAGGGAAAGATCGACGTGGTCCAGGTGGACTTGACTCGCTGTGGAGGTTTCACCGAAGCCATGAAGATTGCCGCCATCGCTGCTCAACACGGGCTGCCGGTCGCCAATCACGGATTCACAACTTACATCAACGTCGTCGCTGCCTTGCACTGGTTGAATTCGGTGCCGAATGCGCTGGTCGCAGAATTCGTCACCCAGGAGGATACCAACCTTCGCGAATTCCTTACCCGCCAGAAGATTCGAGCCAAGGATGGATATCTGGAGATTCCACAGGAACCCGGCTTAGGAATTGAATTGGATAGTGAAGCGATTGCCAAGTTCCGATCACCTTAGCTTCCTTCTGCTTATCCGGTTGTTTCAGGTGGGAAAGGACGCGACCGAGGGCAATCAGCAATTCGGCGGGGGGGCTATTCAATTCACTCTCAGTGAGACAAGAACTGGCCCGATCAGTGAGACTCGCAAAGGTTTGACGGTTCGGTGCTCCCCGAAGGGGAGCAACATGAATAGCCGTGGGTGTAACCCACGGTACAGGGTGCATCAACGAGCCTCTCGGCCCTGGAGGGGCCGAACGGTGCGACCCCTTCGGGGTCGGGAAGAGGGACTGGACCGCGTCCGTGGGCGGCGGGCACACAAATGGTGCCGTGGCCCACGGCTACTCGATTTTGACCCCTTCGGGGTCCCCAGGCCGACTGAAAGGACGGAAAGCGGGTATCGTGCTGAAACAACCGGATAAGCAGAAGCCTCCTAAAATGGAACATCTGCCCAGAAATCGTACCTCTTGGAGCATGAGCGAGGAGTTCCTCAGGGGTATAGACAAGTCCTGTCAAGAAATCTAACACGTGCCAAAATACCGCGTATGAATAGAAGCCAAATGCGGAACCGAAGTAACTTCCGGGGCTTCCGCCTATTCTGGCTCCTTCTCCCTGTGGTCGGAGCAGCCACTAATACAGCTACTCCGTTGGGTCCACCATCGCAGGTTGGGCAATTGCCAAGTCCCGGCGCAGCATCCCAGGATCAAACCAAGTCTGGAACTCGCACAGTCAATGCCGAAAGCCTTCTGGCCAACCTGAAAGAAGCCCTGGCCAATGGCCGGAGCGATAGAGCCCGCGAGGCGACGGTGGAACTCTTGCAGCAACCTTCGTTGAAGGCTGGCTTGCTACTTGAAGCGGGTTCGAGCCTCGCCCAGCAAGAACTCTATGAAGAGGCCTCTCTTGCTTTTTCACGCTGCGTAAAGGATTACCCCGAAATATTCGAAGGGTATTACGATCTGGCACTGTCGGAACTCGCGTCGGGAAACGCTCCCCGGGCGCTCGAAACTATGGAGAAGGCGCCTCGCGCCACTCGTGAACAGGAAATTGCGCGACGCTACTTGCGTGGGAAGATCGAGGCTACGATGGGGCGGGTGAACGATGCTGAGCGCGATTTGACAGCAGCCTTTACTGCTTCCCCTCAGGAAGAGAACTACGCCCTGGACCTTGGCCTCCTTTACCTGCGCCAGAAGAACTACGCGAAAGCGATCCAGATCTTTGACCAGGGATCACAGTCGCCGCCAGCTTCCGCTTTCATTTGGCTTGGACTCGGTCTAGCTCAGCTCCTGGGTGGGCTGCCTGAGGCGTCAGTGGAGACTTGCAGCAAGATTCTGAAACGCGACGAAAGCTTTTCTCCAGCGCGGGCCTTGATGGCCTTCGCTCTTTACATGGGTGGCAAATACCCGGAGGCTGTGAGAGTCTCTGGCGCAGAAATTCGATCCGGTCAGTCCTTTCCTTATCTCTATTATATGCATGCGGCAGCTCAGCTCAGGCTCCAGTCCACGGATTACGAGGGCATGCTCCGTGATCTTGATCTGGCCGCAAAGAATATTCCCGTGTGCAGCCTCTGCTACCTCACCCGAAGCAAGATTCATGAAAGCATGGGAGCCCGAGACGAGGCCACGACCGACCTGCAACATTCCCTGCGTTTGGACCCCAGTCTGGCAGAGGCCTGGTACCGATTGGCCTCTCTTTATAGCCGGGCGGGACGAAATGCCGATGCCTCTAAAGCGCGAGCCCAATTCAACCGGCTCAAGGAAGAAAAAAGCAGCCATGAGACTGATATGATTCGAGACGCATTCATAGGCGCCCTCGGTGGGGAGAAGGGAACTGCAAGCGCTCGCTAAGCATCCCAAAAAGTGCTTGACATAGCTCCGTCATTGTGCTTAGCTGTGCCAGGTTTGACGTTTATCGCCCCTAATAGTACCATGAGACCAATCGCGATCATCAGGACTGAGAGTTGAGGATGGACAAAGACCTCTATCCATTGCGTCGGGTCGACGGCCCGTAGGCTCTTTTTCGGAATTAAAGCGGAAGGAGGCTTTACATGGGACGCAAAATGGTCGTTCGGACTTGGGGTGTGTTTGTTGTGCTCGCGCTAGCCGCTCCTGTTTGCGCGCAGCTAAATCGGGGCATTCTCGAGGGAAGCGTTACTGATCCCCAAAGCGGATTCATTCCCGGGGTAAAGGTCACCGTCACGGCGTTGGACACTAACGTAACTCTGCCCACGACGACGAACAGCGCCGGGTATTACCGAGTCGTGGATCTCGTGCCGGGGAAGTACCAGATTCATTTTGAGCAGAGTGGATTTTCTCCCCTCGACCTAACGAATATTGAGGTTCCCGCAGGCCAGACAATCAGGGCCGACGCCCAGTTGAAGCTTGGAACCACGCAGCAGACGGTCGAAGTCTCAGCGACCCTTGCCATGCTTCAAACTGCGCCGACCGATTTCTCGACCACCGTGGGTACGACCGCAATTCAGGATATCCCTCTGGCGGGGCGAGATCTCCAACAGTTGGTCTTCATGGTACCGGGGGTTGCGGGGAACGGCCCACCCGGCAGCAGTTTCGGTTTCAACAGTCAGTACGGGACCTTCCCTGACCCGACGCATCTGCAAGGGACAAACGTTTCAGTAAATGGCGGAGTAGGTGGAACCAATGCTTGGTACTTGGACGGAAACCTCAATCTTTCCGGCTTGGCTGAAAGCGTAACAGTCAATCCCTCTCCCGATGCCGTTACCGAGTTCGAGACCATTACAAACGGCTTTTCGGCCCAATATGGCCGGAGTGGGGGCGCTGTATTTAACGTCGTCCTGAAGTCCGGGACAAACCAACTTCACGGGAACGTGTATGAATACGTACGGAACAGCTATTTCAATGCCCGAAACCCATTCACCTCCATCGGATCAGATGGGAAAATTATCCCGCAGGACCAACTGCGGTATAACAATTTTGGCGGAACACTGGGTGGTCCGGTAGTGATACCCCACCTGTACAACGGCAGAAACAAGACCTTCTTCTTTTTCTCCTGGGATGAAACGATCCTGCACCTGAACGGAAGTGGTGTTTTTACGGTTCCGACCCCTGCGGAGATCCAAGGGGATTTCAGTGAAGACCCTAATACAGCGAAATACGGAATCTGGGATCCGCTTACTACCGTTGGGCCCAATGCCCAAGGGTTGTTCCAGCGATCTGCTTTTGGGACGCCTGTTGCGGGCAATCCGTATGGAAGCGCGGGCTGTTTGAACACCTCAGTGGAGACGGGAGCCAAAGCTGGGATTCAGACGTGCAACTTCGCCACTAGCCTTCCCGCGGACAGGTTAAGCAGCACGGCGATGTTCTTCATGAAATCCTTTCCAAGTCCCAACTACTTGAACCCCTTAAGCGGTTGTCCCATAGCGAATGGGGGCGCATACCGAATCTGCAGTAACTATCTTGCCGGTGTGGGCAGCAGCCAAGACTCTTCAAATATTTCTTTGAAGATTGACCACCAGTGGAGCCCGAAAAACAGATACTTTGGAGAATGGCTGTTCAATCCGGGCAAGTACAACAATTATCGCTTGCCCTGGACGGGATCCACGTTCCCAGCATCTTCAGTCGGGTTTGGATCGAATCTGCCTTTTGATTTTGCCAATCAGATCATCGCGTTTGGAAACACTTATACCTTCAGCCCAACTCTGATTAACGAGTTTCGCGCCAGTTTCAGCCGCCAGTATTACACGACGCATCCGGAAACGGCAGGTTATCCCGATAGCGTAACCAATCTCTCTGCGGTTCAGAAACTTCTGGAACCGATTGGCATTCCGCTCTTTCCCCCCGCTCCCGCACCAAGCTTCAATGTGTCAACACCTGGCGGGGGTTCGATGGGTTGGGGACCGGTGGGGTGGACGAGTAATTTTACCGCCACCGAGTCTTACACATTGCTGGACAACGTGACCAAGATAATTGGAAAACACACCCTTCGAACGGGGTTCATGTATCGACTGTCCCATGTTGGCCAGTTTCAAAGCGCGCCGACATACCTTAACTTCACTGGCCCAGGGGTCGTGGATCCTACCACGAGTCTTGGAGGTGGAAGCGGCATCGCTCAATTCCTGCTGGGAACGGTCATGAGCACCGGGGGAGGGAACGGTGGTCCGAGCTCATTCGCCACATCGGCCTGGCAACCGTATGCCCGGTATCGCTATTGGGGGTTTTACATTCAGGACGATTTTCGTGTCACTCCCAGGTTCACCCTGAATATCGGTCTTCGATATGATATCTTCGGATCGGCCAAAATACGCCAGTATGACGGCAGACAGCCAGATTCCAAGTTCTGTTTCACCTGCCCCAATTCGTACACAGGGATGCCGGGACTGGACCTTTATTCAGGAGATCCCGGGTTCCCAGCTAACAGCGACTACGTTCGGCCAAACTGGAATGATTTCGGACCGAGGTTTAACTTCTCATGGTCGCCGTTTTCGGACCGGAAAACGGTAATTCGCGGCGGGTTCGACAGCTTTTTCAGTAACGGCTATTCAGGAATGAACTCCGCGCAGACCATTGATAATCACGATGGTTATGCCTTTGATTTCATTTGGCAGAACAGTATCAATCCAACCCAATGCGCCCCCAATAATGGAGAGTGCGTTGCTTGGTTTCTGGAAAGTCAGGGTCCGAAAGGGGGACTGACAACGCCGGTCTTTTCCACTTCATTTGCCGCTCAAAAGAAACTCCAAACCTATCAGGCTCCCCTCCTCGGCCTCCAGAAACCCGCCCATGACCCATGGGTACAAACCTGGACGCTGGAAGTCCAGCGCGAGTTGCCAGGCGATATGACACTAACCATCGGTTATGTGGGTACGCATGGGACACATCTTTCCGGAAGCATGTGGCGAGATACAAACCATATCACCACGGCTGATCGTCTTAAATACCGCCAATCGATTAATGCCGTTGTGCCGATTACCGATTACTATTCGGGCCAGACCGCGCTGGCACTTCAGCAGGTTTGGGGATCAGCATCGTTGCCGCGCTCTTACCTTTTGAAGCCCTATCCCTTTTGGCCCTCGATTGCTCCGTCTCTGGGGTTCGATGGAACCAACATCTACCATGCCCTGAATGTGCGACTTCAGAAACACTATACCCATGGGTTAAATTTCAATGTGGCGTACACTTATTCAAAGAATATCACCAACGCCCTTGCAGGCCAGTTAATCGCCACGGTGATCGACCCCATTCACTTCGGTCGAGCTGGGTATGTCGGCGGCCTGACTGGAGCCTTGGCGTACAACGGGGCTGTGGGCATAAATTATCAGGACCCCGACAATATCAATGCGGACAGGGCTGTCGCTTTTAACGACATGCCTCAGATGCTAAACATCTCAACAACCTACGAATTACCGTTCGGGCAGGGGAAGAGCCTTTTGAATCGAAAAGGTCCTCTCAACCTCCTCGTAGGTGGTTGGCGTTTGACTGGCACCTTCAACGCTGAGAGCGGTGTGGCCCTGCCCATAACCGGCCCGTGCAACGCCATGACCTGCCGACCTGATTTGGTTGGTAACCCGAAGTCCGTGCCTGGCGGCCAGAATGCCGATCATTGGATAAACGCTGCGGCTTTTCTCCCGCCGTTTGGTGGCGATCAGACTTTCTGGGCCAATCCGAACCCGACTGATGACCGCTGGTGGCAGTTTGGCAATGCTGGAATTCGACTGCCCGGACTTCGTTCCCCCGGGTATTGGAACATAGACACTGCTCTCGGCAAACAGTTCCATGTCTCGGAAGCCAAATATTTTGAGTTTCGCTGGGAAATGTTTAATGCCTTCAATCACCAGAACTTGGGTTTGCCTAATACAAACTACTGTCTTCCACCAACTTCCAATGGGTCTACAGACCTGGTTCACCAGGCGGGTTGTCAATTTGGACGAATCACGAACGTCCAAACCGACCCACGAGCTATGCAATTTTCGCTGAAGTTTGTCTTTTAGTTTACTAGACTGCGGAAAAAGGCGAATTCGGGCCTCGGAAGGGCGGGGCTTCAGCCCCACCGTACCGACGCCCTCAAACCAAGTCGTTGAAATTGTGGGGGCGCGATTTGCGGCGGGGCTGAAAGCCCCGCCCTTGCAAAGCGCGTCCCAACAGTTTTTTCCGCTTGGTGCGCCGAATCTGATGTTAAGGGCGGGGAAGAAATTCCTGCCTTACCTTTCCTGCTTCTTCGGCAAGTTTGCCGGCCATGAGGGGTGGGGAAGCCTGTGCCCTCACGTGTATTCTCTCCAAGACTGAGAACGGTTCCCGAATGAACAGGCGGAACTTTCTCCGCAACTGTACAAGTGCGATGGGCCTGTTGGGGGGAGGCTCTTCCATGGGTTTACCTGCTAGCCTCTCCTCACAATTGGCGAGCCCCGACCGGGACAACCGACAGAAGCCAAAGCTCAGCCTCTCCACGGATTTTGGAAATCCGGCTCATTGGGATCGAGTTATTGAATTCGCCAGGAAACACGAGGTCTCCAGGCTCGTCTATTGGGGGGAGGATTCCCCGGATATCTTCCTCTACCCCCGGCGTCCCAAACTCTTGCCGGAACAATCCCGGGCGGCGGTTGAAAAAGGAAGGAGCCATTTCAGGTCGGCAGCGGAGAAGACGGTAGGCGCGCGAATGGAGTTTTGGTGTGTCTTTCAGGTGCTGCAATTCCCTACGGCTAGCGCCGTCCAGGCGGTGTGGAATCGGCCGCCGCTGGATCATGTTCGCCAGGCCGCCCCGGAGCTGTTCAACAAGTACGGCGAACCGGACATGGAAACCGGCAAGATCTACGAATATATCCGAGATCAAGTAAGTGAGCTGCGCGATTTGGCCCCGGAATTATCCGGAATCGAATTGTGGGTGATGGAAGACGCTGGCGTTCAGATTGCGGCTTTGGAACACCAAGGACTTTCCATCGCCGCGATATGCGCGCGAATTGTAGACTGCGTTCACAGTTGCCTTTCGCATACGGATATCCGTCTGGATGTGGACCTTCACACCGGAGGCGGAGACCCCGTAACACGCGGGGGACTTCTGGACGCGGCGAAACGCCATCGCGATATCCTCATCAGCGCGGACAATGTAATCGGCGATTTTAATCTTTTTCTCCCCTTCCACAAAGGTCTGGTCGAGGCGGCGACGACCAACCCGATCGCAGTTCACTTTGACCTTAACGGCGAATACTGGGGGCGCAATTTCGTTCCGACGAGCGCACTTGACCAGTATGCTTCGCATATCGATGAGGCGCGCAGACTCGGCGCCCTGTATCTCGATGGGCGCGTGGCAACGCTCCACGACACCTGGAGTCCTTACGCTAACGTCCTTCCTTCCCGCCTCGATTCTTATCCGCGGATAGCAGAGACCTCTGCGGCGTTGCCATTACCGCCCGATCTTAACATTCCCAGCACGGACACGCTGGGTCGTTTCAATGCCGAGTTCTTCTGCCGCCGAGCAAGGGACCCGCAGGCCCAACCGCGAGACGTCCTGGCGGACTTTCTCGGCCGAGAGTTTGGAGACCATGGCAAGTTTCTTGTTCCCACTTTCCTGCGGTTGCAGCACACGCTCGGTAACCTGTTCTTTGCTGACACGAACTACTACGGGTTCCAGTCGGTCCTGCCGGACTCGACGGCCATGGGTCTCGGGTACCTGAGTGATCAATTAACCCTGCCAGAAGGCACTGAGTTTCCCACGCCGGAAATCCGCAAGACGATCGCTGCCACGAAAGGTTACAAGTTCGCCTTCGCTGGGTGGCCCACACCTGTCGGGCACTTGTGCGGCGGGACATCGGCTATCCTATTTGATAAGCAAGCGGGGCTGGAAGAGGCTCAGGAGTTGTTGCGCGAATTCCAAAAGGGCGCGCAGTACCTCAAGCTGACGGACCGGGATTTTCTTAGGCGACAATTCGAGGATCTCGTGTACTTTGCCAGAGCGCGACGCTATCTTACTGAAGCACAGGTCCACTTTTACCTCCTGAAGCAGGGGAAGAGAGAAGACGGATGTCCAGACCGCTCACGTTTAGGAGAGTTGCGCGGAAGCATACAGGCCGTTGTGAGCGAGTGGAAAGCGCGCTACCCAGGGGGCCGATATCTGCTGTCCGAGCGCCTGGCAGACTGGGTGGTCATTCTGAGCAACGGTTGAGCGAAACTGATTCAGGATTGCGCCAAAAGCAAGCCCCACGATGGGATGAATATCTCGGATGAGGAGTTGGGCACGGCAGGCCGATTGGTGCCATCGCCAGAGCTTCTGGAAGAGGAAGGGGGACCTTGAACAGGCGAAGCTTTATCATCGATTCTACTGCCGCGATTGCCTTGGCGACGGCGAAGATGGGGACCCGGAGCACGGACGGTGCACCTTCGCAGGCGCTGCCGCATGGAGTAGACGAGTCACTTGAGGGTAAGACGGTGAACTTGGCGCGATTCGGGGAACTCCAATCGTGGATTAACCCGGAAGCGACACCGTATCTTCAAAAAGCGCTCCCCTACGGCCATAGTAATGGAACTCCGCTCCGCCTTGCAGCATTGCCCTCGAAGACTTCCGAGTTCGATGTGGGGTTCGAGTGGCCTGAATTCCGCGCCATCAATAAAGTGGTCGCACGATTTGCCTCCACCGAGAGCGCGCCCTCGGTAAGCACCTTGTTTCTCGAGTCTTGGGACGGGATCACAGCATTACAGGGCCGCTGGAGGGAGATCGACAATATGTACTGGGGCTTCCCTTTGCAAGGGCTTCCCCTTGAAATCAACGGCGCAACTTGGGTTTTCCCTTTTGCGACTCGCAAGACTTGCAAGGCACGGATTCGACTCCAAAACAGCAAACAAGTTGAAATCAAGAATCTCGAAGTCTATGGTCCCTCGATTTGCAAGCAAGGAAAAGTTCACATCGAGTGGGGACATTCCCCTGACAAGAATCTGTATGACGGACAACTGGAGATTTACAACGGTGAGATCCTTGAACTGCGCCCGTTTGGAACCACGCAAATGGAGGGGCCCGTTAGTTGGTTGTCCAGAACGACCGGCCGGGACATCGGGGGCATCTCTGTAAAGTTACTGTTCACAGAGGGCGAAATTGTAGACCGGACAGTTCTGACCGTTCGCACCAAATCGGGCAGCTTCTCCTTTCTTCCCGCGGAAGCACTGGAAGGCGACCCTATCGACATTCCTGACTTTGGGGCGTTCATAAGAAATGACGAAGTCCTAGTTGAGCGAGCCGAGTATCGCCGCCGCAATTCCGGAAAATCGCGCATCATCGATGCCGTAGCAAAACTGCCGGAACAGACCCTGGCAAACGCTCACGAACATATTCGCGTCCCGCGTGTCCCCCTGTGTTTCGTAGGCGTTGATTCCAATAATCAGAAGTTCGGGATTGCTCCGGACGGACACCTGGTTATCGGAAGCAATGATCCGAGCCATGGGCGGCCGATCGCACCCAGCTTTGCTTTTTATTGTGAAAGTGCCGAAGCATCGACTTTTTTTCAGGAGCCATTGTTCAAGCCCGGTGATCTCTTCAAACAAGTTGAGGAGAAACACCAAGAGTTGGAAGAAGGATGGCTCCCCATCGTCACGACCTCGTGGAGTAGGAACGATGTGAGCTTTGAGAGAACTGACTTTGCTGCCCTGTATGCTGCTTCCGAGCCCATTGACCAATCCAAGCTCAAGGGTAACGAACTAGCCTTCCTGGTATCGCGCCTCAGGATCCGCAATGGATCGCCCGTTCCCAAGACCGCAAGCTACCTCGTAAAGCCTTGGAAGCCGCAGGCAGGAGATCTAGGGTTCGGACCTATACCCGCTAACACTCCCAGCGCATGGCAAGTCATGTTGGACGGTGCGGTTGTGACGGTGCTCGAAGGGGGTACGCACTACGCCCTGGCCTATGTGGATGCGCAAGGCTCAGGAAAGATCAGCCAGGAACCGCAACTGGGCGCCATACGCTACTCTGTAAAGATTGATCCCGGTGAGCAACACATCATTCATATTGTTGTGTCTGGACAGCCCTTGCCTCGAGAAGAAGGAACCAAACTGCAGAACGTACCATACGACCGACTTCATGAGGCAACTGTACGGTACTGGAAGGATCGGTTGGCGGAAGGTATGCAAATACAGATCCCCGATTCCCACTTGCAGAACATATACCACGCCAGCCTTCATCATTTCCTGCTGGCCATGACAAAAGACGCAACGCGAGGTGAGTCTTATCCTAACACTGCAACCTTCATGTATGGAACCATCGGGAGCGAGAGTTCGCCCATAGTCCAGGCTCTCGACATGAGAGGAGTCCACAAGCGTTCGGAAGAGTGCCTCCAAGGCTGGTTGTCCACGCAAGGGGATTCGATGCCGGACGGGGATTACGCCACCAAAGAGGGGGGCTTCTTTCATTTCTGGCCGATCTACACGGTTGGTCAAGGTGGTGTCCTTTGGGCCCTGGCTGAGCACTACCTTTATACAAAGGACTCCTCCTGGCTCAGGAAGGCGGCACCACAGATTATTGCGGGGTGCGATTTCATTATCCGCGAAAGGAAACGGACGATGAAAGCCCTTCCTTCTGGACAAAGACCAATTTGGTATGGACTGGCGCCTGCGGGATGTGTATTTGACATGAGGGATTGGGAATACACATTCATGCTAAACGGGTGGTTTTACGTGGGGATGAAGAAATCTGCGAAGGTCTTGATGGACCTTGATGCCGAAAACGCAAAGCGCATTGCCTCCGAGGCAGAAGATTACAGACAGGCCATCCTGACGGCCCTCAGGGACACTATTGCCCTTTCGCCGGTAACTCGCCTCCGAGACAACACCAGCGTTCCGTCCGTACCCCCATTTCCGGGACTTCGAGGCTTCCGTACCGAGTTGAAGGACATCCCCGACGTTGGCTATGGGCAGGGTTACATCTATGACGTTGAGGGCGGTCCTCTACATTTGCTTAAGGCTGAAGTTCTCGATCGAACGCCATCGAAG
>Ga0187846_10001076_pt1 | contig 15578 bp, 14 predicted proteins | sample TC_taG_FD_161473 | JGI IMG/M metagenome (GOLD analysis project Ga0187846, IMG submission 161473) | Biofilm microbial communities from the roof of an iron ore cave, State of Minas Gerais, Brazil - TC_06 Biofilm (v2) | ecosystem: Environmental > Terrestrial > Deep subsurface > Cave > Wall biofilm...
TGCAGCCGGCCAACCCCAGCCCCAACCCCAACCGCCCCCACGCCAACCCCAGCCTCCGCCGCGGAAACCAAAGCCGCCACCACGGAAGCCGCCACCATGGAAGCCGCCGCCGCCACCACCGAAGCCGCCGCCGCGAGCCTGGGCTTGGTCGAGATTGGGCGGGACGAGAAAAATGGCTAGAACAACGGCAAGGACGATCGAGAGTTTGCGTGCCATAGGCCGTTCCTTCCCCGCACCGGGCTTGGGGTATATTTCCAACATGGATCGCGATCGCATCAAGCCAAATCTCTCGGTTCTAGTCCTCCTGTGCCTGATGGCGACCTCACTCGGAGGATTATTGCTGCTGCCGCCGATCCCGCAGGATCAAAGCTACCATCACTTCGCCGACCAGCGTACCATACTCGGCATCCCAAACTTTTGGAATGTCGTCTCGAATCTTCCGTTTCTCGCGGTCGGAGCGGCGGGGCTTCGGCGATTTCGTCATGATCCGGCAACAGTGGTCTTCTTTCTGGGAGTTTTCCTGACCGGCATTGGCTCGTCCTATTATCACTGGAACCCAAACGACGACACCTTGTTCTGGGACCGGCTGCCGATGACTTTGGCCTTCGCAGCGATCCTCGCACTCGTCGTTCAGGAGAGGGTGAGCGAAAGGACAGGAGCTCTTCTGCTGTGGCCGGCGCTCGCAATCGGCTTGTTCAGCCTGCTGTTCTGGCGCTGGACCGGCGATTTGCGCCTCTACTTCTGGGTGCAGTTCTTTCCCGGTCTCGCAGTGCTGTTGCTGTTTTTGCTGTGCCTGCCGAAGTACAGCGGCACACATTATTGGATCCTCGCCGGCGCACTCTACGCGCTCGCTAAAGTGTTCGAGTTCACCGATCAGGCAATCTATTCGGCCGGGAACTTGTTGAGCGGACACAGCCTCAAGCACTTCGCGGCGGCGGCTGCGTGCTTTGCGATTCTGCGGTATTTTCAGACTCGCCGGCCGGTTCTCGAACGGCAAGGGGCGCGCCCGTCCGAACGGCTTAGTGGCCCGTCAGATTAGCTTCGCGTGAGGACCGCGGCGCAAATGATCGCGGCCCGGCGAAGCGTGCGGTCGTCCGTTAGGACCTCAGCCCCAACCAAATACTGCAGCGCCCAGAATAATTGCCACCGCCAGCAGCGATAAGCTCGCCACCGGCCATTGGCGCAAATAGTCGTCGGCTCGTTCGATTGCTTCGCCGAAGGCGATGGCAGCGCGCATGGCCGTTTCGCCGACCACGACGATATCCCCCTCCGGCACTCGCGGCAGACGGTCACTCCAGCGCCACAGCCCGACGGCCAGCACCCCGCCGGTCAGAACCGGCCACAACGCCGCCCAGAGTGTTCCCGGGACGAGCGTCTCGAGCAAGGTTCCGTTCTGGGCCGCCGGATAGAGGACCCAAGGAACCGCGACAGCCGCGAATGCCGTGATCAGCCATGGTCGCATGAGCCCGGTCGGCGCGGTTGACGCAGGCTCGTGTAGTGTGGTTTGCACCAGACGGCACAGGAAGTGGAGCATCAGCAATGTGCTGCCAACAGCCGACAATGTCGCGAATGTGCCAATGATACCGTCCCCAAACTCTGCCTTTAACGCGAGCTTCGCCAGCATACCCCCGGTAGGGGGCAGTCCACCGAGGCTCAATGCCAGCACCACGGTTAGTATCAACACCAGCCACAGGCGCAGGCCTGCGGTGATTGACACACCGATCGCGAGGAACAGCCCACCCTTGACCAGTATGTGATGCGCCGCAGAGAAGCTCGCCCCAAATGCGGCGCCGATGTCGCCGGAGGTCAGCCCCATCCCCAGCGCTGCGGCGAGAAGCCCCATTTGGCTGACGCTGGAATAGGCCAGCACCGCCTTCGAGTTTTGCTGTGTGATCCCGACCAGAACGCCGTAGAAGGCCGAAAACATCCCGGCCGCCGCCAGCGCTTCGCCCCATTTCGGTGTCGCGACCCCGAGCGGCAGAAAGCGGATGAACCCGATCACCCCGGCCTTGACCGCGGCGCCGCTCAGCACCGCCGCAGCAGGGATCGGCGCGGCCGTATAGGCGAGCGGCATCCAGATATGCAGCGGCACGAGTCCGATCTTCAGTCCGAACCCGAGAATAAGAAGCGCCAGTGCCGCGTTGCGCCAGGGGGATGCCGGCAGCGCTGCGACCGCGTCGCGGATCAGCAGGCTGCCGTCCGTGGTGGCTGCCGCCATGAACACGAACGCCATCAGCAAGAAGGCTTCACCCAATACGGCAAGCGCCACGTATATAATGCCGGACCGCCGGCTACTGGGTGTGCCGTCATGCACGATGAGGCCCCAGGCCGCCAGGCTGACCACGGAGTAGGTTAAATAAAAGGTCACCAGGTCGGCGGCGATGAAGACACCGAGATTGCCCGTCAGGGTCAACAGCCACCACTCCGCAAACCGTGTCGCATGCGGGTCGCCGCGCAGATAGGCAGAATCGTAGGCGCCCGCGATGATCCACAACAGCGCTGCGACCCCGAGCATCATCGCGCCGGGCGTGTCAAGCACCAGCGTCATGCGAAACGGGGGTTCGGGTAGGACCAATGTCGCACCAGTGGGTGCGAGCAATGCCGCGACTAGAGCTGGCGCCGGCGCCAGCACCAACAGCGACGGCATACGGTCTCTCGCGCGCCGCGACACACAGGCCAACAGCATGGCGAGCGGTGCGGCCAGAGCAACGAAGAGCAGCATCCCTCCCGCAGTCACAGGCAGCAATCCCGCGATATCGGCAATCTTGGCGTAGATTTCCGGTGGCGGCTCACCTGACATCTACCACTGCTGTATTTGGGCGCCCAATCTGCAGGAGTTCCAACGGTCTTAGCGGGACAAAGCCGAGCAGCACCGCACATAGCGCCACCGCCACCGCCAGCGTCTGCCGGCTCTGAGATATTCTAGAGCGTAGCGTCACTGGTTGGCTCGTATCAGCCAAGGCTTTGGCCAACACAAGGAATACATAACCACCCGCGAGCAGCCCACCCGTCAAGACGACCACGGCCCACCACCATTGACCTTCCGCGACCGCCGCCGTCAGCAACATCGCCTTCGCCACAAAGCCCCCGCTCGGCGGCAGGCCCATAAGCGACAGGCCGCCGAGACCGAAGGCGAAGACGGTTGTCGGAAGCGCTCGGCCGATGCCGGAGAGCCCCGCGATCCGGTCGTGCCCGAGCGCCTCGGCGATCAGCCCTGCCGCCATAAACATGGCGGCCTTAGCGAACGCGTGCGAAACGGCCTGAAGGATGCCCCCGGTCCAGGCGACCGAGTTCCATGGATGGCCCGTTTCCGGCATGATGGCCAGTGGGAACATCAGGAACAGGTAGCCGATTTGCGCCACCGTCGAGTAGGCGATCAGCAGCTTCAGCCGCGCCTGGCGAAGAGCCACGACGCTGCCGAAGAGGATCGCAGCAGCGCCGAGGAGGCCGAGAACCTGCGCCGCCGTCCGCTCCGGCACCCTGGGCATCACGTCGAACCACAGCCGGACAACGATGAAAAACGGCGCCTTGACGACCAGCCCGGACAACATAGCGCTGGCCGGAGCGGGGGCGCCGGCATGTGCGGGCGGCAGCCAGAGGTGGAACGGGTAAAGCGCGGCTTTGGCCAGTAGCCCCGCCGTCATCAGCGAGATCGCGGCCCACGCTGCCGGCTCCGCATTGATGCGGCTGGACAACAGGACAATGTCGAGGGTGCCGTAAGCGCCATAGAGCAGCACCGCGCCGAGCAAATACAGAATTGAACCGAGTAATGCAAAAAGGAGGTAGCGCAATGCGGCCGCAAGCGTCTCCGCGCTGCCATCCAGGGACACTAGCGGCACCGCGGCGAACGTTAGCAGCTCCAGCGCGACATAAAGGTTGAAGAGGTCACCGCCGATGAAGACGGCGTTGAGCGCTCCCCAAATCGCCAGCAGCAATGTCCAGAATGCCAACGATGCACGCGCTTCCACCCCACGTGGAGTGGGAAATTGCGTTCGCGCGAACAACCCGATGCCGCAAATCAACAGCGCTGCGGTCACGATCATAACTGCGGAAAGCCCGTCCGCCCGAAAAGCCACGCCGAGTGGCGGGTCCCAGTTGCCAACAAAGTACTGAAGCACACTGTGGGTGCGCCAGATTGTGGCGGCGATCGCCACTGCGACCACGACCCCGGTTGGCATCACAATGAGAGCGACACGCTCCGCGTGCCGTCCGCCGAGCACGAGTGAAAGCAGCGCTCCTGCGATGGGCAGGACGATCGCCAGAACTAGGAGGAAACCGCCCGCCGTCGCCGAATTCGGCATCAGGGTTGGCTATCATCCGACCGCAAGGTTGCGCGTCCAGTCTCCTGAAAGAGCCGCAGCAGCAACGCCACCGCCAGCGCTGTCGCTGCGAAAGCGACGACGAGGCCAGTGATGACCAGCGCTTGCGGCACCGGGTCGCCGTCGAGCCCGGCCGACGCACCTCTGCGGGCGACCACCCCGAACAGTAAAAAGGCGCCACCACCGATCAGATTGAACGCGAGGATCTTGCGGAGCGGCTGGGGATGTACGATCAGGCCGAACAGGCCCAGGCCGACCAGCGCCGCGCCGCACAAACCGTATAGTGTCGCGTCCGTCATCACCTTAGCGCCCGTTCCGGCGGGCCGCCGACCAGCAGGGCGAGCGTCGCAGCGATCGAAAGGGTCACTGGCACCTCGATCGTCAGGATCAGCAGCTTGGCATGAGCCTCCGGGTATGCTAGGAAACCGCCGGCAATCGCGAAACCCGCGAGCCCTATTGCGAAGAACACCGCCGGTCCTACGACCAACACCAGCCTCAGCCAGCGGCGGCTCACCGCGGGCGAGTCCGCCAGTCTGGCCATTGTCGCGAAGATCCACATGGCGGCAAGGATCGTCGCACCCTGGAATTCGCCCCCGGGAGCGATCGAGCCGACCCAGAATATGTAGATGCCCACGAGTATTCCGACCGGCACCAGCAGCTGAGCGACAAAAGTCAGCACGCCATCCCGGTCAACAGGATAGCGACGGCCAGGCAAGCCGCCCCACAGCTGGTCTGGTGCGAGCGACCAAATGCCGACGAGGGCAAGCAGCAGCACGACCGTCTCGAGCAATGTGTCGATCGCCCGGTACGCCATCAGCACGGCAGTGACAGGATTGCCGAGCCCGGTCGCCGCCAGGTTTGCCGCCGCCTGTGGCGCCAATGTCGGCGCGGGCTCCGGCAGAAGCAGCACGATCGCCCCAAGCCCCGCCGACACCAGGGTGCAAAGCACTGCGGCTGCACGCCGTATGATTGCGCTGGGCTTGTCGATGGCTGCCGACCCCTGAGTGCGTGCCAAGCGGGTGCTTGCGCCGAGCAGCAGTCCTCCGGTTAATCCGCTGCCGAGAGCGGCCTCGGTCAGCGCCACATCCGGTGCCGCAAGCCGCACCCAAACCAGCGCGAGCAACAGCCCATAGGCGACAAAGCCGATAACCGCGGCGAACGTGTCACGTGCGGCAATGGTCCAGGCGGCTACGCCGAGGACCAGGATGGCGAGGCCGATATCGAAAGCCAAGGCAATCCGTCACATGGTCGAGCGGTCCGTTCGCGCGGTGCGCGCGATCAGCTGGGTGATTGTGGCGCCAGCCAAAAGGGCGAGGAGCCAGGCCCCAACAAGCTTCAGCGCTGCAAGAAGCCCTCCCGCCTGAAACAGCAGTCCGAGCACGACCAACCCTAGACCGAGGTTGTCCGCCTTTGTCAGCGCGTGCAATCGACTGAACGCGTCAGGGAATCGAAGCAGCCCGACTGTCCCTGCCAAAAAGAAAAAGGCGCCGGTCGAAACCGACAAAATGGTCAAGACGTCGAGTGCTAAGCTCATGCCCGGTCCATCTCTGAGCGGTCGGCCCCTTTGACGAAGGCGACGGAGATGAAGGCCGCGAGCAACGCCAAGATCAGCGCGACATCCACCGCGGCAGGCATACTCATCGCCCGCGCGAGCAATAGCAACGCAGCTATTCCACCGGTGCCGAGCAGCTGCGCGGCCATGATGCGGTCGGCATCGCCTGGCCCCCACAGGATGCGGATCAATCCAAGCGCCACCATCGCCAGCACGAACCCTGCCGCGGCGAGCAGAAAATCAGCCACCGCTGCGCGCCGCTCCGATGACCTGAGCAAACATCGCTTCCTCCGCAGTGAGCTGCGCCGCCACCGGCTGCTCGATATCTAGGCAATGGACGAGAAGTCTGCCGCTTGCGTCCGCGCCGGTTGGTACAGTACCCGGCAGCAAGCTCATCAAGGTGGTGAACGTGTTAGACGCCGGACCGGGTCGAAGGCCGAGAGGATAGACCACGAATCCGGGGTGCAACGGAAGCCTGGGACCGAGCGCTCGCCGCGCGATATCAGCTCCGGCAACTACGGACTGGCAGAGAAAGCGCGCCACGAGCTGTGCAAGTGCAATGGGCCGTACGCGGGTCGTGCCTGGCGGCAGCAAACGCAGGCTTACGCAGGTCGCCGTTAAAGCCGCCACGGCTCCGGTTCCAAGATCGGCCGGATTGCCACCGGTAAGCATGATCCAGAGGGCGAAGAAGCCTATCGCCCGCGCCACGGCCGCCCGTGACAGCCCTAGGTTCACGCTACGTCCGTTGCAGTAGGGCCGGGCATGACAGGTCTCCCCATTGCGGCAGGCTCCTTGATCCGGAACCAAGCGACATATACTGCCGGCAGAAAAATTAAGGTGAGAGCCGTCGCAATCAATAAACCTCCCATTACGGCAATGGCCATCGGACCCCAGAATATCGTCACGGCAATCGGGATCAGCCCCAGAACCGTGGAAATTGCCGTCAGCATAATGGGGCGAAAGCGAGACACGCTCGCCTCGATGACCGCATTCCAGACATCAAGGCCCCGCGCCAATTCAAAATCTATCTGTTCGATAAGGATCACTGCATTTCGGGCAATCATGCCGAGCAGCGACAAAATGCCGAGAATCGCCACGAACCCCAGAGGCTGGCGGAAGAGGAGCAGCGCCGCAACGATGCCGATCAGGCCCATCGGGACAACGCTCAAGACGAGAAAGAGCCGGTTGAAACTCCTTAGCTGGATCATCAGGAAGGTGATCATCACGAACAACATTAAAGGCACGACCGCGAACACAGAGGCCTGAGATTTTTGACTCTCCTCGACCGTGCCGCCGACCGCAATCCGATAGGATGCCGGCAGACTGGCACCTAGCTTGGCGACCGCCGGAGCCAGTGCGTCAACAACAGATTCAGGCAACACGCTCGGTGCGACATCGGCCCGCACTGTTAGTGTCGGAACACGATCTCGCCGCCAGATCAATGGGAACTCTTGAGTGAAATCAAAACTCGCGATTTGGCTGAGCGGAACGGTGCGACCGTTCGGGAGAGGCATTTGCAAAGTGCGCAATGTTGAAAGCGACAGGCGATCTTCGTCAGTCGCTCGCGTCAAGACGTCGACCAGGTAGATCCCATCTCGGACTTGCGTAACGGGGGTGCCGGTCACGACACTGTTCATAACAGCAGCGATCGCCTGCGAGCTCAAGCCCAGCAGCCGCACCTGATCCTGGTCGATGCGGATGCGAACCATTCGGGCCGGCTCCATCCAATCGAAATTGATATGTCTCGCACCTGGATCGGTTGCCACAATCTGAGCGAGCCGAAGCCCAATGTCCCGCACTTCGCCGATGTCGGGACCGCTCACTCGATATTGCACGGGCCATCCGACCGGCGGTCCGAGCCCCAACGGCGATACGCGACTCACGGCACTCGGGAAATTATCCGCGAGCGCCGCTTCCAGCCGTTTGTGAAGCCGTTCGCGTGCGGCTACGTCTTTGGCGACGACAACAGCCTGGGTAAAGAAGTAGTTTGGCAACTGAACGTCGAGCGGTAAATAGAACCGAATCGCACCCCGCCCGACATAGGTGCTCCAGTGATCGACATCGGAGTCGGCTTGGAGGACCCCGTCAAGCCTCTCTGCTAGGTTTTCGCTAGCGAAGATTGAAGCATTTTGCGGTAGCGTCAGATCGACCAGAAGTTCCGGTCGATCCGATGGCGGAAAGAACTGGCGCGGCACGAATGGGCTCGCAAGGATGGCCGCAGCAAAGGCAACAAGAGTCGTTCCTATGGTGACCCAGCGCGCGCGCATCGCGCCGGCCAGAAACCCCCGAAAGTAGCGAAGAACGGTGCTGGGTGTGTCGGACGGTTTGGCTTTAGGTTTGGAGAGCAGCACCACCCCGAGCAATGGTGCAAAGATGACCGCCACAAACCAGGAGAGCAGCAATGCGTAAGCTACGACCGCGAAGATCGAAAAGGTGTATTCGCCTGCTGAGCTCCTGGCGAAGCCGATCGGTATAAAGCCCGCCGCTGTGACAAACGACCCCGTCAGCATGGGCGTCGCCAGTGTCTTATATGCGAATGTCGCCGCCTCTTCTTTGCTGTCTCCGGCCGCGAGGCGAGAGGTCATGACATCGACGGTGGTCATCGCATCGTCGACGAGCAAGCCCAGGGCAATGATCAGCGCACCCAGAGAGATGCGCTGCAGATCTATTTGGGTCATTTGCATGACCGGGAATACGATGGCTAACGTCAGGGGGATCGAAAGCGCAATTACGGCGCCGGCCCGAACGCCGAGACTCACAAAGCTTACCGCCATGATGATCGCGATGGCCTGCCAAAGCGATGTCGTGAAGTCGCGAATAGCGTGATCGACGACAAACGGTTGGTCCGCGACGAGGACCGGCTCGATGCCAAGTGGCAGGTCTGCCCTGATTTCCCGCATGGCCTGGTCGATATTCCGACCAAGGGTCAGAATATCGCCTCCTTCCCGCATCGCGATGGCAATCCCAATGGCCGGTTTACCGTTGACCCGGAACATCGGCTGCGGGGGATCCGCGTAGGCGCGGTGTACTTGGGCGATGTCGCGTAGCCTGATCAGCCGACCATTCGCGACGAAATTCACCGCCAGGATATCCTGCTCGGATTCGAACGCCCCGGATACACGCAAGGTAAGTCTTTCGTCGCCGGTTTGCAGAATCCCGGACGGGCTGACGATATTCTGCGCCGCCAGTGCGGCCGCCAAAGCCGTCCTATCGATCCCCAACCCGGCGAGCTGTTGCACCGAGAACTCGACGAATATTGTTTCGTCCTGAGCGCCAAGGATCTCGATTTTCGCCACGTCCAGCACCTGCTTCAGCCGCGAGCGAATATCCTCTGCATAGTCTTTGAGTTCACGGTGAGTGAATCCGTCCGCGGTGATGCCGTAGATGATCCCGAAAACATCACCAAAGCTGTCGTTGAACCCCGGCCCGATCACTCCGTTGGGTAGAGTGTGACGCATATCGCCGACGTTGGTGCGAACGTCGTACCAAATAGAGGGAATCTCAGCGGCGCGCGTCTCGCCTTTCAGATTGACGAATATCGTCGTCAGTCCGGGGCTCGTATAGCTGCGCAGAAAATCGAGGCTCGGCGTCTCCTGAAGCGTGCGCTCGAGCCGGTCGGTGACCTGCTGAAGCGTATCTTCCAATGTCGCGCCAGGCCAAGCGGCTTGAACGACCATCGTCTTGATGACAAAGGGCGGATCCTCGTCTCGGCCTAGACGGTAGAAGGAGGCCAGTCCGATGATCGTCGCCGCGATCATCATGTAGACGACTAACGAGCGGTTCTCGAGCGCCCACTTCGAAAGGTTGAACTGCATCTAAGAGGACGATCCGAGCAGCCGGACCTTTTGGCCGGGATGAAGCGCCTGGATCCCTGCCGTTACTACAATGTCGCCGGTGTCGAGACCTTGCGCGATGACGACCGTCCCCGGATCGTGACGCAGCAACTCCACATTTCGGAGCGACACGGTGAGGCCTTTCGGGTCGACGATCCACACCGCCGGCTGCCGATTGAATTCGGTCAGGGCGGCGGCCGGAATTGCAATGACCGGTTCGGATTCCAAGCGGACGCTGCCGGTGACGGTCGCGCCGAGCCGCATGGCCTCCGGCGGGTCGCTCAGCCCAACCTTGACCTCGAATGTACGGGTTACCGGGTCAGCCTGCGGCGCGACCTCTCGCACCCTCCCGATCGCCGTCACGCTGGGATCGTCCGTCAGCCTCACCATGATCTCAGATTCGCTCGGCGCGGAGCGCAGCAATTGGGCGGGCACATCGAAAACGGCATCGCGCCCACCTTGGCGGGCCAGCCGAACGATCATCTGCCCCGCTTGCACCACCTCGCCCGGTTCCGCGCCCCGCGCCGTCACGGTTCCCGCGGCATCTGCCGTAAGGGTGGTCCAGCCGACGCGGTCCCTTGCGATCTGTAATCGAGCTCCCGCGTCATCGAACCCGGACTGGGCGTTCTGCAATGCCTTCTGTGCTTGATCGAATCGGGCGCGGGGTGTGTGGCCGTTCGCCAGCAGCTGTCGTTGACGTTCGAAGTCGCCGCGTGCGTAGGTCAATTGTCCCTGCGCGGCAGCTACCGCGGATTCCGCCGAGCGCAGCTCATTGAGCTCGTTTTCTGGGTCGAGCTTGGCCAATACTTGTCCCGCCTCGACCCGGTCGCCGACGTTCGCCGGTCTTTCGATCATTCGCCCGCCGATGCGAAAGGCAAGCGCCGGCTCATCTTCAGCCTGGACGTGCCCGGTCAACACCACTGTTTCGGCTGCTTCCCCTCTGGCAGCGGTCACCGTACGGACGGGACGTATCTCGGGCGCCTCGACTTTCGTGTCCGGCTTGCAGGACACCAGCACGCCTGCAACGGTGGTCAGGACCAGCCAAGTCCGCAGAAGACCGTGTCTTCTCACTACAAGCCTCTCGTCAGGTACCAGAGTATTTTCGCGGGGAGCGAGCATCATTTTCGGCCTGCTGGCACTATGATTGGGCCAGAGCCACGACCGGAAACGCAAATCCGGGCAAACTTCTGATAAGCTGTCTGGACCTGTCAAACAAAATCTGGTTGACGATGGTGGTAAGCCGAAAACGCCTTTCACAACGGCGCCGCGGGATAGCTTCCGGCATGAGACGAATAACGCTGCTAGCTGCACGCGAGGTCGAGACCTGTCGGGGCATCATTGCCGCCGTGCTTCTCGCTGGCCTGACACTCCCACTCGGCGGCTGTGGCGACAACGGCATAATCTCGCGGTTTATGCTGAAGCCGGACCGTATCATCGTCGAACGGCGACCCGACCCGGCTTATGACCAGCTGTTTCCATACTATGTGGAGCTCTGTGCGACCAGCCAGTTCCGATCCAAGCTAAAGGGTGAGGGCGGACTTGCTGGCCACGCAGTAATGTATATCAAAGGGGCCTGCAAGGACGAGCAAGCATCATTTCCTCAGCTGCGACGATGCCACGTCGCCGCAACTGATCTGTACGACCCCGAGCACGGTGCAGGGGTGAGCGTCGGCCGCTGGTTCCAGAACGTCAATTGGGTGGCGATTCCGGGCTATGACCTCTTCTATCAAGGGAATCTGCAATTCGGGGAACCTCTAACCCAAGCGCACTTCGAGGCCACCGTGCGCGACGTGATCAGCAAGGGCGTCTACAAGGGTGTCAGGTTTCACACTTCCCCTAGTGTCGGGGCTAACCCAAATCTCGAGGATTTTATTGCGAACGAGGGCATCGGCACCGATCTTGCCCTGCAATTTGCGCGGTCGGTGTTTTGCGCGCGCATGCCTATCACCGAGCCGATGTTGGACGAAATAATCGCCTTCCTCAACGACAAGAATAAGGAGTATTTCGAGGGAGAAGCTGACTACAATTGGGATGTTTGGGCCGACAACTGTGCTCATACATTGCGCAATGCGCTGGCCGCCGCCAATATATGGCCGCCGCTATCGGTCCGGGCGGTCAAATTCCGCCAAATCTTCAACCTTGCCGTTCCCGCAAACGAATTCGTCAACCTCGCGGAGCTCGGCACAAAAGGCAATATTGAAGACTACCGGGAGATCCAGCGAGACGGGCCCGAGCGCGACGCGCTTCACGAATTTCACTGGCTGCCAACGCGGCATGGCGCCTTGCTAAAGACACTACCGGTCCATGAGCCGAACGATCTTTACGACACGTCGTTTCGACTCTTTACACTTCAATCACCGTTCCGGATGAGCAAGACGCAACGTGCGATCGATTTGCTATCTGATCAGCATTTCGTGAAACTGGATGAAAATCTTCGGTATTTTCACGAGAAATACGACCAGATCCTCGCGAGCCACGACGAGCGGCGCGATATGCTCGCGAACGTCCGCGGCACGCCATACCGCCGGGTGGAGCGATTGTATTACGAGTACATACGGGCGCAACGTGTCGAGGTCGAAGCCATGCTGGATCGGCTTTCCTCGCTCGAGGGCCAAGCAGAAGAGCCGAAGTTGAGGTAAGCGGATTGGGTCCTTGGAAAAGCGGGCAGCTCCGCGCCAGCGCACAGGTCTGGGTGCCGCCGGCGAGGGGTGCATAATTCAGGTCTGACCATCCAAACTGCTGTACCTTCCCCGCCGTAAGGCACTCAAGACATTTGTTCCGGCCGCCGCTCGTCGGAGCTCGCGCGGATTGCCGATATCTCAGGGTCGCAGTAGAAAATCTGGCCCTGGCATTGAGCGACTCCAGTGGTACGTGCCGCCAACGGTCTGGTTATTGAGGATGGGGCAATGGGCCACGGGTCCGATTGCTCGTGCCCACTACATATCAGGGCCGCGGTTCATTCCTTCGTTATCGCGCGAATAGGGAGCGTAGGGCGCCTGTCCCTGTCCGGTTGCCACCGGCGCGCATCCAGCGAGCGCCAAGATGACGAATAATCCGGCGAGCCATCTATGCAGGTTCATTGCGCTGGTAGCCTTTCGATCAGGCTGGGGTCATTGTTCTTGACGTTGCCCACGCGCGTGCTGACCGGCCAGCACACCATTTCACTGGCTGGGAAAGGAGCGAGCAGGGCCTTGAGATGGCGCTCGTCGGCAGGCGCCTCCCCCAGCCATTCTGGCCACGTCTCTGGGCTGAGAATCACCGGCATGCGGTTGTGGATCGCCGCACACAGTTCGTTAGGTGTGGTCGTGATGATCGCAAAGCTGCGGACCCTCTCACCCGCGGGCGAGCGCCAAGTCTCCCAGAGCCCGGCCAGGGCCATCAGGCTTCTGTCGGCAAATGCAATGGCATAGGGCTGCGTCCCGTTCGCGGTCTTCTTCCACTCGTAGAAGTTATCGACAGGCACGAGGCATCGTCGTCGTTCGAATGCTTCCCGGAAGGCGGGCCTGCCCTCGATCCCTCCGGCCTTCGCATTGATATTCGCAAATCCGACTTTGATGTCCTTGGCCCAGAATGGCACGAGGCCCCAACGCATTACATCCAAGCTGCGCCCGCCGGCTCTGGGATCAAAGCGGACGACCGGAAGCGGATCGGTCGGCGCTACGTTCCAGCTGGGCGCGATATTTGGGGTCGAACGATCAGGCGGGATCGAAAAGACGAGTTTGATCTCGCTGACATCGGAGGAGAGACGGGCGCGGCCGCACATGGCGGGAACATAGCGTGGCGCCGCGCGCCGGGATAGGATGTCGTGGCTTACCCGAGGGTCGCGTATCGGCGCAAAGTCGAGACGGCCGAGGAATGCTCCAAATGCGCGCGATGAGATGAAGCCGCGGCGTTCAGCTGCGGCCAGGAATGCCAACAATTCATCATTCCCGCGTTAGAATGAACATTATGGCGAACAGTGAGCCTATCGCCATCACGCTCCAAAAGATCTGCAACCAATCACTCCACAACAGGCCACGCCATGTTTGTGGCCACCATTATGAGCCAAAGGTTGGTATGCCCGAAACCATCACTGTATCCGGGCCTGGCTCCGATGGCGCAGAAAGGGCCAACCCGAGGTCGATCCTAGCCAACTGTGGTTAAAGGCGGGTTGATGATAAATCGGCTTGCCGCTCGGAAATCGCCGCCGTTTTGCTGGGAGCGCCCCACTCCCTTCGCAGCTTGCTGTATATCCCAGATTCGCGTCCGGAATGGGGCAGTTCTGGAGGTTGGTTGGCACTTTGACTAGATTATTGTTCTGGAACGCTGAGATTTCAGAATGCGTTATGGCCACCGCGTCGCATACGCCCGTCTTAGGCTACGACCTCGTAGAGACGCTTGCCGTGCCATATCGCGCGACGGCGGCCTACAATCGCCTGCTGAAGCTCGGCCATAAGGCTCTTCCTGCTGTTCAAGCAGGGTTGCAGCAGAGTTGCCCGGACGTGCGTTTCCATTGCTGCAGGTTTCTCGACCCATATCTGCGGCCTGATATCCTCTCGGACCTGATCGCTATGTTGAATGATAGCAACGGGCGCGTGCGGGTGACGACACTGCACACGTTAGCTTGTGATCGTTGCAAGAAAGGATCGTGCCGACCAGAGGAGGCCCACGTTCTGCCATCGGCTATGAAATTGCTGGCAAGTGATCCAAGTCCTCATGTCCGCGCGATGGCAATCGAAGTGATCGGGCAATTTGTCCATAGTAATCCTTCTGCTGCGGAAGCGATCGAGTGCACCCGGTGCGGTCATAAGCGATCCAGGTATGATCAATCAGAAAGCACGAGCTGCGACGTGTGCAAGGGCTTAGTGCCTAAGGCGTCGCCGTCAAACTGCCTTCGTCTCCTGTAGGAGTGAGCGCCATGGCCAAAGCATCTTGTCTTCCCGCCGTGAGCCCGGAGGCGGAGGGGCTTTCAAGTCCTCGGTTGCGGCAGGTGATGGACGTGCTGAATGCGGAGGTCGAGGCCGGCCGAATCCCAGGGGCAGTGTTCGGCATCGCACGGCATGGGAAGCTCGCGTTTCTCGAAGCGGTCGGCTATCGCGACAAGCAAGCCGGCGAGCCGATGGGCACCGACGCGATATTCCGGCTCGCATCGATGACCAAGCCGATCGTCTCCGTCGCCGCGATGACGTTGGTCGAGCGTGGCAAGCTGTTTTTGGGCGACCCCGTCTCTGAATATCTGCCGCAATTCGCCGACATGAAGGTCGCTGTCGAGACGCGCGATTCTCGCACCGGAGCCGCAACGCTCGTGTTAAATCCGGCGTCGACCCCTATGACAGTGCAGGACGTGCTACGTCATACGGCAGGTATGGTCAATCCGGGCCTCCAGCCGATCACGCCGGTTCGACAGCGGTACATTGATGCCGGCATTAACGATCGGGATCAAACCCTGGCCGAGCGGGTCGACAAACTCGCCCGCATGCCGCTCGCCCATCATCCGGGCACGGCTTGGGATTATAGCATGGCTGTCGATGTGACCGGCCGGTTGATCGAAGTGATCTCAGGAATGTCGCTCGATCGCTTTGTCGCTGAAAACGTGACCGGACCACTGGGCATGGCCGACACCGGCTATCATGTCCCCGAGGACAGCTGGCACCGGATTGCACAGCCGATGGCAGACCCGACGACTGGCAAGTTGCCCGACCAGCCCGACGTGCGACACCCGCCAAAATTGGTCAGTGGGCAGGGCAACATGGTCGGCACTGCCATCGACTATCTCCGGTTCGCTCAAATGATGCTGAACGGCGGTGTGCTGGACGACGTGCGTGTCCTTGGCGTCGGCACGGTTGCACACATGACCAGCGATCATCTCGGGCCGATCTCGCGCAACACAGAGAG
>Ga0187846_10001077_pt1 | contig 15565 bp, 15 predicted proteins | sample TC_taG_FD_161473 | JGI IMG/M metagenome (GOLD analysis project Ga0187846, IMG submission 161473) | Biofilm microbial communities from the roof of an iron ore cave, State of Minas Gerais, Brazil - TC_06 Biofilm (v2) | ecosystem: Environmental > Terrestrial > Deep subsurface > Cave > Wall biofilm...
CATCACCCGGCGACCATCGAGGCTCGGAACACCGCGGAGCGACCCACCGCGCGGCCGCCAGAGCCACAACCCCTAAAGCCTCCACGCCAATTCGTGGGCTCCCTACCATGGCCGATCATTACACCCAGCTCCTCGAGTGGCGTCGGGCCGAGGGCGCGACTCGCGGACTCGCGAAACTGCCCACCGATTTCTATGCGACGACCCAGGCCTACCTCGCGGACGTCCGCCGTACGTTCGAGTCCGAGCTTCGAGAGAATCCGTCGGGTCGCAAAGGGGACCTGGCCCGACAGACGCACCAGCGGGCGGTCCAGATCGCTCGCGATGTAGTCGAGGCGCGCCTCACAAAAATCCTGTCCCAGGCGTTCCAAGCGAGCGTTGGCGGTGGGCGTGACCTCCCGAATGCGGTCCCCGTCGAACGCCAGCTGTTCGACCGGCTGGTCCAGGTGCTGAGCGAACACCGGGCTCAGGTCACCCCGTTTCTCGAGCCAGCGGCACCTCCGCCCTCGACGCGCCCCGCGACTCCCCCGGCGGCTCCGGCCCCTCCGTCCGTGGCCGAGGGCCACGAGCGAGCCCCCCCGGCCGGCTCCGTCGCGTTCGTCCGGATCCTGAAGGACGGCCGACCCCTCGAGGTCGGGAACGAAACGATCGACCTGAGCAAGGAGGACGTCGTTTCGCTTCCATCGGACGCCGCACGTCTCCTGGTCACCGGAAAGATGGCGGAGATGATCCTGCCGGCGTCGAAGCGCCCGCCGCCGTAACCTCGCCACCGCCACGGCCGCGGGCCGCCATCTCGAGCACCTTGAACTGATCGAACCCGAACAAGAGCTTCTTCGCAGCCAGCCTGAGCCGGACCTTCGCCTCCGCGTCCGCGGCCGCTGCCAGCAACCGGTCGAGGACGGCCGGGAGGCCCCACGCCTGAAGCGCCTCCGTTTGGGAGCGCAAACCCCGGTCGATTAGACCCGCGTCCCTGGCGGCCGTTCGGAGACGGGTGAAGTTGACGAACGTGCTGAGATCCTGGCTCCCCGGCGAATCCAGCGGGTCGGGAACGACTCGGTGGGCCCGGACCGCGGCGAGGGAACCATGCGGGAACCGGGAGCGCAGACTCGCCTCCTCGTCTCCGTAGTCCAGGAGCAATGCCGCGCCGACCTCGAGATGATCGCTGACCTCGCGAACGAACCCTTCGGCCGCCGGCGAGAATTCGACGACCAGCCCCTCGCGGTCGCCCGGGGCCAGAGGGATTCCTGGAACCGGCTCGACGTCCGTCGCCTCCGTGAAGACCCAGCGGCCGGCCTGTTCGACGGCCCGGAGCTCGCGCCAGCCCCCACTACGCCAGACCAGGCGGCGGCATGGGAACGCGTCGAACAACTCATTGGCCAGGACGACCCCCGCGAACGGTCCGTCCGCGCCGACGGTTTCCGAGACCCGGATCTCGATCCGATTCGACTCCGCGAGGGGACGAAGTCGCTCCAGCGCCCGGGCGCGGAGAGGCGCCGCCCGCTCGACCAGCAGGTAGGTGAAGCGCGAGTGGGGAGCGATCTCCGAGACGATCGAGCGGAGGATATCGAAAGCGAGGGTGCCGTCGCCCGGCCCGATTTCGGCGACCCGAAAGCGCGCGGGGCGCCCGAGCCGCTCGTACTCCTTAAGAATCCGCCGACCCACGGTCTGACCGAACATCGGATGGACGTGGGCCGCCGTGTAAAAATCGCCCGGGCGGCCGATGGGACCGGGGCGCGTCGCGTAGTAGCCGTGGGCGGGATCGTAGAGGGCCGCCTCCATGAACCGGTCGAACCGGACGCTCGCGTCGGCGCCGTCGGCCAACGACCGAAGACGACCTTCGAGCGAGCCGTGAGAGAGCGAGGGAGCCTCGGAGCCGCTGCCGGCTCGGGTCTCCCCCATCGCGACGCTCGGCCGCTGACGGGGTCAGCCGATATAGCCGATGTCCTCGCGCGCCGGGCCCGCCCCTTCCGTCGGGCGCTGCTCGGCCTCGTGGATCTTCTGGGCGATTCGCTCGATCTCCTTGGCTTTCGACTCGAGCGCGGTGAAATCGATCTCGACGTTCAGGACTTTCGTGAGGACCTTGAGGACGGCCTCGGCGCTTCGCGGGTCGGCGAAGTAGCCGCTCGTCTCGCCCATCAGGCAGACCCCCTCCATATCGTAGAGGCGCCCGAGACCGAGGAAAAGACCGCTCGCGCCGATGAGCCCCCCACCGGGATCGTTTCGGGAGAAGACGACCCCGTACTGCTGCATCGCCTCGACCCGAGCGAGGCTCGTGGCAGCCCCCAGCACGCGGGGTTTATCGACGATGTGGCCTTGGGCGAATCCCGCGAGCGTGTAGAGCTCGCGGACCCCGAGCCCGTGAGCCACCTCGAGCACCCGGTGCGTGAGCTCGTACTGGCCCTCGGGAGAGATTCCCTGGAAGTCGCCGCCAAGGATCAACAGGTCCCGCTCGCCGGGGCCGCTTGCCCGCCGGTAATACAGGTCGTTCGAGACCAAGCGGATGACGCCGTCCTCTCCAACGTATACCTGAGGGGGGAAGAATTTCGAGTAGATCGTGGCGAGAGGTTTGGCCTTCAGCTGCTCGCGCAGGTAGTCGGCGGCGAGCTTGCCGACGTTGCCGACCCCCGGGAGTCCCTCGACCAGCACAGGGGACTTGAGCTCGACTTTCTCGATGAATCGGACCAGTACATCGTCCATTGGAGCTTAGCGAACCCACCGACCGGACCGCGCAAAATAAAGGTACGCTTGCCTCAAGGTAGGTTGGCGGCCTACGGGACTCTCGGCTCGCGGACGACCTCTAACCCGTGAGCTCCCGTGCGCGTCCGCACGATCGTGGCTCGCTCGGGGTGGTTACGGACTTTGCGGATCGTCAGGCTGTGGACGAGCTCGCCGCTCACGACGTCAATACCGAATTCGAGAACGAGGTCCGCGAGGTCCTGCAACAGCCCGATGGTCGGTGCGTCGTGGATTCCCGCCTGGACGACCAGGAGCGCGCGGCCCCCGAGCCCCTGCGCCCGCTGCCGGATCTGCCGGGAGACCGTCATCACGGATTGTCCCTCGAGTACCTCGAGGAGAAAGTCGAGCGAGTCGAGAACGAGGCGGAAACGGCCGTCCAGCGCCGCGAGGTCCGCGAAGAGCCGGTTGGTGAGGTTGAACGTGCGGCTCGTGCTCTCGTCCAACCCCTTCGAAGGGGCGAGGTCCGAGTACCGGATCCCGCGCTCGCGGGTTCGCGACACCTCGAGCTCGCGGGAGAGCACGCGGTCGTAGTATTCCTGGGCGAGGTTCACGACCCGCACGCCGTCCGTCTTCCATCCGAAGTCGCCGAACACCCGGGCGATGTCCTCGGTGCGCTCGTAGGTCGTGTAGAAATGCACGGGGGACTCGCCCACCCCCGCATGGGCGAACTGCTTGGCCAACAGATGGGTCGAGGAGTCGGCGCTGCCCACCGCGAGGGCGAGCCACCCGGGCGGGAGGCTCGGAGCGAGCTCGCGGTCGAGCTCAGGGATCCCGATCACGACCGGGGGGTCGCTCATGAGAGGCCTCGACCCGCCCCGACGTCCATCGATTCATCGACCACGAGGTTGAGCATCTGGTCCATCGTCGACCCCTGGTCGTCCGAAACGGCGAACAGGATCGTGAGCACCTGACGGCTCTTGAGGTTCGTGAGCAGGATGTGGAGAAACTCGGTCAGGAGGTCGGGGGGGTTGTGGATGGCGAGCGAGGTGACCGAGTCGATCACCACGATCGGGTGCTGGCTCGGGTGCTTTCGCAGCAGGAACTCGACCCGGAGCATGATGTCCTCGAGCATCCGGGGACTCTCGATGTACGTCGCGTTCGGCAGGGGGTCGCGATAGTTCATCATGATGTGACTGATCGCGTCCACGAACGCGAGACGCTCCATCGGCACGTCGAGCGCTTGGGCGAGCGACGAGACCAGCGACGCGGGGTTCGTTATCGAGACGTAGATCGTGTAGCTGTCCGCGTCGACCGATACGTCCCGGAGGCTGCTCGCGAGCGCGTTGAAGTACTGGTCCGCGTACTCGTGGGGGTCGAGGCGCACTGCGACCGCAACGCCCCCGCTGAGGGCCCTGAGCCGCTCTCCGAGGGTGACCGCGTCGGGCATCGATCAGCCGCTTTCGCGTTCGCGGCCCTTGAGGTGCGGCGCCATCAGCAGACCGATCGGTGTTAGCTCGATCACGTACTGGGCTCGGGAGTGCGACGTGCCGCGCATCTTGACGATCTGGAGGATCCGCAGAATGTCCCCCTGGCGGCGCGTGGTGCCGAGGAGGATGACCCCGTCGACGATGGCCTCCTCGACCCCGTGCAGGGAGTAGCGGCCCGGGGCGATCCCGATCTCCGACACGAGGAGGGTCGTGCAGCCCAGGCTCGCGAGCGTCTGGTTGAGCTTCAGCATGAAGTCGCGGATCCGCTCCTCGCGGCGGATGCGGTAACAGACCGAGGTGAGGGAATCGATCACGACGCGGCGAATGCCGAGCTCCTTCACGACCGATCGGAACGCGCCGATCAACAGGTCGATCTCTTCGACGGTCAGTTCCTCGTGGTCGAGGCCGAGCTTCTCGTAGATCACGGGAACGTCCACGAAGACGAGCCGACCGGATTCGACGAGCTCGGGCCGGAAGAACTCGAACCCCGCGAGGTTCTGCTGCAGTTTCTCCGCGGCCTCGGTCACGGAGAGGAACAGGGAGCGCTCTCCGCGCTCCGCCCCGCGAACCAGGAACTCGAGAGCGAGGGTCGTCTTCCCGGTGCCGACGCTCCCCGCGACCAGCACGAGATTGCCCCAGGGGATGCCTCCCCCGAGCACGTTGTCCAGACCTTCGATGCCGGTGACGCACCGATCGGGCCCGGAGGCAAAATCGACCGACGGTTCGGTGGTCGTTGAGGCCATCGGAAAATTCAGGGGGGGGCTTCCTTAAACGGTTGCCGCTCCGCCGGCGGCTCGGCGGCGATCGCCAATTCGCGCCAGCGCGCCGCCGCCGCGCGTTGCTCCTCCAGGGAAGGAGGTGGATCGATCTGATCGAACCAGCCATCGGCGCGGACCTCCCAACCACGGCGGTGTCCGGGGCCCGAGAACGTCTGGATCGACTCCCGTTGGCCCAACCATGCGCCCGCTTCTCGAATCGCCGCTCCCTCGGGGTCCCACTTTGCTCGAAGCGAATCCAGGTCGACGGAGAGGGGTGCGCCCGGCGGGGCCGCCGCTAGTCCCGCGGCGATCGTGAGCAGGACTTCTCGCGCGATTCCCGACGGTGTCCGGCCGGGCGCGACGCTGCGGGCCGAGTCGGGGTTCAGGGGATGCCTCGCCAGGGATGCAGCGGCGACCCCGGCGAGGTCTTCGGAAGTTTTCCCGATGACCAGAGGTGAGGGGAGCGCGGCCCAGGTTACCGTGCAACCCTTGTCGAGGAGCAGGCATGCATGACCCCGCGGGAGGGACAACAACTCCTCGGAGGAAACCGAAGGCACCCAACGGCAGAACTCCCGCGCATCATCCGGCGCGCCCCGGAAGAGAAGGAAGTCAGCGCAGTTGGTGAGCAGGGCTTCCCGAGACGGCTCCGAGAGACCGCGAAGACCCTGGGTGGCCGTCCACAGATGCACGTTGAATCGTCGCCCCATCCTTAGGATTTCGGCCGCGCTCTCGTGAAAGTACCACTGGGCCTCGTCCAGCACGAGGAACGTCTTGGTCGGAGCCGGGCGAGACATCAAAGCCGACCAGATCAGTGCGAGATACACACTGACGAGGTAGCGCGTGGTCGTCTCGCCGACCCAGGAGGCGTCTCCCGAGACCACCGTGATCGCTCGCGGGAGCACCGCTTCTCGGACCGACCAACTCGCTCTCGGTTCGCAGAGGAGGCGAACGAGCGTCGAGTTGTTCGCCACCTCGGATAGCAGACGCCGGCTCCCCTCGACATCGTCTGGCCGCTCCCGCACGCGGGCTCGCAACGCCGCAATGCTCGCGTGGGCCCTACCGGAAACCCCTGGGGGGATCCGTCCGCCCTCCTCGAGGAGACGCGCGGCATCGACGAGCGTTCCGCAAGGCAACAGCGAGGCGGCACGAAGAGCCCAGGTGACGGTCTCTTCAATCCGCGGTCCCCAGTAGAGCGTTTCACCGAACCGCGCCGCTCGGACCCGTCGGAGGGCTCCCACGAGGTCGGTGAGCGCTCTGTCGGCGTTCGGGTTTTCGGAGGCCGGCCGTACTTGACACTCGGCGAGCGCGTTCAGTCCGATGGGGGACCGCTCCGCGGAGACCCACGTCACGCGTTCGCGGGTGGTCGGTCGGAGACTGTGGAGGAATCGTTCGGCCGTGTCCCCGACCGGGTCCAGCAGGATGATCGCTCCGAGCCGAGCGGCTTTGACCGCGAGGTCGATCAGCACGGTGCTCTTTCCCATCCCGGTCTCACCGAGCACGAGGAGGTGGCGGCCTTCGGATGGCGAAGTGAGGAGGCTCGGGGATCCGGTCGGACCGATCCCCAACCGGAGAGGTCGGTTCCCTCGCTCGGCGACTGGCGAGGCCGCGCCGGCTCCCCCGGTCATCGACGGGAGGATCGACAGAAGTTCACTCTCGGAAATCCAGAACTCGGGAGGATTCCTCCACTTCGGCCAGCGTGGGGGAAGGAACCGCAGATGATTTCCTCCGGGCAGGGCGGAAAGGAGCTCGAGAGTTCGGGCCGCTCGGGGGAGTCCCCCGCCGTCGGCCGCCACGAGCCGGACGCTCGTCACCCAGCGAGGCGAGACGGTTCGCGCCGCCGCCTGGTCACGAAGCGATCGCTCGGTGGAAGTCGGTGTTGGCGATCGGACTCGCTCGGAGGCGTCGTATCGCACAACCTCCGGGTGCGGACCAAGCGGACTCTCCGTTGGGGTGGGGACCCCTTGGAACGCCCAAAACGCGCTGACCGGTTCGGGTAAGGTGGCGAGCGCAGTCAAGGCCCCGTCCCCCCAGTGCACTCCCTCGGCGCCCGGTGCCAAGGGGAGTGCGTGGCGAGAGGGACTGGCGAAGAGACACGGCGCGCCGGTCGCTAGCGCGAGCTCTCCCCGGTAGGTCCAGCGTGAGTTCTGGTAGGCCGCGAAGACGGCGGCGCGTAGCCACCGACCCGAAACCTCGTCCGCCGCTCGCAGCTGCACGTGGGGGGACACCCCGCCGTTCCATCGCAGCTGGAACCGGACTCCAAGGCCCGCGCCGACGCGGAGGGCCTGGAGGAGGCCTTGACGGAACCGAGACTCCTCCTCGGCCGTCCTCCGCACGGGCCGGGCCGAGTACTCCCACCAGGCACGCGGCGCTTCCGCCGGCAAGGGGGGCCGCCACCGCACGCAGAGGGGCTCGGCACAGCCCTCTTGCTGCTTCCGCGGTCCACGAACGCTGAAACCTGTGAGCATGACGCGTGAAGGTCAAATATTGGCGAGAAGACCTCCGAGAGGTCGCTCGGGATCGCCGAGGCGTGAATCGAATGGCTCCACCCAAGGTCGCCCCAGTCAGCCCGCCGCCGGTGCTCCGAATTGCCCGCGAGCTGCGCCCGGGTCGGTACCCGCTGCTCGAGGTGTTCCCCGGGCTGGACCGGGTCACTGCGTTTGCAAGGTACCCATGCTCACCCGCGAACCGTCGAAACCTCGCTCGCAAGACGTCGCTCGAGATCGCGCGACGCAAGGGAGAGTGGATGTACGTAGCCCCCCACGAGATTCCGCCGAACGCCGATCGGCGATGGAAGCCCGTCACGAGCCCCGACGACTGCGTGGTCGTCAGCGGAGAGCACCTTCGGAAGAGTCCCTCGATGGTTCTCTACCTGGACATCCTCCATGAACTCTGCCATGTCGTGCAACGATGGGACGGGCGGGAGCTCTGGGACGAAACCTACTCCTACGTCGACCGCCCGACCGAGGTCGAGGCGTACAAGTTCGCTGTCCGGGAGGCACGACGCCTAGGAGTGGACGACCGGTTTCTGCGCGATTACCTGCGGGTGATCTGGGTCAGCCCGAAGGAGCATCGACGCCTCCTCACGAATGTCGGAGTCGGCGTGCGCTGACCCACGCTCCCCCGGATATCGTCAAGTAACGCATTGAATCCCGAGTTCGCTCGGGGGCTGCTCCGTGTCGTCGCTCGAAGAACAGATCACCGCGGTCGAGGAGGAGATCCGGAACACCTCCTACAACAAGGCGACGCAGGGCCACATCGGCCGCCTCCGGGCCAAGCTGGCGTACCTGCGCCTCGAGCGGGAGACCCGCGCTCGAGGCAAAGGGGGCGGGGTCGGATACTCGGTGCGCAAGTCCGGCCACGCGACGGTCGGCCTCGTCGGCTACCCGTCCGTGGGCAAGTCGACCCTGCTCACGCGGCTCACCGACGCCCAGAGTGCGATCGGGGCCTACGACTTCACGACCTTGACGATCATCCCGGGAATGCTGCGTTACGAAGGCGCCTCGATCCAGATCCTCGACATGCCCGGGCTCGTCCCGGGAGCGTCCAAAGGGCGCGGCCGGGGACGAGAGGTCATCTCGGTCGTCCGCAACTGTGACCTGATCGTGTTCCTGATCGACCCGGACCACACCGATTTCCGGGCCCTTCTCACCGAGCTCGAGTCGGCCGGCGTTCGCATCAACGGCCGGCCCCCGAAGATCGTCCTCACGCCCGGGGATCGAGGGGGCCTCGCGATCGCGAGCACCGTGAGGCTCACCCATTTGGGGGGGGGATTGGCGTCCTCCATCGCTCGGGAGTTCGGAGTCCATAACGGGTCGATCGTCTTTCGAGAGGACGCGACCGTCGACCAGCTTATCGACGTGCTCGCGGGAAACCGAGTCTACCTCCCGGCGGTCCTGGTCGTCAACAAGGCCGACCTACTGACCGCCGCCGGACGCACCGCCTTTCGCGACCGTCTCCGACCGTTCCGCTGTACGTTCGTTTCCGCACGGACCGGCGAGGGTCTTCCGGACGTCGTGAAGGCGATCGGGGACGGGCTCGCGTTCATTCGGATCTACGTAAAGCCCCCTGGCCGACCGGCGGATCGCGAGGAACCGGTGATCCTCCGCAAGGGGGAGACGGTGGACCATCTCCTTCGCCGACTCCCGGGAGAGCTCGACCGAGGGTTCCGCGCCGCCCAGGTGTGGGGGGCGAGCGCCCGGTTTCCGGGGCAGACCGTCGGGCGGGACCACCGGCTGCGGGACGAGGACGTGGTGACGATCCTGGTGCAGCGAGGAGTCGTCCCCCGGGACTAGGACACCCTCGCGCCGCCCGTCTCGGAAAAGAGCGCCCGTCTCGGGCGAGCGGAGAGCCAAAAATGTCCGCGGTGGTGCGGCGCGAGATTGAGGGGTTGATCCACCTCCCAGCGACGGCGCAGCCGCTCCAACGCGCGGGAGCGATGGCCGGAGGGACCAGTGTCCCGGCCCATGCTCGACGTCTTCAGCGCCATGAGGAGAGCGCCCCGGTCCCGCAGCATCCATCGCGCGTTCGTCTCGGCGATCTCCAGCTGGTCCGGCTGGGCCACGTCGACGTAGAGTCCGTCCACAGGGGGAACCAGGCTGACGTAAGAGCCCGGGTTCCGCGCATCCGCGAGAATCGGCAGCAGGTTCGGATACTGTTCCGCCACCCGGATCAGCCGGGCAAACGCGCGAACGCTGCGCTCGAGGGCATAGAGCCTTCCGGCCGGACCGAGGAGGTCCGCGATGTAGGAAGCGGTGCCGCCCTGCGCCGCTCCGAGGTAGAGCCACCGCTCGCCCGATTCGGGAATCCTGCCCGGATACCCCAGGACGAGCGCGGCCGCGAGCTTGCTCCGGGAAGGCTCCCACCGACGGAAAACGCGGCTCCCCCGGTTCGTGATCCCTTCCCCTCGCACCGAGGGAGGGGTGCCGAGCGCTTCGGTGAAGAGCGAAACCCGACCGCCCGAGCTCCGGCGCCACAGGTGGCTCGGCCCGGGGGAGGAGTCGCCCCGGGTCTGGTGGGCTTTCATGCGTGAGACCTCTTCAGCGCCTCGACCCGACGGTCTCGTCGCGCCACGAGATCCGGATAGATGTCCGCGCGCGTGAACGCGTCGGCCCGTGCAGCGATGACGGCGAGTGCCGCCAGAGTCCTCGAGTACGCGCCGGAGCGGCCGGGGGGAACCTCGGTCATTCGCAGGGCGCCGAAGATCACCCCATGCTGCGGCCCGCGACCGCCCGATGGCCGCCGTTTGGCTCCGAGAAGCTGCAGTCGGGAAGCCGTCATCCGAGCGAGCGGCTGCAAGCCACCCGCCTCCGCGATCAGTCGAGCCGCAATTCGATCCCCCACCACCTCAGCCAGGTTCGGAGCGAGCGCCCTCACGGCTTCGCGGAGGCGCTCCTCGAGGGCGCTGTGATGCCGGCGCACCGACGCGATCAGCGGCTCCCACGAGCGCCCGTACTCGGCCAGGGCTCCCTCGTCCCCGGCGAGCCAATGGCCTCGCGCCTCCACCTCACGGCGCTCCGTTCGCTCGATGCGGATCTCCTCGCGGGCGAGGGCGATCAGCGTCTGCTCGGGCGAAGCGAGTTCACGAGCGAGCGCGGCACGCGCGATTCGGAGGAGGAGCTCCCGCTCCCCCGGGTCCTCCCAGGGAACGACCTCTCGGGCGGACCGAGCCAGGGAAAGCGCCGCCGGCGCGAGGCGAACGCCGTGGCCCACGAGCATCACCGATACCCTCGGGTCGACGACCGCCAGGGCCGGGGCTCGGCGCACCATCGCAATCGCCTCCGGCGGAGCGCCGTCGGGAAACCCTTCGACCCATTGACGAGCAAACTCCTCCGGGGTGGCCGCGAGCACGGTTTCCGCCTCGACCCGGCCCTCCGCCCCTACCCGAAAGAGCCGGCGGCCGCCCTGAACCAGGACGGCGCTCCCCACGTCCTAGAACTCCTGGAGCAGCTTCTGGAACCGGCGGCGTTCCTCGGGGACCTCGACCGGGTAGCGGCCGGAAAGGCAGCCGAGGCAGAGCCCATCCTCGCGAATGCCGATCGAGGCGACGAGCCCGGGCATCGTGAGGTAGTGGACGGAATCCGCCCCGACGATGCCGGCGATCTCCTCCTCGGTACGGCCGTTCGCCACGAGCTCCCGTCGCTCCTTCATATCGATCCCGAAGTAGCAGGGGGCGATGATCGGCGGCGACCCGATTCGGACGTCGATGCGCTGGGCGCCGGCGGAACGCACCATCGAGACGATCTCGCGCAACGTCGTGCCACGAACGATCGAGTCGTCGACCAGCACCACCCGCCGACCCTTGAGCACTCCCGGCACCGGGTGGAGCTTCACGCGGACCTCCTCCTCGCGGCGGGACTGGTCCGGCAGGATGAACGTGCGCTCGACGAACCGATTCTTGATGAGACCTTCGGCGTAGGGGATCCCCGAGACCTCCGAGAAGCCGAGCGCCTGCGGGCGCGCGGAGTCGGGTACCGGGATCACCAGGTCCGCCTCGGTGGGGCTCTCCTCCGCCAGGCGCCGACCGATGCGAAGGCGCACATCGTAGACGGCCCTGCCTTCCATCACCGAGTCGGGCCGCGAAAAGTACACCCACTCGAACATGCAGTGAGCGGTCTCGCCGGGGCTGGAGACTCGAGAGCTGTGGAGGACGTTCCCCTTCTCGAGTACGACCACCTCGCCGGGGTGGAGGTCGCGAATGAGCTTCCCGCCCATCAGTTCGAGCGCGACCGACTCGCTGGCGAGGGCATGCCCTCCGTCGACCGTGCCCAACACGAGCGGCCGGATACCGAGCGGGTCGCGGAACCCCACGACGCGGCTGCCGACGACCATGACCACGGCGTAGCCTCCCACGAGCTCCGCATTCGCGCGGCGGATCGCCGCCTCGAGGTCGCGCGTCCGGCCGTACTCGACCGCGATGAGCTGGGCCATCGTCTCGGAATCCGCCGAGCCCAGGAACTCGACGCCCTGGGCCTTCAGGCGCCGTCGCGTTCTCTCGAAATTGACGAGGTCGCCGTTGTGCGCGAGCGCCCCGTCCTCGTCCCGCATCTTGACGACCAGGGGCTGGGCGTTTTCGAGATCGCTCGTGCCCGTGGTCGAGTACCGGACATGGCCGATGCCCGAGCTCCCCCGAAGGGACTCGAGCACTTCCCGCGTGAAGATGTCGTGGACGAGCCCCATCCCCTTTCGGTGATGGAGCACGCCGTGCGAACTGGTCGCGATGCCGGCGGACTCCTGGCCCCGATGTTGGAGGGCGCGAAGGCCGCGATAGAGGTAGGGGGCTGCGCCCTTACCCTGCAGCGATACCCCTACGACGCCACACTTCTCATGGACCGGCATGGCTCCGGGAACGCCGCCTGCCCCCGGAGCCACCGTTTCGCGGGTCTTAAGTCGTGCGCTTCGCGCTCAACCGAAGAGCGCCGAGAGGCCCTCGGCCGCTTCCTCTTCGGAAACGCCCTTCTCCTCTTTCTTTTCCTCGGCTTTCTTCTCCCCCTTCTCCTCTTTCTTCTCGGGGGCGTGAGCGGCGGGAGCCGGTGCCGCCAGCGTTTCCGCCTTCGCAAGCGCCTCGGCGATATTCACACCCTCCAAGGAGGCGATGAGCGCCTTGACCCTCGCCTCGTCCGGTTTCACTCCGGCGGCGACCAGGACATGGTGCAGTGCCTTCTCTTCGATCGGCTTACCGGCGGCGTTGAGCAGCAGGGCCCCGTAGACGTACTCCATCGTTCCTCACTTCCCTTCCATCAGTTGACGGACCGTTAACTCGCTCCCAGGCTCCGAAGCGCCGCGGCCCCGCGGGCCGCACGCCCGAGGAGGGCGGGGAGACTTGCTTTGGTCGGATACCCTGCCTCGACGGCGAGCGCGATGGCCCGCCGGTGGGCCCGCGCGAGCAGCCGCGGGATCGTCTGAGCAGTCGGGTACCCCGCTTCGACGGCGAGCCAGAGCGCGGCTCGAGCGGCGCGGAGCAGGTCGGCTCGACGGGCGTCCAGGTCGACGGAGAGCACCTCGGGAGGATAGAATGTGTCGCCGTCGACCACGGCCCGAAGGTCCAGCCCGACCTCGAGGGGAAGGATGTCCATCCGGGTGAGGAGCCCCGCGAGTTCCCGCGAAATCGTCTGCCCTTTCTTGACGATCGTCACGTCGCGCTTGAGGATGACCTTCCCCTTCTCGATCGCCGCGGGGAACCCGGCGTGCTGGAGCTCACCCACGATCGGTCCCGGTTTGAAACTGGTCGTCCCACTGGGGACAAAGATGTCCTTCGGACTCGTCTCCCCTCCCCTCGCGGGAGTCGGAGAGCGCGTCCGGTCGAGCTCCTGGAAGAGCGCGAACGGGTTTCCCTCGGCGGTGAGGAGCGCGGTCTGGTCGGCCAGATGGTCGAGCAGCGGTTTCAACGCGGGCCGCTCGGGGATCGATTCCTCGATCGCGTGGCGCAACGCGCTGTTCGGTGCGACGAGAATCGGATGACCGCGGGCAAGCAGCTCACGGCGCATTCGTTGCAAGGCAGCGGCCGGAACGCCGCGGAACCCGACCAGCGCCGTCATCGGGCGCTCCACGAGGGAGCGCTTGAGCTGCTGGACTCGTTCGATCTTCTGAGGGGGAACGTGCGCGCGACCGGGCATGAACCACCCTACCAGAGCCGAACCGCCGGCCCCATCGTGGTCTTGACGTAGACCGAATCGATGTTCGTGCGACCTCGCTCGAGCTTCCCGACGACCCGGGAGAGCACGGCATCCAGATTCTGAGCGATCTTTTCCGGAGGCATCGCTCGGGTGCCGACCGGCGCGTGGAACGTCCGGTTGCCTTTGGACCGAATCCGCACCGACCGCTTGAGCGAGTTCACGAGGTTCGTCGGGTCGCTCCCCGGTGGGAGGGGCTTCGGCATCTTCCCCCGCGGACCAAGGACCGTTCCGAGACGCCGACCCACCGACGGCATGAGCGGAGCCTCGGCGAGAAAGAAGTCGATGCCCGCGACCATCTTCCGCGCGGCCCTCTTGTCCTTCGCGATGTCGTCGAGTTGACCCGGCGAGATCCGAACGTCGGCGACCGCTTTGACCTTCTCGAGGAGTTCCGGCGTGGCGATGACCGCAACCTTGACCGTTCGCCCCCGTCCGTTGGGGAGCGCGACCTCCTCCTCGATTCGGTTCTTCGGAACCGTCAGGTCGAGCTCCTTGAGGTTGATCGATACCTCCACGGTTTCGGAGAACTTCCGCTCGGGAGCCCCCGTGAGGGCCTCCGACACGGCTTCGAGTGAACTCTTGTCTGGCATGGAGCGATCCTCGAGGGGAGCGCGGCCGCCGAGCGGGCATCCCTACATAAGCCTTCGCGCGAAGACCGAGAGAAATCGGGATTCGCCTCGACCGCGAAGAGGGAGCGGAGCATTTCCGACCGGCGTGGTCCGTCCCTCGGGGAACCCGCCGCGCCCCCAACCCTTTATACCAAACTCGACTCCGCGGCCGCCGATGCATTACCCGAAGACCGTATCCTCCTATTGCCCGAAGTGTCGGGTTCACACCGAGCACGAAGTCGAGCGCGTGAAGAAGCGTCCCCCTTCCGAACTCAAGTGGGGGCAGCGTCGATTCCGGCGCGCGACTCGGGGGTACGGCGGCTTCCCGCGCCCGAAGCCCGAGGGTCGAGCGAAAGCCGTACGTCGAGTCAACCTTCGGTTTCGATGTAAGAAGTGCCAGTACACCGTTCAGCCCGCGAGTTGGAGAGCCGGCCAGCTGGAACTCGTGGAGCAGCACGGAAAGTAGGTTCGCCGCGCATGAGTCCCCCCGCCCCATTCATCGTCGTAAAGTGTCCAGATTGCTCGGGGGAGCAGACAATCTTCAGCCGCCCGTCAACGACGGTGCAGTGCCTGGTCTGTGGCGCCACTCTCGCCACCCCGACCGGGGGCAAGGCCAAGCTGAAGGAAGAACCCGTGCGGATCCTGCCTTAGGTCGTAGGGGAGGACGAGACGCGTGCCACTCAGAGCCGAGTTCCCCGAGGAAGGAGAGCTCGTCGTCGGCACCGTCACCTCGATCCGGAATTTTGGCGCCTTCGTCACCCTGGACGAGTTCAACAACCGCGAGGCGTTCATTCACCTCTCCGAGGTCGCGACCGGGTGGGTCAAGTATATTCGCGACCACATCCGCGAGGGCCAGAAGGTCGTCGCGCGCGTCCTCCGGGTCGACCAGAGCAAGAGCCAGATCGACCTGTCCCTAAAGCGCATCAACGATCACCAGCGCCGGGAAAAGATCCAGGCGTGGAAGAACGAACAACGCGCCATTCGTCTCCTCGGGCTCGTCGCGCAACGCTTGAAGGTCGAGGTGGAGGCGACCTACGGTCTGTTCGCGGAAGACCTGGTCGAGCGATACGGTAGTCTCTTCGGCGCGTTCGAGGTCGCTTCGGCCGACCCGAAGCGGGTCCAGAAGGACGGGGGCAAGGCGGCGTGGGTGGCCGCGTTCCTTGAGGTCGCCCGGGAGAACCTGGTGCCCCCTCACGTCACGGTTCGGGGAACCCTCGAGATCTCCGACCCGTCCCCAAACGGACTGGACCACGTTCGCGCCGCCCTCAGCGAAGCCGAGAAGGTAGATCCGGAGAAGATTCTGGTCCAGTACGTCGGCGCCCCGCGTTACCGTATCCAGGTCTCCGGGACTCAGTACAAGCCCGCGGAGG
>Ga0187846_10001078_pt1 | contig 15562 bp, 15 predicted proteins | sample TC_taG_FD_161473 | JGI IMG/M metagenome (GOLD analysis project Ga0187846, IMG submission 161473) | Biofilm microbial communities from the roof of an iron ore cave, State of Minas Gerais, Brazil - TC_06 Biofilm (v2) | ecosystem: Environmental > Terrestrial > Deep subsurface > Cave > Wall biofilm...
AAAGAGCCGGATTATATCAACAGGCTCAAAGAAACAGCCGCTAAGGTTGCCGAACTGGCAGGTCTTCCTGAAGAGCGCTGGATGTTCTGCTACCAGAGCGCGGGTCACACGCCGGAAGAATGGCTCAAACCGGACTTTGCAGATATCATGCCTGAACTACGCGCTGCCGGGCATACGCATGTCCTGATTGCACCGGTGCAGTTCCTGGCTGACCATCTCGAGATTCTCTACGATATCGAGATTGGCGCAAAACAACAGGCAGAAGAGAATGGTATTCAGTTCGCCCGTATCGAATCACTGAATACGTCGCCCCTGTTCATCAAGTCCCTGGCCGAGGTGGTGAAAGAGACAATGAATCAGGCCTGATTATAATAGCGCAACGATGCACAATAATCCGGCCACCCGTAGGGGCCCGATTTATCGCGCCCATCACCGATTATGGAGTTGAACAAATTAGATCGGCCTTCCGTAGGGGCCCGATTTATCGCGCCCACCGCCGATTTATCGGCCTTGGTAGACGTTCCGATATCCCGATTATTTTGTTAAAAACCATTATCGCGCCCACCGCCGATTATGAAGTTTCACAATCAAGATCTGTCTTGTCATTCTGAGCGAAGCAAAGAATCTATCTCGCTGGGCACCGAGATTCTTCGCTTCGCTCAGAATGACATTCCTGACTTTGGTCGTGAAACTTCATAATCGGCCATCTCTGGATTGTCCCCTATCCCGCATCCTTTGTTCATGTCCGTAATTGCACTCACTGCTAAGCTCTGCTATATCCCTCCCTCAACCGGTTTTCTAAACGCTGTTTTTCAGCCTCTGGAAGAAAGGCAGCACGAATAGCGTACAGGTTGCATCGAAGAAAGTTGGCCTTGTCCCATCCAAAAACGTCATGCAGCTTCTCATATTCTTGCACCAGCGTAATGTTGCAAAGCGTGCGACCATCAGTGCTCGCGCTTAACGAGAGGCCAGCTTCATACAGCCTGTCTATTGGATGCTCAGCGTAGGTATCAACAGCATTGGTGCGAAAGTTCGACGTCGGGCACACTTCGAGATGAATATGTTCTTTCCTCAGATGGTCTACCAGGGCAAGGTCCTCAATGCTGTGCACGCCATGACCAATGCGCGAAGGCTGCAGATCACGCAACGTCTCCCATACGCTCTCTGCTCCACGAGATTCACCGGCGTGCGCTGTTCGCAGAATCCCGTTTTGAGCAGCAAACTGGAATGCCGGGATATGAGCATCAAGGGGATAACCTGCTTCGTCGCCAGCTATATCGAGAGCAGCAACGAGCGTTCCTTTGAAGCGCTCTACCAGTTTTGCCGTGTGCATGCTTTGCTCTGCTGAGAAATGACGCAGAGTACAGAGAATCAGGCGAGTTTCTACTCCAGTAGCCTGGCTTGCTCTAGAAGCTGCTGCTTCAACGATCTCAACGACTTCTTCTGCTGAGAGTCCTTTCTCGGTATGTAGAAGCGGGGCAAAACGTAATTCTGCGTATAATACGTTCTCGCGCCGCAACTGTTCAAACGCATCGAAAGTCACCAGCCGCAGTTGCTCTTCTGTTTGCATCAAGGCAACGCTTTTGGAAGCTTTTTTGAGGACCTCTGCCAGGCTTGTGCATTTGTCGGGAGGGATAAAATCGTTCTGGTACTCGTCCCGGGTGATGGAGGGGTCCAGGCGAGCAACGACTGCATAACTTAACGAGCAGTCGAGATGCAGGTGGAGCTCGACCTTCGGTAATGCATTGAAATCCATACAATTTTTTCCACCTTTCTTACGATAGCAGATTCGCAATCGCCACTATCTCGTCTTTGCTCAACGTGCCAGCAACCTGAATGCCTACACCTTTCTCCGTCCAGGTGAGCGTCATTGTGCTGCCCACTGTCGAGAGGGTAGCCGTTGTACCACGCAGGCTGATCTGTTGGCCAGAGCCGGGCAAGTTTGCCAGGGATTTTCCTTCGGAAACGGCGAATGTGGTAGTACCCTTGATGTAATTGAGCGTAAAAATCTGGCTACCTGGTGCGCCGAGCGCGTCCACGCCCTGCAATTTGTACGCGGTTTGAGAGGCGGAAATGCTCAAAAGGTGATAGCCCGCCTGCTGCTGCGCCTGCGCCAGGGTTATGGTGCCTGTATTGGATGTACCTGTCTTGGGGAAAGGAAGGACTTTGACACCAGGAGGAGGGACAAAGGTGAAGAGGCTGTCAGCGACAGGCTGATTCAGGACGAGTGTTGGCAAATCAACCGTTACCTGCCCAAAACCCTGGATTGTCAGCTTGACTTGCAGAGGAAGTATGCTTGTCTTATCGATATAGACATCGCCATCATAATTGAGGTTGGCTAAGCCCGCGCCAGCAGATTGCCTTGATACAGTTGACGCGACATGTACAACATAGGCGTCATGGCCGTTCATGCTGGCAGAGGAAGAAACTAATGTTGCATTGCTGTGTGTAAAGACCGATTGCACGATGTTCATGATAAATTCGTTCTCATCTTGAGACGTAGCTGTATTCTCGCTGACCGGGCCAGTATAGACAACTTTTTTCGCAGGATCATAGTGCCAGATTTGCTTTCCATCGCTCACGGTAATTGATCCTGCAGGGAACTGGCTCAAGGTAGATTGTAGTACGACTGTGCGGCTTTTGCCCTGGGATACATTCCAAACCTCGGTTTGAAAGGTTCCATTGACCGCCGGGCCAACAGTCGTGATGTCAAAGATAGCATGCAGTGTTTTAGCCGATTTGAGATTCTGTGCCGCCCTGGTCAGCAGTTGTTGACCCTGCACAGGCGTTGGCGTCGATTTTGCTGGAGCCTGCGACGTATTGGAACCTCCGCAGCCAGCCAGCAGCAATATAAGCAGGAAGGTAAAGGGCAATATAACCCTCCAGAGTTTGCCAGGCATGAGAGTTCTCCTTTGAATATATAGATAGGTGTTACATTCTTTTGCTTTGCTACGTAGTATAGCATGAACAGTGAATACCCAGACCATGATAACTCAAACATTTGGAGTGCTCGCTCAACAGCTCCCTCTAGCCCCAATCCTGCACAATCTCCCGAGCGGCTCGCGCGCCCTCTCTGGCTGCGCCTTCCATAAAACCCTGGAACTCGACCGAGCAATGTTCGCCCGCGAAGTGAATGGGGCCCTGGCGCGCGCTCTCATAGCCGCCGAAGTGAGTGTGCTGCCCGACACGCCAGCAAGCGTAACTGGCCAGAAGATAGGGGTCTCCGGTGGCGTAGCTCAACGCGGCCCTGCCGGTGTAGTGGGCGCTGATACCAGGAAAGACACGCTCCAATTGCTGCAGGCAGTTCTGGGCATAGCGCTGGATGTTCGCGGAGTCATCAGCAGTGGAATAGGCCGTCGATGGCGCATAAGCCGCTCCTCTCTGTCCGCCTGTATAATCGACGAGCAAACCACTTGAGCCTGCTTGACCAATGGAAGTGTCCCAGAGCGCCTGGATATCCAGGTCCGTGATGATAAAGCCGCTGTGAGGGTGAGGCCAGGGGCCATCCTCGTACCAGTAAGGCATATCGAACTGCAAGAAGAGCTTGGAGACCGTGCTGTAGCCAAGCTGTTCGATGGCAACTTGCTTCAGAGGATCAAACCCGGCCCGCTGATAATCGACCTGGCGTAAGGTGCTGAACGGCAGGGCCAGGATCACACGTTCGCAATGCACTTCCGAGGAGCCACCAGCAGTGGCGAACGTCAAGGTGAGCGAAGCGTCGCTCTTTCGTTCGAGCGCTACCAGTTGATGGCGCAAGTGGATACACCCCTCCGGCAAACTGCGGGCAATAGCCAGCGGCAGTTGCTCGTTCCCACCCACGATTTTGCTGCTTCCTTGTATCGGCCTGGGAGTGGTCGAACCCCTCGACGGGTTTCGCGAGCCAAACATGTAGACCAGGTTGAGAGAACTTTGCTCACCTGTATCCAGGCCGAAGTAACCAGTACAGGCAGCATCCAGCAGATGGCCCACCGGCGCATTGTGTCCACCCTCGACATACTGCTCGATCCAATCGTACACGCTCACATGGTCGAGCCTGAACCCCTCCTGGGTAAAGCGAGCGTGGGTCGTGGGGAAGTCGACCTCCTCCACCTGCTGCTGCAAGAGAGGAGCGAGCGCCTGGAAGTCCCTTTCCAGCTCTTCCGCGCTGTAATAGCGATTGAAGAAGTACATGACGCTTTGCGCCCGGTCTGCTCTTCCCCACCCCAGGTCGACCGTCTTGAGGCCGAAGCGCCTGGTCAACTGGTGGATGGTCTCGTGGTCGCCGTCGATGAATTCACCGCACCACTCGCTCACCATACCGTCTGCCCAGGTAGTGGTGTCGGAGTGCATGCGACCACCGATGCGGTCGGACGCTTCGTAGATACTGCACGAGAGACCAGCGTCCTGCAACGTGAGAGCTGCGTTGAGTCCCGCGATTCCAGCACCAACGATAGCGATCCGGGGCATTTTTCTTCTCCTCTCCAGGTCACTAGAAATGTATGAAAAGAGGTACGCCGGTTCTTCTGCCAGCGCACACCCAGGGCAGGTCCGCAAGCCAGGCAATACTAGTCCTGATGCTTGTTCTCCGGCTGGGAGAGATAGATGGCAACGTAGGTAACAGTATCCCACGCATTGTGGATGCCGGTGAACAGGAGCAGAAGCGTAATCGCACCGATGCCGAACAGTGCTGGCGCAGGGTTGCCCTGGAGCAGAATCGCCGCGACGATGAGTGCTGTGTAGCAGACGAGCGGAAAGGCCGTATACCACACCCAGTCTTCCAGTACCGGTTGATAGGGAATCTGACGGCGCATCCGCCGTAGTACAATGACGACGTAGGTTACTCCTCCGAGGCCGGTGAGACCGAGCAGAAGGCCAGCATTCCAGAGCGCCTGCCAGGGCGCGCTGAGAATCGCGGCGACGAGGAGCGCGACGCAAAAATGCACGATGTTTGGCGTGCCGAAGGCCGCAAGCCCCCCACCCGACCCTTGCTGCCGAAGCCCCGCGATCAAGGTGATCACCACGAACATCAAGCCCGTCAGCGTCGCCGCAGCGGTGCCGATGATAACGTAAAAGTTTTGCCAGGTGGCAAGCGGCGACACCGCAGCCTCTTGCATGATGGATCCCCCTTCGATGTATACGCAACATGAGTTAGTTTGTGCATCTGTCACAGATAATGGCGTTACACCTGTGCAGCGTCCCTCCCAAGCTCCTCCACCAAAGCCTGAACCAGCTCTTTATCTTGCTCTTGCAAGACAGTTCGTGGATCAATCAAGAGCGAATCGCGCAGGATGCGTACAATGATAGGAATACTGCGCAGGCGTAAACGTTTCGCCAGTTCATCCAGGGGGATTGACACGTGCCCGGCATCAAGGGCCAGTAAGGTGGTAGGAAGCGTTTCTCCTGGGAGCGAACCACCGCCGATGGTTGACTCGCCACGCTGCGTTCGTGCCGCAATGCCATATTTCTGGAGCATGGAAGCCCAGCTTGCAGCGCGGCCGGCCAGCTTGCCGGGCGATACTGAGATCATACGCCAGATGGGGATATGGGTTTCAGCCTCCTCGCGCTGGTAGTGTCGCAAGGTTGCTTCGAGGGCAGCCAGGGTCATCTTATCGATGCGCACAGCTCGCATGAGTGGGTGCCTGCCGATACGTTCCAGCACCCCGGCCTTGCCCAGGAGAATACCTGCCTGGGGACCACCGAGCAACTTATCTCCAGAGAAGCATACCACATCCGCGCCCGCCGCGATACTCTCCTGCGGCATCGGCTCATGCTCCAGGCCAAAGCGTTCGCTGGCAAGCAGACAGCCGCTACCCAGGTCGTTCATGAGCAGCAGGCCGTGCTGGTGGGCCAGTTCTGCCAGCGCATCCAATGGCGTTGATTCTGTAAAGCCTGTGATCTGAAAATTGCTCGGATGTACCGCCAGCAGCAGGGCGGTGCGCTCGTTAATCGCTGCTTCATAATCGCTCAGGCGGGTGCGATTGGTTGTGCCCACCTCTACCAGTTGACAACCGCTTTGCCGCATCACGTCCGGCACTCTAAATCCCCCGCCAATCTCAACCAGTTGGCCGCGTGAGATGACAACCTCGCGTCCCGCCGCCAGTGCGCTAAGCGCCAGCAGTACCGCTGCCGCGTTGTTGTTCGTAACCAGGGCGGCCTCAGCGCCCGTCAATTCACATAGCAATCCAGCGACATGCGTATGACGAGAGCCGCGCTCCCCACCTTCTAACTCATATTCTAAATTTGAATAGCCGCCGGATGCGCGCTGTACAGCTTGAAGAGCCTCCTGGCTGAGCGGGGCGCGCCCGAGGTTTGTGTTGATAATAACGCCCGTAGCATTGATAACAGGCCGTAAATGCGGGCGCTGTTCGAGTTCCAGCATGCGTCCGGCCAGCGCGAGAAGTTCATCTGAAGAGGGGCAAAGAGCGCCCTCACGGATTTGTGCGCGCGCCTGCGCGAGACCGGCACGTACAGTCCGCAGGGTCAGCGAGCGAGAATAGCGCTGAATCAGTTGCTGCCCTGTAGAAGATTGCAACAGTTCATCGACGGAAGGCAGGAGCCGCAGTTGTTCCTGGTCAACGTTCATAAGCCACCCGGCCGCTTAATCAAACAATAGAGTTAATGTAATGAATAATACATGGTAATGCCAAGGCTGTTCGCTATCTTGCCCATAATTGCACGCAGGTCATCATCATTGAGCATGCAGATTGCATACTGATCGGCCAGCAAGCTACGCAGCACAGCATACATTAATTCTGTCTTTACCAGGCTATCTGTGTCAAGTAGAGGATAGTCGCGTTTTAAAAGGAGATGATGATAGGGACGCAGTTTTCCGCGATACGAGGTTAAGGCTACTACATTGACGGCCCCGGCATAACGACAGAAAGGATCACCGGAGACTACCAGGGCGGGGTGCCAGTCGAGAATACGCATTTCCTCGATGCCTGCGGGGAGTGGGGGATAATTAAAATTCACCCAGTACAACATGCCGAATTGCACGGGTACTTGATAGCTAAGTGCATCCGACGTAAGTTCTGGTGGATGAGGCATTGTTAATTACAAATCTTTTGCAACTACAGTTTACGGACGCGCATAGGCCACTGAAACGTAAAGCGGGGGATCGCTGGACTCGATTTGTTCCTGGAAACAGGCGCAGGCAAGTGACCACGAGCGCTCTACCATAATCAGGCGCTCCTCCCGTTCCTCCTGACTTTCTTCCTGAAGGGCTACAGCAATGAGCTCCATATCACGCTGATACTGTTCTGCAAGCAAGGATAAACGGCTGACGTCACGATTCGCTGCCATAACGAAACCTCTTTGTTCCAGTAAGTCCAAAACGATGAACTCTCCATTACATCATCAGTAGCAAAACCACGAGGTATGAGGGATATTGGTATTTGTCTAATGTTCCGATTGAGATTATAACAGCAATTTAAGCAAGAAGCAATAGGTTTTGCCCTGATTTCATTGCTGTGTCTAATTTCTGATGTTGCTAGACTCTCTATTCTAGCGGGGGGAATACCCTTCCCGTAGGGGCGAGGGTGGTGAGGAGAGGCGGGGAGGGCCTTTACGGTCGCCCACTGTCCCCCTAAAGGACGGAGAGCCTGGGGCTATATCTTGAGCTCGGGCGCATATGGTCGGAAAATGTGGATAAGTATGTGGACAAATGTTCTAAATTGTGGATAAGTGGCTCTCTATCTTTCCGGGGGAAATCCCCATCCTGTAGGGGCCCGATTTATCGCGCCCTGGGGTGGGCCTTCATGGTCGCCCGCCGTCCCCCTTAAGAATGGATATTAGGATAAGTTTAAGAATCGACAGATTTGCAAAGAAATCGTGCAAAGAGTAGGATGAGGACATTGGGACAACGAAAGAGGCAAACATTGGACGAAACCCTCTTAATTTTCTATCTCTGGCCTGCACGGCGAAAAGCGCGTGCCGTTGCACTCGCAGAGGCCCTTTCTTTGCTTGGAGACCTGCAGGCCAGAGCTTCTGAGAAGGGGCCACTTGCTGAGCAAGGAGGCCTCTTCTGGGTTCTTCTGCCCTCTGAACATCTGGAGGCAGCCCGTGCTCGTTTGCCTCGATCAGGCTACACGGCAGCGGTGGATTGGCTGGAGCCCATGGCGGAACCGGGAGGGCGCTCCAAACACATGCGAGGTATGCCGGAGGATGCCGTGCAATGGCGTCATCGCTGGTACCGGCGCCATCGGCTCTTCGAAGAGGATGCAGAGCTCATACGTCAGGGAGCGCCGGATAGACGGACCTTTTTGCTTGAAACCTCCGCCGGGGAAGTACGCCCGGTGACCGGCTACCGTGGCGATGGAGGAGACCTGAGCCGGCGTGGGCTATCTGTGCTTGATGCTCGTTTGCTGGTAAACCTGGTTGCCGCCGAACCGGGCAGTCTCTTTCTTGACCCGTTTGCAGGAGTCGGAGGGCTGGTGATCGAGGCGCTTGCCAGCCACTACCAGGTAGTGAGTGCGGATTGGGATCCTGTGCTGCAACATGGACTCGCACGTCTTGGAGCACGTCATATCGTCGCTGATGCGCGTCACTTACCATTTCCTGATGAAACCTTTGATGCCATTGCCACTGAGCCCCCTTATCATGAAGAAGCCGCCCCTCTGGTGGTTGAGGCCCTGCATGAGCTGTATCGCGTTTTAAAACCGGGCAGGCGACTGGCTATGCTCTGTGCCCCATCACAGGCTGATGCGCTTCGCGAACAGGCAACCCTGTCCAGCTTGCGCGTTATGCTTGATGCGCCCATCGACCGCAAAGGGCGCGACGTGGTGGTGCTTGTGTGGGTGAAAGAAGAAGCCACGGATTGACCGCCTTGATATACTTGTGCTAAACATCGACTAGAGGAACCCTCTGAAATTCCTGCCTGAGAACTTAAGAATTAGATTGAGAGAGGCCGATGGATCCAGTTGAAATTTATATTCACGAACTACTCGATATCCGTCGCTCTGGTGAGGCTGTTAAGGAAACCTCCTATTATGGCACATTAGCAAACCTTTTCAACGAAATCGGCAAGACTCTTAAACCAAGAGTACGCTGTATCATCAACATCAAAAACAGGGGTGCTGGTATCCCTGATGGAGGACTCTTTACACACGACCAGCTTCAAAAAGTTTCAGAGGCTGAACGGTTTATATCACTCATCCCTGCTCGTGGCGCCATTGAGATCAAAGGTACAGGTGAAGACGTTCTGCGGGTGGCAACTAGCGAACAAGTATTGCGATACCTGGGCAGATATGGACAAGTATTGGTCACCAACTACCGTGATTTCATACTGGTCGGGAGAAATGCCGATAATAAACCCGTAAATCTCGAAACCTACAGCCTGGCAGATAGTGAAACAAGCTTCTGGAAGGCAGCTAATAACCCAGGTAAGATGGCCGAGAATCACAGTGACCGGTTCATTGAATATCTCAAGCGTGTGATGCTCTATCCTGCTCCGTTAATCAATCCTAAAGACCTTGCTTGGTTCTTGGCTTCCTATGCTCGTGATGCAAGATTGCGCGTAGAACAAGTTGATCTTCCGGCCTTAACTGCAGTTCGTTCTGCTCTTGAGGATGCCCTTGGTCTCAAGTTTGAGGGCGTAAAAGGTAGGACTGATTTCAGAGTGGGGCATCAAGAAGTTTAATCTCGATGATCTTTATGTGCGTTTTTTCCGTTTAGCCGAGCATCGTATAGTCGACCAAACAGGAAAAGGCATTGTCTGCTATATCTCTAACTTTTCTTACTTGGGTGACCCATCATTTGTAGTCATGCGACAGCGCTTTTTAACTGAGTTCGATACTTTGTGGTTTGACTGCATGAATGGCGATAGCCGGGAAACAGGCAAGCTTACTCCAGAAGGTAGACCTGACCCTAGCGTTTTCTCCACAGAGTACAATCGTGAGGGCATACAATTAGGTACGACTATTGGTCTGATGGTGCGCAAAGCAAATCGTAGCAAACAACCAGTAATTCGCTTCCGTCAATTCTGGGGTGTCAACAAGCGCAATGACTTGCTTGATAGTCTAGAGGCCCAAAATTTCGATACCCAATATGAACCAGCTAATCCTGAAAAGAGTAACCGCTTCTCATTTAGACCATCCAATGTAGCATCTCACTATCTGGAATGGCCAAAGTTAGTGCACCTATGCGCGGAGGCTCCTAGCAATGGGCTCATGGAGAAGCGTCGCGGAGCATTAATTGATATTAATAGAGCGTCCCTTGAACAGCGTATGCAAATATTTTATGACCGACAAGTAAATTGGGATATCCTCAAGGAGTTGAAAACGGGTTTGACTGAGGATGCTGCTGAATACAACGCAAAGAAAGTACGCCAAAGGGTACAGGCAATCGAGCAGTACCAACCATCGAGAATTAGACGTTATGCGCTTCGCCCCTTTGAGACACGCTGGTGCTACTACAGCGATGTTAGCCCGCTTTGGAATCGCTCTCGACCAACTCTATGGGCACAGTGCTGGGAAGGCAATTCATTCTTGCTTAGTCGCATGAAAGCAGCCAAAGACCCTGAGGGTTCTCCTTTCTACTTTGTGAGGGGCCTTTCAGATGATCACCTCTTAGCCCCAGATGCTTCGTGCTTTCCTTTACGCCTTATGACCGCAAGAAAAGAGAGGGGGACAAGTGATATTCAACAAGTTGTGCTACTTGGTGAATCCGAAACTAAAGAGCCCATTTCCATCGCCAACCTTTCCATAAAGGCCCGTGCGTATCTAGCTGCACTTGGTATCGACAATCCTGATATTGATGCCGAGATTGCCGGGCTAATCTGGATGCATGCACTAGCCATCGGCTACTCACCAGCATATCTCACTGAGAACAGCGACGGTATACGTCAAGACTGGCCTCGCATACCACTGCCAGATAGCAAAGATTTATTACTGAGTTCTGCCGAGTTGGGTAGAAAAGTTGCGATGTTGCTGGACACCGAAAGTGCTGTTCCAGATGTCACTTCGGGAAATATTCGTAGAGAGTTACGGCCCATTGCTATTATCTGGCGTATTGATGATGGAAAGCTGAATCCAGATGTTGGAGACTTAAACGTTACTGCTGGTTGGGGTCACGCAGGCAAAGACGGCGTGACCATGCCAGGCAAGGGAAAGATTATAGAACGCGGCTACACATCTAATGAAAGAGCTGCTCTCAAAGAGGGAGCCGAAGCACTTGGCATAACTGTGGAGGAGGCTATTGAGCAATTGGGTGATACTACGTGTGACATATACCTGAACAATATTGCTTACTGGAAAAACGTACCGATAAAAGTCTGGGACTATACAATTGGTGGTTACCAGGTTATCAAGAAGTGGTTGAGCTATAGAGAACACGAACTGCTAGGCCGGTCATTAACCGTCGAGGAAGCACGTGAAGTGATGAACATGGTTCGACGTATTGCTGCTATTTTGCTATTGGAGCCAGCACTTGATGAAAACTATCGAGCTATTAAAAGTTCCACCTATGCATGGCTTTCTTCGGAAAACGAAGAGACATAGCAGCAAGCGCCGAAGCGTACAATGCACCACTCTACCTTCGTACATCGTAGCTATGGTGTGGAGCGACAGCGTATTTCCCCTTAGAAAGGCATTTCCGAACGGTGGGGTATGCTCACTGTCTTTACTATTTTCGTCCTGCGCTTGTCCCTCTGGTATGGGTAGTGCTCCGTGAGCTGCTACGACGGGACATTCCTGATTTCTCTGCAGAGACAACTCCTTTAGCTTGTACATATGGAGAAAGGCGTAATTGCATTTGTTGTAAGCCATCCAATTCAAAGCCACCCGGAGTATCCTTTAGCTTTTGACGTATTTGTTCTACAGTGTATATGGGTTCGAGAGCTATTTTCACAACTTGGGCTGCTATTGACTTTTTATCTGCACCTGCCTCGAGAATTTGTAGCTTGAGCTTACCGTTCATATCACGTTCAACCGTAAAAGAAACCTCTAAGTCGACGTGTCCTACGAGGAACATTGGATCAGTATGAGGCTCAAGCAGTTCTCTCTTAACCTCATCAATAAGCTCTCGGATTCCAATTGGTATTTGTTCTGGCATATTGCTTTCTCCTCAAGAACGTACTTACTTTTTCAGGGCTGTAATACTCCTACTACCCCTCTTCTATGAAGATATATGGCGCCTATCTCTGCTAAATCACAAAAGGTCAATGTATTCTCACTATATCGTCACAACCTGTACGGTTTACCAGTTCGGTGCAATCGTCCGGAAGGAATAAGCATCAGGCCAGAATCAAAACAATATATTGAGCGCCATGGGTGTATCGTCATAGAGGCAATGGGTAGGAAGAAAAACGCCCTTAAGTTCTTATTTTTGCTTTTGGATCGGTTATGTGCAAACATTATTCATGATCTGCTCATAGGGCGCTATTTGCTAGCTGGTCATTTGTGACTGAAGTGTCAACAGCGACTTAACATTGGCTCTCGGCCTTTTAAAGTGAATTGAGGAGTTTCTGAAGAAAGAAGCCCTCCGAACATGCACGTTGCTCGCTCACCCATGAGAGAAGCATAGCAGTCGCTTACATCCCCACTTGTTTTCTTGTGGCTGTTCAATTCCCAGTCACCCAAAAGATGATGGATGCAGCACCATTCACCTGAAGCTGCCAGCATCCAGGGGTAGTAATATTTACGATAGATGGGTAGCTCCAGCCAGGGCCAGGCGCGCCAGCCATAGGGAACGCCTGTTGAAAGGTCTCATGAGGGGATGACACCTTAACCCCGGTGATGACCACCGTATCGGGAGGAGCTGAGACGTTCAGCACCCACAGGATTTTCGTGTTCCTGCTGCCATCGGGATAACTCCCTCCCGTATGCAGGGGTTGATAGGTGTGAGTTTGCCGGTAGGTGGGCTCCACGAAAAAGAGGAAGGCGGTGACCTGAGATGAAACGGGGTCTGCTTTGACCCACGGCACATCTGTTATCCCCGCTATGCCCAACGAACCTGCATAGACCGGATTGACTGGACAGGTGGCAGGAATCGGAACATCCGGCTTGAGCAGGAGAAAGTGCCCTGCCGGTGTGGGATGGGTCGTGGGAATAGGCAAGAGCGCGACGGAAGTGGATTCCACGGTGGGAGTGCCTGGGGGCATCGTTGATGCTGGCCTCGTGCTTTGAGTCAGTGCGGGTGCGCCACTGCTACACGCCATGAGCGTAAGGAGCAGGAGGCCTGGCATGATTCTGCGAAGTGACACGCTCCACATACAACATCTCCTGCATGCTGGATCTGGTCCATCATGTGATTTGATTGGAGCCGCTCCCCGTTGTGGGAGAGCCATGTCGAGTAAGCTCGTGATGGGACTCGTGGTTTTGTTGCTTGCTCTCCATGAAGTATCGCATAAAATTCTGAATCACGTCTGAATGTATACTGAATGGGAGTTGAAACGCTCTTCAGCCCCTTGACACCAGGATCCCATAATCTACGCCGCTTTATAGCGACGTACATCCACCTGTACGCCTTCCCTCACGGCTGTTTCTGCAATCTGAGCAAGTCGCTTACCCGTTGCTGCATCCACATATTCCTCGCCGCAGGTTGTGCAGATTTGGGCAGGGACATCACGAATGACAACGGTCGTCTCATCTCTGTTAAGGGTGACCGTTGTGGTGCCTGGTTCAGTCTCTCCATATTGGCAGATAACACACTTCATGTTTGTTTTTTCCTTCTGTACATTTCCTGTACTATATCAGAGAACAAAGAAGTATCATAGAGGTAGAAGCACTGACGGCGGGGCGCGACATTGACAGTTTAGAGAAACAGCCTCTTCTACGCTGAGAACCATCTTCTAACGTTTAAAGTTCGCTAATACATCTGGTATCCTGGAAAGGAGAGGACTATCAAGTAGACTCTTCGTTTCCTCCAAATCACCCTGGGACTTCGGAGTGAGCCAGTTCAGTAGACGCACCAGTGCAAATCCTAGGACGAACGTGATGATGGAGTTAATGATGAGAGCGTCAAAATGAAATGGGTTGACTACTGCTACTCCCACAATTGAGAGCGGAATGATGATGGTCATAACTAAGCGCAGTATCCGTAAGAACCCTGCTAACCGGGAACGAGCGGGAATTGTTTCCGCTCGGCCAAAAAGCCCCCAGTTTCCATCAGCAGCATAAACAAGCCTGGTCGCTATAGTCTGTATTAACTCTTCCTGAGGGTCCTTCTTTGGAAAAAGCACGAGTTGCTTGAGGTTACGAACATCCGCTGCCCTCGCAAGAGCTTCCCGGCATAGCCAGGCATTTGTCTCAGCATCTATGCCGCGAATACTACGAGGAAGGTCGTTCCCAATGCGTTGAGCGATCCATTCTAAATTGTAAATTAAATCGAACTTGAAAGAGGGAAGTTGCCATTGATCCGGTTGGGCCTCCTCCATGAGAGCAAGCAAAAAGCACAAGGTTTGTATCACCTCCTCTGCCGGGAACTTTTTGATCTTTGCTCGTTTAACGAGCAGGCTCATAAACTGTGCACATAAACCCGTAATCCATATTACGCCTATATATACTCCAACGCCAGTGATCCCCGCTCGAAGAGCATCTCGGATGAATAAAGGTACCTGGCTGAGCCATGAAGTACCCAGTACCCATACGGTGAGTGCCGAGAGGATCAAGAGTATAAATGAGGCGGTGTTAGAATAATTGAATCGTCCCAGAAAAGCATCACATACATAGATGAGTAGGATGGCGAAAATAAGTGCTACCAGGGGCAAGACGATCCATGTGAGTGCCCAAAATTCACCCTGGTGAAATAAGATTGGTGCCGCAAGCAGCGAGGCAATTGCCCCGGCAATCAAGCCGGCAATAACCCCATTATCTACTAGCGTATTTTTTACTGCCCACCAGGCCTGGTATGCCTGGATCTGAGAGATGGAGAAAACAACACGTGACCGGATATGCTGCTTTTCTTGCTGGGAAATAGACTCGAATTGATCAAACTTCCCTATTTCTTTGTTGCATTGATTGTCAAAATCCTCCTGATAACGCTGGCGCACCCAACGCAGTCCTCGTATGCTGAACAGTTTTCCATCCACTAATGGACGGTAGATACTGCTATCTCTGTTGCTGTCGTTAAGCGTTGAAACTTTGTCATCCTGGTCATCCGTTTGAACAGAAAGTTTATTGGCTATATTATAGTTGTTCATAAGTTGGCTCCCACTGTTCATAGTAGACGTTCCCAATGTTGTTCAGCGTTAGGGCTTTACCATTATCATTCGCCGTTTGATCGAAGAGATTGAAAGCACTCTTATAATTTGCCAGTGCCCTTTGACGCTTAGACTCAATTGACAACGAGGAGAGCTTATATCCAGGTAGTCACTATTAAAACGAGAAGAAGAAGAACTTTTAGGATACGGATTTCTTATTGGTACGATGCTTGGGGAAAAAGAGCCGGTGGTCAGATTCGAACTGACGGCCCTCGCTTTACAAGAGCGATGCTCTGCCACTGAGCTACACCGGCATGAAAACAGTATATCATAGAGGGTCAAGATTCCACGCGCATCCATACGCCTTCCAGATCACTGTTTATTCCAACGCCAGATATCTCCGAGAACGGTGCCCAGCAGGGCCATTATTATTCCCACCAGCATCGC
>Ga0187846_10001079_pt1 | contig 15548 bp, 13 predicted proteins | sample TC_taG_FD_161473 | JGI IMG/M metagenome (GOLD analysis project Ga0187846, IMG submission 161473) | Biofilm microbial communities from the roof of an iron ore cave, State of Minas Gerais, Brazil - TC_06 Biofilm (v2) | ecosystem: Environmental > Terrestrial > Deep subsurface > Cave > Wall biofilm...
GGCAGGGCACCTCTTTGCCCAGGAAAGTAGCGGTCTAACCGCCCACCTGGCTCCTCTCCTCAGTCAGTTTGGCTACCAGCAGGTGCAGACAAAAGCCTATGCCTTGCAGTATCGAGCAGGAACCCCAGAAGGGCAGGCCTACATCGAAGATGGGGTGCGGGTGTTTCAAACGCTTCGCCCATTTCTCCAGAAATGGGGTTTCATGAGCAAGGATTACGATGCCATGGGTAAGCAATTGCTCGAAGAGATCTATCGCTCTGATTTCAACGCCACCTGGCGCCTGCACACAGCCTGGGGTATCAAGCCCAGGCCAGAATCGCAACAGCCGCAGCCGGAATAATGGTTTTCTTTGGTGGACTAAGAGAGGACCTTGTGCAGGCGTTGCTGTGGGTGGCTTCCATCAGCCCTTGTGTTGGCGGGTCTAGAGCTTGTAAACCTTGAAACTGCTCAGTGCTATTTGCGCGTTGGCACACCACAATCCTACTTCTCCAGCAGTGATGAATCTATTGTCAACTACACTGAGGACGGCTGTGCCATCTATCAAGAAAGTAATCGTATTCCCTTTGACTTCAGCCCGGTAAACGTGGAAATCTGTGCCGGGGTTAAAAGAAGCACTTTTAAGGATATCTCCTCCTACAACAGAAATATTTGCCCCGCTTGAAGAATCTATGTAGGTCGAGTATCCTGGTTCATGAGGTGAAGATGGGACCCCTCGCACGTTGATACCGAAACCCGAGTAATTGTCGCTGAATTGTACCACCTGGATCTTTGCTTCCACAGCGTAGTCCATTGTTGTTGGCTGGCAAGAGCGTGGAGCGACGAGTGTTGGCCTTCCATTATAATCGCCATTTGAACCGTCATTTAGCAGCATGCCGCCAAGCTGTTTCCAGCCACTTCCCAGAGACCAGCCGCTCCAGTTGCCGGTACTGCTTGATTGACACACCACGGCCTCCGTTTTGGGCACCAGGTGCGGTGTTAACAGAGAGAATAGCAAAAGCGCTGCGAGCAAGGCAGTGATAATTTGCCACAGATAGCGCCGCCAGAAAGGTTTTGGGTGGGAAAAATCTATTCTTTCTCTGTCGCCAATCTTGTTATTTTCATCATCCATATTCTCCTCCTCAAAGAGCAAACTACTGCCTGGCTGACACGCCTCACCCTACTTACTCCTAGTATAAGAAGGAGTTATAGTAACTAGCGTTTTCTAGAGGATCTCTGTATTTGCGCCTACTCAAAAAATCCTGGACGGAAAACTGGTCTTGGGTACATCTGATGGAAGCCAGACAAGAGCAGGAACCAGATGCACGGAAAACGGTTGTCTATGGGCAATTGGAGATAAGAACCGCTAAGAGCACTTGTACTCTCAAAGAGGATGCGAATATCGAATGGAACAGGTCCAGAATCGAGTTTGAGAAGTGTCTCCCGAGCTTGTCTCACTTGATGCCTTGCTTATCTCCAAACGTCTGAAAAATACCCAAATTCCTACACATAGATGTTATTTCATGTTATAATTTCTTGAAAAGATGACTATATTTGCAAGGGAAAAGGTGAGAAGAGATGTCGGTTTATAAGCAACACCAGACATCTGATAGTTTCTGGAAGCGCCTTGCGAAGAGAAAATTGCCCGCGGTCATCCACCGGGGCGGTATATATGTTGGTGTAGCCTTGTTGCTGGTTAGCGGTTTTATCTGGGGATATGGCGCGGTAAAGTCAATTAGCATCATTACAACGGTCGGCCCGATCGTTGCTGCTGTTGTTGCCTTGCTTCTTGCATATCTGGCCCTTCCTTTTTTGTACGACAAGGTAACGACTGCAAAAACGGACAGTGATTCCAGAAATGATGACCATACTTATGATGATTCTGACTCAATACTATTTCACTTTAACGAGCGTTTATCCAATCCAGGGGAGTATTTTGGACGAGCGATGGAGCGTGCCACACTGATCCATCGCGCTCGAAAAGGCAACTCGACTTCGATTGTGGGACCGCGTAGAATTGGTAAAACCTGGTTGATGACTTATCTGAAATTAGTTGCTCCCCAGCAATTAGGTGCTTCTTTTCATGTTGGCTATGTGGATGCTTCACTCCCAACATGTAAAACGATAACCGGATTTACAGCGAAAGCACTGCAAGCTCTCAACGTTCCTGTTGTCAATGCCAATGTTTCTGCTCTTGGCTTGAAAGAACTGGAAGCCGCTGTTGAGAGTTTTCATGCGAACAATCAAATGCCTATTCTTTGCATAGATGAATTTGAAAGTCTGGTTGGCGGGCAAGATTTTGATGCCGATTTTTTTACCGGTTTACGTGCTATAACGCAAACCGGCCTCACGCTGGTAACGACCAGTAAAAGTCCATTGATCGATATTGTGAGTGAACAGGTCAAAACTAGTCCTTTTTTCAATATATTTGAGCAGCTTTCGCTCAAACCCTTCAATGCTCAAGATGCCGAAAATTTCGCTACTTACAAAGGTAAACAGGCAGGGTTCACAGATCAGGAGTGCCGTTATTTACTTGCGTATGCACAAGATGGGCTTCAATGGCCTCCTCTTCGCTTGCAACTGGTAGGAAAATTGCTGGCAGAAGATAAGATCGCTGCTAAAAAAGATGCGACACATTACCAACCCGACAGGCAAGGATATTGGCGCGATTTCCAAAAGCGGATAGATGAGGCTTATCAAGCGGCGGTAAAGGCGAGCAGCAAATGAGATCTCTCACATTGACATGGCGGTATCTCATTATTCAACCTGCCACACAGGTTTTTTACTGCTTGTTCCAACCTGCCAGATTTGCCAACGAACTTGAACCAGGAGAGTTTGCAAAGCGCATAAATTCGATGTTCCGATTTGTGCTGCTGCTTTTCATCATTGATTATCCGCTGGCATTGGTCTTGCAGATCATCATTTACAACGTTATTATCCACCAGAAGATTCGAGTGGCTCTGGCTGATTTCTTGATTACCACAGTATGGACGACGGCATTAGGCATTGGATGGGGGATAGTGTGCGGGGCCATAGGAAACATTCGACTCGGTCTTGCATTGGGCGTAGCTCTAGGTATAACTGGAGGTCTTCTCATTACAGCTCCCTTGGGAACAGTAAGCGGTATTACTGTAGCTGTAGCACTGAGCTTGTTGGGGGGCATCATTGGCGGCAATATCTGGGGCATTCCAGGTGGGATCATTGCCGGCATCGTTGGAGGTGCCGCACCAATTATTGCGGGCAATACAAAAGATCATGTAGGAATGTTTGAAATAGCTTTCACATTTTTCTTCGTGTATCTGATCGGGTACTATCGTCTACTGCTCTATCCAGTAAGCGCCCTCTCGTTATTGAGAACATACATGCAGAGCCGAAAAATGCCAAAGAATGTCTTTACATACCTGCACCATTCATCATTGTATTGGGATGAACGTATTTTTTTGCCCTTGCCGCGCCTAGCAGCTACTCTGCATGTAGCTGTAAGAGAAAATTCTGCTCTAGCAATAAATGAAATTGTCTTTATTGTCACTCAGAGACCTCAGCAGATTGGCGCAGCGCGGTTCGCTCTGTTGGAAATAGCCATTCATGAATTGGAAGTATGTAACACGCTAAAAGATATCGCTGAGGCATCTTATCGACTTGCCGAGATACTTTCCGAAGAAGTGAGGCAGATCGTTCCACAATGGACGACTACTTTTGCGCATTTCAGCGATGCCAGTTTTGACGCGGCGCGTTACTGTAGTCCGCTTGATCGACCAAGCCGACGCAAGGCGCTGGAGGACATGATCGATAACCTGAACAAGATCAATCTCAACATTGCCTTTGGCGAAGCCAGGTTACTTCAACGAATGAGAACAGCAAGCGACAAATGGCTCAAAGTCGCTCAGGACGAACAGGCGCAACTGACGCATATTCCCCTAGAGATTGGTCAAATTGACAACCCGTTTAGTCCGGGAGAAGCCAATGAGCAAAGTCCGTTTGTGGGCCGCCGTGACCTTGTATACATCGTGGAAAACTCGCTGAGAAAGAAAGGGAGCCATCCCACATTTTTCTTGAATGGGGAGCGGCGTATGGGAAAAAGTAGTACGCTCAAGCAATTACCTCGGTTATTGGGCGCTCGTTATATTCCCATTACTTATGACTTGCTGAAACCGGGCATTTGCTCAAGTACTGCGGCTTTTCTGGGTAGCATTGCGAAAGAAATCAACAAAGTCTTACAAGTGAGGGGCATAGCAGTCAAGCAGTTAGATATAGCTTCTTTGAGCGACTTTGGACGTGATAACGAGGCAGCCATTTATCTTCCTTTTAATGCTTGGATCGAAGATCTTGTGCGTACTTTGGAGCAATATGATCGGCTACTATTGCTGGCTTTTGACGAGTTTGAAAAGCTAGAAGAAACCCAGCAGACAAAGTTGATGAAAGTTCCATTACTTCTTGATTGGTTTCGTTATACCATCGAACACCATCCGCGGTTGGCCTTGCTGTTTAGTGGAGTTCGCAGCATCGGTGAAATGGGCCTCGAAACGAATACCAACTGGTCTACATATTTTGTTAATGCTCAGGTGCTGAGAATCAGTTTTTTACAGCCAGATGAAGCCTATCAACTCATTATCGATCCCCAAGAAGGCTTTCCAGGTAGGCAGGTGTTTGGAGAAGACGTTACTCAGGAAATTATTCGAATCACCGGTTGCCATCCATTTCTCATTCAAGCGATCTGTTCCAAGCTGATCGAGCATTTGAATGCCAATAGGCTGGATCACGCTGAATTTCAGCATGTGGAGATAGCCACACAAAAGGTGATGGAAAACTGGTGGGATACCTACTTTCGCGACTTATGGCAACGCACAGAGAAAGAGCAGCGCATCTGCCTGTTTGCATTGGAGAGAATGGGAGGAGGTATATTTCAGCAGATCGCTGAGCAGAGCAACTTAGACGCGTTTACCCTTCGCCAGACTCTGCAAACTTTACAGAAACGAGACCTGATAATGAATATCGGTGACCATTACCAGATTACAACTCCCATCTTTAGTAAATGGGTAGAGCGTAATCGTTAATTGTAGAGCTATATCGGCAAGTACTCGGAAAACGCTTCAAGATTTAGCTACCGGCAAAGGAGAAGCGCATCATGGCAGATCTGACAGAACAGACGTTTGGTAATTATAGGCTCATTCGCCTGTTGGCAAAAACTGAATTTTCAGAGGTCTATGTTGGAGAAGATATTCGTCTCGGCAGGTTAGCTGCTGTTAAGTTGCTACGATCTCGAGAAATGATGGAACCTGATCTCAAGCAGTTCCTTGTCGAGATGCGGATCTTTGCTCGCCTTGACCACCCTAATATTGTGCGTATCCATGATTTTGGTAGTGACTCTAGAAGGGGGTGATACAATAGCGGGGAGGAGGTGACCCATGAAAGAATCAGGGAGAAAAGAGCAGACGAGTCTGCCCCCGTGCCCAAATCCGATCTGTCCGGGGTCGCGTGTGGTGCGCAATGGGAGCCATCGAGGCAGACAACGCTATCACTGTCGCAGCTGCAAGACGTACTTTGGCGAAACGCAAGGGACACCAATGTACGGGCTGAAGACGGATGCGTCGGAAGTGGCGCAAGCACTGTTGATCGTGATGCGACGGGGCAGCTTGCGTGCGGCTGAAGAGATCACGGGCCACAAATACGAGACCATCAGCGTGTGGCTGAAGCGGGCGGCGACCCATGCAGAGGCCATCACGCAGGTGTTGGCCAACGACCTGCACCTGAGCCAGGTGGAAATCGATGAGTTCTGGTCGTTTGTGCAGAAAAAAACGGCACAGCTGGACAGCAAGACTGCGGAGAACGCTGGGGATGCCTCATCCAGGACCGGGACAGTCGCTTCGTGGTGGCCTGTGCCAGCGGTCCATTGAGTGAGGACCTCATCGAGCACGCGGTGACCACCACCGTGGAGCGAACCCACCAACGCGAACTGCACTGGTTCAGTGATGGCTGGCACGGCTATCGGAGCATTCTACAGCGGGCCTATCGAAAGCCTGTGCTCACGGGCAAACGGGGGCGTCCCCGCTTGGTGGTGCCAGAGAGCGTCAGCTTGATGCAAACCGTCAAGCATCGTGATGAGCATGGACGGCTGCTGTCGGTGGAGATCCGTGCCGCGCTGGGAGTGGCAATGGAGCCAGCGGGCACCATCCATGTCGAACGACTCAACGGAGCCTTACGGGATCGGCTGAATGCCCTCACTCGCAAGACGCACGCTTTTGCCAAACGTGATGACAGCTGGGATGCACTGGTGGGCTTGCAGCTGTTCGATCACAACTTTCATCGAGCCCATCGGGCCTTGCGGTTGCCTGTTGCCGATGGCGCGCGTCGGTATCACCACCGCTCTCCGGCGATGGCTCTGGGGCTGACCGATCATCGCTGGTCGTTCGAAGAATTGTTGACGACCCGCATTCCTATCACCCCTTGATGGGGTCACTACCATGATTTTGGTATGGTGAATAATATCCCCTTCATCATTATGGATTATGCTCCTAATGGCTCGCTTCGTGATCGCTATCCTCATGGTACTGTTGTACCGCTCGAATCAGTAGTCTCTTACGTTAATCAAGTTGCATCCGCATTGCAATATATGCACGACGAAAAACTGATTCATCGTAATGTTCAACCAGGCGCTATGCTAGTTGGGCGGAAAAACGAAATTTTATTGGGAGGTTTTAGCTTTATCTGGTCGGTAATAGGTGAAGGAGTTCGCTTGGCTGGTAGTCCAGTCTATATGGCTCCTGAACAGATTCAGGGCAAACCCCGCCCAGCCAGCGACCAGTATGTGCTAGCTGCTGTCGTCTATGAATGGCTTGCTGGGAAGCCCCTTTTTGAAGGATCTTTCACGGAAGTTATCTCTCAGCATATCGCCTCTCCCCCATTGCCAGTGCGTGATAGAATACCCCTCATTCCACCAACTGTCGAGCAGGTCATTCTGAAGGCTCTCGCCAAGGAGCCATATGACCGTTTCCCTAGCATCCTTTCGTTTGCTCAAGCTTTAGCCGAGAGTTCCTATCTTGCACAAAATATCAATCCTTATTCGTATGGGTGGACTCCTACTATTTCATCTTCTAGTCCGAAACCTGCCTCGATAAAGCCATCTCAACCGCAATACGGCTCATCTCCAACACTTATGACACCATCGTATCCGCCGTACCAGCAGCCGAGGCCACATCAGCAGTCCGAAGTTACTCCTTCATATCCTCCTCCTCCTCCACCTCAACTGCCAGCAAGACGTTTTCTGTCTATTTCCCGGCGTGGTATGCTTGTTAGTCTGATTGCTCTGATCACGATAGCCTCGGTGGAAGTTATTGCCTACGGAAGGGTTGCTCAGTTATTACAATCACCCATTTTGCTTGTTGGTCTTGTTGGTCTGATTGCGATAGCCGTAATGGGAGTTATTGTTAAAACAAGGTTCAAATGAAGTTGATAGTTTTCGTTCAGTGGGGCTGTTGGAGCACAAGAACGCATGGGGAGTAGCCTGCGCAGAGATGAAGAAGATGAAGCTCCCGCCACTTAAAGCTTTAGAGCATCCACGGTTGCCAGAACTTCTTGAGCGTGCTCGGCAGCCTTGACTTTGGGCCAGACTTTACGAACAATCCCATCTTTATCAATGAGAAAGGTCTCGCGATTGACGCCTATATAAGTTTTACCCGCGTAGTTCTTCTCTTTCCACACGCCATACAGTTGCGAAACCGTTGTATCGGTATCAGCCAGCAGCGGAAAGGACAAACCGTATTTATCGGCAAATTTTCGATGCGAGGCAATATCATCGGCACTTACGCCCAGCACAACAACTCCCCGTTTTTGCATCTCATGATTGGCATCGCGGAACGAGCACGCTTCTGCAGTGCATCCAGGCGTATCGTCTTTTGGATAAAAGTACAAAACAATATTTTTGCCACGTAATGCGCTCAACTGAACCTGGCCGTTTTTCACCACATCATCGCTTCCCACGGCTGGAAGTGTGAAGTCAGGAGCGGGTTGTTGCTCCTGGATGACTGTTTCGCTCATAAATATCTCCTTCAAATGCGAGAAGATAAAAGTAACATTCAATGCAATAGCGAATAAAGCAGGCCGGAGAAACCTGGCATTCTCGCCTTCCATTCCATATGTGAAAACACAATGTCTCGAGGAACTATTCCATTACCTACCCAAACACGTCATTGCCACAGTTCTGCAGGATAACGAGGCAGAATCACAGGAACAGGTCTCGGAGAATTGATGGTATTGCAGGAACCATAGGATTCGAGCGCAAATGCGCTCGAGTCCCACAAAAAATGATTATGCAATCACTACCCAGGTGGACACTATCTCCCGCTGCTGGTACTCCTCGACCTCACCTGCGAGTACAATGGTCTGCTCGGCCCGGATGTCAGTCGATGAAGCTCCAATACTAAAGGTAAAAGCGCCCGGCTCGGTGACGAAACGCATCTGGGGGTCGTAAAACGCGAGCCGGGACGGATGCACCGTAAATGTCACCCTCCGGGCCTGCCCGGGAGCGAGAGAGACGCGGGCGAAACCGACGAGCACGTTGTCAGGGCGAGCAACAGAGGCGATAAGATCGCGGCAGTAGAGCTGTACCACCTCGTCGCCTGCATGCACCCCGGTGTTGCGTACTTCGACGGACAGCTCAATCGGCTCGGCAGTACTCGTCGCCTGCACAGTGAGGCCGGTGTATGCAAAGGAGGTGTAGCTCAGCCCGTGTCCGAAGGCGAACAGTGGTGTCGCGGGAGAGTCGGTGTAGTCTCCATAGAACATGGAGCGATCACCTCCAGCACGGCGCCCAACGTGGTTTGGCACCTGGCCAACCGCGCGTGGCATGCTCACAGGCAGGCGGCCAGACGGATTTATCTTCCCTGTCAGCACATCTGCGAGGCCGTTGCCTCCCTCCTCTCCTGCAGGAAATAGTTGCAGCAGCGTGTTTGCTCGGTCAGCAATCCGAGCAAGGGTGTGAACGCGGCCACTGAGCACGATGACAACAAGCGGTGTGCGTGTATCAGCAATCGCATCGATGAGTTCTTGCTGGACGCCCGTGAGATCGAGGCTGGTAGCATCGTTGCCCTCACCAACCGTGGCAGGGCGCATAACGCCGCTGCGTCCTGCTACCACAACAATGGCAACGTCGGCATCACGCGCTGCCTGGACCGCTTCTGCGAAGCCAGAACGATCATCGCCCTGCACCGCGCACCCCCAGGCATACTGCACCTTCGTGCCGTTTCCTAGGGCCGTACGCAGGCCTGCAAGCGGCGTGACGTGCGGTGTGAAGTACGGGCCAGGAGCATAGGATTTACCGGGGTGGGTGGGCGGATCCACGTCCGGGGGATTCTGGTTGTGGCCGAGTGCGTAGACGATCTCCAGGTGGGTAGGGTAGTGATAATCGCCTTGTAGCAGACGTTGGTCATCTGCGCCGGGCCCTATGACTGCGATGCGTTTGACCCTGGAGTTAAGCGGTAGTACACCATCGTTGGTGAGCAGGATGATCGAATCTGCGACAGCCTGGCGAGCCAAAACGCGCTGCTCAGGCGCCTGAAAGGCCATATTGGCGATCGAGGCGTCGACGTACGGGTTCTCGAAGAGCCCAAGTTTGAATTTCAGCTGGAGTACCCGGCGCACGGAGGCATCGACGCTATCCAGTGGCACCCGCCCGGCCACAACCTCCGCTTTGAGTGGCTCCCCGTAGCAGTCTGTATTAGGCAATTCCGTGTCAAGGCCGGCAAGCAATGCGAGCCGGGCTGCCTCTCCTGCGTGTGATGCGACACGATGGTGTGACTGGAGTTGTGCGACGGAAAAATAGTCTGCCACGACGACACCAGCGAAGCCGAGTTCGTCACGCAGCAGCTCGCTGAGGATGGCGGGGCTGCCCGCGCAAGGCAGTCCATCAACAGATGCATAGGAATTCATGACACAGGCGAGTCCAGCATCCCGCATAGCGGCGGCGAAAGATTCGGCATAGACCTCGCGCAGCTCGCGCGCACCAAATTGAACAGGACCCCAGTTGCGCCCACCCTCCGACATAGCGTACGCGAGGAAGTGTTTGCCCGTGGCGGCCACGCCCTGGCGCAGATCACTCGTCTGCAAGCCCTGGATGTACGCGGCGCCGATTGTCCCCGCCAGCACAACATCCTCGCCATATGTCTCCTCGACCCGCCCCCAGCGTGGATCACGGGCGACATCAAGCACAGGAGCGAGCGCGAGCCGGGCGCCAACTGCCCGCATCTGCGCGCGAATCACACTGGCAACCTGCTTGACGAGAGCCGGGTTCCATGTCGCTGCAAGCCCAATCCCCTGTGGAAAGACCGTCGCATCACGGTGACAAAATCCACCTGTGGCCTCCTCGTGAAGGATGACAGGGATGCCGAGCCGGGTGCGCTCAACCGCAAACTGCTGGATGGCATTCATGAATGCTGCGCTCTCGTGTGGGTGCAGGCCAGTAGAACCGCCAATACGCGCGATCTGCCCAACTCCATGCGGCATTTTTTTAGCAGCGATATCAAGGTCGAAAGCCCCTTTTTTCACGAAAGCTGTACTCCAGAGGCACCCGAGTTGGGCAAGTTTCTCATCGAGGGTCATAATAGAAAGCAAGTCCTCGACCCGGTCGTCAACTGAAGCATTCGGATCACGGTAGAGCGATGCGGGCATGTGCAAGTTCCTCTTCCAAATTGTTTGCGCCTATTGCTTACATTATAATAAGGGCCTCCATCCTTCTGAGTGACTGTAGAGCGCCGCCAGCGCCGATTATGAATTTTCACGAACAAGATCAGAAATGTCATGCTGAGCGAAGCGAAGCATCTCTTGGCCCAACGAGCCAGACCCTTCGCTGCGCTCAGGGTGACACCCCACTATTACCGGTTTTGGTGGTGAAAATTCATTATCGGCCTATGCCCTTCAATCACTCGTGAGGATGGAGAGCCTCTTCAATCAAGTATCTAGATGCGTCATTTCCATAATGCAGAGGTCAGCTCGGCCGGCAGCCAGGATAGTGTTGATTTCGTTACTTGTCGTAAGGTAGCCGCCGACTAAGGTGGGAATACTCGCTTCGTTGCGCAGCCTATCGCTAAAGGCGGTCAGAAAGCCACGTCCGTACGCTGGCTGACTATCTATAGTTGTCTGACCTGCCAGTATCTCAAGCATATCGCATCCATGTGCTTTCAGAGTCCTGGCGACAATTACTGCATCCTCGACGGTGAAGCCTCCCTTCATACAATCGGTAACAGAGAGAGCGACCGAAATTGGCTTCTCCTGCGGCCAGGTGACTCGTACGGCATCAAATACCTCCAATGGGAAGCTCAAGCGACGTTCCGGGTCACCGCCATACTCGTCATTACGCAGGTTGGTGAGCGGTGAAAGGAAGCTTGCCAATAAGTAGCCGTGGGCAAAGTCCAGGTGCAGCAGGTCAAAACCAGCTTCTTCCGCCGCCTGGGCCGCGCGGACGAACTGATTACGCACCTGGACCATGTCGCCACGGTCCATCTCTTTGGGGACCTGGCTTTGTGGTGTGTAAGGGATGGGCGAAGCAGAGAGGAGCTGCCAGTTGCCCCCGCGCAGCGGCCGATCCAGACCTTCTGAACGCGGTCGGGTAGAGCCGCGCCGCCCGGCGTGGCCCAGCTGGAGGGCAATTTTTGCAGGAGAGACGCTATATATATGCTTGACCCTGCGCTTCCAGGCTGCTACCTGTTCCGCGTTGTATATGCCGGGACTGTCCGGGGTGATACGCCCTTCTGCAGAAACTGCGGTCAACTCTGTCAGAACCAGGCCAACGTTGCCAGGAGGCTGCTGCACCACCTCAGGATAGCCCTCACGAGTATCCCCTGGCGAAGACGTTGCTGCACCTGTTCTTTGCAAGAGCACTATACGCGTGGGTATAATAAGCCCGCGCAGCTTCATAGGCGCAAACATTGGGGGCGGGGCGACAATGACTTGCGTGTCACTGGCTTTCTGCATGTACCAACGGTCAACGCTTTCGCCGAAGCGAACATCGCGGAATTTGAGATCGTCGTAGCTGATCCTGCCGCTGCGCGTGAGTAACTGGAATGCGAACTGCACCGGATCGAGGCCAAGGTAGCGTTTGAGGGTCTCGAAATAAGCCTGGCTTTCAGCCGCTGCTTTCTGGAAAACTTCAACGACGGGTTTGCGCTCTAACTCATAAGCATTGAGGGCAGTTTCGAGGTCCTGGTGCTGCTCAAGCGAGCTGGCAAGAGCAATGGCATCCTCCATCGCCAGTTTTGTGCCTGAGCCGATAGAGAAATGTGCAGTGTGGGCGCAGTCACCAAGCAACACGATATTATTATGATGCCAGAACCGGGTCTTCAGAGTAGGGAAATTGATCCACTTTGAGTTATTTGATAGGAGCGATGCGCCATCCAGATTTTCGGCGAGAAGGCGCTGGCAGTAAGCGAGGTTTTCCGCCTCGCTAGCCTTATCCAGACCGGCGTTGAGCCAGGATGCTTCATCACATTCGAGTAGAAAGGTGCTGGCAGTCCCGCTAAAGGGGTAAGCATGTACTTGAAACAGGCCGTGCTCGTTCTCACGGAAGATAAATGTGAAGGCATCGAGCACTTTATCCGCGCCTAGCCAGATGTATTTGGCTTTGCCAGGCTCTATAGTTGGCAGAAAATAGCGTGCATATGCCCCGCGTGCAGCGCTGTTAATGCCATCGGCGGCGATAAGCAAGTCATAGGCGGGAAGTTCCGCGAGGTCGTTCACCTCGCGACTGAATTGCAAGCTGATGCCTAGTTCAAGGCAGCGCTTTTGCAAAATGTTGAGCAGGGCTTTGCGCGAGATACCGGCAATCACATGGCCACCACAATGCAGCCTCGCGCCGCGAAAATAGACATCGATAGTATCCCAGATCACGAACTGGCTGGCAATCTGCTCATAGGATTTGTAGTCCGCTCTCTGGAATGAAGCCAGCGTGCGATCAGAAAAAACTACTCCCCAGCCATAGGTAACGTCGGCGGAGTTGCGCTCGATGATGGTAATGTCGTGCGCAGGGTTGGCTTTTTTAATCAACAGGCCGCTGTAGAGACCGGCCGGGCCGCCGCCGAGGATCGTGATCTTCATCGCACACACCTGCCCAGCGCAGTAAGAATATAAGCGAGTTGCTCAAGCTGGTAAATATTAGGAAGTGCTGGGAAAAGGACTAATTCATCGCACCCGGCTTCTTCGTAGCCGCGCAGGAACTGCGCTATGGCTTGCGCACTGGTAAGCAGTCCATCGGCGATCTTTTCAGCGAAGGGGCCGGTGAAGGCGTAGTAGGTCTTCATGTAGCGACGGCCTGCCTCAATAGTAGCATCGTCGCCGAGTGCGAAGTAGGCCTGGGCCCACAGTTGTGGTTGACCTGGACGCCCGGCATCCAGCCAGGCTGCGCGGGCTTTGTCAGCGGCGCGAGCAAATGTCCTGGGGGGTCCGCCTCCATGTACATAGCCATCGGCGTAACGAGCCATGCGCGCGTAGCCATGGTCGCTCAGTCCGCCAACCAGTAAAGTGGGGCCAGCGGGACGAATTAATTGTGGGCCTACCGTCCCCTCTTCCCATAGAGAGCGCATTGTAGAGAGCTGGTCCGCTAACCGCTTCCCCCGCTTCTGGTAATCTATACCGGCGGCATCATAGTCTTCCTTGCGAGCGCCAATAGCCAGGCCCAGCACCAGCCTACCGCCAGAGAGCGCGTCAATGGTTACTGCCATTTTCGCCAGCAAAGCATCAGCATGCAGAGGCCCAATGACAATGGTAGTCGCTAATTTGACGCGAGCAGTAACTGCGGCAGCAGTCGCCAGCGTCGTCAGCGGTTCGTAGCTGGCATAGACGAGCCGGTCAATCACTCCAAGGCTCGAAAAAGGACCTTCGTCAGCTTTACGCGCCCACTCTATGATGAGGCGACTACTCGTGCCAGGGATGCCGCCTGGCAGCCCGACTCCAACCCGCATACACGCAATCTCCCTTTTTGCTCACAATAAAATTCTCTTGCGCGGGTGACCTCACCAACTGTCGCTAAGTATGCAACAAAGTTAGCCGCTTTTTCAACTGTCGTTCCAGGAACTTATATTTGGAAGGCGATTATTCGCGACGGATCTTCCTCATTTTTGCAGTGCTCTGGTGCAACTGCCAGGCTTTCGTACGAGCGTCTTGCCGGAGATGATCCACTAAATGTGGATCATCGAGAGCTGGCATGTGCGCCTCCTCGGTAGGTTCCTCGTCAAGTGGGGCAGGTTCATCTGCTCCTATGTTCTCCTTACTCACTGCTTTTACCCGCAATGGCGTGGACTCTTGCTGTGTAAGTGTCTCTTCCTCATTATCGGGTACTGGCGCGGCATCGCTGGAAGGCGCTTGAGACTTGTTGACTGGAGCGAACTCGCCAGAAGTGGACGACAAGGAACCATTGGGGAATATTGACGATCCCATATCGATGTGAGGAACTTCATCGCGAAGGGAGTAGGCTTGAAAGCGCTTAGCTCGCACGCTGCCCTGGAGACGGGCACTTCCGGGACGTAACGGGATATGTGGAGAAGGTGGCAGGTACTGGAGCAGGTAGAGCAGGCCGACTATCAGTACGATACCTAGAGCAATCAATGCACCAATCAGCGCAGGTGTGAAAGGCCATATAAACCCGCCGCCTTTCTGGTTTCTCCCAGGCGTACCACCGTTATGGGTGAGAGCGGGAATCACAGTGGACGTCGGGGTATTATCTATAACCTGGCCTTGAGGAGGACTAGGCGTTGCTGTCACTGCCGGCTGGGTAGTGGCAGTTGGCGAGGATGTATGAGTTGGTGTAGGTGTGTCGGTAGGCTTAGGCGTCGGGGTGGGTGTAGGTGTATGAGTCGGGGTAGGTGTTGGTGTGGGGGTGTGAGTCGGCGTGTGGGTAGGCGTCGGCGTGTGAGTCGGCGTATGTGTTGGTGTGGGGGTGTGAGTCGGCGTGCGGGTAGGCGTCGGCGTGTGAGTCGGCGTATGAGTAGGAGTAGGCGCATCAGCGGACATAGGAGTGGTAGAAACTGCATGCGCGGCGACGGCCAGGCCAGGAGAGATTGCTCCTATCGGGCCCACAAGGGAGAAGGTGAGCAACAGAAGGCTTAATACAGCTGCGATCACCCGAGAGGCAGTAGTCAAAAAGTCTGTAACATGCTTCATGTTTGATTTCCCTGCCTGATTTGAGAGCATCGCTGAGTCAGTATCCCTACAGCCTGCCTCCAGCGCCATGTTTTAAGGGACAGAGTTATGCCAGAACTCCCCCTCCAGGCTAGTATAGAAAAAGAAGAGTTTTTGCGTCAAGCAGGGGGTAAAATGTACCAGGGAGGTCAGGCGAGGGATGCAAAAGAAGCACATATGGCGCAGGACTCTCTCTCCTACCGGCAAGCTGATTTGACAACTCGACCAGCACAGCTCAAGTTAATTTGGGTAAATGGCTCAAGTGCATTCACAGCCGGGTCGCAGTGACGTGCTGATAGCTCTCCGGGTGCTGGCGGAGGTAGTCGGTGAATGACTGGGGAGCATGACCGGTGAGCGCCTGAACTGTGTGGCTGACGACAGACATCTCACCTGTGGCGATGGCAACGTAG
>Ga0187846_10001080_pt1 | contig 15534 bp, 14 predicted proteins | sample TC_taG_FD_161473 | JGI IMG/M metagenome (GOLD analysis project Ga0187846, IMG submission 161473) | Biofilm microbial communities from the roof of an iron ore cave, State of Minas Gerais, Brazil - TC_06 Biofilm (v2) | ecosystem: Environmental > Terrestrial > Deep subsurface > Cave > Wall biofilm...
CCCACCAGGAGACCCGCCGATAGTGTCGCTCCGGCTTGTACAGCATACGCCGTCGCAGAGCTCCCGCCGAGCAGCAGCACCGCGCCGAATGGGCTGACGAGCCCGCCGAACGCGACACGCCCGGATTCGTAAGTTGCGTGCGAGGCGGCAGCGGCCGTGAAAAAATCGCTCCACGTCGCCCAGCCGAACAGCATCAGGGATGATAAGCAAAGTCCGGCCGCCGAGGCGGAGGCCGCAGCGAACGCACGCCAATGGCCTCCTGCGGCAAGCGCTACCGGCACCAGTAAGCCGAAATGAGGCTTGTAGCAGAGTGCGCCGAAAAGCAGGCCCGATGTGATCGGCCGACGGTCGATGTATAGCGTCCCCGCTCCGAACAGCGCCGCCGTGAGAAATGCATTTTGTCCCAAGCCGAGCGTCCAGAACACGGCGGGAAATGCCAATACCGGAACGAGCGCTGCAAAGCTCCGCTTGTCAAGAATGATGCGCATGACGATCAGATAAAGAGCAAAAGTCGCCGCCTCAAAGACCAGGAACGCCAAGAGATAAGGTAGACGGGCGAGCAACGCACAAAGCAGCAGGCACACAGGTGGATAATAAAAAAAACGATATTCAACACCGGGCGCGGTTGCCTGCTCTTCGGCAGCATTGTGTGCCGCCTGATCGTAAGCGAGTTCGGGCATATCGGCGTTGGCCAGGTTTCCGGCCGCATAGAAGCTCACAAAATCGGTGCTCGTAGGTGCGTCGAGCCGAACGATCAGGCCGTGCGTGCCCGCGACGAGAAACAGAAAGCCGCCCACCTCGATCGTAAGTAGGATCGCGCAATATGCGATAAGACGACGGTGGCTGAGCGGATTGCCCAGCGCGCGGCAAAAACGCAACCCCCTCGACTTCATGGGTTTTACGATTTCGGTTGGGTGCCCGAACCAATTCCGGGCGGCAACCGATAAGCTTAGGCGCCTGCGCGTTAGAAAAGAATTTAAGCGGTATCCAAACGAGAGCACCCCGCCTCAACCTTAAACCCGCCGCCATTTACGACGAATATAGCGGGATTACCCGATAATTGGAGCGGGGTTACCGCGATCGAATATGGTCTGATTGCCGCGCTGATTGCCGTTGCCGCAGTCGTTATGATGGGAACGGTCGGCAGCAATCTGAGCAGCATCTTCAGTACCATCGCGAATAATCTTTAGGCTTGCCCTGCCGTTACCGGACGGTGGTTGAGCTGATCCGGTTCGCCCTTACGATATGTAGATGAGGATCTGGCGCGGCCTCGCAAAATTGGCGGTTACTCATCGTCTGCCGAAAATATGGTTAGTATCTCTATAGCTATCTTTTCTATATTTATCTACAAAGTTAAACGATAGATTTGAAAAATTAAGTTTTCGCTAATATGTATGACTTGATATCGGGGAACCAACTTTTGTATCGGAGATTATGCTAATGGGCTGCCTATCACTGTTGCTGGGCTTGGTCGAAGAAAAATGGGGGAGGCTCTTAGCCTTGCGTCGTCTGATCAATGACCGGATCGGGGTTACCGCGATCGAATATGGCCTAATCGCAGCGCTGATCGCGGTCGCCGCAGTCGTCATCATGGGAACCGTCGGCAGCAACCTCAGCTCAACCTTTAGCGAGGTCGCCGGCAACCTCTAGCTTGTCAAAATCGACGGTGCCCTGTCGCGGTTGGCTTGCAGGAGCTGCTGTCCGAAAGTCATTCCGCGAGGAGCCCGTTCTTGGCGCACAGGCTAGCGCTCGACCCGAGATAAATCCGCAATTAGTCGGCTAGGTATTGGGCTGGATGGTGTAGCTTCTATCGCCATGGGCCGGGCGCGTTTGCTTGATTTCGCAGGCAATTCTTGACCGCCGGCTCGGAGCAGCCCTCCGAGATCGATGCGGCCGACTGCCCGGATCGCGTTTTCTGGTCATATACCGCTTCGTGAGATTGCTCCTCGGAGCTTATCTTCCCGCCTATCGGGTGTTTATGCGGGTGACGCACAGCCGAACAAGATGCTGAACGAAAACCAATTGGGTTAACCCCAGTGGAGCAAAGCCCATTGCACGTCGCGGCCACGCCGGTCAGCGCGTATCGGTTCTCGTCGATGGCTCGTCTGATCCGTCCCGAGCAGTGGGTAAAAAACGCCTTCGTCCTCGCGCGATTGCTCTTCACCCCTAGTGCACTGACTCAACCGGATGATACAGGACAGCGGTCGAGTTTGACCAGGATGGCTTCAGCGGATGTGGTCCCGACAAAGGGTTTGGGGCTGGTATTGCGTTCGACGAGATAAGTGTTGATGGCGGCCTGCAAGTCGGCAATCGAGCGGAAGAAGCCGCGGCGGATGCGTTCGGGTCATCTTGGAAAAGAAGTTCTCGACGGCGTTGAGCCAGGAGGCCGAGGTCGGAGTGAAGTGGAAGGTCCAGCGCGGATGGCGAGCCAGCCAAGCCAGCACTTTGGGATGTTTATGCGTGGCGTTGTTGTCGAGCACCGTGTGGATCAACTTGCCGGCCGGGATCTGGCGCGCGACAACGTTGAGAAAGCGGATGAATTCGACATGGCGGTGGCGCTGCATGCAGCGCCCGATCACCGTGCCGTCGAGCACGCTGAGCGCGGCGAACAGGGTAGTGGTGCCGTGCCGCTTATAATCGTGGGTCATCGTCTGGCAGCGCCCGGGCTTGATCGGCAGTCCGGGCTGAGTGCGGTCGAGCGCCTGGATTTGGCTCTTCTCGTCGAGGCTGAGAACCACGGCGTGGGCGGGCGGATCGACATAGAGCCCGACGATGTCGGCCAGTTGGCGGCAAAGCTCGGATCGCACGAGCGCTTGAAGGTGCGCAGTCGATGCGGCTGCAGTTTATCCGCCTGGCAGATGCGCTGTACCGAGCCCAGCGAGATGCCAACGGCTTTGGCCATCGACCGGCCGGTCCAATGGGTCGCCTGGTGCGGCGGCTCGGTACAGGTCAGCGCCGCCACCCGCGCCGTGACTTCCGCCGCAATCGGCGCCTTGCCGGGCTTGCGGGTCTTGTCGCGCAACAGACCGTCGACCCCGCTCTCGGCAAAGCGCTGTTGCCATCGCCACACCGTCGGCCGCCAATGCCTTGCGCCACCCGCTGCGCCGAATGCCGATCCGCCGAGGCGAGCACGATGCGTGCCCGCTCGATGTGCTTGCGCGGCCGGTTGCGGTCGGCCGCGATCGCCTTCAGCTGCTCGCGCTCCGCGGTGCTCAGAACCACACATACTTGCTGAGCCATGGTTGGCATCCGCCCAAACCCCATGGCCCCAGGATCGCACATACTTCGGATCTTGTGAATCTCCTGAATGAGTCTGAATACTAGCGCGATCAATGCCGGCAGCCTGCATTCTGTCGGCTTGGCGCTGGTGAGCCTCTGCGTGCCGTCAAGCCCCGTTTTATGTTCTGAACGATTGCGTCGATCCTGAGGTCGATCGACTTCATCCGCTGAAGCGGCATCGCCCGCTAGCAGGCGGCTTGGTTACCGCGCAATCAGCGTTCTTGGTGTTTGGCTCAATTGGACCCGACCCCTCGACGTCCTTATTATCATCGGTGCTTATCCATTGTCGATGGTAGTCGGTGTCAAGGCTGCAATCTTCACTTGGGGCAGCCTCGTCAGCTCGTTGCTGTTGATCGCGACCGTGGCCGTTTTCGCCTGGGCGTAACCGCGCTACCGAGTTTCGGCGGGTTTTCCGCGCTTGCCGAGAAATTCGATATCGACCAGACCATTGCCGGACGTGCCGTCCTCGTCATCGCGCCGGGGATCACAGCCGGTCTCGCGGTATACTGGACGTACCCGGCTTTCTTTGCCGGACCGCTGGTCGGACACGATCCTGCGATCGCCAAGGATTGGCAGGCGAAGGTCGACGAGATGGCCTCCGCATTGCCAACGACCCTAGGCGGCGCGAGATTCTTCTTGTCCAATATCGTGCCAGCGCTTGTCGCGTTGCCGATGGCAGGCATGCTGCTTCGTTCCGGTGACGCTAAGCTCAGGGCGGTCATGGCGCTTACACTGCTCGGCACACAACATGCCTGCCGTGACCCTATTCGAGATGCGGTGGGCCGCCTACCTGCGACCCGTCATGCCGCTCCCGCTGACGCTGACGGTGGTCGCGGCTGTGTCATCGGACCTAACGGTGGGTGTAAGGACGTGTAAGATTCCTCTGCGCGGCGCGCCTATTGCGCTGGCAATTGTCGGGCCTGCGCTGGCGAGTGGGCTTGTCATTCATGTCTTTCAAGCCGATACAAACTTGGAGAGAGAAAGCGAGTGTCCATGGGATGCCGCCTTCAGTCATCTTGCTCTCTTCCATCCATCTGATTGGCCCCGCGCGATTGTCTTCCCTGATGAATTCATTGGTCCGGGGCTCGCATGGCGTACCGGAGCGCGGGTGATTGCGTCACCGCACATCGATTCCGCTTCCGGTATCAGCGACGTTCTCGCCGTCATGCGTGCGCATTCGCCGAATCAGGCAGCGGCTCTTATGTCGTGCAGGCAGATAGACTACGTCCTGCTGTGCCGCGCCCGCGATCCGCGCAACAGAGAGTTCGTTCGTGCACTAGTCGAAGGACGGCCGCCGACGTGGCTAGAGCCGACACAATTGCCCGATAAGTTGGATCGATACTTCCGTCTGTTCCGTCGAAATCCTGGCGCCGTCGACCAGCCTGGGTAATAAACCTCGTCGATGAACAGCACAGGGGAATTTGCCGAGGGCGACCTCGACCGGTTTCGCGATGAGCTGGGAGGAACGGCACGAGCACGACGACTTGGCGCTAGCGAATCGGGTTCCGGCAAAAGAGGCCATCGCTAAGGTGCTGTCCGTGCAAGCGGTGGAAACCGTCGGACGCGTCGATCCCGTGATCGAGGCGGTGCTCGGGATTTACGAGGATGCCGTCGCCGATCCCGACAGGGACGGTCCGAGCAAGACGGGACACCTCTATGGCGTCCCGACGCTGCTCAAGGATCTCGACTCGGGTCTCTCTGGCCGCACACAGGAATCCGGCTCCCGAATGTTCAAGGATCACGTCGTCAAAGCGACGGACCCGCTGGTCGCCAATTACCTCCGAGCCGGGCTTGTCCCGATCGGCGGGTCGACGACACCCGAATTCGGGATGACTTTCGACACGGCGACCGATTACCTGGGTCAGGTCAAAGTGACGCGCAATCCCTGGAACCCGGGGCGAACACCGGGCGGCTCCTCCGGCGGCTCCGCTGCGGCGGTCGCCGCCGGAGTGGTGCCGATCAGCATGTCCTCCGACGGCGGTGGGTCTACACGTATTCCCGCCGCGTTGTGCGGTCTGGTCGGGCTCAAGGCGACACGCGGCCGGGTACCCCGCTCTCCGGACCAGAGCGAATACATCAGCCGCATCAGTATCGACGGGGTCGTCACTCGCACTGTTCGCGACACCGCAGCAGCCTACGATTACCTGACCCACATCCCCAACGGCGGCGGTTTCATCCCGATCAGGCAGCCCTCCAGATCCTATCTCTCTACCGTCGAACGCGATCCAGGGCGGCTAAAAATCGGATTGTCGACAGGCGCCCGGGGGCGGCCGACAACGACCGATCCCGAAGTGGCTGAGCGCGTCCGCTCAGTCGCCAGACTGCTCGACGGGCTGGGCCATGTTGTCGAGGAGCTCGACGACCGATCGATCTGCGACTGGACAGCGTTGTGGTCCGCCTGCACGATCGGCTGGACCGGCGGTCGGGCGCAGTTCACGGTGACGGCCAAGGAGCGCGAGCTCGACTCCGGACGGCTCGAACAATATCTCGGTCCGATGGTCTACCGCCACTATCTCCCTGTCGAGCGTTACGACAAATTCGACATCTGGAAGATGATGGCCGACGACAACACGGTTACCCGGGAGTTCGGCCAGCTCATGGAAAGATTTGACCTGCTGCTGGTCCCGACCATGGCGATCCGCGTGCCGAAGGCCGATGGACCCTACTCGCTGCGGCGCGAGGAAGAGCTCGACCCCTGGCTCGAGCGGCTCTGCGATGCTTGCCGCTACACAATGCCAGCGAACGAGACAGGTCTGCCGGCCATTTCGGTGCCAGCTGGCCTCGACCGAGACGGGCTTCCGATCGGCGTCCAGTGTTACGGCAATTTCTGCCGCGAGGATCTGCTGTTGCAGATCGCCGCTCAGATCGAGCGGGCGCGCCCGGAGTGGTTTGGCGCCGTCCCGGCGGTAAATGTCGGAGCGACAACGTCCGGTATTGAGTAGACAATAAGGAGAACAGCTGATGGACCTCCCAGCCAGCGTTACCGCCCTCGGAGAACAGCTCCGAGGAACGGGCGAAATTGTGCCCGATCCCGCTTTGTTCAACGAGGCCGGCGTTTTCGCCGCCGAGCGCCGGCAGATTTTTTCTCTGCCGTGGATCGCGGTCGACCATGCGACGCGGTTAGCCGAGGATGGCCGCTACTTCCGGTTCGATGCCGACAGCCGCTCGATCATCGTGACCCGCGACGGCGAGGGTCGCCTCCACGCGCTGCGCAATGTCTGCCTTCATGCGGGTTACCTGGTGTGCGACGCAGAGGAGGGCGCTGGCGAAAGGTTGATGTGCCCTTACCATGGTTGGGAGTACGCGCTCGACGGCCGGCTGGTCGAGCCTGAGCTGTCTTCTCGGATCGACCCGTCGCGGCTCCGGCTGACGAGCTATCCGGTCTGCGTCCGTGATGGGCTGCTTCTGGTCGCCGCAACGGTCGACTCGGCGCCCGAGCAAAGTATCGCGGCCCTGCCGGCGTGGCTCGCCGACGGCAAAGTAACCAGGCGGGAGTGCTACAAGACGACGTGGAACTGGAAATTCTTATTGAATTTCCTCGAATCTCGGCCGCACCTGTTCTCGACCTGCCCGAATGACGCCGATGGTCATGACAGCTGCTTCGAGTTCGGGCCGCTCAGCCGAGTAATTGTGAATTCCCAGCGTGCGGTGCTCGTTCGAGTGATCCCAAAATTTGCCGAGCGCACCGATCTACAACTGATCGAGATCGCGTCAGAAGATGCTCCGGCCCCAACCCCCTTGCCCTCAGTCGATGACCCTGTGGCGGAGGAGCTTCGAGAGGCCGGCGTGCCTTCGTCGTCCGAGTTGGACCGAGAGTTTTTCGCATGGTACTGGTCGCTGATGTCCCCGGCATGATCGAATAACTTTTGAATGACGCGAAAATCGAGTGGGGTGCGCCCTCCGACTGAGACACGGAAAATTGAGTCTGACCCCAATTAGTACCGGTAACTACCCGAAGTGGGCCTAGGTTCAGTCTTCCGCGCGAAGCCTAGGGTTCCGGCCTATCCGGCGCGACGAATAATCCTAGAATAACCCAGACGCTCGATTGGCCTTACCTTTGGTAGGCGGCCATTAGATCTATTTCGCGCACAACGAAAGGGCCGTCGGAGCGGCCCTCGCCTTTCGAAGTGTCCCGGTTTCAGGTGATGGCCGACCCGCTGCGCCGCACCTCGATGAACCTGCGACTCGGGTTTTGGTCCCAAATTAGATCGGCGATGCCGGTGCGGCCGACCGCGTTGACATATTGCTTCACGGTCAGTTTGACCTCCTTGCTGCTGTAGCACTCGAACCGGTCGCGGCTTTTGCCCCTTTTGGGACTGTCAAATCACTACCCCTCATGCCGCGACGTGTGCCCGAACAGATCGATCGCTTCACATCGGGATTCAAACTGCCTGAAGCCGGAGCGCGGGCCACGTAGAGCTGCAGCGAGCGCGCCGGTTCGATCCGCGACAGTCGAATCGGACCGTGCGTCGACCGGTCCGGCTGTCACACAAACGCCTCAAATCGCTCCGATAGCGCCGTTTGTCGATATATTGCTCCGGGTCGCTTCCATCATGCCTCGACCTCTTACTCCTCCCACCGATGATGGTTGGTGCAATCTTCAAATCGCTTACGCGAACGCGATGTGGGCGTGGGCGGAGATCGAAGTGCAAATCTTCACGATCTACGTCGCGGCTGTTGGTGGCGTGACCGGCGATGTGCAGTCGCTGCAGCGGGCGTTCTTTCAAGATCGTGTGTTCCGGCACCGACTACGAGAAACCCATGTTTGGGCTCGTCCTTTGTGCCGAGTGCTGCTCGCTGAGCGATTGACCGACGATCGCCCGCGGAACCCGTTAACGGCCGGTCAACCTTAACCTGCCACAACATGCGTTAGGACGGACAAACTCAGCTTCGCGTTGCCCGAAGACGCCAGCACGCGCCGCCACATCCCCATCATGAGGATCGAGATGGAAGCGATGCACGATCTGCTCGCTCGAGTGCCGACGCGGATGGAGTCGGCGCGGACCGCGCTCGGGATCATCTTCTCAACCACGGTGATCATGATCGCCTGGATCGAGTGTTCAGGCCGCACTGCCTGTGAGCTGTTTCGCGGGCACGGAAGGGGTAACATCGGACGATGACCAAACGCACCTTCCTCGCGGCCTGTCTGGCGCTGGCCGGCTGCGTCGGCCCCAGAGAGGCCGAGCTGGACCGCGAGATGGACGCGCTGATCGAACAGGACAAGGCCAGGTCGCGGCTCGAGCAACTGCAGAGGATCCAGGACAAATGGCGCGCCGACTACGACAGGTGCACGGCGCTGCTCACTGGCTTGAGGATCGGCACGGCCACTCTGAAGGACGCCTTCGCGCTACCGTGCAGGGAGGACAAGATCAACACGACCGAGGTGGTAGGCAGGACCGAGGACCAGCTAGTCTACTCGGGCCTCGGCTACCTGTACTTCACCAACGGCGTCCTGACCGGAAGGCAGATCGTGTCGTACGAGCCGCTGCCGTGACGTCCGCTATATTGCAGGCCCCCTCCCCGGATGGCTTACCGAAGGCAAAGCAATCAGGCGGGATTGCTACAACACGACGTGGAATTGGAAGTTCATGTCGAAGTTCCTCGGATCTCGGCCGGACCTGTTCTTCGCCGGCGCTAGCGCCGCCGATGATCACGATAGCTGCTTCGAATTCGGACCGCTTAGCCGGATAATCGTGAATTCCCAACGTGCGGTTCTCGTTCGCGTCATCCCGAAATTTGCCGAGCGTACCGACCTCCAACTGATTGAGTTTGTGGCGGGAGATGCGCCGGCTGAAGCGCCCTCGCCCGCGGCCAATGACGCAGTCGCAGACGAGCTTCGCCGCACGGCCCGGAGGCGGCCCGAATAGCGCCGCGCTGGGTCCGGACGGCAAATGCTACATTTGCAATAACGGCGGCTTCCGGTGGCACATCGAGGGTTCGCGCCGGCGGCCGCTGATGCAGGCCGATGATCACAGCGGCGGCCGGATCGAGCGCATCGATCTAGAGACCGGCGTCGTCGAATGCCTCTATCGAGCGGCCGGCGACGTGCCGCTGAAGGGTCCAAACGATCTCGTCTTCGACGCGCACGCCGGATTTTACTTCAGCATCTTGGCAAGGCTCGTACCCGCGAGATGGATCGTGGCGCAATCTATTACGCCAAGGCCATTACCGAAGTCGCGTTCCCAATGATCACGCCGAACGGCGTCGGCCTTTCACCCGACGAAAAGATATTCTATGTCGCGGAAACCGAGTCCGCGCGGCTATGGGCCTTCGACATCGTCGAGCCAGGGGTCCTCAACAAGCAACCTTGGCCCTCGCCGCATGGCGGCCGCCTCGTCGCCGGTGTCGGCGGATTTCAGCGCTTCGATTCGTTGGCGCTCGACGCCGACGGACGCATCTGCGTCGCTACCCTCGTCAACGGCGGGATCACCGTGATTTCGTCGGATGGAAGACATATCGAGCACCACCCGATGCCCGATCTGATGACAACGAACATCTGCTTTGGCGGGCCGGACCTGAAGACCGCCTTTGTCACCTTATCGTGGACTGGACAGCTCGTCGCCGTCGACTGGCCAACCGCCGGGCTGAAACTCAATTGGTCGGACCGCTGAACGCAGCATTCTTATCAACCTCAGGGGGCGTCGGCCGCTCGCGCGCCGGGCGCGGGTGCGGCACCCAAGGGCGATCGCCGCGAGCCTCATTGGCGCTCTCGACGGTGACGCCGTTGGCGTCGAGCCACAGCGCGAAGGCGCCGCGCCGCCACGAGTCGATCCGGTCGATGACTGGCATCATCGACCGGCAGCGAAATCCGGCAGGCACTTGACTGACGATCGCGTCGAAGCCGCCGCACTTCAGCGGCAGCGCGGCCTCGCCGGTGATGATCGCGACGGTACGGCCGCGCGCCGCGTAAAGGCACGATGCTTTGGCGCACTTGAGGCCACCTTCGGCTCCGACCCCAGCTTCGGGCCAATCTGCGAGAACCTCGCCAGTCTCTTCGGCAAAAAGAGAGCGCGCCATATTCTCGCCCTTGTGGGCCAAGACAAAATAATGCCCGTCCGGCGCTCGTGCGGCGACAAACCGCCCGGTATCGGCAATAACGATGTCGGGGGGCCGAGTCAGCGTCATGCTCGCAAAACCGGCGACGATCGCAACCACGCCCCAAGGCCGCCACGAGCCGCGCCACAAGCACATCCACAGCCCGCCGAACGAGATCAACAACAGCCCCACAGCCGGCAATCGCGGAGTCATCCAGACGTTCCCTGGCAGCACCGATACCTGCTGCGCGACCCAGATCGTCGCGTCGATCCCCCAGCCCATCGGGACCAGCGCCAGGCGCTCGATGCCGAACGGCATCGACAGGCAGGTGACGACCCCCCAAGGCAGTGTCCATAACGCGGTCACCGGTACCGCGACGACATTGGCGAGCGGGGAATAAAGCGCGATGTGGTGAAAGTGGTAGATAGAGAACGGGTAGGTGCCGAGGGTCGCGACAAAGGTCGTGACCACCACCGCCCCGCAATATCTCACGACTCCTGCCAAGAGCGAGCGGCCACGCAAAACACGCCCGAGCTGTCCGCCAAAGGTCTCATAAACCGCAACCAAGGCGACGACCGCGCCGAACGACATCTGAAAGCTGACGCCCACCAGGCTCGCCGGATCGAGGACGAGCACGACCGCGGCGGCAATCGCGCAGATCCGCATCGAGATGCGCAGCCGGTCGATCATGATCGCCGCAAACACGACGCCGTTCATCACGAAGGCGCGCTCCGTCGGGATCGCAGCACCCGAGATTAGCAGATAGCAAGTCAGCACGATGAGCGTTGCGCCAGCGGCGATTTTCTTGATCGGATAGCGCAACGCGACCGGCGGGATTAGCGCTAGACCGCCTCGTACGGCGAAAAAGACAAAGGCCCCAACCAGCCCCAGATGCAGCCCGGCGATCGCCAGCAGGTGCGATAGACCGGAATCCCTGAAGGACTGCTTGACTTCTTCCGCGACGGCGCCACGCTTTCCGGTGATCAGCGCCGAGGCGATCCCGCCGGTCGAGCCCGGAAGCACGGAGTTGATTCGCCGCGTCATCTCGGTGCGTAAATGGCGCAGACCGTCGCCCCAACCGCCCTCGGCTTCGGAGCCGCCTTCCGGGCCCGTGATTCGGCGAGCACCGCCAAACGCGTAGCCGACCCCGCCGATCCCGGTGAAGTAGAGTTCGCGCTGAAAGTCGCGCCCACCCGGTAAGACCTGCGGCGGTACCGGATACAGCATCGCCTTGAGCCGAACATGGTCACCGGGGTTCAGCTCATCGCTCGTTTGCGGGATATGAAGACGCAAACGGAGCGGCCGACCGCTTGGATCGAGCTCGGCCAGGGGATCTGGCGCGACGACGATGCGCCAGCCCTTCTGAGCCAAATCGACGTCGATGACGCGTCCGGTGACGGTGACCGGTCCGAGGTGGCGCTGCAGCATCGCTCCCTGCCGCTCCCAGGCCGTCTCGCTGATCAGCGCAAAGCCGGCGGCGAGCACCGTGAGCGCGAGGGCGGCCTCGCACCACGCCTGATGTCGGCGCATGGCGAGGCTCAGGCCGGCGCCGCCGATGGCGGCAGCAACACCGGGCCACAACGGCGGTTCGACCCGCAACGCGAAATACGCTCCGATCCCAGCGCCGAAAAACACCGGCAGCCAGAGGAAGCGGCGCTCGCCTTCTGCAGCGAGGCGGTCGGCAACGGCGGCCACAATGCGCGCTGTCCACGCCGGCACGAAGCCAACCCGCTCCCCCGCTACCGTCGTATCCGCCATCATGGCCCCACTACTCTCGATTAACGAGCGTAATGGATCACAAAGTTAATTTATAGTCGTATTTATCGCGAATTTTAGTCGAAATCTGGCCAAGCTGCCGGACCTCGACCACATCACCAGGTTCCCGGCACCTCGAGCCGTTTCGCGACCGGCCACGCGATGCTCCATTTTTCCTCTCTTGGTCCCCTGCTCATCCCGATGGAGCGGCTCAATAGGAAAGCGGCAGTCCGCGGATCGTCGGAGCAGCTTGTCTCGTCGCATGAGTAAGCGCGGTGTGATTCCCTTAACTTTGGCATGCGGCCGCTTTCAAGCATTAAGGATCTAGCAAGTGCAAGCGGTTAATGCTGCGGGCGGAACCCTCACCCCCGCCAGCATCAACAGCCAGTGAGCGCTTGCTTGTCGACAAAGGTCCATCCCAGGCCGTCGGCGATGCCGATCCACCGCGAGCGGTGGCTCACCGGGGCGGGGTTGGCTAGCCTGGTGCTGCTGGCGGTCCTGCTTCGGCTTATACCTCTCGTTTTCGTGCCCAGCATGCCGTATCCGGACGAGATCTTTCAGACATCCGAGCAGGCGCATCGCCTGGTTTATGGCAGCGGTCTGATACCATGGGAATTCCAGCTCGGCGTGCGGTCCTGGCTGTTGCCCGGCATAATTGCCGGCCTGATGGAGGTGTCGCGGTTAGCCGGCAATGGGCCAGATTATTACATACCATTGATTGCCATCGGTTTTGCAGCACTGGCATCTCTGCCGGTGGTTTGCTGCTTTTTGTGGGCTCGCCGGCTCTTCGGCCTGTCCGATGGGTTGATTGCCGGGGCTGTCGTCGCAATGGCGCCCGAGCTCGTGTATTTCGGTGCCCGCCCCCTCTACGAGGTCCTCGCCGGGCATCTTTTCGTGGCCGCTCTTTATATCCTCGACCCGGGTTATCGAGTGACCTCGCGGCGGCGCATTTTTTGGGGCGGTGCCTTGCTCGGCCTTGTTTTCGTGCTACGGATCCAATTGGGACCGGCGCTCGCCATCGTGGCGCTGTGGACGAATTGGCGCGCCGCGCGCGAGCGTGGTCCCGCGATGCTCGCTGGGGCCGCTTCTGTTCTGGTAGCCGCGGGCATTCTGGATACCCTGACGCTCGGCTATCCTGTGGCCTCGGTCTGGCGATACTTAGTCTATAATGTGTATTACGGGGTGAGTTCGACATTCGGTGTCGAATCATGGGACTTTTATCTTCGAGGCGAGCTCGGGGTCTGGGGGCCCATTTCCGGCACGCTGCTTCTGATGGCGATGCTTGGGGGAAGGCGGATGCCGTTGCTGCTCATGGCCGCCATCACAATCCTCGCCGTTCACTCGAGTATAGCTCACAAGGAATACCGCTTCATCTATCCCGCAGTTCTTCTCGTCATAGTTTTGACCGGGATCGGGCTCGCGCAGATAGCGAGCTGGGGGACGCAACAGTTGCGGGCAGCAAAAGTCAGTGGGTCGGTCGCGACACCGGTTTTCACAATGCTAGCCTTGATCTTCTGGGCGCTGGCGTCGTTGATGGTGTGGACGCGGCCAACCCTTGCGAGCCTTCGCGACAGTACTCACGATAATCTGCGCGCAGCATCCTTCGTCGCGCGCGCGCCCGCCCCGTGCGGCATCGGCCTCTACGGGCTGGGCGGCAATGACTGGGCCTATTCCGGCGGATATACCTATTTCCATCGCCCCTTGCCGATGTATTGGCCCAAGGACGCGGCCGCACTGGCTGCTTACGCCGCCGGGTTCGATACTCTCGTCTATACCGAGCCGCCGCCAGAAGGATTGGGCTTCACGCGGAAGAAGTGCTTTGGGCGGGTCTGCGTCGCCCGGCGTTCGGGTGGCTGCGCACCGTTGCCGATGATGGCGATGCCGTTTCCCGATCCCGTGGCACGATCGGTGAGCCCATAGCCGCCCGAGATGTAGATGCGCACCGTTATCTATAGGCTAGCCGCTATCTTCGCGGCCGCCTTCGTCGCTATATTGCGAGAGCGGCGATGACTCGTCGCATTTATCGATTTGCCGCCACGACTGTCGGGCTTGTGGTCTTTATTAGTATGTCGTGCTTGTACACCTTCGGTGACCGAAGTGTGTACGAGCAAATTTTGACGGCGTATGGGATCTGGCCGTTCCGATTTCCTTTTCTAGATATTAGTGCTTGGCTAGCGGTCTGGGAATGCGCGCGCCAGGGTGTCGATGTGATTTCGGCTAATCCCTGTGATGTTCTGCAGCGGTCATACAGTTGTTCACCGCTCTGGATCGCCGCTTCGGTGATTCCATTGGGTGTGCGTGATACCGCGGTGGTCGGCTGGATTCTCGACCTTATCTTCCTCTTGTCGCTAAGTCTCCTGCCCCCGCCTCGATGTTTTCGCGAGCTGATCCTGGTGTTGGCGGCCACTCTGTCCACCATGGTCATTTTTGCCCTGGAGCGGGCCAATCCCGACGTCTTGCTGTTTATAATGGCATTGGCTACTGGCGTTCTGGCTGAGTGCCGTCTATTTACGCGGCTGCTGGGCTATTTCGTCGCTTTGGTAGCCGCGCTGCTCAAATATTATCCCATGATGGTCCTTACGATCGTGCTCCGCGAGCGCACATCGATATTTGCCGCTGTTGTTACGGTGATAGCGGGATCACTAGCCGCGTTTTGGATCGAATACCATGTCGATATCGTAAGAGGCGTGCCGTCCATAGCTCGTGGAGCGTACAATACTGACCTATTTGCGGCAATGAACTTACCGTTCTTGTTAGGCGAGGCAGCCGGGAGTGCTGCGGAACCATCGAGCTGGGCACCGCTGGCGCAGAACATGGTTGCGGACGGGCTCTATGCGATGCTATGCGTTTTCAGTCTCGCGATCTGCCGGAGATTGTTAAGTTTTGGCGCGCTGCGGTCCGCGCTGGCTTCGCTCACCCAGCTCGAGAGGATCTTTCTCGTTATCGGCAGCGCGGTAATCGCCGGTTGTTTCTTTGCCGGACAGAGCATCGGGTACCGAGGCGTGTACTTTCTTATGGTGCTGCCCGGATTGCTCGCGATTTCGCGTACGTCAAGTCGCGAAATCCGCAATCTGAGCATCGGCAGCAGTGTGGTCATCGTGCTGCTGATGTGGGGCGAATTCTTTCGCCTCGCGTTGTATCGTGCGTTCGATCTCCCGGGCGTGCCCGGGATCATCGCCGGCCAGCTCAAAGTTTGCTTCTGGCTGGTCCGGGAGCTCGGATGGTGGTGGATCATTAGTGTCATGCTGGCTGTGGTGGCCGATTTTCTCTGGGCTTCACCCATCATGAGGTGGATCTCATCGCGATTCCATCCCTCGATGGTAGGGGTTAGATGACTAAGTGTCTGACCGAAAATGAGTTGAGTGATTTCAGTAAGTTGTGATTCGATGGTTGTGTCGAGTAATCAGCGAGGCACAACATGTGGACCGAAATCACTCGTCCGAAGTATGAGCGCAAGTGTTTGGG
>Ga0187846_10001081_pt1 | contig 15525 bp, 13 predicted proteins | sample TC_taG_FD_161473 | JGI IMG/M metagenome (GOLD analysis project Ga0187846, IMG submission 161473) | Biofilm microbial communities from the roof of an iron ore cave, State of Minas Gerais, Brazil - TC_06 Biofilm (v2) | ecosystem: Environmental > Terrestrial > Deep subsurface > Cave > Wall biofilm...
CAGGGTCCATGCTCGATCAGGCGCGGTTCGGACTGCGGCATCGATGATCCTTCCCGAAAATGCTTCAGATGCCGCGGAGCAGGTCCAGTGTCGCCTTTACGGCTGGGTCTTTTGCTTGCCCGCCGAGCAGGACCCTGAGCCCCGCCGTCCCCCAGCGGTTTGCCGCCGGGTCGAAGCGCGTCATGCGCGAGTGCAGATACGCCGCCTCTTCGCGCGTCAGCCGCTCGACGCGGCGCGCGATCAGTTCGACACGGTCGAGGTCGGCAATCCGTTCGTGAAGCCGAAAGACGAGGGCGAGCTTGGCTCCCGCCTCTTCGTCGAGCGGCAAGGTCGCCGTGCGCCGCAGGCCGTCGACTGTCATCCACCGCTGAAGGTGGAGGGGCACGCCGCTGTCGTCGCGAACCCGACCCAACATCGATTTGAGCACCGGCAGCACACGCCGCTGCGCGTCGCCCGCGATATGGCCGCGCTCGACGACGCTCGTCGATTGACGCGGTCGCAGTGCGCGCACCGCTGTGTTTGCCGAAGCGGCTGCCGTCTGTTTCCGCGCGGACCGTTCCTTGACGACCAATACCGGGCCGGTCAGCTCGCGCCAGCGGGTGATCCGCAATACGAAGGGAGCCGCTCTGACCAATCCAGCCAGGCGGCGGCGATAGAACTCGTCGAGGCCCTCCCGGCGCAATGCCACGGCCATCTAGCGCGCCCTACCCTCCTTGAGCGCCTTGATCAGCGGGCAATTGTCGTCGGGTTGGGACACCTCGAGCTCTACGAAAGTGTCCTTGCCGGGTTTGGCGACCCCGGCGAGCACCTCGAACAGCTCTCCCAGCCTTTTCATCGCCGCCGGCTTCGCGTCCTCCACGGAAACCCGCAAGTGCCCGCCGCCCTCGACCTCCAGCCCGGCGAGTTCGAGCGCGCCGATCGTCGTCTTCGCGCCCTTGTTGTAGAGGCTGCCGAGCAGGCCGAGCAGCGGCAATACCCGGCGGGACGCATCGGCCCCGGAGAGGCGATAGCCGATATCCTCCTGCCGCACCCATCCGCGTTTTGCCGCCTCGGCCGGGGCGATGACCGCGTCATCGATGGCCACTTGGTGGAGCATCGCCGCAGAGCCATGGACCAGCCTCTCCGGCTTGGCCTCCTGACCCGGATCGCCGATGAAGGTCATTGCGCGGCCGTTTTTCACAACCTCGTCGATCGCCTGCAGGACGACCGGCTGCGGAACCTCGCCGTGTTTTCTTGCGACTTCTGCGGCTACCGCCTCCGCCGTCGCGGCGCCGAGGTCACCGATGACCGAGGTCACCCACGGAACGACCGTGGGAACCTCGATCCTCGCCGCGGCGCCCCAGCCGCGTTGCCTGGCGCCTTGCGGCGTGACAAGCGACCAGCCGGGAGCGTTGAGGTCGGCGTCGAACGGCACTTCGCCGGTCTCGCGGCTGAAAAAACGCTCGGGTGTGACCCGCTCGCTGCCGCCCATGTCGAACAGGCACCAGTGCCCCTTTGTCACCCCTTCGCGCACGATCTGGTCGAACAGCACCGGCTGCTCCAGCACCGGCCAACGCCGGTTGCATAGAAAAGCTTCTCGCAACTTGGCGAGCGCGGGTGTCTGGCCGAGGTCGAAGAAGCGCTGACCGAGCCCGATCAGCACCTCGTTGGTCGTCGCCCGGTCGTTCGGAACGAGCTCCCCTTCTTCCCGCAGCAGACGGCGGATCTCTTCCATCACCGCGGCGCCGCCTTCGCCGGCGGCCGGGTTGATTTCCTTGCGGACCACGTTAGCCGAGGAAGCGGAAGGAAAGCACAGGAACCGGTAAAGTCCGGTTACGGCAGTCTGTAGCGCCAGCTCGCGCTCGCGCATGCGCGCGTCGAAATCGTCGCGAGCGAGCTGCTCGGACCGAATGCCGTAATCCTCGGGCTTGGCTTTGAGCCGGCGCAGCGCAAGCACCGTGCGCGCCAGATCGGTGATCCGGTTCTTCGCCTCGCGCGCCTTCTGTACCCGGTCTTCCGACCAGGTGTCGCCTTCGAGAAACACGGTTTCCGGTGCCAGCAGAAAGACCACGTTCTGCTGGACACGGGTCTCGCGCGGCCCTTTGGTCTCGACCACCCCGGTCGGGTCGAGGCGATCCGCATCGAGCGAAACGATGCCCAGAACCGGTCTGCCGGCGTTCTCGGGAACATGTTCGGGTGCGGCCACGTCCGTGACGATCCTGAACAGTCCATTTTCCGCGGCGATGATCTTGCGCGCCGTCGCCGCGAGCAATTGGCTGACCGGCTCCTCGCGCAGCCCCTCGCGGATCTCGGCGAGCGCGCGGTTGATCGACGGCTCGAGGCTGGCGAAGTAGCGGCCGTGGTCGCGGTCGAAACGCAGATAGAACGCACTGTTCTCGATTTCCCGCAAAGCGGCTTCGATCTGCGGCGGCGTCAGGCCGGGAAAGGACGTTTCGAACAGCGCGTCACGTTCGGTGATGCCGAAGATTTTGGACCCCAGTCCGCCCGGCCGACAAGGCTGTGCAGGAACACGGTTCGCCACGCCAGCTCGTGCAGGGCAAAACCGGCAGGATGAGGATTTCGCCCGTCGGCGATCTCCGCGCGGCTGCGTCCGATCGCCAGGCTGCCGGTGTCCGGGCCGCCGACATCGGTGTCGAGCACGGTTTTCAGCTCTCCCGACCTGGTGCGGCCGAGGATCTCGTCGACGATCCGCGGATCGCGCAGATCGACATGGGCGGTATGGATCATCGGGACGCGCTGCTGCTTCGTCCAGATGTTGCGGACAACCAGCGCAAGGAGCCGCAGGACGCCGCGCGTCCCCTGGAAGGTTTCGACGGTGGAAAGCTTTGAATTGAGGAACTGCAAGAACGTCGGATGAAACGGGTAGTGAGATCGGATCCGGCCCTGAAAGTCGGGCCGCGCCGCCTCGTCAGGCAACGCCGCTGAGCTGCGCGCGTAGAGCTCGCGATAGTTTTCGGCGGCGGCCCGTGCGGCGGAGGGATCGACCGCGGCGAACAGGCGCTTGGCGAGGACGTGCGACAGCTCCGCGGCCTGGACAGGCACCACCGGGGTCGCATCGCGAGCGACGACGCTCTGAGTGTCGTGGCCTGCACGTTGCGCGATCGCCTCGGCTTCGGCTTCGCTGATGGGGGTTCCCCGGACCTGCGACAGCAGATCGACTATGCGCCGCGTCTGCCGGGCAAAAGCATCGGCCTGGCTCGCCAATGTGACCACGACAACGAGCCCGCTATGCGTGCGCGCGTACCCGTGCAAGGCAAGCAGGAATGCCGCGAGCTGCTCGGCGCCGTTGGGGCGCGCCGCCTCGAGGCGAGCCGCGTATTGCGCAAGCTCGTCGAGCAGAACAAGCGCCTTGCGGCCCTTGAACACCGTGTCGAAATAGGTCGAACCCGGAGCCGCAGTGGCGGTGGCGTCCTCGCCGATCGCCTTGTAAAGCGCCTCGCCGCCGATCTGGAACGCGATCTCGCCCCATAAGGTATAGGGGACGAGTTCCGGCCCTTGCGGCCGGTGAACCGCCAGCTCGTCGCCGGCGATCCCGGCGACATTGCATTCGCCGGGGGAGGGAAGCGGCGTCTCATCAATCAGCGGCACCGCGGCCTCGGTGAGCTCGCGCCCCCGAATCGCGAGATGGGTCAGCGCGATCAAGGTGTGCGTCTTGCCGCCGCCGAAGGCCGTCTCGAGGCGGTAAATGGCCGGTGCCGAATTGTCGCCGGAGAGGCGCAACAGCGCCTCCCGCAGCACGAATTTGATTCCGTCCGTAGGCGCCGTGCCGTCGCGAAAGAACTGGTCGGCGTCGGTATAGAGATTGTCGATGCGCCCGCGGCGCCCGCGGTAATGCGCAACGACCTGTGACAGGCTCGCGGTAAACACCTCAGGGTTGAAGGTGCCCTGGAGGATACCCTCGCGCGGCCTGCAAGCCTCGATGATGCTGCTCAACGTCTCCCCTAGCATCGCCCAACCTTCGCGTAGGCGATTGATCCGTCGAGCTTACGTTACGCTAATTGGCAAACGATGAACAGCTGAACGGGGACCGAGCGGCGAGGCCTAATCGAGAAGCTTGCCGTAAGGTTCCTTTCACCAGTACGAGACGGTCCCGAGTCGCGCGGCTCGCTGCTGCTTCCCAGGTGCCTCCCTACTCGGTCGAATTAAGTCCCTGTTCGGCCGATTTAATTCCCTGTTCGATCGCTTAGGGAACTGGCTTCATAAGCGCTTGATCGGCGCGGAGATTGTCGGCCATGACCCCGGCTATTCGGGGCTGGTATCGATGTTTTGCCAGTAATTTCCCGTCCACCAGGGATCCGGATCACACCTCGCGGTTCAGGATCTCGACGGTGCCCGCCGCGGGATCGACGCGCAGTTCGTCGCCGGTGCGGAGGAGCAAGGTCACGTCGCCTTCGAAACGGTCGACCAGCGCCACTCCGGCAAACTCAGCACCCTGTGCGATGATGGGGTTGACCCGGTTGAAGACCAGCCCCCGCGGCACCTTCCCGCGTGCGACCATGTCGTGCAGCATCCAGGCGGTGGCAACCCCGCCCTTGACGCCGTCAAGGACGATGATGCGGTCGACGTAGCTCTCGCCGGCGAGCTTGTGGCTCGGGCGCGAGAAGATCCCGCGGCTGCGGTCGAGATCGTAGCGCGCGCTGAAATTGTCGGCGGCAACCAGTGCCGTGCCGCTGACCGCGGGCCCGATGCCGCGGTGGCATCGCAGCACGACCGGCATCTAGAGGACCCGCCCGGCCACTGCCGAGTCGATGCAATGCTCGAGGCTCGCCAAGCTCGACCCGTACCCGTAGCCGCCCAGGATGTTGACGAGCTTTGCCGAGTTGGTCATCAGCCGGGTCCAGCCATTGGCTTCGGCCATCTCGCGCACATAGCTCTGGTAGAAGCAGATCCCTTGGGCGACGACGGCGCCGGACGCCTCGATGCGCGCAGTGAGACCCATGCGGTCGGCCGCATGCTTGATCTCGGGCGAAGTCGTGACGATGACCGTCGTATCGGGATGGATCCGCCGGCCGTCGAGTGCGCCCGCCACCGCTGCGATCTCAAATAGCGACAGTTGCGGTGCCGCAAAGACGACGACGTCGAGCTTATCGCCGGGCGCAGCATAGCGGGTGAGAAAAGCCGCGATATCGGCCGGGCCGATCGGCACGGGCTCTGGCGCAGCGCCGGCGAATACCGCCTCTTCGGCGGTGATGCCCGGCATGTGGAACAGCGCCACCGAGCCAAAGCTCGCCAGCGCGGCGCCGAAATGCTTCAGCGGATCCGAGCCGGGAACCGCCGCGATCCCTTCGATCACGGGAACTTGCCAATAGGAGCCGCACGCCTCGCCGATGATGCCGCCCACCGCACCCCATTCGCTGAGGTCGCCAGGCGTCGCTGCGAGCCGGAACCGCCGGGTGGCATGGCGGCAGGTGTCGAGATGATAGCCGTAGCGCGGGGTGCGGCCGGTCAACGCCGCGGCGAGCGCCGAAGGCCCGCCTTCGAAATTGCTGCGCGCGCCGAGCACGCTGTTGGCGTAAATGACTGAGCCTGTATCGCCATAGGCGATGTGCTCGCCGCGGAGGGGCGCGATGACCGTCTGATAGTTGATGCAGGTATCGGTCATCAGCACGTCGAAGGCGGAGAGCGCTGCAATCGCCCGACGCTCGAGCGCCGCCATCGCGGGGCTCTGGCCGAGCCGGCGATAGACCGCGAAATCGACGCCCCGCGGGTCGGTGATGGCCGGCACCCGCACCCGCCGCTCCGGCTCCGGGGCGGCGGCGAGACCCTCGAGAAAACGCACCCCAGCCTCACCCAAGGATTCAGTGTCGGCCATGATGTGCGCCTGCGACACCGGCACAAAATCGGCGGCGTCGAAGAACTCGCCGACGGCGATCTGGTGGGCGATCGCCCAACGCCGCGGCGCGCCGAAGTCGCCTGCCAGCATTGCACGTTCTTCGTCAGTCAGCTCCATCAACGAAAACTTTATCCGACCCTGCTATCGATCACGCATGATGCCAGCAGATCCGACATTCCTGTATCTCGGCTGCGCTGCGTTGCTGATCGCCACGGTCATGCTCCGCTTGCCGCCGAAGATACGAGCCGGACTTTTTACCGCGATGCTCCTCACGGCGATCGCCGGAGGCCAACATCACGGCATCAAGCGAGTGGCTAGCGATGTCGTTGCCGCCGCCGATTAATTAGCGGCAGCTTCTATCGCGATCCTGCGAGCAAAGAGATCGGCGATCTCGGACTCTGCAAACCCGGTCTCGCGCAGGATCTCTCGCGAATGCTCGCCGAGCCGCGGCGCCGGGTGGCGGAGCGAGCAGTCAGCCTCGCCAAACCGCACCGGCGGCCGCACCATGCGGATCGATCCTTCGGAGGGATGTTCAGCCAGCGGAAAGAAGTCGACCGAGGCGAGCTGCGCGTCGGCCGGCAACTCGGCGAGCGGGTTGACCGGCCCGCACGGGATGTCGGCGGCCTGGAGCTTGGCGAGCCAATAGGCGCTCGGCCTGTCGCGCACGCATTGGGCGACCAGCGCATAGAGCTCTGCCACGTGATGCGCGCGGGTCGACGCATCGGCGAGGCGCGGATCGTCGGCGAGCTCGGGACGGCCGGCGATGCGAAAGAAATCCCTCCAGTGCCGGTCGGTGTAAGGGAGGATGCAGATATGCCCATCGGCCGTACGATGCGGCCGCCGGTCGGGAGCGAGCATCCGGGCATAGCCAGGCGGCCCGATCGGGGGCTCGAAGGTCAGCCCGCCCATATGCTCGGCCATGACGAAGGCGGTCATCGTCTCGAGCATCGGCACCTCGACGGTCTGGCCTCTGCCGGTGCGAGCGCGCTGCAGCAGCGCTGCCATCACCGCATAGACCATTGTGAGCCCGACTGTCTTGTCACCGATCAGCGTCGGGACGAAGCGCGCGTCGCCGCCCGTCGCCATCTCGAGCGAAACGAGCCCGCAGCCGCCCTGGATGATGTCGTCAAACGCCGGCCGATCGGCAAGCGGGCCGTTCTGCCCATAGCCGTGAGCCGAGCAATAGACGAGCCGCGGGTTGACCTGTTGCAGCCGCTCCCGGGCAAAGCCGAGCCGGGCCATCGCCTGCGGGCGCATATTGTGCATCAAGACGTCGCTCTGCGCGACGAGTGCCAGAAATATCGGCCCCGCTTCTGGACGCTTCAGATCGAGCACCAGGGAGCGCTTGTTGCGATTGAGATTGAGGAAGACGTGGCCCATGTTGGGATGCCGGGCAGGACCGGCATAGCGCATGATGTCGCCCTCTGGCGCTTCGACCTTGATCACCTCGGCACCGAGATCGCCCAGGATCTGCGTCGCCAGCGGTCCGAGCACGACCGTGGTCAGGTCGAGCACCTTGATCCCGGCGAGCGGGCCTGGTCTCGCAGCGCTCACCCCAGCACCCGGCTCTTGCATTGCCTGCCTCCACCCCTTACGCGGTTCTCGCCCCGATCCGAAGGAGGAAGGCGATGCCGGTGACGATGTACCACAACCCGCGCTGTAACACCTCGCGCAGGACCTTGGCGCTGTTGCGCGAGAAAGGCGTGGAGCCGACCATCATTGAATATCTGAAGACGCCCTATACGGCGGCGCAGCTGAAGCAGCTCCTCGGCCAGCTTAAGATGCCGGCGAGCGGGCTCGTTCGAAAGAAGGAAGCCGCCGCCGCCGGCATCGACCCCACGGCATTGTCGGAGGACGCGCTGATCGAAGCGATGGCGAAGAACCCAATTATCGTCGAGCGGCCGATCGTCGTCTCGGGGCAGAAGGCGGCGCTGGGCCGCCCGCCCGAAGCTGCGCTCTCGGTGCTTTAAGCTTGCCCATCACGGGCCGGGGATCTGCGCTGAATACTCGGCGGCACAGAACGTGCCGCCCTGATGGCGCTCGGCGATCGGGTCGATCGCTCGACCGGCCTCGGCTGCCAGCACCGCCTCGGCAAAGGGTTCCGAGTCGTCCTGCGGCCGATAGCCGAGCCGTTCCGCGTTGGAATTGTCGTACCAAGAGCGTCGGTTGTTCGAGACGCCGTAGACGATTTCGTAGCGGATGTCGGGATGCTCCAGACCGATGCGCACGAGCTGGGTGTAGTCGCGTGGGCTGATCCAGATCGACAGCCGGCGCTCGTCGATCGGTCGCGGCCCGAAATTGCCGATGCGAGTACAGAGAAAGCCGATCCCGTGCTTGTCGGCATAAAGGCTGGCAAGCGCCTCGGCAAAGGCCTTGCTGACGCCGTAGCGGCTGTCCGGTCGCGGCACCACTCGGTGGTCGATCCTATGGTCGCGCGGATAAAAACCGACCGCATGGTTGCTCGTCGCGACGATAATGCGCTTGACCTGGGCTCGTCGGGCCGCCTCCAACAGGTTGTATGTGCCGACGATGTTCGATTGGAGGATCGGCTCCCATTCGCTTTCGCCCGAAATACCTCCCAAATGGATGATGCCGTCGACATCAGCGACGATGCGCTCCACCGCGGCTGGGTCCGAGAGTTCGGCGTAACCCACTTCCTCGCCGGTTCGCGCCACCGCAAGCGGGACACGATCGGAGAGCCGCAAGATCGGATAGATCTCCCGCAGGCTCTCGCGCAGCGATCGGCCGATGCCCCCGCCTGCGCCAGTGATCAACACTCGATGCATTCGCTTTCCTCCTGTGCGATCGGATCCTTATCCCGCGTGGGTCATGGCACGGCGGGCGGAGCGGCTTCAACCGCCTTCGCGGGTCATTCATCCTTTGTCAAGCGAGTGGTCACAAGATCACCACAGAGCAGCCGAGCGCGGCGACGGCGCAAAGGCCTTCGCTAAGCTTCGACGGTGGTGACAGCCGCAAATGTGGCTGCGACGTCAGGATATCGTGAACAACGCGAGCGAAAAACCTACAACTACATTGCACCGCGAGCGCCTTGGTGCTATAGAGCGGTGCTGTTGCTAGTAGCTAGTCCCGAAACGGGATGATCGGGGGCAGCAGTTTCGCATCGGCCATTTGCCGGCGGTCAATATTCGTCGGGGTTTTGAGAACGCTGGACGGGGGCGCAGAGTGCATCGCACGTACCTTGGCGCTATCACCGCGGCCACTGTGCTCTTCGTTGCCGGGTGCGGAGGCGGACCGACGCTACCGCCGGCACCGCCAGCCTCGTCGCTGCCCTCTGCCGAGTATCGTATTGGTCCCGGCGATAGCATCAACATCTTTGTCTGGCGCAACCCAGAGCTGTCAATCACCGTCCCGGTACGTCCCGACGGCCGCCTCTCGATCCCGCTGGTCGAGGACGTCGTGGCGATCGGGAAGACACCGACGACCCTGGCCCGCGAGTACGAACAACTGCTTAGCAAATATATCAAAGAACCTCTTGTCACCATTATCGTAACGGGCTTCGGCGGCCCGATACCGGACCAGATCCGAATCATCGGCGAAGCTGCGCAACCCCGCGCGCTCCCGTATCGTGCGGATATGACGGTGCTCGATGCGATGATCGCGGTCGGCGGTCTCACCAGATATGCGGCGGGGAACGACACAGTGCTTATCCGGACCGCGGAGGGCGAGCAGAATACCTATTCGGTCCATCTCAACAGCCTGATCAGAGATGGCGACATCGACAGCAATGTTGCTTTGCGTCCCGGCGATATTTTGATTATTCCGCAGCGACTATTTTAGATATGCCCTGTCTTCCTGTCACCGATTGTTGTCGCAAGGCTGACTGATCCAACTGAATTCACCGGGGATTGTCATGCCCACGCAAGACTGTTGGAGCCGGTCATGAGGTGGATACCGTCACAAGCAGTGCCCTTCGTGCAAGCGATGTGGCGCCATCGATGGCTAGCCGTAGGTACCGCTTGGCTCGTCTGTACTGCTGGCTGGATCGGTGCCGCTTTTATACCGACCAAATACGAGTCAACGGCGCGAGTCTATCTCAACGCCGATCCGCTCTTGACCCCACTCTTGCGTGGGCTGGCGGCGGACACCGACCCTGGCCGGCATCTCGATTTCATGCAGCGCACTCTATTGAGCCGGCCTAATTTGGAGCAGTTGATTCGCCTCACCGATCTCGACACCGGGATCCGGACCCCCGCGGAAAAGGAGGCACTGTTTAAACGCCTGGCGAGCGATATCTCGGTCTCACCGATTACGTTGAACTTACTAGCCCTCTCCTACCGCGACAGCGATCCTATTTTGGCGAAGAATATCGTGCAGGCGCTGCTGACAATCTTCGCGGAGAAGATGGCTGGCAGCAGCCGCGCCGAGATGGACAGTGCACAACGTTTCTTAGACGACGAGATCGCCTCTTATAGAGATCAATTGCGCGCGGCCGAGAAGCGGCGGGCTGATCTGGCTGACAAATACCCGGACATTGTTCGGAACCGGTCCCCGGACGCTCCGGGAAGTGACGATAACGGCAATCGGCTTGAACAAGCTCGAGCAACTGTGGCCCAATTAAAGCTCGAGCTCGCCGATTCTACCAGCAAGCGGGACGCTATTCAAAAAGAACTCGCCGGGATACCCACGACGCTGACCGTCGATCATGGCCCCCCCCAGGTTATCGTCACCGGTGGCCATCTGACACCGGTCGAGGAGCGGCTTCAGGAGATTCACCGAAATCTCGATAGCTTACTGTTGAAATACACAGAGGAACATCCGGATGTGAAGGCTGCCCGGCAGGCGATCGCTCAGCTCGAAGCCGAAGCGGCGAAGTCATCGGGCGGAGGTGCGGGAAAAGCCGGCAACGGGGCAAACAAGGGACAGATCGCCAACGGTGCCTATGACCAAATCAAGGTCAGGCTGGTTGACGCCGAAGCCGCTGTCGCCGCCGTGCAGCGGCGTCTCTCCGAGGCTGAAACTCAACAGGCAAAGATCGAAAAGATTGCGCAGTCGGCACCTGGTGTGCTGGTGCAAGCTGAGGATCTTGACCGCGATTACGGTGTGCTGAAGAACAATTACATGGCACTTGTGACACGGCGGGAATCGACTCAAATAGCCAATGCCGCAGATACCAAGACTGAAAAGATCCAGTTTCGCATCGTAGACCCTCCTCAGGTGCCGATTGTTCCAGCCGCGCCGAACCGGCCGCTACTCCTAACCTACGTGCTCGCTCTCGGTATTGGCGCCGGCTTGGTAGCGCCTCTATTGGTAATGCAACTCGACCGCTCCTTTGCGACGCTAGGTCAGTTGCGTAACCTCGGGATCCCGATTTTGGGAAGCGTGTCGCGACTTTCGATTGGAGCGGCGCAGCGGCGTGCGGCGCTCCAGCTGATTGGAGTGACCGCGAGCACCTTGGTGCTCGTCGCGGTATACGGGACGTTGCTCATGCTCAGCATCGGCCTGCATTCAGTAGGCGTGTCGTAAATGGCGGAATCAATTGGATTGATCGAACGCGCCGCGGCACTGCTGCGCCAACGGGACGCGAGCGAAGCCGAGCCGTCGCCGCCAGCCGCCGGAGAGACCGATGCCGGCCATGGTGGTCCGGAAATGGTTCTCGATCGCGGCCGCCTTGCCAGTTATGGGATTACTATGCCCTCGTCGGGGCGATCGCGAACCGTCGAGGAGTTCCGCCTCGTGAAGCGGAACCTCATGACCCAATTGGCACAAGGCGATTCGAGTGCGGATCAGCGATCCAGCCGGCTGATTATGGTTACCAGCGCCCGGCCCGGCGAGGGCAAGACGTTCATCTCGCTCAATCTCGCTCTGGCTTTCGCCTCGGAGAGAGATGTGAAAGCGCTGCTCGTTGATATCGATACGCAACACTCGGCCATCCGGACCATCCTCGGGATCTCGACTGAGCAGGGGATCGTCGACGTGCTCGCGGGAAACCGCGAACTGTCCGAGGTGCTCATCCAAACGAATATCCTTAATCTGATGGTTTTACCCTCCGGCCGGGGCGGGCCGCATGTACCGGAGCTGTTTTCGAGCAATCGCATGGCCATCTTAATGGCCGAAATGACGCGGCGTTTTGCCGACCACTATATCATCATTGATACGCCGCCCTGCATGGCAAGCAGCGACGCCGCGGCGCTAGCTCCCCTGGTTGGACAGATCGTCTTCATCGTCGAAGCACATCACACGCAGCAGGTGGAAATCGAAGCAAGCCTGAGTATGCTCAGCGCCTGCCCACGAATCAGCCTTCTCTTAAATAAGAGCGATGCGATGGCGGGGGAACATTTTGGCTCTTACGAGTATTATTATTATTCCCAAGGTCGTGAGAGTGATGTGCTGCGCTCGGGCGAGCGCGCGTAAACTCACCGCGGCGCGCGCGGTTCAGCAATGTCACCTCGGTCTGACTTTCCTTTTTGTGTTGCTGGCTGGCGTCACGCGGGCGATGCCCGCAGCGGCGCAAGGCGGGCCGGAAACGCCTCCTGCCGCCAGTGCCGGCCCCGCCGGTGGCGGAACCGAGACTCCGGCGGCTATCGGCGGTGGCGCTCCGGCGGTCGAGCCGGCTCCGGTCGGAGGAGGACCCGATATACTGCCGCTTGTGCCGGGAGGAGGGTTCGGTTTTGCAAACCCGCTGAACCCGCCGACCGCAGTAAATAACGCAGCTCCGGCGGTGACGACGGCAGCGCCTACCAGTCCGCTCGGCCTGTCGCCCCTCGGGTTCGGCGTCGTGCCGCTCCAAGCGAACGATCCGACCGCGCCCGCCTATTTGATCCGACCTTATGCGTACATCTCCGAAACCTTGACGGACAACGTGAACCAGGTACACGCACCTCGGGACGCCGCCGCTTACACCAGCCTCGCACCGGGGGTGTCGATCTCCGCCGACACGCCGCGGCTCCAAGCCGTGCTCAGTGGCAATCTAAACACGTACATCTACGTTCCAACCTCCAATCTGAACCAGGTGTCCGGCTCTCTTTATGCAAACGGCTTTGGAACGGTTGTTCCTGACACTCTGTTCGTCAATCTCAATAGTGCCGTCACTCAGTCCAGCACCCTGCCCGGCTTCGGTTTCCAGAATCTTTCACGGCTGCCGACAAACCAGCAGACGCAGGTCTACTCCACTACTTTCTCCCCTTTCTTGCGGAAGTCGTATGACGGTCTGGTTGACACCCAGCTGCAATATATCTTCAACTCGACGAATTACGGGGGGAATACGAGGGTTGTGGCTACCCCTCTGGCAGGCCCGACCAACCTTGCATCCAGCACTTCAAACGAAGGTACTTTCATTGCCGCTACCGGCCCGGATTTCGGCCGTACGGTTTCCTCCCGGCTGACGCTCGACGCCTCGAATTTCAATTCCGGCTCGACCAACCAAAACTCCCAAGCCAGCGCATTCACCGATTTCGAGTACCGGATTGCGCCGCAAGCCGCCGCACTCGCGCGGGTCGGCTATCAGAATATCCAATACCCCAATGCCCCGGCGGCAACGTTCGTCGGCCCGACCTGGCTGATTGGCGGAGCCATCGGCACGTACAGTATCGGTGCCTACGGGTCGGGCCCAGGCTATGTCGCCTTAGAATACGGGCGGCAACAGGGAGTTTATGGTTTTACCGGATCGGCCCGGTACAACATCACCCCCACCATGCTTTTCACGGCCAACCTGTCCCAGGGGGTAAGCTCGCCAGCGCAAGACATCGGCAGTACCCTCGCAACCTCGACGCTCAACCCCTACGGCTCGATCGTCGATGTGTATTCGGGCCTGCCGGTCACGTTTTACAGTTCGGGGCTGGGTCTGACGAACAACCCGTACAGGCAGCACCTGCTAAATTTTGGCGTGACCGAGACGATCGGACTGAACAATTATTCGCTGTACGGCTACTTGGCGAACCAGCAGTCTTTGGCGCCTTTGGTACCAGTCCCTACGACTCCGGTAACAGCCCCCCCTACGACTCCGGTAACAGCCCCTACCAAAAGCGTCGGAGTCAATTTGAGCTGGAATCGCGCTATGAGGCCTGACCTCAATGGTTACGCCTCTCTCGGCTATTTCAATTCGTCAAATGTGATCACAACGACGGGTGCGACCCCTGTCAGCGCCCAGAACACCTTAACCGCATATATCGGCGTTAACTATTCCCTTGCTCAGAATCTAACCGGGTCGATTTTCTATAGCTTTTATTATCAGCCGAACGGCAACGTCTTTAGCGGCACCGTCGGGAGGGGTGCGGACGTCGTGGTCAATCAGTTGACTTTTCAACTCAGTAAGTCATTCTGAAACGACGATGTACGCCGAATTTTACGGGCTTAGCGCGCAGCCGTTCCAGCTTACCCCGGATGCTCGTTTCTTTTTCGAGAGCACGGTTCACCGGCAGGCGATGGCCTATCTGGTGTACGGACTTCACCATGCCGAGGGTTTCATTATCATTACCGGTGAGGTCGGCGCTGGTAAGACGATCCTCGTCGAAAATTTGCTGTCTACAATCGACCGGAGCAGTTTCGTAACCGCCAAGATCGTCACGACGCATCTCGCTGGCGATGATCTTCTGCACCTGGTCGCCGCTGGTTTTGGCCTTGCCAAAGAAGGGCTCGCTAAGGGGCCGCTGCTGCAGCGCATTAGCGATTTCGCACTAGCTCAGCATCGCAACGGCAAGCGTGTGCTTTTAATCGTCGACGAGGCGCAAAACCTGTCCTTTGAGGCGCTCGAAGAGCTGCGCATGCTGTCGAACATCTTCTTTGACCGAACGATGGCGTTACAGAGCTTTCTGCTCGGTCAGCCGCAGTTCCGCGCAACACTGGGCAGCCCGCGGCTCGAGCAACTGCGCCAGCGGGTCACGGCCGCGTATCATTTGGGTCCCCTAGGCGAAGGCGAGAGCAGAGCGTATGTGGAGCATCGGCTGCGGCGGGCCGATTGGAAAGGTGATCCGCATTTCAGCGAGGATTGCTTTCCATTGATCCACCAGCGTACGGGCGGCGTACCCCGGCAGATAAATACGCTCTGCTCGAGGCTCCTTCTCTTTGGTTTCCTGGAGGAGCTGCATACGTTGACAGCCCATGCCGTAGAAAAGGTCGCCAATGACCTACGGGAGGAAATCGCCCTAGTGGCGGCGCCGCCAGCGGTCGCCGAATCTGCCGCCGAGCCCGTCAGCAATGGCGAGGCCATCTCGCAAATTAACCGACGTCTGGCGGTGCTGGAAGACAGCGTCCACAAGCACGGAAGGGTGATCAAGCGCGCGATCGAGATCGCGGCGAGCTATCTTCAGGATGAGCGGCCGTGAGCACAGTAGCCAAGCCGCTTCCGGCCAGAGCAACTGAAGCCGTCACGGAGAGGGGTTCGCCCGCCCCCTCGGTGGATTCGTGCGAGCCCACAAGTATGCGTCGGGTCGCCACAAATGCAATGACGATCGACGTCGAGGACTATTTTCACGTTGAAGCTTTCGCTTCGACGATCGATCGCAAGGACTGGGACTATCTGCCGCAACGGGTTGAGCGCAACACCGAGCGCATTCTCGACATTCTCGCCGCGTCCAGTGCTCAGGCGACCTTCTTCGTATTGGGTTGGATTGCCCGACGGCACCCCGCGCTGGTGCGGCGGATCATTGCGGGCGGGCACGAGCTGGCGAGTCACGGGTCCGATCATATGCGGGTTGATCGTTTGTCTCCCGACGCCTTTCGTGCCGACGTGCGCC
>Ga0187846_10001082_pt1 | contig 15497 bp, 8 predicted proteins | sample TC_taG_FD_161473 | JGI IMG/M metagenome (GOLD analysis project Ga0187846, IMG submission 161473) | Biofilm microbial communities from the roof of an iron ore cave, State of Minas Gerais, Brazil - TC_06 Biofilm (v2) | ecosystem: Environmental > Terrestrial > Deep subsurface > Cave > Wall biofilm ...
CGCGATGTGGGGATGGTTGAGCGAAGCCAGCAGCCGCGCCTCGCGCTCGAAACGGGCCATGCGGGCCGGGTCAGCCGCGAAGATGGCAGGCAGGATTTTCAGGGCCACGTCGCGCTGCAGGCGCGTATCGCGCGCGCGGTACACCTCACCCATCCCGCCCGCGCCAATTTGCGCGAGGACCTCATACGAACCGAGTTTTGTCCCAGAAGCTAACAACAGATCCCTCGGTTCCCTCGGGATTTCGCCTGGCGGCTCAGACGCCGCCAAACCGGCTCAACTTCATAGGGCCCGATGCGTATGCCCGTTCCAATCGCCATAGGTCTCCCGGCCGGTTGAAATTGGAACAGTATAACCCGCTCGGTACGGCGAAAAACGTGGTTTCTAGTAGCCGCAGGCTTCAGCCTGCGGAGCGGTCCCGCCAGTGGGCGGGCCCGCGTGGGGTTGGGCGCAGACCCTACGCACGCTGCGCGGGCACTGCCGGTACGCACGCAGAACTCCGGCTGGGCTATCGGCCGGCCGGATTCACAGGCTGAAGAGCCTGTGTGACAACCTAGCTTTCAAGAAGCCAGCGGCTAAAGCCGCATTGGAATTGCAGGCTTTATGTCACGGCTGAAGCCGTGACCCACAAACATTCTCGTGATGTCACACAGGCTCTGAAGGGTGTGGCTACCAACGGCTAATCGTCGCTGGGAAGTTTGGAGACGTCCCATCCGCCGCCGAGAGCCTTGATGAGCTGCACGCTGGAGGTCATGCGGCGCGTCAGCAAGCTGACGGCGGTGCGCTGATTCGACAGCGCCACGCTCTGCGCCGTGATCACAGTCAAGTAATTGTCGAGGCCGCCCTTGTACCGGTTGTTGGCTTGGTCGAGCGAGCGTTGCGAGGCCGCGACGGCCGCGTCTTGCGTCTCGGATTCTTCCTCGAGAACGCGCAGATCGGAGAGTGAGTCTTCGACTTCCTGGAACGCGGTGAGGACCGTCTGCTGGTAATTCGCTACTGTCTGATCGTACGCCGCTTTGGCCTGATCGGAAATGGCGCGGCGGCGGCCCGCGTCGAACACAGTCTCCAGGCTCGCAGCGCCCACTGACCAGAGCGCACTCGGCCCGGCCAGCCACGAAGTGAACTGCCCGCTTTCAAAACCGCCGCCTACGTTCAGCATCGTCAAGGGGAAGTACGCGATCCTTGCCAAGCCGATTTGGGCGTTGGCGGCTTTGACGAGCCGTTCGGCCCCTGAGATATCTGGGCGGCGTTCGAGCAGCTCCGAGGGCAGGCCGGGGGGAATCGCTGGCGGGGGCGCGGTCAATGGCGCCGCGGGCAGACTGAAGGTGGAGGCAGGCTGCCCGGTGAGGGCCGCTACGGCATGTTCGAATTCGTTGCGCGTCACCGTCACATCAATGTCCTGCGCGCGCGTCTGCTCGAGTTGAGTGTCTGCCTGCTCGACGTCTTCCCGGGACGCCAGACCGCCTTGGAAGCGGTTCTGCGTAAGTTCTAGCGCCTTCTCGAAGGCGTCCACGGTGGTGTCCAGCAGGTCCTTCTGCGCGTCCAGCCCGCGGAGGGTGAAATAATCCAAGGCGAGTTCGGCTTGGAGGCTTAAGAGGACCGATTCGAAATCGGCGGCGCTGGCTTGGGCCTGCGAGCGGGCGGCTTCGACGGTCCGCCGAACCCTACCCCACATGTCGGCTTCGTAGGAGACTTCCGAGGAGAGAACAAAGTCGGAGAAATCGCTCGGCGAAGTGGCGCCACGCAACGCGCGATTCGATGACTGGCGTTGCCGCGTGGCGGTCGCGCCCGCCGTGGCTTGCGGGTATTGGTCCGCGCGAGCGATTCGCACTGCGGCGCGCGCTTGCGAGTAGGTGTCTTGCGCCGCGCGCAGCGTCTGATTCGCCTTGCCCAATTGTTCTTCGAGCGTGTTGAGCTGCGAGTCGTTGAAAACTTCCCACCAGTTGCCTTTTAAAGCTGTGTCTTGCGGCTGCGCCGACTTCCATTGACCGGCTTCTTTGTACGCGGGAGGGACGACAGTGGGGACAGGCTTCTCATATCTCGGTCCCACTGTGCATCCTTGCAGCAATCCGGCGCCGAGGCACAAACAGGCGAGGGCCCACCGAGCCGTGCCCGCGGAACTTTCTCTGGGTAGCGGTAACTGCCGTGCGCGAGACCCCTGCATTATGGCTCTTTTTCCTCCACCGGATGGGTCTCGGAAATCCTCACGGCCTGTCCATCTATCAAGGAGTCCGGCGGGTTCAGGACCACCCACTCTCTCCCGGTGAGACCCGCCACGACTTCGATCTCCTTGCCGAAGTCCCGCCCCGGAGTAATCGGGATCAGGGCAATGGTTTTGCCGTCCTTTACGGTGGCCACCTGCATTCCCGCCGACCGGAATATCACGGTGTCGATGGGGAGCGTGAAAGTCGTGACCGAAGATGGGAGCTTCAAATGCACTTCGACGTAGGCGCCCGGCTTGAGTTCCCCGGTGGGATTATTGACGTCGATTTCCGCGAGCAAAGTCCGCGTATTGTTGTCAATCGCTCCCGAGTTTCGCACCAGCATGCCTTCGAAGCGGCGCCCGGGAAATTCCGTCAACTCCAACCGGGCGGACAAACCTGCGCGCACATGCGGCGAATAGATTTGCGGGACATTTACAAAAACGCGCAAGCGGTCCACGGCGGCGATATGGAAGAGCTCACGCGCGGGGCCGCCGCCGCTGCCGGAGTCAATCAGCGCGCCGATGTCCGTGTTGCGCGCCGTGAGAATGCCATCGAAGGGGGCATAAATTTTTTGGAACGACTGCAGCTCTTCGAGGCGTTTGACGTTGGAGCGCGCGGAGTCTGCGGCGGCCTGGCGCGCGTCCAGATTTCCCGTGGCATTGTCCACGTCTTGCTGCGCCACCGAGTCGGTCTTCAGCAAGTCTTTGTAACGGGCGGCTGTGATTTCTGCCAGACGCAGGTTGGCCCCGGCGGTGGCCAGGTCGGCGCGCGCCTGCTGGAGCTGCTGGTCCACTTCAGGGGTATCAATTTCCGCCAGCAGCTGGCCCGCTTTCACGCGCGTGCCGATATCGGCGTACCAATGTTTCAGGTAGCCGTTGGTCCGGGCGTAAATCGGAGCGTCGGTGAACGGCTGGATGTCGCCGGGAAGAACGATCTCCTCCTGGGGCGACCCCGGCTTCGGATGCATCACCATAACCGTTGGGACGGCCAGTTCGCGTGTCTCTATAGCAAGCTGCGCGTTGGCCTGCCGCCGGCTGGAAATTCCCCAAGTCACGATGATGGCCATCACGACTACAGCAAGGAGGAGGAAAATCGCACGCGTGGCGGCGCTGCCCTGAGCCGCGGCGGGGGCGCGCTTGGGTCGCAGTGCTGCGCCCGGGGCTCCTGCGCTCCAGCGGCTTGCCGGTCCTGTCATCTATCTCTACCTCCATTCGTATTCGGCAGACTTAGTCGCCCGAAAGTTCCAAGATTACCGAGCTGCGCGGGTCTTTGCGGGAGCCGTGAACCAGGCTGTACACCGCGGGCACAAAGAACAGAGTCGCCACCGTGGCAAAGGCCAGTCCGCCGATCACCGCCCGGCCCAGCGGGGCGTTTTGCTCGCCGCCTTCACCCATTCCCACGGCCAGCGGGACCATCCCGATAATCATGGCCAGCGCCGTCATGATGACCGGGCGGAATCGCGTAAATCCCGCTTCTTCCGCGGCGCGCCGGGGATCGAATCCTTCTTGAACCCTTTCCTTGGAAAAGCTCACGACCAGAATGCTGTTGGCCGTGGCCACCCCCATGCACATGATCGAGCCGATCAAAGCGGGCACGCTGAGGGTCGTGTGGGTAATGAAGAGCATCCACACGATTCCGGCCAGGGCTGCCGGCAGCGCGGTAATGATGATGAACGGGTCGAGCCAGGACTGGAAATTCACGACGATCAGCAGATAGATCAACAGAATCGCGAACCCCAACCCCGCTAACAGACCCAGGAACGACGACTGCATCGTGTCCATCTGGCCGCGCACAAAAAGTTGCGCCCCGCGCGGCAGCTCGGGCCGGCTGTGGTCCACAATTCTCTGCACTTCGCGCGCCACCCCGCCCAAATCGCGCCCCTGCACCGCGCCGTAAATGTCCAACAACGGCTGGGCATCATAGTGGGTCACGAGGGCCATGCCCTCGCCGGGAGTGATGCTTCCCAGGTTCGTCAGCATCTGCCAGGGCGCCTTCGAGTCTCCATTCACGGGAATGTTCTCGAGGTCGTGCAGGGACTCGAAATTGTATTGGGGAGATTGCGTCACCACGTTGTAATTCACTCCCGTTTTCGGATCGAGCCAGAACGAGGGAGAAGTCTGAAAGCTCCCGCTCAGGGAGACCAGGAGGTTGCCGGCCACGTCGCGCTCGGTGAAGCCGGTCTGAATGGCTCGGGTGCGGTCCACGTTGATGTGGATCTTCGGCTGGTTGAAGGGCTGCTGGATGTGCAAGTCCACGATGCCCGTAACATGGGCCAGCTGGGCCATCAACTTGCTCGCGAACTGGCGGTTTTCATCGAAGTCCCGGCCGACCACCTGAATGTCGATGGGCGCAGGACGGCCGAAGTTCAGAATTTGACTCACAATATCGGCCGGCGGGTAATAGAAAATTACACCCGGGAATTGCTTCGTGAGTCTCATACGCAGATCATGAATGTACTGAGCCGTCGGCCGGTGTTTCTCCTTCAAAGAGACCATGATGTCCGCGTCGGCGGTTCCCACCGGTGCGGAAGTGCTGTACGAGAGATTGAGGCCGCTATAGGGCAGGCCGATATTATCAATCACCGTGGCAATTTCCTGCGGTGGAATCGCCTCCCGGATGGAGCGCTCCACGTCCGCGCAGAGTTGCGCTGTCTCTTCAATCCTCAGGGCTGTGGGCGCGCGCAGGTGCAATTTGAATTGGCCGGTATCCACATTCGGAAAGAAATCTTCGCCAATCCAGGGAGCGAGCGCGAAAGAAGCCGCGCACAACCCGAGGAAACCCAGCGGAAACAGGACGCGGTGGGCAATGCACTGCTCCAGCACCCGGCGGTAGGCGCTCCGTAAACCCTCGAACCAAGATTCAAAATAGCCTTGGAGCCGCACCAAGGGATTCGGGCTCGCCAGCGATTTCTGCAACGCATCTTCTTCGTGCGGCCGGAGCAAGAACCGCGCCATGGTCGGAACCAGCGTCCGCGACAAGATATAGGAGGCCAGCATCGCGAAGACCACAGCCTCCGCCAGGGGCACGAACAAGTAGCGCGCGACTCCGGTGAGGAAAAACATGGGCACGAAGACGATGCAGATGGAAATCGTGGATACGAACGCGGGCACGGCAATTTCCCGCGAGCCGTCCAGGATGGCCTGGACGGTGTCCTTGCCCATGGCCATGTTCCGGTTGATGTTCTCGATGGCCACGGTCGCATCATCCACCAGGATGCCCACCGCCAAGGCCAGCCCTCCCAACGTCATGATGTTGATGGTCTGGCCGATCGCGCTCAGCACGATCAAGGAAGTCAAGATCGAAAGCGGAATCGAGATGGCGATGATGAGCGTGCTGCGCCAACTCCCCAGGAAGGCCAAAATCATCAATCCGGTCAGGCAGGCGGCGATGACGGCTTCCCGGACCACGCCGCTGATGGCAGCGCGCACAAAGATGGATTGGTCCGCGAGTTCCCCAACCTTCAAGCTGCTCGGGAGGGCGGCAAGAATCCGGGGCATGGTCTTCTTGATGCGATCGATAATGGCCAGCGTCGAAGCGTCGCCGGACTTCATAATCGAAAGCAGCGCGGCGCGCCGTCCATCGACATTCACGATGTTGGTTTGCGGCGGACTTCCGTCCCGGACGTGGGCCACGTCCCGGACGTAGATGGTGTTGGCGCCGACCGTTTTGATTGGCAAGTCGTTCAACTCTTCGACAGTCTGGGGGCTGCCGTTGAGTTCCACTTCACTCTCGAAACTCCCGATCTTCGCTGTGCCCCCGGGCAGGATCAGATTTTGCGTGCCGATGGCAGTGACCACGTCGCTCGGGGACACACCCCTGGCCTGTAACGCGGCCATATCGAGGTCCACCTGAATCTGGCGCTGCTTGCCTCCGTAAGGATTGGTCGTGACAGCCCCCTGCACCGTGGCGAGTTGCACACGCATGAAGTTCGAACCCATGTCGAACAGTTGCTGCTCGGAAAGGCTATCGCTGGACAGTGCCAGTTGCAGGATGGGTACTGAAGAGGCGTCGTTGACTATGATATAGGGCGGCGTGATTCCCGGGGGGAGGGAGCGCACCTGAGCCTCAGAAAGTGAGGTGACCTGTGACATGGCCAAGTCAATGCGCGCGTTGGGATGGAAATAGACCTTAACAATCGCCAGCCCGTTTCGAGATTCCGATTCGATGTGTTCGACGTCGTCTACGGTGGTTGTCAGGTTTCGTTCGTACACGCCGACGATGCGCGTCGCAACCTCATCGGCGGATAGTCCGGTATAGATCCAAAAGGCCGTAATGACAGGAATATTGATGTGGGGGAAGATGTCCGTCGGCGTGCTGTAAATGGCCAGCGGCCCCAGGATGAGAATCAGCAGGGCCATGACCACGAACGTATAGGGCCTGCGCAGGGCAAGCCGGACAATCCACATGCGCTACCTCGAGGACCTGGCGGCGCTCGTGTCTTCGCGCCAAGGAGACGCTGACCAGAATTCAGAGTCTCCACTTTTCGGACACGTAACAGGAATCACAGCTGTTGGTGATTGCTGAAGTTTTCGAGGGGGTGAATCCGAACCACCCTTCTCCCCGGCAGGTTCCTGTGTGCCGCCATCCGACACAAATGAGCGTTAAATATTGCTCCCTTAATTTCGATGCGAAGGACCCCCCTCCCGTTACAAATTGTTTCAACCGTAAGAGTTATCCCACAATGAATCCGCAAAGGCCTGGGCCACCCCGGCTGCACTATCGGTTATGGGCGCAGGCAGGTTTTATGCACCACGTCTGCCTCGCAGCACATCATACATGGACGTATGCCTGAATTCGGCGGCCAGCCGGACTCGCAAAGTTCCGTTTGGATTCCGGGGCGCCTCTCCAAGCTGGGCCGTTCCGTGCAGCCGCCAGGACGCGCGATGGCGGCTGTTGGCGGATATTTCCTAATTCAAACAAAGTGGGGTCGCATGCGACATAAATCGTTCACCATCTTCTTTGGAGCTGCTGCCTTTCTTTTAGCCGCGCGCGGCTGGGCTCAGGGGCCGCTGGTGGCGCCGCCCGGAGAGCGCACGCCGGCGCCAGCCTTTCAGGGCAGCGTGCCCACCGGCCTAGTATCGAGCGCGCCGCTGCCCTTGTCCTTGGACGAGGCCTTGCAGCGGGGACTCCGCTATAACCTGGGCTCCATTCTTTCGCAGCAGACCCTGCGCACCGCGCAGGGAGATAGCATTGTCTCGCGAAGCTCGCTGCTCCCGAATGTGAGTGGCTACCTTCAGGAGGTCGCGGAGCAGATTGACTTAGCCTCCTTCGGGTTTCGCTTCAACCCTCCTCCAAGCGCCGGGTTCCACATCCCCACGATTGTCGGTCCATTCAATTATTTCGATTTGCGGGCCGGCTTGACGCAGAAGCTGGCGGACATTGAGGCCCTGCGAACCTTTCAGTCTTCGCGGCAGACCCAGCGAGCCTCTGAGCTGTCCGTGCAGGATGCCCGGGAAGTCGTCGTGTTCGTCGTCACGTCCAGCTACTTGCAAGTCCTGGCAGCGTCGGCTCGCGTTGATTCGGTCAGCGCCCAAGCGGAGCGCGACCGGGCGATTTTTCAGCAAGCCTCGGACCGCTTCGCTTCCGGTTTGATCGCGCGAATCGACTTGACGCGCAGCCAGGTGGCCATTCAGACGCAACAGCAGCGGCTGACGGCTGCCCGGGCGGAATTCTCCAAGCAAAAGATTGCGCTCGCCCGGTTGATCGGGCTGCCTCTGGGCCAGGAGATTCGCCTAACCGACGCTATGCCCTACACGCCGCTCGAGAATCTCGCACTGGACCAGGCGATGGAACTCGCGGTGCGAAACCGAGCCGACCTAAAAGCGGCAGAAGCGCAGGTGCGCGCCGCCGAGTTGGCCCACCAGGCGGCTGTCGCAGAGCATTATCCCGCGCTGGGCCTGGCAGCGGATTATGGCGTCATCGGCACGAACCCGGCCCAGTCTCATGGGACATTTTCGGTCGAAGGCCAACTCCGGTTTCCCATCTGGGCGGGCGGGCGCGCGCGCGGAGACATAGAGCAGGCGGACGCCGCCCTGCAAGAGCGCCGCTCGGAATACGACGACTTGCGCGGGCGCGTGGAGGCCGAAGTGCGCACCGCCTTCCTGGACATGACTGCGGCTGCGGACCAGGTGAGGCTCGCGCAGAGCCGCCGCGAACTGGCTCAGGATGAACTCGAGCAGGCCACCGACCGCTTCACCTCGGGCGTGGCCGATACGGTGGAGGTGGTTCAGGCGCAGGATGCAGTCTCCAGCGCGGAAGAGGACTACATCGCCACCCTTGCTGCGCACAACCTGGCCAAGGCCAGCGTCGCGCGAGCGACCGGCCAGGCCGAGAAGCTGATGCGCGATCTGCTCCGGAGCAAATAATCAGGGCGGGAAATAAATGGGAAACGGGCCGAACGGGGGACCGGTCGGAACGATCGAGTGTCAACGGCGAAGACGCCGCCCGCCTCCAGACTCATTTCGGGCATGATTCAATCGCAGGCCACTACCAAAGCCCAAATCCATGTGATTTACGTCCTCGCCCTCATGCTCTTCTGTCTCACCCCGTCAGTTCTCATCATGAAGACCAGCCGTCCGCGCAGGAACGAATAGCCCGTCCCGAGTGGACTAAGAAGGCCCGTCGTGTTTGAAGCAGTCGGATTCCGCGGAATGAGTCGTGAAATCTGACGAGTTGGTGGGCGAACCGGAGAACAACCGACAGCGTGCTGACGCATTCGCGCGAGCAGCACAAAAGTTTTCTTCGGGCCTCCGCGCCATCGGAAAAACTCATATCCACGTATCTCTTAGATGTGCTGACTAGAAGAATTAAAAAGTTCTTGACAATATCTAACGCGTAATATAGCTTGCCCCCCAGTCCCTGCAAGAGTGAGTACTTCTGTTCCTCAATAGAAAGCTGAAGGAGTGAGCAGTGCGGCGCGTAGGTGGCGTCGTAAGACGTGGAATCGCGGAAAACCCAAGGTAAAGGAGTCTTCACATGAGACTACGGGCTCCCCAGCTCGCCGGTCGGGTTCCAGTTTTCCTGTGTCTATTCCTGGTAGGTGCTGTGCAACGTGCCGCCGCGCAAGACGCAATTCCCTTACCGCAAGGGCAGGTCGGCAAATCCTATTCCACAAATCTCAACGCCGACCATGGTCGGGGCCCGTTTAGGTGGCGGGTCACAAGTGGTCACTTGCCGCTTGGTCTCCAGCTTTCGAGTTCGGGGAAGATTCACGGGGCGCCAAGGAAGGCAGCGAGTGCCCCTTATACCTTCGACATTCGCGTCACGGACTTGGCGACTCCGCGGCAGACCGCTACGAAGCATTTCACATTGGTCATCGAAGCCGCACCTGCTCTGATAATCAGGGTTTCATCCACTTCGGAAATACCTACAGCCCTGCGTGCCACAACAGGATCGCCACCATCGGACTCTGCCGGCTCCGGGAACGCATCGGACCCGCCTCCCCAACCTTCCAGCATGGCTCCACCAGCCCCAGCTAGCCCTTCGCCTCAGCCGAGCGCCCCATCACCTGACCCGCCCCAACCGCAGGGAACTTTGAATTGTGGAACAGGCGCTGGCAGTTTGGGGGGCTGCGGGGGGCCGAAACTGAGGACAATCGTGGGCTTCGAGCAAGCAGGGGTGAGCGGCGCGCAAAGCACACAGAACTTCTTTTTCGATCTCATGTATGACCGCCCGCTGGCTTTTTACGCAGATAACGAGCTCGGCGCGGCGTTACGCTCCTGGGGAAACCTGCGCATCAGCAGCGTTCCCCAGCAGATCAACACATCGGTTGCACAATTCGCGACCAATTTTGCACAGCAGGTCGGGCAACTCAAAGTCAACGAAGTGGCGCAAGCTTTCGACTTCCTAGGCGGCGTCGAGTATCGCCTATTCCCCAACTCGATGCCAGCCGACTACGCCAGCACGGACCCTCAGGACTCGATGACTTTACAGCGAGTTAGCCTCCATCTTATCGCGGGCGGAGGTGTCATCACGCCGCTCTCCCCAAAGGACTCCGTAAATGTGTTTGCTGTCCCTACCAATCAACCGGACTTTCTAGCGAAGTTCCCACAGGCGATGGGCAAGCAGTACGTTGCGTTCAGTTTGCAGGACCGCAACCGGTTCTTCCGCCAGGCGTACGCAGGATTTCGGCTCAAAACCAACATCATTGGAGATACGAAATTCGTCCGGTTCCCTGAAACGTTTGATCTCACTTACGGTTTCAATGAAAGCGTTACGGGAGGGCGAATTCGGGGTGGAGTGATGCGATTAGAGGGCTTTGTCCCTATCCCGTACAAGAAGGCGAGTTGGATCTACTTTTTTGGAGCGGGAATTTTCAAGCCGGGCGGACACGCTACCTTGCGGAGTCCGTTTTTCCTGGATTCAGCGCCCGCCGGTACGCTTCCCACCAACGCTGGAGCTATAGTCATACCTCAAGAACAAGCCGACCGTGACTACTACCGGGTGGGCATGGGAATAGACTTCGTCGCCCTCATAAAGGATTGGAGTAATAGCAAGAAGCCTCAGGGAACTGTCGCATCGAGTGGAGGTAATGGGAATTAGTGGTCCAAGATATTCCAATCCGGAAAGCCTTGCCATTCAAAGTCGCTGTAGTTGCGGTGCATGGAGTGGCCTATCACGCGCCCGGGGCTTCGGCCAAGGCGATGTCCGAACTCTTGCTGAGCCTTCCTGTTGGAGGCGGGAGCAAGCAATATGGTCCGATGGCAGCTCAGACTGCCCATATTCCCCTCCAACCTCTGGTTATTGACGCAGAGGAGCGTCTACAGCCCGGAGATGAGAACTGGGTCAGGAAGGCAACAGGATTCTTACAAGAACGGACTGTTTTTCTGACTCGTGCCTGGAAGCGCGCCGGGAAGAGTAAAGAGACCTCCACGGTGGTCGCGGACGACTTCATGCGCCTAGTCCTGCAGGACTACCGAGGCGCAACCCCGGACAATCCCAAGGATCAGCGCGACGCGACAACATACGACACGATGTGCTTGGTGGGGACTCGCATGCCTCCACCGGGACCCGGTCCAACAGGGGGAACCAGTGTTGGCCCTGCAAACAGGCCGCCTGGAGGCGGAGGCTCCACTGGTGGTCTCAGCGCAGCGTCAGAACCGCCGGTGGATGTCCATGTGTATGAGATGTATTGGGCGGACTTGTCCCGGCCCAAGGCCTCCATCCTGGCCTTTTTTCAGGCGCTCTACCAACTGCTTTTTCATCTGGCAAGCCTGAGCCGCTTGGCCATCAGCACAGGGTATCTGGAAAACAAAAATCGGCGGGTCTGGAGGTGGCTGGACCGCTCGCAGCATTGGGCGATCCGGATGCTCACGCTTCCGATTCCAGCGCTGAACGTGCTCCTGTTCAGCGCGCTGTTCGGCGCCCTTCCGCACTTACTATCGCTATCGCCAGTCCAGTCTCTATGGGTGTCGGCCATTGGGACGGGGGCGCTCGCGTTGTGCGCGTACGGGCTCCTCTCAGGGCGGTTGCATTCTCCAAAGCGGTCTTGGGTGTGGGCTGCTTTGCCGTATTTGATCGCGATTTTGGCCGCGGGGCTGGGTTACTGGGCTGCGCAAGCAGGGCGAGCGCCAAGACTCTTATCCCTCGAAGGGCTCCTTCTTGGATCTGTGACTCTCCTCTTGCTTTCGGTCGGCGCGTACGATGAAGTTCGCGACGGCGCGAAGGAAGTCACCTGGGTCTTGTGGGCGGTATGGCTTGCGGTCTTTGGCTATTATTGGCTCCGCCAGCCGGAAGTTCCCGTGGAGCAAGTTTCTTTATGGGTTGTGCAGATTACCCTGGCGGTGCTTCGGCTCTGCTGGATTCTCGTGTTTGCACTGGCCATTGCGGCAGCCATTCTGGGATCCCTTGCGTGGCGTGGAGTTAAAGATCATGGGGCCAAGGCACGCGCCAAAGCTGCCGTCCGCACCAGCCGTTTTGCGTTCGCTATGCCGGCGTTGGGGATCCTGATGGTCACTCTGCTCCTTTGGTGCGCCCTCTTCCTCAAAATTTCCTGGCAGGCCCCCGCGAAGAATTGTCCAGCAGCTCGCCATGAACCAACGTGGGCTGAAAAAATGTTTGGAGACGAGGTCCCGGAGACGTTTCCCACTTCCAGTGGCCCTGGACTGTTCTTCCTTAATAAACAGGACGCGATTCAATTGCGCGATCGGGTTCATGCCTCCGAAATCGCTAGCGGCAGGCTTGCCGCCGCCGATGGGAAGCTATCGCCGAACGGATACTTTGAGGCCGCCCTCGTTTGGGGCTCAACACCAGGATTTCCCTTTCTCTTGCTCTTTGTGACGCTCGGGCTCTTACTGGTGGGGTTCTGGATTCTCCCTTCTGTTTTTACCGAGCGGAATCCCCCTCGAATTTCGAGCAATCAGAAGTCGATACGGATGGGAGCCTGGCTTTCGCGAGGTCTCGACGCGACGGCCATCGTCTCGTGGTTCATCTGGGCCGCGAGCTTTCTTGTGCCGGTCGCATTCTGGCTGGCAAACCGGATCACTTGGCCAGCGAGTCTAGCGAAAGAGATGATGAGTTTGTTGCGCTTGACGAACCAAGTTACTGGCATCCTTATCTTGCGCTGGGGAGTCCTGGTGGGGACCGTGGCGTTCCTAACGGCCGTGGCCAAGTACGGCTCCTCTGTGCTCGGTATCATTCTCGATGTGGACAACTACTTGCGCACTTCGCCGAAGGATGCCACGCCTCGGGCGCGCATTCTGGAGAGATATGTTTCCTTGCTGCGCTATCTGGACGGCTATCGGAACCCGAAGGATGGCAGGGGATATGACCGCGTGGTGATAGTCGCTCACAGCCTGGGGGCTTTGATCTCTGCGGATCTGTTGCGCTTTCTAACCGTGCGGGGCGACCCAGGATTGAGCCGGTTTGAGCGGCTGGGAAGCAATAGTGGCCATCCAACCGAGGCGAAGATTGATTTGCGACTGTTCACCATGGGCAATCCCCTACGCCAGCTTTTGAACCGATTCTTCCCGTACCTGTATGAGTGGGTCCGTTCCGAACCGGATAATGGCACCAAGACGCTCGGAGACCTTACCCCGGCGGGAGCTGGCGGTGGGGCTTCTCCCCCGATACCGGTAGATGTAGAGCCCGGGTCGAAAGTGCTTCCCGTCGCCCGCTGGCTGAACGCGTACCGCAGCGGCGACTACGTGGGCCGTTCCATTTGGCTCAATGAATGGTATCGCCGGACGTCTGGCGCGCTCCCCCAGCCGGTTCTGGTTGCACATGACAATCCATCAACGCCTGTCCGCGAAGAGATGTGCATTGGCGCCGGTGCCCACACGCATTATTGGGACCAGTCCGCTCCAGATATTGCAGAAAAGCTCGACGAACTCATTGCGTCTTAATGCCACCCCTTTGTTTTGAGCGGGCTTTCGCGGGGTAATAAGTTCGCACACCAAGCGTAGCTGCGTCGTTCGCGAGGCGCCCTCCCGCCGCTCAGCTCTGCCACTACTCTGCAAAACATGCACCGAGGGGAGCTTTGGCTTGCCGGGCCACTAAACGCCAAGCTAAGATGGCTCGGCGCCACCGCCCCAGATTTGTGAGTGATTGGCTCACTCACGCGGGGGAAGATCTAGGAGGTACGGACGGGTTTGCCCAAGCCTTTCGTTTTCGACCGCCCCCGCCAGGCGGAGCTGCGCGATGCGAGCATTGAGTTTTTGCGGAGCGTGATTGCGCACTGGAAATCGCCGCTCGGCTTGAACACCGCGCTCGACCTTGGCTGCGGCGTTGGCCATTTCTCCGCGGTGTTGCAAGAGAATGGATTCGCCGCTACCGGCGCAGACGCGCGAGTGGAAAACATCGAAGAGGCGAAGTCCCGCCACCCGGGAATCGTCTTTCGGGTGGCCGATGCGGAAGATCCAGCGATTTCGCTGCTGGGCAAGTTTGATTTGGTGGTTTGTTTCGGTCTGCTCTATCACCTGGAGAATCCGCTGCGGGCGATGCGAAACCTCCGCTGTCTCACGGACAAGCTTTTGCTGCTCGGGAGCCTGATGGTGGCCGAGGTCGAGCCGTTTCTGCTGCTGTTGGACGAACCGCCGGGCGAAGACCAGAGCCTTCGCGCGGTGAGTTGTTATCCCTCTGAGGGCGCGATCATTAAGATGGCCTATCGAGCGGGCTTCCCGCACGCCTATCGCTTCCGGGAACTCCCGGACCACGAAGACTTTCGTGAAGGAGTGGGCCGCGCCAGGGCGCGGACAATGATCGCGGCCTCTGTACCGGCGCTGGATTCGCCGATGGTTGTACCCGCACCGGAGCCGAGCCTTCCCAGGGACCTCTGGACTACGGATCCCACCGGGGTCACGAGAATCCTCCGGCGGCTCCACGGCAACCTGAAAGCGTCGCGGAAGAAATGGCGCTCCTAACGCGTTCGGCGTTGACGCTGTTCGCTGTCCCAAAACATTTCCGGGGGCAATTCGCAACCATCCAGCGCAACGCCATCACCAGCTGGACCCGGCTCGCGCCGCGCCCGGAAATTCTCCTGTTCGGCAACGAAGAAGGCACTGCTGAGCTCGCTGTGGAGTTGAGAATCCGGCACTTCCCGTCAGTGGCGCGGAACGAGTTCGGAACGCCCCTGCTCGATGATTTGTTTCGCCAGGCGGACCAGGAAGCAAGCACGCCTTTGGTGGGTTATGTCAACGCGGACATCGTGCTCGCCGATGATTTTTGCGCGGCCGTGGAGCGCGTGCGCGCCCAGTTTGAGAAGTTCCTCATGGTCGGCCGCCGGTGGGATGTGGATTGGGACCGGCCCATTGATTTTGAGCAGGCCGGCTGGGCAGACTCCCTCCGAAGGGAAGCACTCCACGTGAATGTGCAGCGCCCCGGAAACTACATCGATTATTTCGTGTACCCGAGAGGGCTTTTCCCCGCGTTGCTCCCGCTGGCCATCGGCCGATTCTCCTGGGACAATTATCTCCTCTGGAGCGCCAGGTCTCGGGGTGCTGAATTGGTGGATGCCTCTCCCGCCGTGACCGCTATTCATCAAAACCACGACTATTCGCACTACACCGCCACACCCGGCGAAATTCGCATGGGCCCCGAACGCAAACGGAACCGCGCGATGGTGGGGCCCTGGTGGCGCCTGTACACTATTGAGGATGCCACCCAGATATTGACCGCATCCGGGCCGCGCCCCAGCCGCCGGCATGCGTGGTTGATGATCAAGCGGGTTTGGTCCCACCCTCTGACGATCGTTCAATGGCCCTGGTTCGCGCTGAAGGGAATTGTGCTGCCAAAAGAATCTGGCCTGGGACGCTAGTGGCTTGCAGGGCCGCGGCAGCAGCAACTGGGCGAGGCGCGAAC
>Ga0187846_10001083_pt1 | contig 15486 bp, 13 predicted proteins | sample TC_taG_FD_161473 | JGI IMG/M metagenome (GOLD analysis project Ga0187846, IMG submission 161473) | Biofilm microbial communities from the roof of an iron ore cave, State of Minas Gerais, Brazil - TC_06 Biofilm (v2) | ecosystem: Environmental > Terrestrial > Deep subsurface > Cave > Wall biofilm...
AGCGGGAAGACTCTGGGTCGCCACCGAGGATTGGCTTACTATACGATCGGGCAGCGCAAAGGATTGGGCTTAAGTTCCCCAGAACCTTTACATGTGCTCAAGATCGACGCAGTACAGAACGCCTTGATCGTAGGCCCCACTGAGGCGCTTGATAAGACGAGTTGTGTTGCCGGCAAGATGCATTATACAAGTGGCGAAATACCAACGGAACCCTTTAAGGCCCTGGCACGGATACGCTACAAGGCACCCGAACAAGAAGCGGTGATCACGCCGCTTGAGGAACAGCGCGCACACGTGACATTTTTACGTCCACAGCGTGCTATCACACCTGGACAGGCAGCTGTCTTCTATGGGGGTGAGGATGATGAAGAGGTGTTGTGCGGAGGAATTATTGAGTCAGAGACCCTTCCCGTTGAATGGGATGGGCTTGCGTGGTGACGCGCAGGCCCCGCTCTGACCAGTCTCAGCCACCAGTCCCCAAAGGGACTGACGGGGCTCCGTTGGAAGCGAATACATAGGAACGTCCGGGTGCTTCACCAGCCCGGACCGCTTCGGGGCAGCATTAAGCAGGCTCGAGGGGTAAAGCCAGTGTGCTGTCCACCGCAAACCGCTTCGCAACGTTGACGAGGTGAGCATTACCTGGGCAACCAGAGGCCCATACGGGCACATCTCAAAGGAGTCCTGTATGTCACAGGTCTTTGTCTTAGACACGACGAAGCGAGCGCTCAACCCGGTGCATCCGGGGCGTGCCCGCTTGCTCTTGAAGCAAGGCAAGGCGGCGGTGTATCGCCACTATCCGTTCACGATCATCCTGAAGCGCGCGGTCGAGCACCCTGCTCTTGAAGCGCTGCGCGTCAAAATCGATCCGGGCAGCCAAACCACAGGGCTGGCGGTGGTAAACGATGCCAGCGGCGAAGTCGTGTGGGCGGCTGAGCTTTTGCACCGGGGCAAGCAAATCAAGCGCGATCTCTCGCGCCGCCGCGCCGTCAGAAGGAGTCGCAGGCAACGCAAGACCAGGTACCGCAAGCCACGCTTCGCCAACCGGCGCAAAAAGCAAGGCATGCTGCCGCCGTCGTTACAGAGCCGAGTTTGCAACGTGGTCACGTGGGTGCGGCGCCTGCTGCGGCTGTGCCCGGTAGCGGCTATCAGTCAAGAACTCGTGAAGTTCGACCTGCAACAGATGGAGCAGCCCGACATCAGCAACGTGGAGTACCAGCAGGGCACACTCTTCGGTTATGAGGTGCGCGAGTACGTCCTCTTGAAGTGGCAGCACCAGTGTGCCTACTGTGACGGAAGCTCAGTGCCACTGGAACTCGATCACGTGGAGGCGCGCAGCAAGCATGGCTCCAACCGGGTGAGTAATCTCGTGGCGGCCTGCACGCCCTGTAACCAGCGCAAGAGCAACCAGGATATTCGCGACTTCCTGGCCAATGATCCTGAGCGGCTGGCACGCATCCTGGCTCAGGTCAAGACGCCGCTTATGGAGGCGGCGGCGGTCAACGCGATCCGCTGGGCGCTCTTTGACAGCCTGAAAGCGTTGGGGCTGCCCATCGAATGCGGCAGTGGAGGGTGCACCAAGTACAACCGCGTGAGGCGAGGGTTGGCCAAGACGCACTGGTTGGATGCGGCGTGCGTGGGGGCCAGCACGCCTCTTCCCCTCACAGTGAAAGGCGTGGTGCCCCTGCAAATCAGGGCGACAGGGCACGGTTCGCGGCAGATGTGCCGCATGGACCGGTTCGGCTTCCCGCGTACCGGACCCAAACAGGCGAAGCGGGTGTACGGATTCCAGACGGGCGACCTCGTGAGGGCGGTTGTGCCGAAGGGCATCAAGCAAGGGACGTATGTGGGCCGGGTGGCGGTGCGCACAAGTGGCTCGTTCAATCTCACCACGAGGCAGGGAACCATACAAGGGATCAGCCATCTCTGGTGCGTGCTGGTGGCTCGCAGCGATGGCTATACCTACACAGAGGAAGGAGCGGGTGCTTCCTCCCGTCGCCTGAAGGCAGATGGGTCTCCGCACCCGGGTTTTTGATGACAGACCAGGCGCAAATAAGAAATTTCTGTATTATTGCCCACATAGATCATGGCAAGTCAACGCTCGCCGACCGGTTGCTGGAATATACGGGAACCGTATCCAGTCGTGAATTGGTGGAGCAGACACTGGATCAAATGGAGCTGGAACGCGAGAAAGGTATCACCATTAAAGCGCAGGCGGTACGCATGCTCTATACCGCGCTCAATGGCGAACAGTATGAGCTAAACCTGATAGACACCCCTGGTCATGTCGATTTCACCTACGAAGTGTCGCGCAGCCTGGCCGCGTGCGAAGGCGCTCTGCTCGTGATCGACGCCACGCAGGGCATCGAGGCTCAAACGCTCGCTAACCTCTATCTTGCGCTGGAAGCTGATCTAAATATCATTCCTGTAATCAACAAGATCGACCTGCCAAGCGCTGATCCTGAGCATGTCAAGCAAGAGGTCGAGGATGTAATTGGCCTGCCCAAAGAGGAGTGCATTCTGGCATCGGCTAAAGAAGGCATCGGTACGCAAGAGATACTGGAAGCCATCATCAAACGTATTCCGCCTCCGAGGGGCTATCTGCACCAGCCCCTACGCGCCCTCGTTTTTGACTCCCATTATGACTCATACAAGGGAGTCATTGCTTATGTACGTATTGTCGACGGGGAATTGAACGAAGGCGATCGAATTGCAATGATGGCTGTGGGCAGCACCAGCGAGGTACTGGAAGTAGGGTATTTCCAGCCCCGCTTGATTTCCACCAGCAAATTGACCGCTGGTGAGGTAGGGTATATTGCCACTGGCTTCAAGAACGTGAAAGATTGTCGAGTAGGAGATACGGTGACCACTCCTGATGCGCTCGGACGTATCGAGGCGCTGCCAGGCTACAAGCCCGCCAAACCAATGGTCTTTGCCGGCATCTACCCGGTTGAGGGGAACGAATATCCTTTGCTGCGTGACGCCCTGGATCGCCTGCAATTAAATGACGCATCACTCTTCTTCGAACCTGAAACATCAACGGCTCTAGGCTTCGGTTTCCGTTGTGGCTTCCTGGGTCTTTTACACATGGAAATCATCCAGGAACGCATCGAACGCGAGTACAAGATCGACATCCTAGCGACAGCGCCGAGTGTCGAATACTATGTCACCAAGATTAATGGCGAAGTGTTGAAAGTTGATAACCCTTCTAAGGTCCCCGATGCAGGTGAAATTGAAAAGATTGAAGAGCCCTTGATGGACATTTCTATCTTCACGCCCAGCCGCTACATCGGTACGATAATGGAACTGGTGACCACGCGGCGCGGCGCTTTCAAAGAGATGAAGTATATCGAGACGGAGCGGGTGCTACTGATGTACAAGATACCACTTGCCGAACTAATCACCGATTTTTACGACCTGCTCAAGTCGCGCACCCAGGGCTATGCCTCGCTCGATTACACCTTCGGAGGCTATCAAGAAACCGATCTTGTGAAACTGGATATCCTCGTCAACGGCGTTCCTGTGGACGCCTTGTCGTTGATTTTACACCGTGAAAAGGCATATACGCAGGGGCGCGCACTGGTGGAGAAACTGCGCAGGCTGATCCCACGCCAGCTCTTCGAGGTTCCCATTCAGGCTGCTATCGGCTCGCGCATAATCGCCCGCGAGTCAGTCAAAGCGATGCGTAAGGATGTACTCGCCAAATGTTATGGCGGTGACGTTACTCGCAAGCGCAAACTGTTGGAGAAGCAGAAAGAGGGCAAGAAGCGTATGAAGATGGTGGGGAATGTGGAGATTCCCCAGGAGGCGTTTATGTCGCTACTATCGCTTGGCGAATGAGTTAGAAAGTTTTCCAAAAAGCAGCAGGGCTTCGACAATTGTCGAAGCCCTCTGTGTTTTTTTCTGCACAACTCCCGTGACACGTTCAACCGAGTTTTTATATTACACATAAAGGGGCATTAAATTATATATTATGCCCCTTGTAATGTCCTCTTAATACTCCTTCCATCCTGCGACGTAAGCCGTCGTAAAGACCGGTTATTCAGCGCAATCATGAGATAAACGCGGTATGCCAGGAAATGGTTAGAAGCTCAGAGGCCCGGTTCGCCCGCCTTCACGGGCCCTACTTGTCGATCTGAAATACCATCCCTAAAAGGCGTATTGGTTTCTTCATTGGCATACTTGTTCTCCTTTCGGAATACCAATGCGAGGCCTCTCGCCAAGATGCCAGGGTCTCTTTTCTCCCTGGATGTCCCCTCTCGGGAACACTTTTATGATACCATGACAGTTCATGAAAGTCAAGACAAACGTAAGTTCCAAAGCAGCATCACTCCCGGCAGGACGCCCGGACAACTAAAGAATATCAGGCAGTTACCCGACAAGATATCCGGTGAGCTCCCTATTCCTAAAGGGCTTGCAAATGCTCCTATAGTATGGATTAGAATAGAATAGAGGTCTGGTTAGCATTCGTGGAGCATAGACGTTTAATCATGTAGATGAGATGAGCGCATGAATCTACGCCGCAAGAACAACAATGACTACCGCATAGACCTGTTATTTTTTATTTGAGAGGAAGTAAAGCGATGAGTAGTAAGCGACTTAAGGCCCTGGTAATGATACTCACTGTATTCGCTGTGGGCAGTATCCTGCTGGCGGCTTGTACACGCCCTGGCACCATTACCGGTAACACAGGAGGAGCCACCGCAACCAGTACATCGGGGGGCGGCGGGGGATGCGCGAGTGGCACGGTACACATGGATGCAAATAATTTTGTGCAAAAATGTGTCAATATCTCTAAAGGTTCGAAAGTCACACTAATCGATGATGTCCAGGTTTTGCATATTATCACAAATGGCATGTGGACTAGCAGTGGCACGCCCTCAACGGTAAAAGAGCCAGGAGCGCCTACTATCCCCAATGTGAATATCAGCGGAAGCAGCGCCGACATCGGGCCTTTTAATACAGCAGGCACGTTTAACGTTCTCTGTACAGTTCATGTAGGCATGAATCTGGTAGTTAATGTAAAGTGAGGAAAAGCCCTGTGGTAGGGTTATAACATAGTTGAAGGAAATAACTACCATGTTATAGCCCAATCCACCGTATTTTATCTACCTGGCCTTGCTGAACCTGGTGGTACTTCATGACTGCTGAAAAATAGGAATGTGGTACCCCTATTTTGGATTTTTGAGCGTCTACTGTAATATAGTATTGAAAACTGAGCAGTTAACGATGCGGTTGCTCAATGTAACTTATTGCCACTCATCAACGTATTGAGTAATGAAAGTATTTTCGAAGGGAAAGCGCGATAGTTCGCGGTAATGTATTTGCCGTTTGTTTGTATAGACAATCTCGTCGAAATCGTAGTCAAAGCTTTTGCAAAAACGAGGCGAAACGATGATGTCAACAGTACCTGAGACGCCAGAAACACCAGAAACAAAACTTAATCGCGCATTAGAGCTGGTTGGTGGCTCTATTGACCCTGAAATTGCTGAGTCATATACCTCTCTGGAGGAGCGTATTCTAGCCCAGGCACTTGAAAACGTGGAGCTGGCTGAGCGCCGATTACGCGAGATCCAAAAGCTGGTTGGTGACCTCACAGAAGTTGCGGTCTAGTCCAATAGTTGTATGTCCGCGTTACTATCATTACGTTCGTACCTGCACAGGTACAGAGTCGCCATGATTGGCGGCTTTTTATTCTCTTACTCACCTACTCAGTATGCGCAGTAGAGGCCATCTAGCCCCATCCCGCCAGCGTCTTAGAGCACTACGGTGCGGCCAGCACCGTCCTGCTTAGCACGATGATAGACGAGGCTCGCTGCTGCCATGTCTTCGCAGGCATGCCCCATTGCCTTATAGACAGTTATTTCGTCATGGGACTGCCGTCCCAGGGACATGCCTAGCAAGACCTCGCCCAACTCTGTGCCAATGCTCGGATCGAGACCAGATAGTTCACCGCAGCCAGCCGGCGGGGGCTCGAAAGCTAACCGGGTCTCCACGAAGAGGCGGCCCTGCTCGATCACCCTGCGGTCCAGTTCTCCGCCCGGAGGCGCATAGCCCACAGAGGTGACATGCATCCCGGGCGCGAGCCAGTCGACGCTGATTACCGCTTCACTTTCATTGGTGCATAAACATACAACATCGGCTCCGCGCACTGCCTCCTCAGCGGTCTTAACTGCACGCGCCCTGGAATCAGTGGCCGCTAGCTGCTCTGCATGGGCGAAGTGACGCGAGGCAATGCGGATCTCGGAAAACGGGCGCACGTGGGGAAGCATCGTTAGATGCGAACGGCCCTGCACCCCGGCGCCTACAATCGCCAGCACGCGGGTGTCCGTACGTGCCAGCAGCCGGGTCGAGAGGGCAGCCGCGCCAGCCGTCCGCAGCGCAGTGATGTAGGTTCCGTCCATGAACGAGAGCGGAGTGCCCGTTTCGGGATCGAACAAGCAGATGAGGGCCTGGTGCGTAGGGATGCCAAGCCGCTTGTTATCGTGAAAGACAGAGACCAGCTTGACGGTGACTTCCCGGCCCTGCTGATAGGCGGGCATGGCGAGCAGAAACCCGGTGTTGGGGACGAAGACCCCATTGCGTTTCGGGGCATCAACCAGACCGCTACTTTGCGCCCTGAAGCCCTCGGCCAGCGCGTCCAGGAGCGCGTCAGGGTCCAACAGTCTCTGGACTTCCGTTTCATTGAGCAGCAAAATGTCCATTGGTACCTCCCATATTCAGCGGATGTGGTATGAGACCGGCTACCTCGTTCTTCTCCCAACTCCACTACGCTCACCCCAGTATACACCCGCATATAAAGCCGTAACAAGCTGACACAAAACAAATTTAGTGAACTTCACCTGGCGACGAGGTTATAACCACCTGGAGTCACGAAACCTGCACAGATACCTCATCCCTCCCAAGCAACAACCCCTCTTCATAAATGCGTCGAATCACGTCCTCGATCTCAGGTTCCTGGAAGGTGACATCCCTCAAGCGGTAACGCGCCCCCAACCATGCCACCAGTTCATGAACAGGAAGACTATCTCTGCTGAAAGCTAACCAGATGCGCGGCGCTTCAGCTTGCACCTGGTGTACTCCCTCCGGCAGATCGCTTAGCACAGGTTGATCCTGAGCATCATGGGGTATAGCAGCTATTTCGACGGGGTCTAATACGGCGATGAGCATGCGTTCGCCTCCGAAACGCTCGCGAATCTCAGTCACGCCGCCATCATAGAGCTTACGGCCATGATCTATGATCAGCATACGTGGGCAGAGCGTCTCTACATCGTCCATGTCATGTGTAGTCAGCAGCACTGTTACACCTTGCCCGGCATTGATTGCCAGCAGGAATTCGCGTATGCGCGCCTTCGCTACTACGTCTAAGCCAATCGTTGGCTCATCGAGATAGAGCAGTTCAGGATCATGTAGCAGTGCTGCCGCCAGGTCGCCGCGCATACGTTGCCCCAGCGAAAGTTGACGCACAGGAGTATCCAGGAACTCATCCAGGTCGAGCATGTTGCGCAATCGGGCCAGGTTATCACTATGGCGCTTCTCCGGCACGCGGTAGAGGTGTCGCAGCAGGCGCAGCGAATCGATCAGCGGCAGATCCCACCACAGTTGCGAGCGCTGGCCGAAGACTACACCGATACGCGAGGCAAGTTCTCGCCGTTGACGCATGGGATCGAGGCCGGCTACACGCACTCGACCACCGGTGGGCACCAGGATACCCGTGAGCATTTTTATGGTTGTAGACTTGCCAGCGCCGTTAGGCCCGACCAGGCCGATCATTTCACCTCGCTCTATGTGTAAAGATAGGTCGCGAACAGCATGAACGATACGCACCTGGGGGTCGACGACGCTGCGCAATCCTCCTAATAAACCGGGTCTCCGGCGCGCTACTCTAAATGTCTTGCTCAGACCCTCGGCCTCAATCATTGCCTCCATAAGAAACTCCTCCTTTCACCTAGCTTCCTGTGCTCTGATAGTGACGCACGCCAAAGCGCCAGGTAGCTCCGGCAATCAAGGCGAAAGCCAGGGCAACGAGTGGCGCAGCAAAAGCTATTTCCACTGGCAATCCAAACGGCAGGGGTCGACCAAGTAGATAGCAGATCGGGATATACGTGCCAAATGCCAGGGGTACCACAAACAGGAAGAAACGCTGCAAACCCTGATTATAGATGGTGAGCGGGTAACTTAACATCTCTCGCCCACCATAGGTCAGGATGTTCGTTAATTCGGTTGTTTGAATTGTCCAGAAACACAAAGTTGCGCCCAGCAGCAATATGGCTATAAAGACTAATGCTCCGCTCACAATAGCGATTGGCAGCACAGCTAGCTTCAGCGCTGTCCAGTTCAATCCCGGCAGGAGACTCAGCGCGAAAATGAAGACGAGCAGTCCCTGGGTGATACGTCCCAGGCGACGCAGGCGAAATTCGCTGCTCACAACCTGCATGAAAGGGCCTACTGGCCGCAACAGAACGCGATCAAATTCACCACGCCGTATCGTCTCATCAAAGGCATCAATACCCGCGCCAAACAGTTCAGCCAGCCCAAAGCTCATCGAGGTGATGGCATACAGCATGGCAACCTCTCCGACTGTCCAGCCCAATAGCGATGGGAAAGGGCCAAAAAAGATCAGTACCGGCACAAATTCTAAACACGTGACGCTGAGATACGTAACTATGTCAATGAGCACATTTAACTTGTATTGCAGCTGCGCGCGCAACTGCATAGCGATCAGGTGCAGGTAGAGACGGAAGTCAGCCAGAATGTTACACACCATGATTTTCTTCCTTTTTCATAAATCATCCACCCTGCACGATTACACGCCGGGCAGCCACCGATGTGAGCAACCTGACACCAAGAGTTAATAAAACGACCCACAGAACCTGCAGACCGAGTCCAAACAGGAGCGCGATGCCAGTCAATTTACCTAAAAAGATTTGCGCGGGCACATTCATCAACCCATTAAATGGTAGCCAGGTCGCAATGGCGCGCAGCCAAGGTGGAAAGAACGGCAGAGGGATGTAGCTGCCCGCGAAAAAGAGCGCAATTGCTGTTGCTAATCCGCCAAGAGCGCGGGCTTCAAGAACCCAGAAGGCCACGATGTTAAAGAGAAACCGGTAAGCAATGCCTAACATTGCCGCCAGCGGGAGACTTGCAGCGTATGCGAGCCAGAGCCTCAAGTCACCCGGAACACCGAGACCAAAGAGCAACATCCCTGCCAGGTAGGTTGGCAGACCTCGAAAGAGCAGGAAGTAGGCACTTCGGCCAATCTCGCGACTGAACCAGTACCAGTAGAAGTCGCAAGGCTTGCTGAGGTCCGAGACAACCTCTCCTGAACGGATAGTGAGCATCAGGTCATACCAGCCAAATGTCAGTACAACCATGACCATCGCCTGCATTAGCCAGATATAGCGCAAAGCATCCTGCACATTATAGCCCGCAGCTACAGGCCTGGCTTGAAACAGCGCAATCATGACATAGCTAAAGATAACCCCAAAGAAGATATTGGTGAGCAACCCGGCAAGGTTGGCCCAGCGATAGATGAGCTGTCGCCGGTACGCGGTACGCGCCACTTCAAAGTAGAAACGCAACATCTCGTTTTTCCCGTTTTCCCAGCACAAAAACCCAGCAACCCGCCACATAAGGGGGGTCCTGGTTCACTCGCTGTTTCGCGGACACGCAGTTACGCGGGATAGCCAATGTCTACCCCGTGTCAGCTTTGCGATAGCCAGTAGTAACTGTTAATCGCCAAGCGTTCGCATAGCTTACCACTTGTAAACGTTTCTGGTCAATGTTTTTAGGAACGAAAAATAGGGAGCAGAACTGTTTTACTATGTGGGTCGACTCGCTAGAGTCGATAATCCTTGATCTACGGGTATTGTTCCCCAATCGACAAGCGCATCGAAGTGACTGAGCGCGGTAGGATCATTATCAGCGGCCCAGCCATCAGGATGTACCAGGACATGGCGATGCAGGTAGAGCAGAGCAACGAGCCATTTTCGTTTGCCCGTCCCCTCCGGGCCACGCAGCAACTCGGCCTCAGCTTGCTCCAACAACAAGCTGATGATCGTGAGTTGGGCCATGCGCTCAACCAGACCGCGCAGAGGGAGTTGGGCACTATCGGAATCAAGCGATGCAAGTTCCTGCAGCCGTTCTGCCAGTTGTTTCAACATTGCCTGCACCTGTCGCGCTACCGGAACAACGACTGGCTGCTGAAACGATTGCAAGCGCTGGTGCAACATACCAAAGAGGGCCGCAGCAGCGCCTTCTCTAGCAATAGCCCGCGCTATATCGAGCACGATGACGTTACTTGCGCCTTCCCAGACGACGTTCACAATGGAGTCACGCAACAAGCGTGGATTCACCCAGTCCTCAATATAGCCATTGCCACCGCGCATCTCTAATGCTTCCAGGGTCACATATTCGCCGCGTTTGGGGATGTAGTACTTGCAGAGAGGGGTCAGAATACGCAGCAGGCGCCGATCCTCCTCCGCGCCGTGACGATCCACCCGTTCCAGGACCGCCGTTGTCTCAAAGGCCAGGGCGGCACAGCCCTCAAGCTCAACCAGCAGGTCCACCAGCTGCCTACGCATGAGTGGGTGCTCTGCCAGCGTGCGTCCAAAAGCTACACGTCCTCGTGTATGGACCAAGGCCTCGAGAAAGCTGCGGCGCATAGCTGAAAGCGAACCGATGGCAGCCCAGATGCGTGTGAGGTTTATCATCTCCGTCATCTGCACAAATCCACGATTTAACGCGCCTACCTGGTAGGCTTGCGCACCATGAAGCGTAACTTCGCCGGTTGCCAGCGAGCGGGTGCCAAGTTTGTCTTTGAGACGGTTGATGGTGTAGGCGTTGCGCGTGCCATCTTCCAACGTTTTGGGCACGAGGAATAATCCAAGGCCGCGAGTACCAGCAGGAGCGCCTTCAGGGCGAGCAAGCGTCAAAATGATATCAGCAGAAACATTGGAGCAGAACCACTTGTCTCCCCACAGTTCCCAATCAGGCTGAAAGCCATCAGCGGTGTATGAGCGAGGTTTTGCTATAGTAGCGGTCAGGCCGACATCCGACCCGCCCTGCTTCTCCGTCAAAAACATAGCGCCCTGCTGCAGTTCATCCATCGTGAGCGCCGTAAGAGGTAGCAAAAAGCGTTGTTTGAGTGGTTCACTGGCATAGCGTTCCAGCACGCGAGCCATTGCATCGGTCATTGCCACAGGACAGAATACGCCAGATTCGGCCTGCATACCGAGATAGCCAAGCGCAAATTTGACGGGTTGAGGGACCCGGCCTGGCCAGCCTAGCGCGTATTCCCGGTGGGAGCAGGCTGCAATGGCAAAGTCTTGATAGGCAATACGCTCAAGTTCATGATAGGCAGGGTGAAAGATGACTTCGTCAACACGTTGCCCCTTTTTATCGAACTGTACAAGTTCGGGGCCCTGGCGATTGGCAAGTTCCGCCAGTCTGTCCATCTTTTGCGATGCTACAGCACCCATTTCAACGAGGATTGCCTGCGCTCGTTGGTCGTCTTCTGCTGAGAGATGCCGCTTCAAAAGAAACGACAGGTCTGGGTCGGCGCTATAGAAATTGATTCCACTGGTATCTGGCATGAGTTCAGATTGGTCGAGCATGGCTTGTATCCTTTCCTGCCGGGCTTATGATGTCTGGTATTTGTCTCCGTTGTCGCAGTTGTAACACTTATAACACTTGTAACACCTGTAACAGATAGTGCTGGCGAATGCGATGGTGCGGTTGCCTCACCCCTCTCCAGGGCGCGATAATGGACATTAACAAATTATGCATGATAACGGAACATTCATCGAGGGCCGATAAATCGGCGGTGGGCGCGATAAATCGGGCCCCTACGGATGGCCGCATTAATTTCTTAATCTGCATAATCGGGCCCCTACGCTCCACGACATCGCTTTAATCGCCGTTCGTGGGCAATTCGCCAGCAGTATCACTTGTGCCGGTTGTGTCAAATGTATCGGTTGTGTGGCTCTCCATCCTTGAGGGGGACGGCGGGCGACCATAAAGGCCCTCTCCAAGGCGCGATAATGCAAATTAACACAATAATCCGAGTATACCTGGCCGCGCATCTGGCCGATGAATCGGCGGTGGGCGCGATAAATCGGCCCCTACGCTCTATTACCGGTTTCATGTGTTAAACTCCATAATCGGGCCCCTACACCTCCCTCGCCCCTACGGGAAGGGTATTTCTCCCCGGAAGGAGGGAGAGCCGGTTGTCAATGAGTATGCGGGGCGACTACTCTTCACGTGGAAAAACCGCCTCAGGTCGTACAGCGACAGCGATCTGGGCCCCGCCAGAGCTAACTGCTGATTTGCCTAGAGATTGTTCTATTTGCTGGATCACGTTTGTGTTGCAGATGCTGCCTGGCTGCTGCTTCGTTACCATACAAATGCCAGCCGTCAGGTAGTTAGACGTACCGATGATGCCCTTCGCTACTGCTGAAGTCGAGTCTGACAGGTGATTAGCGATATCTTGCCACTGCAGTCCTTGCAGGTCTTGTGGAGAGAATCCCTGGGACAATCCTATTGCTACGTACTGGTTTGCAATACTCATGAATGGAATACTACCAGCTTGAGTTGTGTAGGGTGGAGCATCGTACGTACCTAGTATTTGTTGTTGCTCAGTAGTAGGTGTTTGCAGCACAGGATAGTTACCAGAAGCATCTTGCTGGTTTCCTTGAGTTTCAACTGCTACGAAATCAATGTAAGAACTGGTATACAATGAACCGCCATACAGAGATGGGCTAAAGGTAAATGTTGACGTATCAGGAAAGACATCAACGCTTGAAGAGGTCGTCTGGTAGAGTTTGCTAAATGTGCCAAAGTGACTGAGGGCTACAACGATCGCCCATCGTTGCGCCGCACAGTAAGGACAATAGTCGGCACCAACATAAAGAAACTGTGGTTTACCAGTGGGCCCTAGCAGTACCGGCGGCGGCCCTTTTACAGCATGCAAGGGATTTTGTACGCCACCCGTTCCTACCGCTGACAGCACAACCGGATCAACATTGGTGACTGCATTGAATACTTGCGAGCTGGCTTGAGTTTGAGTTGGTCCAGCCTGGCTTCCCGATTGTAGGTGCGAGATGATTTCAAAGCCGCCAATGATTGCCGCGATAATTACCAGGACTCCGCCTATGAGTAGCCATTGCCGCTGGCTGGATTTACGCTTCATTGGACCTTTGTTACGAGCTTGAGTTTGAGTACTTTGACTGCCAGCGAGTCGCTGCTGTCGCTGCTGCCGCTCCTTTTCGCGGCGCTGTACGGCTGATGGAGCTTTTTGTTTCGCTTTTGCCATGAACCATTCCTTATTCTTTCCAGTTTGACTAGCGTAATTGTATCTTGACATCCTCCCCATAGCTAAAGCTAAGGGATTCCTCTCGTCACCGAGAGGGCTTCCTGTTTCACTGAGACGTGCCAGTGCTAGCTTTCGCCCGTCCTGGTCTTACCATCTCTCCACAGGCCGTCACGGCTTGTCCAGCCGCCAAAATGTTTCTCGCGGCATTGACGTCTCGGTCATGGACAACCCCACAGGCAGGGCATGTCCACTGGCGAATACCTAACGAAAGGGTTTCAAGAAGATGTCCACAGTCAAAGCAGCGCTTAGAAGACGGGTAGAACTTGTCGATCTTGACCAATTGGCGCCCGTACCACCTCGCCTTGTATTCCAATTGTCTAACAAACTCCCCCCAGCCCACATCACTAATAGCTTTGGCAAGCTGATGGTTCTTGACCATGTTCTTGACCTGCAAACTCTCCACGCAAATCGTTTGGTTCTCACGGATCAGCTTGGTCGAGAGTTGGTGTTGATAGTCTCGTCGCCTGTCAGCAATCCTGACATGGATCCTGGCTACCTTGCGGCGAGCTTTGGCACCGTTCTTGCTTCCCTTTTGTTTCTTAGAGAGCCTGCGCTGAGCACGGGCCAGCTTCTTCTCCTCTTTGGCGAAGAACTTCGGATTGCCATAGATCTGCCCATCGGAGGTAATCACCATCGACTTGAGACCCAGGTCCAGCCCAACTCTCTGCTCTACTGCTGGTAGGTGTTCAAGGTCTTCTTCAACCAGGATGGAAACGAAATAGCGGCCTGCGCTGTCCTTGGTCACAGTGACGCTTGTAGGCTGACAGCCGTCGGGCAAGCGACGGCTCCAACGAATGTCGAGAGGCTCAGTCATCTTGGCCAGAACCAGCGACTTCCCATCCCATTTAAAGGCGGTACTGGCATAGGTAGCAGCTTGCTCACCATGCTTCTGATGAAAGGTGGGATATGCAGCACGGCCTTCAAAGAAGTTACGAAACGCTCTATCCAGGTGACGCAAGGCTTGTTGCAGCGGAACAGAAGAAACCTCACCCAGCCAGGTATGATCTGCCTGTTGTTTAAGTGCTGTCAAGCGGTGGGCGGTTCCCTCATAGGAGAGGCGTTCTCCACGCTGAAAGTAGGCATCAGTCCGTTCGCGCAAGGCCCAGTTGTACACGAAGCGGCAACAGCCAAAGGTACGAACAAGCATGCACTCTTGCTGAGGGGTTGGATAGATGCGATACTTATAGGCTTTCTTCTGTTTCATGGCTTACAATATAGCAAGTACGCTGTAAGCTGTCAAGAGGAAACCGCTCCACACCTGCCCCGAACAAGGAACGCGCCTGATATCCCCATATCTGAGGATTGGGGTTTTACGGCGCGGTTTGATAACCTAACAGTTTTTTGCTTGACAAAGCACCAAGCCGTAAGGTACAATCGTACCGCTACAACGAAAGCCGCACGTACGCCTCGTTCGTCTAGTGGCCCAGGACATCGCCCTTTCAAGGCGAAGATCACGGGTTCGAATCCCGTACGAGGTACCTTTTCTCAGAGAAGCCTGGCATTCCATGATTAGTGTAGAAGAAGCGCTTGAACGAATACTTGCCGAGATTTCACCACTGAACGTCACCCAGGTGCCACTGCCTGAATCGCTCGGACTGGTCCTGGCAGAGGATGTGATCGCGCAGGAGGATATACCACCTTTCGCTAATTCTGCTATGGATGGTTTCGCATTACTCAGTCAGGATAGTCAGCCACGCAATGAACAGCCTCCACGCCTGCGTGTAACGGGGGAAGTTGCGGCGGGCTATGTAGCCGATCAAGCGGTAGAGCCAGGTACAACCATGCGCATTATGACCGGTGCACCTGTACCACCTGGAGCCGATGCAGTGATACAGGTAGAATTAACGCGCTCCGAAGAGCCTGAGAGCGAATGGGTAGAGATCCTGCAAGCAGTTGCACCGGGCAATAATATTCGACCTGCCGGCGAAGATATGCGCCGGGGACAAAAGGTTCTGTCACGCAGGACAGAGATCGGGCCGTGGGAAATTGGGGTGCTGGCAACATTGGGATGGCCTTACGCGCCAGTGATACGCCGTCCCCGCGTAGCTATACTCGGGACAGGCGACGAAGTGATTGATATTGATGAGCCACTGAGACCAGGGAAGGTCCGCAACAGT
>Ga0187846_10001084_pt1 | contig 15481 bp, 11 predicted proteins | sample TC_taG_FD_161473 | JGI IMG/M metagenome (GOLD analysis project Ga0187846, IMG submission 161473) | Biofilm microbial communities from the roof of an iron ore cave, State of Minas Gerais, Brazil - TC_06 Biofilm (v2) | ecosystem: Environmental > Terrestrial > Deep subsurface > Cave > Wall biofilm...
CAACATCTCGATGGAGATCGAGCTGATTGCGCCGATTGCGATGGATGAGGGGCTGCGCTTTGCGATCCGCGAGGGCGGCCGCACCGTCGGCGCCGGCGTCGTCGCTAAAATCATCAAATAGCGCAGGCGACTGCAGAGCCAGATCGTGTAGGAGTGTAGCTCAACTGGTAGAGCACCGGTCTCCAAAACCGGGGGTTGGGGGTTCGAGCCCCTCCACTCCTGCCAGCTTTGGCAACGATTGGCACCGATCGCTGGAACGGGCGCAGAGACAGCGCCATATGAGCTGAAATGGCGTCCGCCCTCTAGAGTCTAGGTCATGGCGAAGACGAGCGCAGCCGAGTTCATTCAGCAGGTCCGCCAGGAGGTCGCGCGGGTCACCTGGCCGAGCCGTAAAGAGACCATGGTTACCACAGCCATGGTGTTCGTGATGGTTTTCATTGCGGCGGCCTTCTTTTTTTTGGTCGATCAGCTGTTTTCGGCCGGCGTGCGGCTCCTCTTCGGGCTCGGGCACTAGATTTCAGGGCATTAGAATATGTCGAGCCGCTGGTACGTGATCCACGTTTATTCGGGCTTTGAGAAGAAGGTTGCCGCCTCGATCCGCGAGCAAGCCGAGCAAAAGGGCCTCGCCGACAAGTTCGAGGAGATCCTCGTGCCGACCGAAGAGGTCGTCGAAGTCAAGCGCGGCTCCAAAGTAAGCTCTGAACGCAAGTTTTTTCCGGGCTATGTGCTGATCAAGCTGGATCTCAGCGACGAGACCTGGCATCTCGTCAAGAACACCGCTAAGGTCACGGGATTTCTCGGCGGTCGTGGCCGGCCGTCGCCGATCAGCGAGGCCGAAGCAGCCCGCATCATGCACCAGGTTCAGGAAGGGATCGAGCGGCCGAAACCGTCTGTAACTTTCGAGGTCGGCGAGCAGGTTCGAGTATGCGACGGGCCGTTCACCTCTTTTAACGGCCTCGTCGAGGAGGTCGACGAAGAGAAGGCCCGGATAAAGGTCGCAGTGTCGATCTTTGGGCGCGCGACCCCGGTGGAACTCGAATACTCGCAGGTCGAAAAGGTCTAACTTCGAAACGAATATAGCTCATGGCAAAGAAAGTCGTCGGCATCATCAAGTTGCACGTCCCGGCTGGCAAGGCGAACCCCTCGCCGCCAATCGGCCCGGCCCTCGGCCAACGCGGGTTGAACATCATGGAATTCTGCAAGGCGTTTAACGCTGCAACCCAGAACCTTGAGCCCGGCATGCCAATCCCCGTAGTGATCACGGCTTTTGGCGATCGCTCTTTCACTTTCGTGACAAAGAGCCCGCCAAGCACGTATTTCCTCAAGAAAGCGGCAGGGGTCGAGAAGGGATCGCAGACCACCGGCAAGGGCGGCACGATGGGCCGGGTGACGATGGGCCAAATCCGCGCGATCGCCGAACAGAAGATGCAGGACCTCAATGCCAAGGATATCGACGGTGCGTGCCGCATGCTGATCGGCTCGGCACGGTCGATAGGGCTCGATGTGGTGGAGTGAACGCGATGGCCAAGAAAGGAAAACGGCTCACGAAGGCATATGAGGGCGTCGATCCGGTGGTTGCGCACCCCGTTGAGGAAGCGGTCAAACTGATCAAGAGGCGCGCCTCGGCGAAGTTCGACGAGACGATCGAGATCGCGATGAACCTCAATCTCGATCCCCGCAAGCCCGATCAAAACCTGCGCGGCGCCGTGATGTTGCCGTACGGCACAGGCAAGACCGTGCGCGTAGCTGTGTTTGCGCGCGGCGACCGCGCCAAGGAGGCAGAGGCCGCGGGTGCCGATATTGTAGGGGCAGAGGATCTCGCCGAAAAAGTGCAGGCAGGGCAGATCGAGTTCGATCGAGCGATTGCGACCCCAGATCTGATGTCGCTGGTTGGCCGGCTTGGCAAGATCCTCGGGCCGCGCGGATTGATGCCCAACCCGCGCCTCGGCACGGTGACGCCCAATGTCGCCGAAGCGGTCCGCGCCGCGAAGGGTGGGCAGGTCGAGTTCCGCGCGGAGAAGGCAGGGATCGTCCATGCCGGCGTCGGCAAAGCGAGCTTTACGGATGCGGCGCTGGTGGATAATGTGCGCGCCTTTGTCGGCGCGATCACCCGCGGCAAGCCGAGCGGCGCTAAAGGCACCTACATCAAGAAGGTGAGCTTGAGTTCGACGATGGGCCCGGCGGTCAAAGTCGAATTGACGGGCTTATCTGACGAGGTGAGGGCTTAGGCGAGCGCGTTCGGAGGGGCGATAGGCTTTTGGCTGAGCCGCGGGGTCGCGGGGAGCGCTGCCGGAAGGAAGTGGCCGGGCTAGTGACCGCGGCAGAAAAATCGATTTGCGACCGGTCTGTGCGTTCTTTTCAGAAGATGTCCGCGGACTAGGTTCGGAGACGAAGGTGGACCGAACACAAAAACAGCAGTTGGTCGAGACGCTGCGCCAGGTTTTTGCGGACACGGTTTGCCTGGTCGTGACGCACCAAGCCCGGCTAAACGTCGCGGAGGCGACTCAATTGCGGCGCCAGGTGCGTAGCGCTGGTGCGGGCCTCAGGGTGACCAAGAACCGGCTGGCGCGGCGCGCGCTCGTCGGCACCGCGTTCGAGGGCCTGTCGTCGCTGTTCACCGGCCCGACTGCAATCGCGTTCTCGCGCGACCCGGTGGCCGCGGCAAAGGTGGTCGTCGAGTTCGCCAACCGCAACGACAAGCTGACGATTGTCGGTGGCGGGCTCGGCGGCCGGCAGATGGATGCAGCCGCAGTCCGAGAACTCGCCAGTTTGCCGTCGCTCGACGAGTTGCGTGGCAAGCTCGTCGGACTGCTGCAGGCGCCAGGCACGCGGTTGGCCGTGGTGCTCCAGGCGACTGCCGGGCAGATCGCCAAGGCCCTCGCGGCCTATGCAGAGAGCCGGGGCGAAGTGGTCTAGCCCGACCGGATTAGAATTTTGTCGAACCTTAACCTAGACTCAGGAGTAGAACATGCCGGATTTGGCAAAACTGGTCGATGATCTGTCAGCCTTGACTGTAATCGAGGCGGCACAGTTGTCTAAGATGCTGGAGGAGAAGTGGGGCGTCTCGGCCGCGGCACCCGTTGCAGTGGCCGCGCTCGGCGGAGCGACCGCCGCCCCGGTGGCCGATGCGGCCGCGGAGAAGACCGAATTCGATGTCATTCTCGCCGCAATCGGCGAAAAGAAGATTAACGTAATCAAGGAAGTTCGTGCGATTACCAGTCTCGGCCTTAAGGAAGCCAAGGATCTGGTCGAAGCCGCGCCCAAACCGGTCAAGGAGGGGGTCAACAAGGAAGAGGCGGCAAAAATAAAAAAACAGCTTGAAGACGCAGGTGCGACTGTCGAAATAAAGTAGGTCTGTCACGACCTTTGACACATCGGGCGAGTGGCCGATTTTTGGCGGCCGGTGCGCCCACTGCCGTCGACCCCGGGGCGCGAGTGATTGCGCACGCCGGGTATTGGCGTCCGCATTGCAGGCAACGAGGCGAGCTTGGCACGAAGGCAGCGTGGCGCTTGCCGTGGCAGCGAGAAATACCGCCAGTCGGATCATCGAGCCATCGGGATGGAGCTGCCTGCAGCGGCCCACATTGAGGAGTGTGCATGGCTATATCCCTTACGAGCAAAAAGTGCATCCGCAAGAGCTTCGGACGCGTTCCCGAGGTTGCGCCGATGCCGAACCTGATAGAGGTCCAAAAGAGCTCGTATGATCATTTCCTACAAATGCGGGTCGTTCCCGAGCAGCGAGCTGGTGTCGGGCTCCAGGAGGTTTTCAAGTCGGTATTCCCGATACGCGATTTTTCCGAGCGCGCTCAGCTTGAGTTCGTCCGCTACGAGCTGGAGCCGCCCAAATACGAGGTCGATGAGTGCCAACAGCGCGGCATTACCTTCGCCGCGCCGCTAAAGGTCACTCTCCGCCTCGTCGTCTGGGATGTCGACGAGGATACCGGATCGCGCTCGATCCGGGACATCAAGGAGCAGGACGTTTATATGGGCGACATGCCACTGATGACGAAGAACGGCACTTTCATCATCAACGGCACCGAACGCGTCATTGTCTCGCAGATGCATCGCAGTCCGGGAGTGTTCTTCGACCACGACAAAGGGAAGACGCACTCTTCCGGAAAATATTTGTTTGCTGCCCGGGTGATCCCCTACCGGGGCTCCTGGCTCGATTTCGAGTTCGACGCCAAGGACCACATCTACGTGCGCATCGACCGCCGCCGCAAACTCCCGGCGACAACCTTACTGCTCGGCCTCGACAACACCGCGACGGAGGCCCTGCGGGCCCGCCGGAGAGCTCAGAACGGCTCGTTACAGCCTGGCGAAGCGGTCGGAATGTCCAAGGAGGAGATCCTTTCACTCTTCTACGGCGCGATCACGTTTCGCCGCGGCAAGCAGGGCTGGATGACACCATTTGATCCCGAGCAATTCAAAGGCAAGCTGACAAGCGATCTTCGGGATGCCCGCAGCGGTGAGACGGTGCTCGCAGAAGGCGAAAGGATGACGCCGCGGATTGCCCGTCGGCTGCGCGAAGAAGGGCTCACCGACATTCTGGCCGGTGATGACCAATTGATCGGCCGCTATCTCACCTCGGATATGATCAACGAGGAGACTGGCGAAGTCTATTTCGAGGCCGGCGATGAGATTTCAGCTGCAGCCCTTACCCAGCTGAACGAAGCCGGCATCGAGGAGGTGTCGGTCCTCGACATCGATCACGTTACCGTCGGTCCTTATGTCCGCAACACTCTGGCCGTCGACAAAAACGCTACGCGGGAAGACGCGTTGATTGACATCTATCGTGTGATGCGCCCGGGCGAACCGCCGACATTGGAAACGGCAGAGGCGCTGTTTAACAGCCTATTCTTTGACCCAGAGCGCTATGATTTGTCGGCGGTCGGCCGAGTCAAGATAAACTCGCGCCTGATGCTCGATACCGACGACTCGGTGCGCACCTTGCGCAAGGCCGACATCCTAGCGATCCTGAAGGTGCTGGTCGAGCTCAAGGACGGCCGCGGCGAGATCGACGATATCGACCATCTCGGTAACCGTCGCGTCCGCTCGGTCGGTGAGCTGATGGAGAACCAGTATCGCATCGGTCTGTTGCGCATGGAACGGGCAATCCGCGAGCGGATGAGCTCGGTAGAGATCGACACAGTGATGCCACACGACCTGATCAATGCAAAGCCGGCGGCGGCAGCGGTGCGTGAGTTCTTCGGCTCGTCGCAACTGTCGCAGTTTATGGACCAGACCAACCCCTTATCCGAGATCACCCACAAGCGTCGGCTGTCGGCACTCGGCCCTGGTGGACTGACGCGCGAGCGCGCGGGCTTCGAGGTGCGCGACGTGCACCCCACCCATTACGGACGGATCTGCCCGATTGAGACGCCGGAAGGTCCGAATATAGGCTTGATCAATAGTTTGGCGACTTACGCCCGGATAAACCGATATGGCTTCATCGAGAGCCCCTATCGCAAGGTGGTCGAGGGCCAGGTCACCGACGAAGTGATCTATCTCTCGGCGATGGACGAGGGCCGGTACGCGATCGCCCAGGCCAACGTCGAGACCGATGCTCAAGGCCGTATCACTGCCGAATTGACCAATTGCCGCAAGGGCGGGGACTTCTTGATGCAGCGACCGCAGGACATCGATCTGATCGACGTCTCGCCAAAACAGCTGGTTTCGGTGGCCGCAGCGTTGATCCCGTTTCTCGAAAACGATGACGCGAATCGCGCGCTGATGGGCTCGAACATGCAGCGCCAGGCGGTGCCGCTAATCCGCGCCGAGGCGCCGCTCGTCGGCACGGGTATGGAGGAGACGGTCGCCAGGGATTCCGGGGTCACAATCATTGCCCGTCGGTCGGGTGTGGTCGACCAGGTCGACGCGACCCGCATCGTCGTCCGCGCGACCGAAGAGACCTCAAGCACCGCTTCGGGCGTCGATATCTATAATCTTCTGAAATTCCAGCGCTCGAACCAGAATACTTGCATCACCCAGCAGCCGCTCGTCAAAGTCGGCGACCAGGTAATGGCTGGCGACATCATCGCCGATGGCCCCTCAACACGACTAGGCGAGCTTGCCCTTGGTCGCAATGTGTTATGTGCGTTCATGCCTTGGAACGGGTATAACTTTGAGGACTCGATCCTGATCTCCGAGCGGATCGTCTCGGACGATGTGTTTACCTCGATCCATATCGAAGAGTTCGAGGTCATGGCGCGCGACACCAAGCTCGGTCAGGAGGAAATCACGCGCGATATCCCGAATGTCGGCGAAGAGGCATTGAAGAACCTAGACGAGGCGGGGATCGTTTACATCGGTGCGGAGGTGAAGCCCGGCGATATCCTCGTTGGGAAGGTCACTCCGAAGGGCGAGTCGCCGATGACGCCCGAGGAAAAGCTGTTGCGTGCGATCTTCGGCGAAAAGGCTTCGGACGTGCGCGACACTTCGCTACGGCTGCCGCCTGGAGTCTCCGGCACAATCGTCGAAGTCCGGGTCTTCTCCCGGCGTGGGGTCGACAAGGACGAACGTGCGCTTGCGATCGAGCGTGCCGAGATCGAACGGCTCGCCAAGGACCGCGACGACGAGCGCGCCATTCTTGAGCGCAGCTTTGCCGCCCGGCTGAAGGAGCTGATGCTCGGTCAGATCGTAGTGGGCGGACCAAAGGGTATGGCGACAGGGACCGAAATCACCGAGGTTGCGCTTGCCGAACACCCGACGGCGCAATGGAAACAGATCTCAATCCGTGACGACGCCAGGATGGCGGATATCGAGGCCTTGAAAAACCAGATGGAAGATGCCGTCGCGGGCCTCACTGAGCGTTTCGAAAGCAAGGTCGAAAAGCTGCAGCGCGGCGACGAGCTCCCACCCGGCGTGATGAAGATGGTCAAGGTCTTCGTGGCAGTAAAACGCAAGCTGCAGCCCGGCGATAAAATGGCCGGCCGCCACGGCAACAAGGGCGTAATCTCGCGGATCGTGCCGTGCGAGGACATGCCTTACCTCGAGGACGGTATCCCGGTCGATATCGTGTTGAATCCGCTTGGCGTGCCAAGCCGGATGAATGTCGGGCAGATCCTTGAGACCCATCTCGGCTGGGCGGCAGCCGGGCTAGGTCGGCGCATTGGCGAAGTACTTGAGCGCGTTAAGCGCGGCGGCCGCGACGGCGAACTTCGCGGCTTCCTCAGCGAGATGTATCAAGGAGAGGAGGGAGGCGAGATCGAGCAGCTTCCGCCGAAAGAGCTGTTCGAGCTCGCCGTGAATCTCGCGCATGGTGTGCCGGTCGCCAGCCCGGTCTTCGACGGAGCCAGAGAGGAAGATATCGTCGCAATGCTTGAGCGAGCGGGTCTTTCCTCTTCGGGACAGGTGACCCTGATCGACGGCCGCACTGGAGAACCCTTTGATCGCCCGGTGACGGTGGGCTTCATCTACATGATGAAGCTGCACCATCTGGTGGATGACAAGATTCATGCGCGCTCGATCGGTCCCTATAGCCTAGTCACCCAGCAGCCGCTCGGCGGCAAGGCTCAGTTCGGGGGTCAGCGGTTTGGCGAGATGGAGGTCTGGGCGCTGGAGGCCTATGGCGCGGCCTACACGTTGCAGGAGATGCTGACGGTCAAATCGGACGACGTTTCCGGCCGGACCAAAGTTTACGAGGCCATTGTGCGCGGTGACGACAATTTTGAGGCCGGGATCCCCGAATCGTTCAACGTGCTGGTCAAGGAACTTCGATCGCTCGGCCTCAATGTGGAGCTGGAGCAGCGCAGCTACTGACCGCAATCCGTCTTACGAAGGCATGGGTTTCCCTCGCCACAACGTAGGTTCGGGGCTGCGCTAGTGATCTGCAGTCCCGGATGCCAGCAGCTTCAGACATGACGACGGATCAGCAAAGGGGTCGTTGATGAACGAATTGATGAATATCTTTGGGCAGGTCAGCAGCACTCAAAGCTTTGACCAGATCCGTATTTCGATCGCTAGTCCCGAACGGATTCACTCCTGGTCATTCGGCGAGATCAAAAAGCCAGAGACGATCAACTATCGTACGTTCAAACCCGAACGCGACGGCCTGTTTTGCGCTCGAATCTTCGGCCCGATCAAGGATTACGAGTGCTTGTGCGGCAAGTACAAGCGCATGAAGTATCGCGGCATCATTTGCGAGAAATGTGGCGTCGAGGTCACCCTCTCCAAAGTCCGACGTGACCGCATGGGGCATATCGAATTGGCTTCGCCAGTGGCGCATATCTGGTTTCTCAAATCGCTGCCGAGCCGTATCGGTCTTTTGCTCGATATGACGCTGAAGGATCTGGAACGAATCCTCTACTTCGAAAACTACGTCGTCATCGAGCCCGGACTCACACCTCTCAAACAGCACCAGCTGCTCTCCGAAGAGGACTTTCTGAAGGCCCAAGACGAATATGGTGACGACCAGTTCACAGCCTCTATCGGGGCCGAGTCGTTGCGCACTATGTTGTCCGCGATCGACCTTTCCGAGGAGAGGGAGAGGCTGCGCAGCGAATTGTTGGAGACCAGCTCGGAGGCGCGGCGCAAGAAGCTGGTCAAGCGATTGAAGCTGGTCGAAGCCTTCATCGAATCGAACAGCCGCCCGGAATGGATGATCCTCGAGGTGATTCCGGTCATTCCACCGGAGCTGCGACCGCTGGTACCACTAGACGGAGGCCGCTTTGCGACCTCGGATCTCAATGACCTCTACCGCCGCGTGATCAATCGCAACAATCGGCTGAAGCGACTGATCGAGCTTAAAGCGCCCGACATCATCGTGCGAAACGAGAAGCGCATGCTTCAGGAAGCCGTCGATGCACTGTTTGACAACGGTCGGCGAGGACGGATCATCACCGGGGCCAACAAGCGTCCGCTAAAGTCGCTCTCTGACATGCTCAAAGGCAAGCAGGGTCGGTTCCGACAGAATCTGCTCGGCAAGCGGGTGGACTATTCGGGCCGCTCGGTCATTGTCGTCGGTCCCGAACTCAAGCTGCAGCAGTGTGGTCTGCCGAAGAAGATGGCACTTGAGCTGTTTAAGCCGTTTATCTATTCGAAGCTCGAGCTCTATGGCCTCGCCAGTACTATTAAAGCGGCCAAGCGCATGGTCGAGAAGGAGCGGCCGGAAGTCTGGGACATCCTCGAGGAAGTAATCCGCGAGCACCCGGTCCTGTTGAACCGTGCGCCGACGCTTCATCGGTTAGGGATTCAAGCGTTTGAACCCGTGCTGATCGAAGGCAAAGCGATCCAACTGCACCCACTCGTTTGTACCGCCTTCAACGCTGATTTCGACGGCGATCAGATGGCCGTGCACATACCGCTGTCGCTCGAGGCCCAACTCGAGGCCCGCGTCCTAATGATGTCAACTAACAACATCCTGAGCCCGGCGAACGGCAAGCCGATCATCGTCCCGTCGCAGGACATCGTCCTGGGCCTCTATCACATCTCGATGGAGCGCCCTTACGAAAAGGGCGAGGGTATGCGGTTTACCAACGTCGGCGAGATCGAGCACGCGCTCGAGTCCAGGGCGGTGTCGTTGCACGCCCGCATCAAAGCGCGTTTTCGCACAGTTGATGACGCGGGCAAGCCGGTGGTACAGCTGGTGGAGACGACCCCCGGCCGCATGCTGCTGTCCGAGATCCTGCCCCGCCATCCGGCGATCCCGTTTGAGCTAATCAACTGCCTCTTAACCAAGAAGGAGGTCAGCAACGTCATCGACCAAGTCTATCGCCATTGCGGTCAAAAGGAGACCGTCATCTTCTGCGACCGGCTGATGTCGCTTGGTTTCCAGCAGGCCTGCAAGGCTGGCATCTCGTTCGGCAAGAACGATCTGATCATCCCCGAGGCCAAGCGCGGGCTCGTTGCCCAGGCGCAGGACCAAGTCAAGCAGTACGAACAGCAGTATCAGGACGGTCTGATCACCCAGGGCGAAAAATACAATAAAGTGGTCGACGTATGGTCGCGCTGTACCGACAAAGTCGCCGAGGAGATGCTTAAGATAATCCGTTCGGCCGCGCCGGGCGAACCGGTAAACTCGGTATGGATGATGTCGGATTCGGGTGCCCGCGGCTCGGCGGCGCAAATCAAGCAACTAGCCGGGATGCGTGGTCTGATGGCCAAGCCGTCTGGCGAGATCATCGAAACTCCAATCATCTCTAATTTCAAGGAGGGACTGACCGTGCTCGAATACTTCAATTCGACGCACGGTGCGCGCAAGGGTCTTGCCGATACAGCGCTAAAAACTGCGAACTCGGGCTACCTAACTCGCCGGCTCGTCGATGTCGCGCAAGACGCCATCATTACCGAGGAGGACTGCGGCACCACGCACGGTCTGATGACGAGCGCGGTTGTCGACGGCGGCGAGGTGATCGCTCCGCTTGCCGACCGCATTCTGGGTCGCACTGCGGCAGTCGACATTTTTGATCCCATCAGTGGTCAACTCGTCGTGCCAGCGGGGGCGTTGATCGACGAGGATGCGGTCGACCAAATCGAGCAGGTCGGGATTGGCGCGGTATCGATCCGCTCGGTGCTGACCTGTGAGTCGCGTATTGGCGTGTGCGGCAAGTGCTATGGCCGTGATCTCGCGCGCGGTACGGTCGTGAATATGGGCGAGGCGGTCGGCGTCATCGCGGCTCAGTCGATTGGTGAGCCCGGCACCCAGCTGACGATGCGCACCTTCCATATCGGCGGTGCGGCGCAACGGGGCGCAGAGCAATCCTCCGTAGAGGCCGCTTTCGACGCCACCATCGAGGTTAAGAACCGCAATGTCGTCATAAACTCCGCCGGGGTTCCGGTTGTCATGGGTCGGAACTGCGAAATCGTGCTATTCGCCGAGGGGCGCGAGAAGGCGCGGCACCGCGTTCCGTACGGTGCGAGGCTGCTGGTCGACGACGGGGCTCAGGTCAAGCGGGGTGACCGGCTGGTCGAGTGGGATCCCTACACGATTCCGATCATCACTGAGAAGGAAGGGGTCGCGCATTACGTCGACCTGATAGAGGGGCTTTCGGTCCGCGAGACCGTTGACGAGGCGACCGGAATCTCTTCGAAAGTAGTGGTCGACTGGAAGCAGCAGCCTCGGGGTAGCGATTTGCGACCGCGAATCACGTTGCGGGACCAAGCCGGCGAAGTGTTGACCCTCGCCAATGGGCTCGAGGCGCGTTATTTCATGTCGGTCGACGCTATTCTCTCGGTTGATAACGGGGCGAACGTGAAGGCGGGTGACGTCCTCGCCCGGATCCCGCGCGAATCGTCGAAGACAAGGGACATCACGGGAGGTCTGCCACGTGTTGCTGAGCTGTTCGAAGCGCGCAAGCCGAAGGATTTTGCGATAATCAGTGAAAGCGAGGGCCGCGTCGAATTCGGCAAGGACTATAAGGCCAAGCGACGCATCGTCGTCGCCCCGACCTCAGGGGCCGGGGAGCCGGTCGAGTATTTGATTCCCAAAGGCAAACACATCAGCGTCCAGGAAGGGGACTACGTCCAGAAGGGAGACCTGTTGATGGACGGCAACCGGGTCCCACACGACATTTTGCGGATCCTCGGGGTGGAGGAGTTGGCGAGCTATCTGATCAATGAAATTCAGGAAGTCTATCGGCTGCAGGGTGTGCGGATTAACGACAAGCACATTGAAGTGATCGTGCGGCAGATGCTGCAGAAGGTTGAGATTGAAGAACCCGGCGACACGACCTTCCTTGCCGGCGAGCAGGTCGACCGCTCCGAGTTCGAACTCGAAAACGCCAGTACCGAAAAGGACGGGCTGCGCATCGCGCTCGCCCATCCGGTGTTGCAGGGCATCACTAAAGCGAGCCTGCAGACAAATTCGTTCATTTCGGCGGCGTCTTTCCAGGAGACGACGCGCGTCCTGACCGAGGCTGCGGTGTCGGGCAGAATTGACACGCTCACCGGGCTCAAGGAAAACGTGATTGTTGGCCGGCTGATCCCTGCAGGCACCGGCAGTGTCATCGCCCGGTTGCGCGAGATCGCTGCCGAGCGCGATCGCGAACTGGCAGCGATCGCGGCTAACGAGGAAGAGGCTGCTCAACTCGTAGAAGACGAACAGCGAACGGCCTGAGATGGGAGCCTCCCCGGCGAAGATGGGGTGCTGACAGGGGCTTGACCCAGCGCGCCTGCGTCCTTACTAATAAGAATCTATGCGGGCTGATCGTAGGTAGCTGCTTGGGCGCAGCGCTGGGCTGAGGCGTATGGCTCAGTGCTGTTGCAAGAAGGCGCGCTCAAAACTTGGCTAGTGGCTCACCACCGCTCCGGCGTGGCACAGGCGCCGAGCGGTTGTTTCGTTTGAAGAGGATGTGACCATGCCGACGATAAACCAGCTCATCCGCAATCCGCGGAGATGGCAGCTGGCGCGCAATAAAGTCCCGGCGATGGAGGCTTGCCCGCAGAAACGTGGGGTGTGCACGCGCGTCTACACGACCACGCCCAAGAAGCCGAATTCTGCTTTGCGAAAGGTCGCCCGCGTGCGTCTGACCAACGGTTACGAGGTAACAAGCTACATCCCGGGCGAGGGTCACAACCTACAGGAGCACTCGGTTGTTTTGATACGCGGGGGCCGGGTCAAAGATCTGCCGGGGGTGCGCTATCACATCATCCGCGGCACCCTCGACACCCAAGGTGTCAAGGATCGTCGTCAGCGCCGTTCGAAATACGGCGCCAAAAGGCCGCAGTAGGGAAGACGGCCATGTCGCGCCGCCGCGCCGCCGTCAAACGCGAGGTCTTGCCTGATGCCAAGTTCGGTGATGCCGTCCTGACCAAGTTCATGAACTGTCTGATGTACGAGGGCAAAAAGTCGGTTGCCGAACGGATTGTCTATGGCGCGCTGGACCGCATCGCCAAACGCAGCGGCCAAGAACCGTTACGTGTATTCCACGATGCTCTCGGCAATGTGCGCCCCGCGGTGGAAGTGCGCTCGCGCCGGGTCGGTGGCGCCACTTACCAAGTCCCGGTAGAAGTTCGCGCCGACCGCAGCCAGGCGTTGGCGATCCGCTGGCTGATTTCTAGTTCACGCGGGCGGTCGGAGAACACGATGGAAGAGCGGCTCTCAGGCGAACTGCTCGATGCCGCCAATAATCGCGGTGTCGCGGTCAAGCGGCGGGAGGACACACACCGGATGGCCGATGCGAACAAAGCCTTCTCACATTATCGTTGGTAGACAGCATTAATTCAGGTTTCCCTTCAAGGTATCGCGCGGGCGATACCACCGGAGCTTCTCTTATGGCACGCGCGACACCCCTCGAGCGCTATCGAAATATCGGCATCATGGCGCATATCGATGCCGGCAAGACGACTACGACCGAGCGGATCCTCTATTACACCGGTCGCTCCTACAAGATCGGCGAAGTCCACGAAGGCACCGCAACGATGGACTGGATGGCGCAAGAGCAGGAACGCGGCATCACAATCACCTCCGCGGCGACGACTTGCTTCTGGCAGGACCATCGGATCAACATTATCGACACACCCGGGCATGTCGATTTCACTATCGAAGTCGAGCGCAGCCTGCGGGTCCTCGACGGTGCGGTTGCAGTATTCGATTCGGTCGCTGGCGTTGAGCCGCAGTCGGAAACGGTATGGCGCCAAGCTGACAAATACGGCGTGCCGCGGATCTGTTTTGTCAACAAGATGGATCGCATCGGTGCGGATTTTCCGCGGTGCCTTGCGATGATCGCCGACCGCCTCGGGGCCAGGCCGCTGGTGCTGCAGCTCCCGATCGGTGTCGAAAGTGATTTTGTCGGCGTGCTCGATTTGGTTGACTTCCGGGCGATCAAGTGGCGCGAGGAAACTCTGGGCGCTCAGTTCGACATCGTCGACGTTCCTCCTGAGATGGCGGCCGAGGCGAAAGCGTTCCGCGCGAGACTTGTCGAAGCGGCGGTGGAGCAGAACGACGCGGCGTTGGAGGCTTATCTCGGTGGCGAGGAACCGGACAAGGAAACGCTGAAACGCTGTATCCGTAAGGGTACACTTCAGGGCGTCTTTGTCCCGGTGCTGTGTGGCTCCGCCTTCAAGAACAAGGGAGTGCAGCCGCTCCTCGATGCCGTGGTCGACTACCTTCCGGCGCCGACCGATATCGCCGCGATCAAGGGCATCAAGATGGACTCCAACGACACGGTGGTGCGCCGTTGCTCGGACGACGAGCCCTTCGCAGGGCTAGCATTCAAGATCATGAGCGATCCCTTTGTCGGTTCGCTGACCTTTGTTCGCATCTATTCCGGCGTCGTGATGAGCGGCAGCCAACTGTTGAATACCGTCAAGGGCGGCCGCGAGCGGATCGGTCGGATGCTGCAAATGCACGCAAATCACCGCGAGGATCTCAAAGAGGCGCGCGCCGGCGACATTGTCGCATTAGCAGGGCTCAAGAACACGACGACCGGTGACACGCTGTCCGATCCCACCCACGCGGTTGTGCTCGAGCGTATGGATTTCCCTGATCCGGTTATCGAGATCGCCGTTGAGCCCAAGACCAAGGGCGATCAAGAGAAAATGAGCCAAGCGCTAGCCCGGCTGGCTACCGAAGACCCGTCATTCCGCGTCACGGTCGATCATGAGAGCGGCCAGACAGTGATCAAGGGCATGGGGGAGCTGCACCTTGAGATAATCGTCGATCGGATGAAACGCGAGTTCAAGGTCGACGCCAATGTCGGGGTACCTCAGGTCGCCTACCGAGAGACAATCACACGGGCTGCCGAGGTCGACTATACTCACAGGAAGCAGACTGGAGGGGCTGGCCAGTTCGCTCGCGTCAAGCTCCGCTTCGATCCGCTGCCACCGGGATCGGGCTTCGTCTTCGAAAACGCGGTGGTCGGTGGGACTGTGCCGAAGGAATATGTGCCGGGGGTCGAGAAAGGGGTTAAGGCGTCGATCGAGACTGGTGTGCTCGCCGGCTTCCCAGTTATCGATCTGAAGGTCGTGTTGTTCGACGGCGCATATCACGAAGTCGATTCGAGCGTGCTCGCCTTCGAGATCGCAGCGCGCGCGGCCTTCAAGGAAGGCGTCATAAAGGCTGTGCCGAAGCTCCTCGAGCCGATTATGCGGGTCGAAGTGGTTACGCCCGAGGAGTACCTGGGTGACGTCATCGGCGACTTGAACAGCCGCCGCGGCCAGGTTACAGGAATGGATACTCGCGGCAACGCACGCGTCGTCGATGCGATGGTGCCGCTCGCCAACATGTTCGGCTACGTCAATACGTTGCGCTCGATGAGCCAGGGCCGCGCCCAGTATACCATGCATTTCGACCATTACGAGCTCGTACCGCAGGCGGTCGCGGACGAAGTCCGCGCCAAGATGGCCTGACGATCGTGCGAGCGCCGAGTTGAGCGGAGAAGAACCATGTCGAAGGCGAAGTTTCAGCGGACGAAGCCGCACTGCAACATCGGGACGATTGGCCACATCGACCATGGCAAGACGACGTTGACGGCGGCGATCACCAAGGTGTTGGCGGAAGGTGGTGGGGCGACGTTTGTGCCGTTTGACCAGATCGACAAGG
>Ga0187846_10001085_pt1 | contig 15472 bp, 17 predicted proteins | sample TC_taG_FD_161473 | JGI IMG/M metagenome (GOLD analysis project Ga0187846, IMG submission 161473) | Biofilm microbial communities from the roof of an iron ore cave, State of Minas Gerais, Brazil - TC_06 Biofilm (v2) | ecosystem: Environmental > Terrestrial > Deep subsurface > Cave > Wall biofilm...
GCTGTACGATCTGTATGGCACCTTCTTCTCTTTCCCGATCAGCAGGATGTCGATGTCGGACTTTTCCCATATGTCATCGTACGCCAGGCTGCCATACAGAATCGCGGCAATGATATAGTGATCCTGTTTGACTTTGGCGACGAATGACTCCAGCGCTTCTTCATAGAGACGCATCAGTTCATCTTTGCTTTGCCGGGTGTTTGTATTGGGCATGAGACAATGCCTCCATTAGTCTGCTTGAGGTGAGATCATTGATCAGCCTTGCAATGATAACAGCCTATTACTGACACCTCTTGTCAGTAATTCTGTGGTATAGTTGCTAAAAACATGGACAAGTATTGCCTGTCCATATTTCTCGCCTTGACCTACGCCCGTTGACGAACGAACTGGGCGGGTGGTTGGACTACGGCCAACCGTTGTACTGCTTCCATTGCTGATGCCGCCCTAGTAGCAAGGCTTTGACAGCTTTCCGGTCCTTGCAGGCGCGGAGCTCCTCATCGCCTACACGGTGCTGGATATTGGTCGCTGCGTTGAGATCGGCATGCATGCTATGCCCACAGACCAAACAGCAAAACGTTTGTTGGTTCGGTCTGTTTTGCTTGTCCACATAGTGACACACACTGCACTCCTGCGAGGAATAGGCGCTCTTGACCAATGTGGCCTGTACCCCTCGTTTGACGGCGTTCCATGCGATTTGCCTGGGGATGTGTGCAAGGTTGGAGGCACGCAGATAGGCATTCATCGCTCTGGCTTTATGTTTCATCGTGGCTACCGATAGCTGTTCATAGGCGAACTGCGTGTCAGGATGCGCAGCAAAGCATTCGTTGACAGCGCGGTTGATCTCTTGCCTCACGTGCCGGATGAGACGTTGGCCGCTTTTACTGCTGGTTGAAGGAAGCTTCTCGAACCCCTTCTTTTCCAGGCAGGTCCGCAGTTTGGCTTTGCGACGACGCCTTTCTCGGTCCCGCTTCTGACGTTCGCGCAATTTCCCGTGAAAGGTGCCGTAGTGCCGACCATCAGAGGTCGTGATGAAGTTGGCAATGCCCACATCTATTCCCACCACTGGAGCATCGGGTTTGGTCTGAACCGTGACCACTTCATCATACGACAGCGTTAACCACCACCCATCATCACGCTTGTTGAGTTGCACGCTGGTATTGATCGTTTTGCCTTTCAATACCTTGCGATGATAATCTGCCAGCTTGACAGGCACATCGAGCAGTTTCCGAAAATCGAGCGTGCTGATCTTCAACCAGTAGTCGAAGGAAGAGTCTTGGGATGATTCGAGTTTGACAACGTTGGCATTAGCCTGGATGCAGGTCTGTCGGAGCGTGGGAACGTCCCACTCGCGCCATTCGGGAGCTTTGGCCTCTTCATCCAGGGTGCCTTCAGCCTCTTGCTCTTGATACTCTGCCAGGTCGTCAAGATAGTCGTGATAGGCTTGCTCTCGATTAGTACGCCACGATTGGGCGATGCCTGCGGCTTGTTGGATGGCGACCCGATGCCAGCGCTCGGAGAGCGAGGTTGCAAAGAGGGGGGCATGAAACTTGTCAGGTGGTTCATCGGTACAAAAGAGGGTTACATATTGCTGACACAGCGTCAGATAGACCGAAGCCAGGGCATCGAGCGCGATAAGTTTGCCTGGATTGGCCTGGGCCAAGCGGATCTGCGTCACTGCTTTGGTGACACGTTGTGGCTCTCCTGGTGTTGGTCGGATCTTTTGCTGCTTCGTCATTGACACTCCCTTTGAGTTTCTTCTTTTACATCTCTTGCAAAGCGGTCAGATGCTTCTCTAAAGGGAGGCTTCTGAAAGTTTGTGGAGCGTTCTCGATGAGGGCTTCGATCCAGCCGGTGATGCGTCCTGTCTTCCAGAGGGGAGGGGTGGATGGTTCGCTCACGATCATCGTGAGATAGTCGTGGATAACTCGACTGGTCAGGGGAAAGGCTGGTCGGTGCCGCTCATCGTAAAATTCCAGGTAACCAGTAGTATGCCCATCGCTAAAGGGGTCATCAGGGCTGGTGAGCATGATAATCCCATTGCCTACTTCGACGTTTTTTGGGGCTACCATAACGCAAGCTCTCCTTTCTGCTTGACGAATGGCTCTCCTTCCGCTATGCTGGCGGGTGTGGAGAGGCTAGAACGAGTTAACTGGCTAGACTCTCTAATGGCCTACGAGTCCACGTAGGCCATTCATGCCTACAAGTTTCTACACTATGAAGCGAAATACCAATCATCTCTCCAAGCTGATCTACGGTAGTTCGACTACCACAGTTCAATTGTAACACCTTATCTTGTTGTGGTCAAGTGCCTAATTTGTTATACTAAAGGCAATCTACTACAAGTGAGGTGTTGTATGCTTCGGCTTCGTGTCAAAGAAATAGCTCAACAGCAAGGTCTCGGTCAAGGCAAACTTGCACGAATGGCCGATGTCGATATTAAAACGCTGGCTCGTATCTATAAAAACCCGTATGCAGAGGTTTCGTCTGTGACGCTTGAGAAGCTTGCTCGCGCTTTATCTGTCTCTATCGCAGATCTGATTGAAGAAGACAATGAAACTCAGAAGTAGCTGGGCCTTTTATTCTGCGGGAAGGAAGGAGAGGGCTAAAAATGTGGAATAAAAGTCCACATTTGTCTACATTTCGCTATGTTTTTTAATACATGTCTCGATACTCTTGTTGCACCATCAAAGAGGACATAAAGGAGGATTCCTTGCGCGCAGACCGACTACTCTCGATCCTGCTGCTCTTACAGGCGCGGGGGCGCATGACCGCTCGGGAGCTGGCAGAACGCCTCGAAGTTTCGGAACGCACCATTTACCGCGACCTGGATGCCCTCAGTACCGCCGGAGTACCCATCTACACCGAGCGTGGACCCGGCGGGGGCTGCGAATTGCTGGACGGCTACCAGACGAAGCTGAATGGGCTGACCGAACTGGAAGTACGAGCGCTGTTTCTGCTCAGCGTATCCGCTCCCCTGGTCGATCTTGGATTGGGCCAGGCACTGGAAGATGCCCTGTTGAAGCTCTCGACGGCCCTTCCCGCGCCCTATCGCAGTAATGCAGAACTCGTACGACAGCGTATTCACCTGGATACAGTTCCTTCTAATGGGCCAGAGACAACGATGCCGCACCTGCACATCATTCAGGACGCCCTATGGCAAGACCGTAAGCTCCATCTCACCTACTCTTCGGGTAATAGCCACTCCATCGAGCAACTGGTTGACCCATACGGTCTCGTTGCCAGGGCTCGTACCTGGTACCTGGTCGGAGCAGTAGCAGGAAGAGTCCAGGTATTCCGCGTTTCTCAACTCCAGTCCGTGGAGAAGGCTCAGGAGTGCTTTGAACGTCCCAGCACATTCGACCTCGCAGCCTATTGGGCCGGGCGCGAACAAGAGCTTAAGGCGAACCGGCCCAGGAACATCGCAAGAAAAAAAAGAAATCATATCGTGGTTCTCAAAAAAACCAAAAATGCAGTCGTGCAGCAACAAAAAAAACGCCTTTCAACTCCCACTCTCCGCTCCACAAACAAAAAAAAGCAATTTGATCGCTTTTGTGTTTCCCCCCAAATAAAAAAAAGCAATATATATCCCGCAAGTGTTCCGCTGCTCTACTCAGGCAGTCGCTTAGGATTGCGCAATGGGACTTCCACCTACTGCTACCGAGGATAGTCGTATCCGCTATAAGATCGCGCAAATGCTCGCAAATCTAGCCCCGCCATCGTTTGGTCAGGAAAGCGTGCTCACCGGCTCTGCGTCGAGAGGCGTGGCCGATAAATATTCGGATATCGAGATGATGTTCTACGTGGATGCTCTTCCTGCTCGAGAAGATCGTGAGATGTGGCTTCAAAGTGCGAAAGCCTTAGATATCGTGTTTGATGCCGAATCCCTGGGAGACTCTGAAGTGTGGGCAGCGTTCTACATCAGTGACATAGCAGTAGAAGCTGGTTGGCGCATCATCACAGAGCACGAAAAAGACCTCGATGCTATTGTTGAGGGCAAGGTTGTGGCGCATGGACCGCTGACACTGGCGTGGATTACGACCCATGCCGTCTCGCTGCGGAGCATAGGTCATCTGCCACGATGGCAGCAAAAGCTCTCTCAATATCCCGAGGTGCTCCCACAAAAAATCATTGATAGCATTAATGAATACTGGACAGTCCCACAAGGCTTTGCCGTTCGCTGGGCCTTGCTCGCCAGAGATGAGCCGATGATCCTCACTCATCGTTTGCTAGCAGAAATCCAATTCGTGCTGCGTATTCTCTTCGCCATTAATCATCAATGGGAGCCCGATTGGAAATGGCTCAGGTCTGAGGTCCAACGTTTAACCATCAAGCCAGAGCGCTTGATTGAGCGTATTCATGATATCTTCTCGATGGCGCAGAGCGAACAAACAGTTGCTGACGTTTTGATGCTCATCCGTGATACGTTGAAGCTTGTACCCTCGCAATATAATGTGGAACGAGCACTGGCGAACGTTGAAGAGAGTCTGCGTCTACATGGATACCTGGTCTCATGATCTTCCGTCTTTCTCTGAAAGTTACGGCACTCCATTCATCAATACGAAATTCGCAGACAATATCCTGAAAATAAAATAAATTCGTGTTATTACATGCTGTGAATTGCTAAATTCATTGATTCTAAGTTACAATGGTGGCAGGCACGAGAATTATCTCTTTTGCCTTGCCAACGTTATTTATCTGCTCTAAAGCATCTCCCAGGAAAGGAACCTTTATGCTCCGGCAACCCATCACAGTCGATCCCAGGCTCGTAGAAGAAATCGTTACCCGCGAGGAGACAGAATTTCGCAGGCGTACCCCTCGTTCGCACGAGATTCACGAACGTGCGAAAAAATCCATGCCAGCAGGCGTTTCCAGCTCCTTTCAGGCCGTACCGCCATACCCGCTGTTCATCAGCCGTGCGCAAGGCAGCCATATCTGGGACTACGATGGCAATGAATACGCGGACTTTCACCTTGGCTTTGGCAGTCTCCTGGTTGGACATGCTCATCCGATCCTGGTAGAGGCACTGCGGGATCAGCTTGGGAAGGGCAGCCTTTATTCATTACCCGGTCCAGACACGGTTTACCTGGCCGAAGAAATGGTACGCCGCTTTGCGCCAATCGAGCAAGTGCGTTTCTGTAACTCCGGCACAGAGGCGACCATGGATGCATTGCGCGTGGCGCGAGCTCATGTTGGCCGTGACAAAGTTGTCAAGATTGAAGGCTCTTATCATGGACACCATGATACCCTCCTGATGAGCACTAAACCTTCTGTTGAAGCCGCGGGGTCAGCCGATCATCCGAACACAGTTCCTGCGTCGAAAGGCATTCCGCAGGACATAAAAAACAACACACTGATCGTCCCCTTCAATGATCCGCAAACGCTGGATCGTATTCTCACGGAAAACGAGGGAGAAGTCGCCGCAGTCATTACCGAGCCGGTAATGATGAACGTTGGCATCGTGTTGCCAGATAATGATTATCTCGCCAGCCTCCGTGAAATCACGCGCCGGCACGGGGTCCTACTTATTTTCGACGAAGTCAAAACGGGCGTAACCGTCGCTCCAGGCGGCATCACCGGGATTTACCCGGTGGAACCCGACCTGATCTGCCTTGCCAAATCTATCGGCGGTGGTATGCCGATAGGCGCTTTTGGTGGTCGCGAGGAGATCATGCGCCACATCACCAATTGGGAGGTCTTGCACCTCGGCACCTTCAACGGCAATCCCATGTCTTCACGTGCCGCTTTAGCGACGCTTACCCAGGTCCTCACACCCGAAGCGCACACCCATGCCAACTATCTCTCAAAGCAGTTGGCCGCTGCCTACACCGGCATCATCGAGGAGTTCGACATGCCAATGCACGTGGTTCAGATAGGCGCTAAGGGCTGCGCCATGTTCTCCTATCCGCGTGCCCGCAACTACCGCACCGCCTGGTGGCAGGTCGACATGCGCCTCTCCTACGCCTACTGGCTCTTCCTGGCAAATCGCGGCATCCTCTTCCCACCGGGCCTCGACGACCAGTGGACCATCTCGATCCAGCACACCCAGGCCGATATCGATCACCATACACACGTCTTCTCGCAGTTTGTGAAAGAACTGACGAGGTAGCTATATGTGTCCTATCTCTTAATATGATCTGTAATAGGTATTCTCACGGGATGCGCAACGAGCAGGAATTGAGAGGAACGTTCTCCTCAGTTCCTACGTCTCTCCAGAGAGATGGTATTTTCTGACATACTCATCCAACATGCCAGGGCGTTATTTTTCTCACTCTAGTCACATCTTCGCTCGTGCTTCAGGAGGATAACTATGAAAAAGCGCACCCTTGTCTTGGGACTCGTTGCGTTCCTGGTTGTCATCGCGGGAACCTGGGGCGTGCTGAGCATACGCGCGCACACTACCGCCCGAGCCTCATCAAGGAACGGTACAGCCCACGCTAGCCCCACGGGCCAGACCTCCCTCTATCTGACTGGAGCGCTTGTCATCCCCACGGTCAAAGTCTCAACCTCCACGGCCAATTGCGACCCGAAACATCTCCCTGGCGCCTCTGCAGATGCTGCCTATGGCCTGGGTGAACCTGCCATCAAGCCTCATTTGTGCAGCATTCCCACCTTCACCGAACAAGATGTACGCCAGTATATGCGTACAGTTTCCAGCTTTAATAGTATGCGGATCCGCCAGACCTCTCCCAACTACATCATTACCCGCATTCTCTTCATTACCAACCAGGTTGCCAATGACCCCAACGGCTTAAACGCTGACACGGGAGTCAGCGACCCTGGCCTGATCGTCTGTTATGTCGAAGTCTACGGCACTTTTCGCGTCGATGGAGGACCTCCCATACCAACTCGAGTCACACCTACCTCGCAACCAGTTTACCGCCATGGGCAGCTAGTATTCGATGGCGTAACCGGGAATGTACTTGATATAGGTGTCTTGGCATAACATGTGTTTTGCGTGAATCGTGTGATTTACAAGCTTACTTTTACCCTCCAAATAATGTATAATTGTTCTGTTAATTGTAAATTTACCCTCAATTTAAATACAATGCAAAGCGTGTTGTTCTTCAGGGAGGAGGACTCCTATTTCTCTCTCCAGGAAGGCTATGAACGAGATTTGCGAGCAATGCAAGACCAACATCGGTTCACCGTATACATTTTTTATGGAGAAACCATCACATCTAGCCATGCTAGCTTTTCAGCTTTTCGGGTCAGAAAGGAGCAGAGTGATGGCTGAGCTAAATATCGAGGTTGAAGCCGAGTCTTTGGAAGAAGCCAGAGAGCAGGTTAAATCTCAGATACCTGACGGCCTTTATTTGCTTTCAGAACAAGTCATTAGTGATGGAAAGCCAAGAACTGTTGAAATCATTGCAGAGACAACAGAGGAAGCTTTTGCAAAAGCGCAAGGTAAAGTGCCGGTCGGTGCAGAAATCCTGGAGAAAAAAGAACTCTCCACTCCTCAACAAAAAGGCATTCCAGTTCCTGCTGTTGTTAGCGTTACCTACAGAACAAAGGCGAAAATATCCGCCAAGATAGGCGAAAAGAAGGAAGAAACAAAAACCATCTACTCTCAAGTTCAAGTGCTGAGAAGTGATGTGCTTCTAGAGCCTGCTAACGCGAAACTGGGCGATGATGGAGGCGATGGTGGTATTGGTGGTGGTGAAGGTATCCTTTGTACCGACTGTGGCACAGTCAACCCGACGCAAGCCCGATTTTGTACCAAATGTGGACGATCTCTAGAGCCGATGGAACAGATGAGCACCATGCAGATTCGGGAAGGCTCGTCGTTCTCACCGGACGATGTACCGGCGGGCCTCAATGCAGAGGCTAGTACAGCTCCTCTCCTTCCTTCTCCAGATAGTGAAGAAGCTGCCCCTCTTACCGGAAAGCAGGAGGCAATGAGCAGCATACCGCCTGTCAGTTCGCAAAATAGCGACGGATCGATCCCGATGATCGGAAATCGGTTGGAAGGAAATAACCATGGTGGTTGGAGGCGCAGGATCAAGTCGAGGCGCTTTATCACGATTGCGCTGAGGGTCGTGGGCGCACTGCTGGCGCTGGCGCTATTCTTCTTCGGCGGCAACTGGCTTTACTCTGTACTGCCCGCCATGTCTGCCACCGTCACCATCGTCCCTATTCGCCAGACGGTGCAACAAAACTACACCTTCACGCTGGGGCAGACAAACGATTTCACACAAAAGCAAGTAGCCAGTCGCGTGATCAAGTACACTACTTCAACGCAGAGCGAGAGTGTGAAGAGCAGCGTGGCCCATGGCCATATAGATGCCACGCAGGCTCAAGGCAACCTGGTGTTTTCATCGGTCAGCCGCGATGTGTCAAATATCCTCTTGAGCATCAAGCTTGGCAATGGCCTGATCCTGGACGTAGGCGATTATGGGGTTATATCTTCACAGCATGCCACCACCGTCCCGGCCACTGTCGAGGAGGCAGGGAGCGCGGGAAATCTCCCGGCTAATTTTGTAGATGGCACGTATAACTTTGTCCCAACTATTGGCAACTCGGCACCCTTTACGGCCTTTGTCTCCAACCCCGCGCCCTTCACCGGAGGAATGGACGCCTACGATGGCCCGATTGTGCAGCAGCAGGATATTGAGCAAGGTCAATCTGATCTGACAGCAAAACTCCAGCAGGAGGCTCAGCAAAAGATCCCGGCGCAACTCCAGCCGGGAGAGGCTCTACTCACACTCGTAGGTGGAGGCACGGTGGCGTGTACGCCGCAGGTGCATGCAGATCACCAGGATGGTGACCCTGCAGCGGCAGTCACTGTCACGGAGCACATGGATTGCCAGGCTGTGGCTTACGATGCACCAGCAACGCTGAACTGGGTGCAGAACGACCTGCAGCAGCAGGTCCAGAAGACGATGGGTGCTCATTTTGGGCGCGTTGGAGATCTGCAAGTTACCACCTCTTTACTCCTGCTGCCAGACATACCGCTAACATCCTTTCAGTACCTTGCGCAGGGCGAGTGGGTCTTGCAACTTGATGCGGGAGGGCAACAGGCTGTGGCGCGCGGTATTGAAGGTCTTTCGCAAGTGGAGGCCAGAGCTATCCTACTCAGAACGTTCCATTCGAAGACGAAAAGCCTTGTGCTCTCAACTCTCTGGGGCCAGCACCTGCCGATAGATATCAACGGGATCAAGATCATTGGATTGGCCTCGCTGCCGCCGGGCACCTGAAACCCACTCCCGGACACACTTGCCTTCGAGAAAGGGAGGGAACATCTGTAGTGCCGGGGTAAGCTCCATATGGGAACAAGGGTGAGGGGGGCGTCACTACTGACAATTGCATCAAAGTTACTTTAGGTCTGGCATTGGAGTCATTTAAACAAGTACTGCCATCTGCTGGCGTACCGTCTGACCATAGGCAGTCTGCGCAAAGAGTGCGCGCAGTTCCTCAAAGAAGGTGTCGGCCTGCGTGGTGAGCGCAGCGATCTGGTCCAGCAGCGCGAGATCGGCACTGGTCAGTTCGGCTTCGGGCTTGCTAATCAGCTCGCCCCAATCGTCACAGCCCAGCACCTCGCATTTATTGAGATAGGCAAAGTCATGCAGAAGCGCATAGCGGATCGGCGGCATACCCCGGTCTATATCGCTGTCGCCAAAATCCTGTGGATCGAGTTCGCCAGCCCGGCAGCGCTGCCAGACCTCGCCAGCCAGCCAGAAAGGGTCGCCGGAACCAATGTCCAACGTGTCAAAGGTGAGGTTGCGGCTAGCTCGTTGGATCTCATCGATCATCGCATCGACGCGCACCCAACGCTGCTGAGCCTCGTGCCAATATTCTGTAATACGATGGTCAACGGCGTAAACCGGTGCAAAGTAGCCGCCAAAACCAACTCTTGCGCGTGCTGGGATGCCCTGCTGGCGCAGCATCGAGGCCAGCAAGACCGCGTAATTGCGGCAGATCACGCCAATACGTAAGACGGGTGGACGTTCCACGGTCAGTGGGGCAACATGGCGAATCTGAATGCGTTCGATGAGATCTTCCATGCGTCGCGGCCCGAATGGCCCGAACGGCTCGTTGTCAATTTCCTCTGGGTCAACGTGATACTGGTCGCGCAAAAGCGCGACATAGGGTGGGATAAGCAGCCCTTGCACAACCCGCGCGAGGCCGGGCACGTCGCGGGGCAGCTCCTCGTAGAGCGCGGCATACTTCCCTGGATCGGTGAACGCGCTGTGTTCGCGATAATACTGAAGTACCTGAGTTGCATCCATACCAGGTTCCTTTCCTGCAAAATGGGTGATGAAGATGAATATTCTCCGCTTCGTGGAGGGCGGGTGACTGTTCTGATAATACAACCTTTTAGCTGACATCTATTGTCACATTAAAGTTGACGTGGCAATAGGAAATTTTCCTCAAGCATAGAACTCGGTGTATAGCTGGCTGCCTTTTCCCACTGCACGCATCTATTGTGTGCCTGGGACGGGTGTTACTCCGTAGAGGAAATTGTCGCTTGTCTCATCATTTGGGCTAGAAACGACGCTCCACTGGGATCCATCCCCCCGGCGTTGGTCTGTATAGTAGCAGAAACCGTAATACTCACGCGATGCGCAACGAGCTAAGCTCAAGTAATTGGACGGGAAGGCCCAGGACGCGATGTGAACCAGAGGAATCAGTTCGAGGGAGGAGTCGCTGAGGAAGGACTGAGTCGTTCCATTGCCTGGCGAATGGAGCGAGCAAGTGAGGCCATTTCCTCGTCTGGAATGGCGAGCACCCCTCGGGAGAGGTCAAGAGCAGCGGTTTGCTGGAGTTTATAGGGAACGCCTGGAGGCAAGGGAGCAAGGTGCCAATGCACATGGCGATTTCCTTGTTGACTGCCAAGAGTTAAAATGTAGAGCCGTTCAGTCGGAACCACCTGTCTGATCGCTTCAGCGACCTGATAAATGAGTCGCTGAAGCTGCAGGTACTCCTCCAGAGTAAAGTCACCAGTGGCTTGTTCCTGGTGCTCTCGTGGAGCGACCAGCGTGTAGCCATAGAGGACAGGGTACTTGTTCAAAAACACAATGGCGCTCTGATCCTCGTAAATCAGATGGTGAGGATTGGTGCCAGCTACGAGTTCACAGAGAAAACAGGGACCTTCTTTCACGCGTTTTTCGTAGGCGCCGAGATCAATGGGATGCTTTTCACCCATGCTTTGTCTCCTGAAAGGATCATGAACGGCCTTGTCACGTGGCTTCATTGTACCAGTCACAGCAATTCCTTGCAAGAAAGGCCCAGCGATGACGCTCCCAGTTGAGCCCCAGAGGAGAGACAAATTATTTTACATCCTAGCGTCAGGTTAGGCACCAGCCCGCCGGGGCCAGGGAAGAAGGTTAGCGGGGTGGGCGGCGAATATCGATAAATGACTCGGTCTCATCAACATAAATTTTCATGAAACTGCCTGATCGAGAGGATAGATGACCTCTCTTCGGAGGGTATCAGCGGCAAAAGCTAGAGCAGCGAGGACAGCCTCGCGCGTGAGGCGCGGGTATTCTTCTAGCATTTCATCAATGGACGTTCCGCCTGCAAGCTCATCCAGGATAAGTTCGACAGGAATACGGGTATCTTTGATAGCTGGTTTTCCAAAAAGTATTTTTGGATTTGACGTGATATATTGTCGATAATCCTGCATCGTTTCACCCTCCTCAATATGGATTGTATCCCATGGGAAGCGATACGTCTATATCTACCCGCTATGTCGATGCCCAAAGTGACGCCCGTTACCAAGCAGATTCTGCCCAGAATTGTATTCATGCTCTGTATCGTATGTCACTGCTTCCACTAAGTAAAATTGTCACAGCACAAACCTTCCTGTGGAGTGGCTTGCCGGTTTCTTGAAGAGTGAAACGAACAACGGTTCTGACGCAAAGTTGGTGGTAAACTCTTCAAAATCTGGACAGTGCGACTCACCTTGCGGGTGCGGCGTTTCGTTTGCTCAAACACACAGTGTCCTCGGCGCACAAGGCTATGACGCTTGCCGCTCAGTCATTACCAATTACATTGGTCAGCTCCGCCAACACCATGGGAGAATGGCCTCGACGGGCAGACAGCCAACCACGCAGCCAAAACCACTCAAAGATGGTTTACCTCTTCCTGGATCGCTGCGTTGGTGGTTTCATCTGTCGCCTGAGCGTCTGAGTGCCAAGCAGCAAGCCCAACTGACCCTGTTATGCGCGAGCAATGTCGAGTTGGCAACGACCTATCAATTAGCCCAAGAGTTTGCCAGATTGCTTCGAGGGCGGAAGGAAGAGGAGCTGTCTGGATGGTTGAAAAAGGTGTACGAAAGCAAAATTGTTGAGCTTGTCAGCTTTGCCAAAGGCCTTGAACGAGATGAGACCGCTGTGCGAGCAGGCTTGAGTTTGTCATGGAATCAAGGGCCAGTCGAAGGGGCGGTGAACCGGCTGAAATTAATCAAACGCAGCATGTACGGACGAGCCAATTTTGATCTGCTTCGTACACGGGTGTTGCGTGCGGCCTCCTGAACAGACCCGGACTCCAAATCTGATGGATCTGCGCTCTCTGCCTCTAGCATATCACGGCTGACAAGCCTCGCGCATCGTCCACAGGACCGGTGTGTTTTTCGGCGTCTTCTGGTATGCTTCTCTCCAGAACGTGAAAGGGGATCGGCCTCATGAACGAAGTGACATTTTTCTTGGCACTGCTGCATGAACACTACCAGGTGCATGAGGTGACCCTGGAACGCCTCTCTGACTCCTCCTTTGAGGAGGGCTATCTCGTGTACCAGATACAGCATCCCGATGGGCGATCCTGGACAGCTCGCGTGTACCGTCGAGACCGCCCGCTCCCCGATTGGTTTGAGTACTTCTATCCCTGGAGTACGCCGGATGCTTCGGACTGGCTGCTCACACGAGCCGCCACGCTCGTTTCTCTCGAACAGCAAGGCTATCCCGCCCCTCAAGTGATTCGGACCCGAACCGGCAATTTGCTGGCTCTGGCGGACGACTGGTGTAGCCTCATCACGACCTTTATCGAAGGAAGTGTCCTGCAACCAACCCTCGCGCAGTTACGCCTGCTGGGTGCGACACTTGGCCGTCTGCATACGGTGAATCCCCACTGGATCGCTCCCGGCTTTCCTCCAATTGGCAAGTCGAACTGGTACCCAGAGTCTGCTCTTTCCACCGGGTTAGCTCATCTGGCATCCATGGAGCCTCTGCTCCCGGAGGAATGGCTCCCGTTCCATGCGGCTTATCGGCAGACCTTCCAACAGATTGGTGCGTCTCCGGAGTTGCCGCTGACGATTATTCATGCTGATGGATGGGCCGCCAATGCCGTCCAGACGAAAGCCAACCAGGTGGTCCTCATCGACTGGGACAGTGGTGGACTGGGACTCGCCATTCTTGATGTGGGACGACTCTTGCTCGAATGCCACCTTCAGAGCGATCTTCCCCCCGATGTGCCCCTGGCCTGGCATATCCAGCCCGATGCCAGTCGTATTCTCGCGGTGGTGGATGGGTATGCTCAACAGCGTCAGCTCACCTCTGCTGAACTGGAGATGTTACTCGACGCGACTCGGTTCGGCGTGGCGTTTATTGGAACGCTCCATTTGAGCCAGATGGTGCAAAAGATTCCACGCGACCAGGCATGGGTACGTGGTATGGAGCGGCGTTGGGCACGTCTGCAAAATCGGTGGGCAGTCAGTTCAGAGATTGCGTTGCTCGCACGCAGACGCTTCGAGCAGCGACACACAGCGAAATGATGGATGCCCAAGAACAGACACGACGAACAGATCCAGGCGAAAGATGACTTCGACAATGCTCTGTATTGATGAGTCTACCCCCAACTTTGCGTCAGAACCCGAACAACAACGGGAAGCACAGACTGCTGATTTGTTCATCACGCTCTCCGAATCCTTGACAATGAACAGAACTCGTGTTATTATTTAGACGGCTAAGTAATAGGAGGGAGTACGTGAGACAGATTCAAGATTACCTTGGGTTCCAGTTGCTCCAAGTCCATAAAGCGCATCGGGCCCGTGCTGAAGGGGCCTTAAACAAGCTGGGCCTGCATACCGGGCAGGAAATGCTCTTGCTCAGGCTCTGGATCGAGGAAGGCGTGCCACAATCCCAGCTTGCCGCTTCCATGGGAGTCGAGCCTCCAACGGCGACCAAAATGTTGCAGCGCATGGAGCATGCGGGGCTGATCGAACGGCGACCGGACCCCGAGGATGCACGGATCTCTCGCGTCTACCTGACCGAACGAGGACGCGCGCTTGAACAGCCCGTCCTGGAGGTGTGGAAGAATCTGGAAGCACAGACCGTGGCTGGCCTGTCAGCCATGGAGCAGGCGCTCTTACGCCGGCTGCTCATGCAGGTGTCCGCGAATCTCTCCTGACTCGTCGTTGTGCTGGCAGCCCGTTCTCATGGCGAGAGAGCGGCTCTTTTCTGAGCAATTAGTTAGCCGTATACTTACTTTATGTAAGTAAAGAAAGGAGAAAACTATGACATCCACTACTCTTCGTCCGGCCTCGCGGCAAAGGTTTGCACTGCGCAAGCTGGTGTGGGTCGGGCCGCTGACCATCGTCGTCGCTGCCCTGGTCAACCTGGTGATACGGAGCGTCGCAGTCGCCCTCTTCGGCGTTCCAGGTGGTTTCACCTACTTGCAGGCACCATTTGTCATTGGCAGTACCATCGTCTTTTTGTTGCTGGCGCTACTGGCCTTTGTGCTGGTTGGTCGCTTTGCGCGCCGCCCCGTGTGGTTCTACCGCATTCTGGCCCTGGTCGCCCTGCTAGTGTCGTTTCTCAATCCCATCATGGCGCTGAACGGTGCGTTTCCAGCTCCAGAGATGAATCTGCACATCTTCTGGACGATGATTGTGATGCACTGTGCCTCAGCGCTGCTCACCGTGAGCCTACTGACGACGCTCGCCGTCGAGCACTAACAAGGCGGCTCCGACCTTTGGCAGTAGGACAAACATGAATGAAAGGATACGATCCATGTCGAGCGCAACAAAATCTACGCCTCTCGATCCGATCATGCCAGACAACGCCGTGGTCTTGATCGTCGATCAGCAAGAGGGCTGGTTCAGCAGATTCTTCGAGCCAGAGCAGACGCAGCGCCACCTGCTCGCCCTCGCCCGCGCAGCCAAACTGCTGGGAGTGCCGACCGTCCTGACGACGAATATGGCCGACGGCTTCAATGGGCCACTAGTGCAGGCGCTCAGCGAAGTCTTCGAGGGCCAGGAAGTGATCGATCGCACGGTCATCAATGCCTGGCAGGACCCGCGTGTTCACGAGGCCGTCGTAGCGACTTCACGCAAGAAGGCCATCATCGCGGGTACCGGCTTTGAACTCTGCGCCAGCCTGCCAGCGCTTTCCAGCCTGGCGGAAGGCTATGATGCCTATGTGGTCTACGATGCCTCTGGGCGCTTAGAGCCGCTGCCCATCACAGGGATCACCCGTCTGTCTCAGGCGGGCGCCATCGTGCTGGAGACCGGGCCGCTCGTCCTTGAGATGATGGCGGA